>Ga0306921_10005305_pt1 | contig 13357 bp, 13 predicted proteins | sample sta12Cox44000080_FD_203760 | JGI IMG/M metagenome (GOLD analysis project Ga0306921, IMG submission 203760) | Lab enrichment of tropical soil microbial communities from Luquillo Experimental Forest, Puerto Rico - statoxic.12C.oxic.44.000.080 (v2)... | ecosystem: Environmental > Terrestrial >... | reverse complement strand
TGTCCGTCCGAAAGCTCCGCGGTCGCGCCGAGAGCCGAGGTCGAGACCGAAGCGACTGTGGCCGGCATCAACAACCGTAAGCTCTGGATGGAGTTGGCGCGATCGATCATCGCGCGGCGGAGTAGCCGGTTCTCGATGATGAAACCGAGCGGGACGCTGGGCTCGAGGTCGCGATGGTCGTAGTGAAGAAATAGCGGCGAGGTGTCGTCGGCGACACGGATCTCCCGGATCGGCTCCGCATCGGAAGCAAGTTGCGGCCACAACCCGATTGCATTGAGAACCCGGTGCGAGCCGTAGCTGATGGCCGAGCTGCGCCCATCGAAGTCGTCGGCGAGCAACGCCAGCGGATCTTGTCGGTCGACCACAGCGACGTCGAGCCCCGAGCCAGCACAGGCGATACCGAGCAGCAGGCCGGTGAGACCGCCGCCGGCGATCAGGAGCTCCACATCCTCGCGCATAGCTAGCCCTGCGCGTGGAGCACCTTGCCGCCGACAGCGACCGGCTTAGCCGCGATCAGGACAAAGGCGATGACGCAGGGCTCGGTGCCGCGATTGACCCAATTGTGGATCGTGCCGCGCTGCACCAATACGTCGCCCGCCTTGAGGTGGACGCTCGTGTCGTCGAGCTCCATGTCCACCTCACCCGACATCACGACGGCGTAATCGATCGAGTCAGTGCGGTGATTGCGCGGGCTGACGCCGGGTGCCAGTTCGAGAACGCGAAAGACCGTCCCGTTGTCGAGCGTGGTTCCGGTCTTGCGCAGCCCGGCATCTTCCGTGCCGGTATTGTCGACCGGAAAATTCTCGGTCGTCCACACAACGCAAGCGCTGGCCCCCGGACGGGATGAGGCGATGTTCTGCGCGACCTCGTCGATCTTGACAATGGCGCGCCCGGAAGTGTCGTGGCCGGTAACGACGCGGCGGACCTGCAGTGCCATCGAGAGCCTCCTCGGTTACGGTTGGCATGATCTTTCCCAAGAGCGCCAAATCCTGCAACAATACTTGTCCATGCAACTGCGCGTCCGCTCGATCATCTATCTCGCCGAGGCAATCAACAGCTATGAGCTGGTTGATCCGCGCGGCCGCGACCTGCCGCGCTTTGCGGCGGGTGCGCATATCGAGTTGCGCAGCGGCGGGTTCCTGCGGCGATACTCATTGTGGAACGATCCCGCCGAGCGCCGGCGCTATTGCATCGCGGTGTTGCGCGAGACCGCGAGCCGCGGCGGCTCGCGGCGTCTGCACGAAAATGTCCGGGTCGGCGACATCGTCGAGGTCTCGCCGCCGCGCAACAACTTCCCACTCGACCCGGCAGGTGAACGCCACCTATTGATCGCTGGCGGGATCGGCATTGCGCCGATCATGTCGATGATCGCAGAATTGCGGCGCCGCCGCGCCGAGTTCGAGGTCTATTACTGCACGCGCTCGCCGCAGAAAACCGCGTTCCGCCGCGAGTTGGCGTCGCTCGCCGCCGAAGGCCGCCTGCGCTTCCACCACGACGGCGGCGATCCGGCGCGCGGGCTCGACATCGCCGCGATCTTGGGCAAGGCTCCTCCCGGCACGCATCTCTACTATTGTGGACCGGCGCCGCTGATGGCGGCGGCAACAGAAGCGGCGCGCGACTGGCCGGCCGGTACCGTGCATTGCGAATACTTCACCGGTGTGCCGGAGCCGGCGGCGGTCGAGGACCGGCCGTTTCGCGTCCGGCTGGCAAGGAGCGGCGGCGACTACGAAATCGGCGCCGGTGAGACGATCGCGGAGGCGCTGCGGCGGCATGGTGTTGCCGTCAGGACCTCCTGCGAGCTCGGCTACTGCGGGACCTGTCTGACCCCCTACCTCGCCGGCGAGCCGGACCATCGCGACCAGGTGCTCGAGGCAAACGGGCGCCGGCGGTATTTGCTGATCTGCTGCTCGCGGGCCAAGAGTCCTGTCCTCGTTTTGGATTTATGAGAGCAAATCAGCCTGCTCGTTCGAGCACCGCGTTGAACAATTCCGTGCGGCGCTCCTCGAGATTGCGCGCGGAATTGTGGAACATCGCTTCCCAATCGGCGCCGAGGATCAGATGCGTGCCGACCGGCGGCGGCGCTGCGCCGGCATTTTGCGCGCGGCGTCTCGCCGATTCCAGTGCCTCTTGTGTCGTATCCTGCCAGACCAGCACCCGGAAGCCCGCCGCTTCGAGCTTGTCACGGGTTTCCTCGGCCGAAAACAGAAAGCTGATGCCCGGCTCGCGCGCCCATTGCACCGGAAAATGCGGCGGCCCGCCCGGCCCCGCGGCCACCTCCTGCAGGGCGAGCTTGCCGCCCGGTCTCAGCACCCGCGCCATCTCGCGGTAGAGCCGGTCGCGCTCGGCGATGTTCATCGCTGCGTTCTGCGACCACGCGACATCGAAAGTCATGTCGTCGAACGGCAGGTCGAGCGCGTCGCCCTGGCGGTAATCGACCAGGCCCTCAAGTCCGGTTAGCCGCGTCAGCATCTCGGCCACCCGCACGAACTCGGCCGTCAGGTCGATGCCGCTGACCCGGCAGCGATGGCGCCAGGCGAGGAACCGTGACGGCCCGCCGATCCCGGAACCGATATCGAGCACCCGCTCGCCCCCGTGAAACCCGGCTAGATCTGCCAAGCGGATCGTCGCTGGCCGCTGGCCGCCGTGAAACTCGTCGACCGGTGCCAGATCGTCCGGCGTCAGCCGGTCGATATCCTTCCCGGCGCGCCTCAGCGCCGCGAGGATGATCCCGCCGAGATCCGGACGGGTGTAGTGAGTTTCGACCGGATCGCCCGGCATTTTTTGCTCCTTGACGCTGTTATCCGCTGATAATCCGGAAAAAAACAGCCGGAAAGCCAGGTTTGGCCCCGGAAATCCTCGGTTTCCGCTAAGAGGCGCCGCTGTTATCACCCGCTGTTTCTTCGCTGTTTTTCGCCGCTCCGAGGAGTTCGAGAACCTGCATTGTCCTGCCGGCGGCGTTCCTCGCAGGCAATCCGATACCATGCGATTACGGCAATTTTGGGTACGTCCGCGCAAATGTCGCCGCGCCGGGCACCCTCACCCCACTTGATCGGAGGGCCCCAACAATCCCCGAAATACTCTTATTTCGTAGGGTGTTCAGGAGGCGGTGGATCAGCCGTGCACGAGGCTCTGCAGTTCCCCGGCGACTATAACGGCATCGTCGCCGGTGCGCCCTTTATGAACGTGACGCACCGGCGCGCGCACGGACTGATTGGCCCGCACGGTCATCAGATTGGTCGAGCGGGTCGCGTAATCGATCAGCTTTTCGGGATGCCCAGTCAGCACGCGGAAACCGAGGGTCGCCCCCGGCGATGTGCCCATGTCGGTTTGGGCTACGGCATAGGATTGCGGCGAGACGGCGGGTCGCGGTCACTCCTCCGGCATCCCGGCCAGCCGAAGGCCGCGGAGATAAGTGGCCTCGAACAAGGCGCGTACGTTTGGCGCCCCAAAATATCCGACGGTCTTCAATCGGGCGATGCTCGAATAACGGTCGTCGCTGTTGAGCCTTCGCGCTTCGGCCAGCTCCGCAGCGGCGCGATCAGTCTCGCCTTTGAGGCCATAGGCGGCGGCGAGATTGGCCCGGATGCCCGGGTGTGTCGGACTGGCGCTGCGTGCCCTATCGAGCCAGACGATCGCCTCATCAATCTGCGATTGCAGCAGGTGCACGACCCCAATCCATTGATACCAAATGGGGATGGCAGGATCGCGGGGGCTGAGGCGGATGGCTTGCTCGACGAGAGGGATCATCTCCGGTGATCCGGAAAGGAGCTTGCACCAGCCGAGCGCAGTCATCGGGAAGACCAAATTTCGGTTGAGCGAGATCGCCGTCTGGTATTCTGCAATGGCCTCCTCGCATCGGCGGTCCTCGCGCAGAACCTGGGCTTGCGCACGCAGCACTTGACCTTTGGCGTAATGTGCCCCTGCGCTGCTGGGTGCTGCCGCCAACGCTTGGTTGGCGAGACCTTCCGCGCGCGCGATGTCGGCAGCCGGCGAGTCGGCCATTCCATCCATCGCGCGGCCTGTCAGCGCGCCCGCCAAACCGCTCTGCGCCGCCGCGTATTGGGGATCGAGCGCCAGTGCGCGCTCATACATGCTGATCGCTTCTGCTCGGCTGCCGCGCGTTATTGAGTTATTTGCGGCCGCACGTCCGCGGAGAAAGTAGTCCAGCGCGTCCGGATGTTCGGTCGGTCGTGCGGCCTCGGCGGCGGTCAGCTCAACGCCGAGTGCAATCGCGATCCGGCTTGTGATCTCGTTTTGCAGGGCGAGCAGATCGCTGGCGTCGCCATCGAACCGTTCGGCCCACAAATGCGCATCAGTTTCTGCATTGATCAGTTGAGCGTTGACGGGGACCCGGTTGCCTGAGCGCTGGACGCTCCCTTCGAGAACATAGCGCACGCCCAGATCGCGGCCGATCTGCTTTGTGTCGATCGGTTTGTTGCGATAGGTGAAGGCGGTATTGCGCGAGATCACGAACATGTTGGCGATCCGCGATAAATCGGTCGTCAGGTCTTCGGTAATCCCATCCGCGAAATATTGCTGGTCGGGGTCGTTGCTGAGATTGGCAAACGGCAGCACGACGATCGACAGCCGCGGTGCCTGAAGCGGTTGGGCCGTTGTTGTGGTTGCAGCCACTGCTGGCCGCGAGGGTTTTGTCGTCGGCCAGAACCACCATGCCCCGCCGGAGATCGCTAGTGCTCCCATAACGGCCGCTGATGTCGCGATGATGGCGCCGCGCCGGCGACGCATTGCGACCCGCGGCACGCGAGATATCGGCGGCTCGCCCATGGCTTCGGGCCGCAACGCATAGACCCGCACCGGCCGAGCGATGTTCTTGACGCTCTGATCGCCCAGATCTTCGAAAGCATAGGCCAGCTTGTCGCGGATCTGGTCGCGCACCGTCCGCGTGATGCAGATCCCACCCGGCTCTGCTAGCGCTTCCAGCCGCGCCGCGACATTGACGCCGTCTCCGAAGATGTCGTCGTCCTCTACAATGACGTCTCCGAGATTGATCCCGATCCGGAACCTGATCCGGCGATCCTCGGGCATGCCGGCCTCGCGATTGGTAATCGCGCGCTGTATTTCGGCGGCGCAGCGGAGGGCATTGACGACGCTCGGGAACTCCGCCAACAGCCCGTCGCCGGTATTCTTGACGATCCGGCCGGAATGCTCGCGGATCTTCGGATCGACCAGCTCACGGCGATGCGCCTTGAGGCGCTCGTGCGTCCCCTCCTCGTCTGCACCCATCAGGCGCGAATATCCCGCCACATCGGCGGCTAAAATCGCGGCGAGACGGCGAACAGCAGGCATTGCCCACCGAGGCGATCAGTTCACGCGAGAATTTATCCTAAAAGTACTCAGAGGCCCACCTCTATGAGGCAAATCAAGCGCACGCCGAGCCTGCCGACGCGCCGGCAAGGATTTGGCAGCGGAGGTCAAACGGACGCACGGACGAGGGGGTCGCCGCTCAGCTAGCCGTCAGCTCGGCGACTGCGACGCCCAGTTGATTGGCGGCAATTACCAAGCGCCGGTCGAGCGTGACGAGGGTCGCATCGAGACGCCGGGTGATCGCGAGATGGAGCGCGTCCGGCGCTCGGAGCCCGAAATCGAAGCGTCGGACATAGACGTAGGCGAGGCGAGCATCGGCGGCATGCATATCCGCCGCGGACGTCGCCGCTGCGCGCCATGCGTCAAAATCCGCTAGCCGGGTAGATCCCTCTTCCTCGGTTAGGAGGCGCATTCGTAAGAGGCGCGAAATAGCCGAAGCCACTTCGGCCGCCGCGAAATCGCTGATTAGCCGATCTTCGCGATGGGCCCTCAAAAACCGACGGACCGCGCCGCTTGTCGGCTCCTCCGCGAGAAGCGCTATCAGAACGCTAGCATCAAGGTAGATCCTCAATCTTCATCCGGCTCATAAATCAGGTTGAGAAGCTCGACGGAGGTGAGGTTGACACGCGGACGCGAGCGTGTTCGCTCAAACAGCCACTCGTCGCTTCCGACCGGCGGTTCCGGTCGATTTCGGGTGGGTCTGAGCTCGACGACAGGCTCGCCACGCCGGGTGATGATCACCTCTTCGCCGGCGAGCGCCTTGTCGATCAAGGTGGGAAGCCGGTTCTTGGCATCGGCAACGCTGTAGGCGGTCATTTCGGGCATTCGGTCATGATGGCTATAGATATAGCCATCATTGCCGCTCGCGTCCAGAAAGGGCATAAGTGCCGAAGTCTAGGAGGTCGAAAATGCGCCTGCTGATCGCAATGATGAAGCACGAGACCAACACATTCTCGCCGGTGCCGACCCCGCTGGCGCGGTTCGGCAACGGTCCGGGACCGCTCTATGGCGAGGCGGCGATCCGCGCCTTTCGCGGCACCGGCACGGGTCTCGGCGCGTATCTCGATCTCGCCGAGCGGGAGGGCGCGGAAATCGTCCTGCCGATCGCCGCCGGGGCGCCGCCAAGCCGACCCGTCGAGGACGAGGCGTATGCGCACATCACCGATACGATCTGCGAAGCGGCGGCGCGCGGGGGTTTCGACGGCGTCATGCTCGATCTGCACGGCGCGATGGTCACCGAGAGCCTGGAGGATGGCGAGGGTCAGTTCCTCAAGCGTCTGCGCGCAATCGACCCGAAGACGCCGATCGCCGTCTCGCTCGACATGCACGCCAACCTCTACGACGAGATCATCGCCAATGCGACCGTCGTGACCGGCTATCGCACTTATCCGCACATAGACACCTACGAAACCGCTAAGCTCGCCGGCGAAATACTGCTGCGCGCGATGCGCGGCGAGGTGAACCCGGTGATGGCCTGGGGGAATGTCCCGATGCTGCCGCATGTCATGCGGCAGGGCACCGACGACCACCCGAACAAGGAACTGCAGCAGCGCTGCGCCGCAATGGCGGTCGAGGGGGCCCTGGCCGCCAGCCTCTTCACCGGCTTTCCGCATGCCGACATCGCCAATGCCGGGCTGAGTGCCGTGGTCGTCACCAACGGTGACCGCAAGCTCGCCGAAGAGCTGCGCGACGAATTACTGGACCGCGCCTGGGTCGAGCGAGAAGCGTTTGTCTACCAGATCGAACCGCTGCAGCAATCGGTCGCGCGCGCCAAGGCGGTGCCGCCCGGCGCGCCGGGGACCGGGCCGATCGTATTGCTCGACCACTACGACAATTGCGCGTCGGGCGGAACAATGGATACGACGGCGGTGCTGGCCGAGATCCTGCGCCAGAGGCTCGAGAACGTCGCCGCCTTTGCGATCTATGATCCGGAAGCGGTGCAGCAGGCGATCGTCGCCGGAGTGGGCTCGGAGGTCACGCTGTCGATCGGCGGCAAGATCGCAATGCCCGCGATACCCGTCGAAAGCCCGGCTCTCACTGTGACCGGCACAGTCAAGACCATTTCGAACGGCCGTTACCGTAATCGGGGGCCAATGGGACGCGGCGTCCAGATGGATATGGGCCCGTCGGTCGTGCTCGACACCGGGCCGGTCGAGATCGTGCTGATCTCGCGCCATGTCGAGCCCTCGGACCTCAATTGCCTCTTGAGCCTTGGCATCGACCCGAGCCAGAAACGTTACGTGATGCTGAAGAGCCGCATTCATTGGCGCGCAGGGCTCGGCAAAATGGCGAAGACCGTGATCGACTGCGCCGGTGTCGGCGTCTGCACCTCCGACTACGGCCAGCTGCAATTCAAGAAGGTCAGGCGGCCTATCTATCCACTCGACCTGCCCAACCGCTGAAGAGCCCCTCACCCCAACCCTCTCCCCGCAAGCGGGGCGAGGGGGTAAAGTAAGGTCCAGAGGAGGACATCATGGACGGTACCACGCAGCTGCTCGAAGCCGACCGGCGCTATCTCGTCCATCCATTGCACCATCCTGATGATCACCGGCAGCCACTGGTCGTCGTCGAGGGGCACGGTGCGATGCTGCGCGATGCCGATGGTCGCGAATACATCGACGGGCTATCGGGGTTGTGGAACGTCAATGTCGGTCATGGCCGGGGCGAGCTGGCCGATGCGGCGGCGGCGCAGATGCGGCGCATCGCGTTTGCGTCGGCTTATATCGGCGCGACCAACGAGCCGGCAGTTCGCTTGGCTGAGATGATCGTGCGCCGTGCTTACGCAAACTCTGCAGCGGTGTATTTCACGACGGCGGGTGCGGAATCGAACGAGTCGTCGTTCAAATTCGCGCGATATTACTGGAAAGTCAGAGACAAGCCGCAGAAGACCAAGATCATCTCCCGCATCCACGCCTATCACGGCGTGACGATGGCGGCGATGAGCGCGACCGGCATGGCGGTCTACCACAAAATGTTTGGGCCGCTGGTCCCGGGCTTCGTCCAAGTCGCACCGCCTTACGCTTACCGCTGGACCGGCAACGAGGAGCCGGGTGTCGGCGCTGCCGATTTGGTCGAAAAGGCGATCCTCGCCGAAGGGCCTGATACCGTGGCCGCGGTCATCGCCGAGCCCGTGATGGGCGCGGGCGGCGTCATTGTGCCGCCGCCGAGCTATTTTCCGCGGCTGCGCGAGATCTGTGACCAATACGATGTGCTGCTTATCGCCGACGAGGTGATCACCGGCTTTGGCCGCACCGGGAAATGGTTCGCGCTCGGCCATTGGGGTGTCGAGCCGGACCTCGTCTCGTTTGCCAAGGGGGTGACCAGCGGCTATTTGCCATTGGGCGGCGTCATCGCGTCGAAACGCGTGCACGAGGCGATCGAAAGCGCGCCCGCGGATCGCAAATTCATGCACGCGGCGACCTATTCCGGCCATCCCGTCTGCTGCGCAGTCGGGCTGCGCAATGTCGAGATCATCGAAAGCGAGGGGCTTGTCGAACGCGCGGCGGTAATGGGTCGAAGGCTGCTCACCGGGCTCGAAACTCTGCGCGACCTGCCGTTCGTCGGTGACGTCCGCGGGCTCGGCATGATGTGCGGCGTCGAGCTCGTGACCGACCGCAACACCAAATCGCCGGCTCTGGGGCTCGGTGCCCGTTTCACGCGCGAGGCCTTGGCGCGCGGATTCCTCCCGCGCATCCGAGCGGGAAGCGCCGATCCGCCGATCGGCGACACGATCTGCCTCTCCCCGCCGCTGATGACCCCGCCCGAGGTGCTCGACCGCATCCCGCAGATCCTGCGCGACGCCCTCGTCGCCGCGACGCGGTAGGATGGCCATTCGCCGGCTTGGGGTGGTCGTCGAGGGCGCTACCGGGCGGCTCGGCAGCACGCAGCATCTGCGGTCGCTGATGGCGATGCGGGGCGAAGGCGGGCTGCCGCTCGCCAATGGCGACCGCCTCGTGCCTGAGCCGATGTTGCTGGGCCGCAACCGCGAAAAGCTCGCCGCGTTGGCCGCGGCGAATGGCGGGCTCAAATGGAGCACCGACCGCGACGCTTGTCTCGCCGACCCCGACATCGCGATCTATTTTGACGCGAGCGCGACCGGGGGCCGGCCGGCGCGCGTCTCCGCGGCGCTTGACGCCGGCAAGCACGTTTATGTCGAAAAGCCGCTCGCCGAAACACTGGAGGAGGCGCTCGATCTGGCGCGCCGCGCCGAGCGCGCCGGCTTGAAAAACGGCGTCGTGCAGGACAAGTTGTTCTTGCCCGGGCTCAGCAAGCTGCGCAAGCTCTACGAGACTGATTTCTTCGGCCGCGTATTGTCGATCCGGCTCGATTTCGGCTGGTGGGTGTTCGACGGCGCGCCCTACCCGGCGCAGCGGCCCAGCTGGAATTACCGCAAGGCAACGGGCGGCGGCCTGATCCTCGATATGTTCGCGCATTGGCGCTACACCTTCGACCGCCTGCTGGGCGAGATCAAAGCCGTGTCGTGCCGCCACATGACAGCCTTGCCCAAGCGCTGCGACGAGACCGGCAATACGTACGCGGTCGATGTCGAGGATACCGCTTTTGCAATATTCGAGCTGCCGGGCGGTGTACTGGCGCAGGTCAGTTCGTCCTGGGCAAGCCGCGTCAAGCGCGACGACCTGCTGCAGATCCAGGTTGACGGAACTTCGGGCTCGGCGGTGTGCGGACTGCATCGATGCTTCCTGCAGCCCCTCGTTTCTACGCCGAAACCGTTCTTTGATCCCGAACGCCCACAGCCGTTAGTGTTCGACGAACAGTGGCAGGAGATGCCAGATGTCGAGCCGGTGCGGAACGGCTATCGCGCCGGCTGGGAGCTGTTCCTCAGACACGTCGCGGAAGACGCCCCATTCCCGTCGCCCTTCCTTGAAGGCGCCAAGAGCGTTCAGCTGGCGGAAGCCTGCTATCGGAGCCATAGTGAGCGGCGCTGGATCGAATTGTCAGTACTTACTCTATAGTTGGCGGACTGTTCTTCCCTCCAGTTGCCCGGAAGACCCCTGCAAGGCTTTCGGCTCTGGACTTGTCTGCTGGCGCTGCAGAAAAACCGTTCTGGCTAACTAGTCTTCCCTTGGGGCAGAAGCTGGAGCAGCGGCTCGGGCCCGACCGAGATTTCGCCGGTGAACGGACTGTCATGAGCGGCGATCAGCAATACGGAAACCGCGATGCCGGCCCCATAGATGGCCATCGCAATAGCAGACCCCCGCGGGTTGTCGATATGGACCATGGCTATGGCGACCAAGATGCAGGCCGCCTGCACGGCGAGGCATGACCATTTTAACAGATTGACTTGCGAACCGCTGATAATGACGCGTTGCCGGCGTGCGTCTAGAGCGTTCTCCAGCGCGGTCGCTATCTGGCGCTGGGCGGTCTCCTGGCCCTGGTTCTGGGGTGACAGAGAGAGGGTCAATCGCAATGCCTCGGCAAGGGCAGGCGGCGTTATCTTCAATGTCCCTGTGCGCCGGGCCATCGCAGGCCATTCTTCGGTTGCGGCTTCTCGGATGTATCGGCTGATCAAATTGCGCATGCGCGCCTCGGGTTCTCCTGGGAAACCAGTGGCCAGGATCTCGACGGCGCCCAATGCTCCGGCTTCGCGGTTGACAGCCGCATTGGCGCGGTCGATGTCGCTCCAGACCTGCGATGCCGTGAATGCAACAAAGAGGCCGAACAAGATGCCGAGCGGTGGCAGCATCCCGGGAGACATGGACTTGAAAACCCGTGCGCGCTCGCCTCGCGCGAGCAGGTTGACGACGGCGAAGATCACGCCGGCCAGAAGATAAGTCACGGCGAACGCCGCGAGCGTCATCCAGGCGACCGGAAGGTTATGCAGCCAGTCCCTCATGCATGATCTCCCGCTGGGCCTGGCAGCAGGCCCGCTTTTGTCCGATGCTGCCAGCCTGTTATAGTGGACAAAACCCCTGCGCGGAGGGACGTTATGAGGATTCGTTCGGCAGATCGCAACGTGTGGACCCGCCGTCGCCTGCTGAGCGGAGCGGCGAGCGGGCTTGCCGGGTTTCTGGCTCTGGGTCGTGCTCCCGCCTTATCCCAGACGTCGCCAAAGAAGCTCGTGATGGCTCACATTGTGGCGCCGCCGGAGTCTTCCGCCGTCGCATTTGCGGAGATGGCCGAGGGGATCAACAAGCTCTCCGAGGGTCTCGAAATCGAGTTTCACGCCGGCACGTTGTTGACCAAGGAGCTCGAGGTCATCAACGCCGTCAAATCCGGCAATATCGCGATTGGCGACCCGGGGGGCGCCGCCGCGACCGTATTCCCCGAGATGGGTGTCTTTCTCGTCCCCTACCTCGTCAAGAGCTACGACCAGGCCTACAAAATGTTCAACGGGGCGATCGGCGACCGCCTCGACCGGCAGTTTCAAGACAAATACAAGCTGAAAGTCCTTTGCTTTTACGATTACGGCTTCCGCCATTTCTGGAACAACCGCCGGCCAATAACCGCGCCGAAGGATCTGCGCGGCATGAAACTCCGGGTACAGCCGGCCAAAGTGTTCGCCGACACGATCAATGGTTTGGGCGGTGTCGCTGTGCCGATGGCCTGGGGCGAGGTAATCCCGGCTGCGCAGCAAGGCGTCATCGACGGCGCCGATTTGCCGATCGTCAATATCCTGGCACTCAAGGCCTACGAGGTCTCGAAATATTGTTCGATGACCTATCATAACTACGGGCCGACGGCTCTGGTGATGAACCTCGACATGTTCAACGGTCTCACGCCGCAACAGCAGAAGCTGCTGCTTGATGCCTCACGGACGGCGCAGGAGAGAATTCGCGGGTTGACCGAAAGCGTCGACACCCCCGAGCAGGCGAAAGCGCTGCTTGAGCCCAAGGGGATGACGGTGAATACGGCCGATGTCGAGGCCTTCCGGAAGGTCGCACAAGAAAAGGTCTGGCCACAATACCAGAAGGAATATTCGGAGCTCTGGGACGAGATTGTCGCGACTAAGGTGTAGCTCGGATCGTGTCTGCGATAGCCCCTCACCCCGACCCTCTCCCCGCAAGCGGGGCGAGGGAGAACAAGACCCCTCTCCCCGCTTCAGCGGGGAGAGGGAGGGGCCCGCGTCAGCGGGAAGGTGAGGGGCGACTTCCAACAGCGCGACAACTCATTCTGGTCCTGCCGAAAATCGTCGTGACGGCGCTCCTCGTGCTGGCTATCGCCGATATGCTCGCAGGCGTGTTCTTCCGCTATGTCATGGTCGAAATCACCGATTTCCTCGATGTCGATCCGATTAATTTCTTCTGGGTCGAGGAGGTCGGCGAGTTCAGCCTTACCTGGCTCACAATGATCGGCGCCGCGATCGGCATCGCCGACCGTATCCATTTCACGTTGCAAGTGCTGACACACCATCTTCCGATCCGCACGCAACGTGCGATTTATCTGATCAATCATCTGCTAATCGCCGGGTTCGGCGGGCTGGCGGCGTGGTTTGGGACGAAGCTCGCGATCACCAACAGCGCGCTGACCTCTCCGGCACTGCAGATCAACCTCGGATGGGTTTATGCCGCGGTGAGCGTCGGCGGCGCGCTGATCTTCTTATATGGACTGGGTCTGGCGCTGTCCGGCCCGCAAACGGCGGAGTTCGAAAATGACGCCGTGACCATCGCGGCCGGAGATTGAGCTTGCTGCTCGCCGTAACCGCTATTGTGTTCGTCGGGCTCATTGCCTTGTCGTTGCCGATTGTCTTTGCCCTCGGCATCGCTGCGGTGGTGGGGCTGAGTATAGGCGGCTATCCGCTCGAAATGGTGGCGTCGAGCCTCGTCGCCGGGTCCCAGAACTGGGTCTTGCTGGCAATACCCTCTTTCATCTTCGCCGGCACGATCATGGAGCGCTGCGGCATGTCGAATGCGCTAGTGGATCTGGCACGTGCCTTGGTCGGCTGGCTGCGTGGCGGTCTCGGCATGTCGGTCATTGTCGTCTCGTATTTCTTTTCCGACATCTGCGGCTCCAAAATGGCCGAGGTGTCGGCGCTCGGTTCGACGCTGATGCCGCCATTGAAACGAGCTGGCTA
>Ga0306921_10005304_pt1 | contig 13357 bp, 15 predicted proteins | sample sta12Cox44000080_FD_203760 | JGI IMG/M metagenome (GOLD analysis project Ga0306921, IMG submission 203760) | Lab enrichment of tropical soil microbial communities from Luquillo Experimental Forest, Puerto Rico - statoxic.12C.oxic.44.000.080 (v2)... | ecosystem: Environmental > Terrestrial >... | reverse complement strand
CAGGAAAAGGTATTCTCTTTGACGCGCATCATAATGTAAACGACCACCGCTTCCCGCGCGTTCGCAATTGGCGAGAAGTCCAGCAGTACTTTGCAGAAGTAATCTCGCCACCGGTGACGGACCGGGATGCTTCGAAGGAGATGTTCTGAAAAATGCGGATCAAACGGTGATCATCGCGAGAAACAAAAAGGACTCCATCTGCTCTATCCGCGGGCGGCAAGCATTTTGAGGTCAGACCGGAGTTTATTTGACTCCCCTTTGCTGATTTTGCCCTGTTGCCTCAGTTAATGGTATCCTTTTTAAGATTTGGTTTTCAACATCGACCTTGTGTGAAAATCGGCATTTCTTCATGACTTTCGGCTTTGCCGTCGTTTCCGGAAAATCATGATGGGATGGCGCTGGCTCCCGTGATAGATATCTTGATATATACCGTCCCTTTGCTACTTTGTTTCTCGTGGCAAAACCCCTGAGGCAAACGGCTAAACTCTTCCCAAGCGGACGCAGCCAGGCTGTCCGTTTACCCGCCGAGTTTCGGTTTGAGGGAAAAGAAGTTTTTATCCGCCGCGATCCAAAGACCGGAGATGTTATTTTGTCTCAAAAGCCCGACAATTGGAACAGCTTCATTTTGGCTATTAAGAATTTGAAGGTACCGCAGGATTTCTTATCCAAGAAAGACCGTGACCAAAGGCAACAGGATCGCGATCCCTTTGAGGGTTGGAGCGAATGAGTCAATACATGCTCGACACCAACATGGTGGGTTTTCTCATTCGGGGTCGCTTGGCTGTTCTGAGGCGAGTGACAGAAGCTCCTCCTGGCGCACTTTGTGTTTCGACGGTGACCAAGGGCGAAATAATCTTTGGGCTCAACCGGAGGCCTGCCAACCGGTTGTTGCATACCGCCGTGACGGAATTTCTTCGGCGAGTGGACGTGCTCGCTTGGGACAATGGGGCGGCGGATACTTACGGAGCAATGCGTGCCGAGCTAGAGCGTCTCGGTAAAACGCTCGGCGCGCTGGACATGATGATCGGAGCGCATGCCCTTAGCCTGGGAGCCGTACTGGTAACCAATGACCGAGCCTTCCGCTCGGTTCCCGGTCTTGAGCTGGAGGATTGGACCCAAAATTCCAGTGGAAGTTGGGGTGGCGGGTAGGTTCCTCGAACCGAAATTAGAGGGTACCCGCATGTCTCTGCGTTAAGCAAGTGTGTTATCCAGTTTGCTGACGCCATGCAGGTTCGACTGCCAGTCGGTCGCCGCAAAGGCTGCCGAAAGACGCTCGGCCTACGCGTCTGCCAAGCGGCCCCAGCGCGTTTTGTGGTGAAAGGGGTAGGAGATACCCCGCCGGGCGAACGGAGCTCCCGAAGCGGCTTTCCCTGGTTACGGAACACACCTCGTCGGACACCAGAAAGCGCGCAAAAGGCTGCGTAACGCTTGAATTAGAGCGTCCTTTACGTACACTGATATTTATAATAAAGGAGTCACCAATGACATCTGGATCAGTCGCCAGATCCGCAGAGGTTGAGGTTTACGCTAATTGGGCCTTGATATTGGTGAGAATGGTATGCCCCTCAGTCGGAGCAAATCCTTGTACCATCCTTCAAAACCAGATAAATCCCGCCGTAACAGAACCAGAGTTTACTCCTTTGGATCTGTCGTACATGAGTCGATAGCCGAACGAGAGGCAAAGGACGGGGCTGGCAACTGAGCTTCGAACGTCAGGCCGTATCAATCGCAACGCGTGTCGTCTGCGGTCAGTTCCTCCCGCAGCTTACGGCTTGCACGTCGGCGTTATCCGCCGCCAACCCCTTCTGTTTACTTCTGCGAATTATAAAGGGAGACTAGCGCCCTCGTGAGGAACATGGTGGAATTGCCAACGTGTTCCTTTTCTGAAAACCACCCGCGAGGCCGGGTTGCAGCTGCTTTCAGGGCGCATCGTCTTTTGACGTCTACCCAGGGCTAAAGCCACTGGGCTAATCTGTTAGACCGCTTCGCGGTCTGGACGCCCGGATTTGGTCGATGTCCCTTAGCGAGCAGGCATTAGTAACCACTTTCGCAACAGCCTCTAGGCTAGCCAGGTAGGAAACGCATCTTCAACACGCTTCGACGGCGGACAAGTCTTCTTCGGAAATAGTCATCGGTTCCGCCAACCGCACTTCTTCACAGTTCGACCCGGATCCGCCGCGATCGATGACGATAAATTCACTCACTTCATAGAGTGCGACCAATGCATGGTGCCACACTCCCTTTGCGTAATTTATCCCCTGGCCGGCTTGCGCCAGGAAGGCGTTTAACTCATGAGGTTTAAACTCGCCGCGAGGCGCGACCAGCACCAGGTAGGGATTTTGCGAAAGCGGAATGAATGCCTGACTGCCGAGCGGATGCCGTTCCATGGTTGTCACCTTCAACGGAAGTTGGCGCGGCTGACCTTGCATTAGATTAACCAATGGCTTCCCGTGACCGTCGGCCACATCAATCTGTGCCAGGTCATGGAATCGCTCGGTGGTGCCGTCGTTAATAGAATAGTGATGCGCGCCCTCTTTAGTGATCACGTCCCCGAATGCGGCGAACGCATCGCGATGGAGACGCCTGCGGCGGGTCGCCCTCCGGCGGTGTCTAACACGTGAGTCGATAGCTTTCCTTTCATGAGATAGTGTCCATTAGTCGCAGTCGCGCAATTTTAGAGATCTCGCCCAGCGCAAGAGTGATCTCTGTCTCCCGGTCATGTTCCAGCCGGTTGGCCAAGGCAGTCAGGATCGTCTTCACATTTTGCTCATTGATCCCTAGCGTGCAACAGTAGCTTCAATCCAGCCCTGAGGGGCGTCAGTCGGCACAAAAAGTTCGTCATTGTTTTTCCGATCGAAAGGTTTGAGGTCGATCAGAAGGTAGTGGATGTTCGGCATGGTTAGACTAATCTGACTGATTTCGGAGCAGGCCTTGAGAGCAGCCTCTCCCATGTGATAGAGAGTGGCCTGAACTGAAGGGCTATACCGCGAAGCGAAAACCCCGAGCATTGCCTCGATGATTCGCGCGTTTGCTGCGGCGTAACTTGCCGGAGCAGTCCCATAGAGCCAGTTACTTGTTAAGCTCGTCGAGAGGAGGCGATCGTTTGTGTCGGGAAGTGTCGTCAGTTCATCCCTCCAAAAACGCTCCCAGGCCGAACCGGACGTCTTCAGGACGACAAGGTCGCGAATGCCAGACGTCGTTTCGATCGCATTCGAGTCAGCAATAGTCCGCGTCCAGGGTACGCCCTTGCCGCCACTGATAAAATTGGTCGAGGAAGGCTGGCCATCGACCGTCATCCGCTCCCAGATCCGCTCAAAGGTTTCTATCGTAACCGAGCTGACGTGTGAGTACTTCTTCAAAAAATGCTGGGCAAGCGCGATCGCGAACGGTTCGGTCTCATCGCCCAATTGCTGATGAGCAAGGAAGTTAACTGTGTTTTTGATCGTGTCAGTGGCAACCACCAGGCGGTTGTCGTCCTTCGTATAAGAAGCACCGAAGTCGCCTTCCAGGAGGGTCTTGACTTCAAGTTCCTTCGGGGTATGGATCCCATCTTGCTGGAGCTTTTTGAAGACACGAACCTTTGCCTTTCCATAGCGATGAGTGTGAAGTTTCATAAGATGAATTAATCTTTCGTGATTATTTCTTTCTTAGGTTTTATGGTTCAGGTTACCTACTCATACCGCTCTTTTTTGGAGCACTTACGGCTATCGGTAAAGGCCTTCTACCTCTTCGGGCACATCTTAACTTAATTTTTGGGCAATCCCTGGATCGTGAAATTGGCCAGCGTCTCCAGAGCCCGCACCATTGCTGAATGATCCGACTTGGCGAGCCCGTTAGCGACGCACGCATTAAAGAGCTCCTGACACGTTGCCGTGTTCGGCAACGAAACGCCGAGGGCTTTTGCACCTTCCAGGGCCAGACTGAGATCTTTCTGATGCAGCTCGATCCGAAATCCGGGCTCGAAATTCCGTTTTAACAATCGTTCCCCATGCACCTCCAGAATCCGGGAGGAGGCAAAGCCGCCCATCAGCGCACGGCGTACCTGGGCAGGATCTGCGCCTGCCTTGGCCGCAAACACCAGAGCTTCGCTGATAGCCTCAATCGTTAGGGCTACGATAATCTGGTTAGCCACCTTGGTCGTCTGTCCGTCCCCGTTGGCGCCGACCAAAGTGATGTTTTTACCCATCAACTCAAAAAGAGGTTTGGCGCGGGCGAAGGCTTCTTCGCTGCCGCCGACCATAATTGTAAGAGTGGCATTCTTCGCGCCCACGTCGCCGCCGGACACCGGAGCATCAAGGTAATCGGCGCCAAGTTCGCGAATGCGGGCGGCATAAGTCTTAGTCGCCAAGGGCGAGATCGAGCTCATGTCGATGACCAGTTTCCCTTTTGCCCGGCCCGCACCCATTGCGCTCGAAGGGCTGCCATCTTCAGGTAACGAAGGCGGGGCTGGATCTAGTCCGGACGCAACTCCTCTCTCCCCGAACAGGACTGCTTCGACGTCAGGGGTATTGGGCAGCATAGTGATGATGAATTCGGCCTTTTTTGCGACCTCGGCTGGAGAGGCGCACTCGGTTCCCCCGCTGTCCAGCAGCGCTTTCTCTTTTACTCCGCTGCGGCTGTACAGGAAAAGATGGTGACCGCCTTTCTGTAAGTTTAGCGCCATGGGTCCACCCATAATCCCGAGCCCGATAAATCCGACGTTCGCCATAAGTTAGATTTTTGTTAGGAAGTTAGTAATAGATAATAGCTATGCTCGTTGTTTAAACGGATGGCGACTGTGCCAATGGTGCGCAATGTCGATCCGGCGACAGACCCACACGCGATCATATTTTTCGATGTGATCCAAAAATCGTTGGAGCGCCATAAACCGTCCGGGGCGGCCCAGAAGTCGACAGTGCATCCCAATCGACATCATCTTCGGAGTCTCCTCCCCTTCGGCGTACAGCACATCAAAAGAATCCCTCAAATAAGTAAAAAAATGTTCAGCCGTGTTGAACCCCTGTGGCGCGGCGAACCGCAGGTCATTCGTGTCCAGGGTGTAGGGTATAACCAGGTGCGGCCACACTTCGCCGCGCGCCGTCGCGACTTCCGTCCAGAATGGCAAGTCATCCCCGTAATAATCAGCGTCATACAGAAAACCGCCATGCTCGACAACAAGGCGGCGAGTATTAGGGCTATCCCGTCCGGTATACCAACCCCGAGGCGGCTCACCGGTCAAACGCTGGATAATTTCACAGGCCACTCGCATGTGCTCTCGCTCAGTCTCTTCGTCGATCTCCTGGTAGTGGATCCACCGCCAGCCGTGGGAAGCAATTTCGTGCCCTAGTTCAACGAACGCAGATGTCACTTCCCGGTTGCGTTCGAGGGCCATGGATACGCCGAAGATTGTCAACGGCAGCCGGCGGCGCTCAAATTCGCGCAGAATCCGCCAGACCCCAGCCCGAGATCCATACTCGAAAATCGACTCGATACTGAGATGTCGAGCAGGGTAGGCTGGCGCACCGATGATTTCGGACAGAAATTGTTCGGATGCTTTGTCGCCGTGCAGGACGCAATTTTCCGCACCTTCTTCGTAATTCAGCACGAACTGCACCGCAATTTTCGCTTTTCCCGGCCAGTCGGCAAACACCGGCTTTCGGCCGTAGCCGACCATGTCGCGTGGGTAATCTCGTCCGCGAGCCATCGTCTAGCCAACCGTTTCGGTCGCCACCTTTTCCTTGGCAAGTTCGGACGGGCGGCGCATCCCTCCCTGCGGGAAATCGTCAAAAAACAGTAGGCACCCCCTCTTCCATGACGACCACCTTGCCCTCCATCTCGAATTTCCGCACCTCGGCCTTTAGACGGTGCAAAGGTTCCTCTGGAGGTTCGAAGCTCAATCGGAAAGATCCGTAGTGCATCGGGACCATAACGTGCGCTTTCAATTCCGTGAATGCTTTCACCGCTTGTTCGGGATTCATGTGCACTTCGCGACCGCTCGGCGGATCGTAGGCTCCAATGGGCAACAACGCGATTTCAGTCGGTAAACGTTCGCCGATCTCCGAGAACCCCGGAAAATAAGCGCTGTCCCCACAATGGAAGATCGTCCTTGGCCCAAGCTTTAAATGGAAGCCGCCAAAACCCCGATGCGAATCGTGGAGCACGCGCGCTCCCCAATGGTGGCATGGGGTCAGAGTGACCTCTATTTCTCCCAGGCTCAAAGACTCCCACGGAATCAGTTCGTGCACTCGGTCAAACCCAAGATCATGCACTAGATTCCCGACGCCGTCCGGTACTACGATGGGCTGCCACGCAGCAATTCTCCGCAAGGTTCTGCGATCCAAGTGATCGAAATGGGCGTGGGTCACGAGCACAAGGTCGATCGCAGGCAGATTCTTCAGAGGAAAGCCAGGACGACGAATACGTTTGATAATCTTTAGCCATAGAGACCAGATCGGATCAACAAGGATGTTCCATCCCCGCCATTGAATCAAAAACGAAGCGTGCCCAATCCAAGTCAGGCAAATATCGTTCGGTGCAAGAGGTGGAAATTGCGGCTGACGTGCTATTCCCTTTCGACGTGTGAAAAGAGAGGGCAGATAGACCTGGGTAATGAAATTGCGTTGCAGCCATCCCTTGCCGGGCTTCAGGCTTACGCGATGCTCACTATTCCTGGCAAATTGGGACACTACCCTTTAGTCATGATTCAATCCCGGGCGAATGGCAAACTCCGTATCATATTTTTCTGATAAATCGCGACTGCGCCAATCCATCAGGGAACAATTGAAAAAGCTCACTCTGGATGATCGGCGCCGGCGATCGGTTGTCATCTGCGAGAAGCTCTTACCACTCCTGAGCGGCAAAAAAAACATAGCTCTATTCGCCCCGAGGCGTACGGAACCCGACGTAGACCTTTTGTGGGAGTCGGATCTCAAAAAGGACCGAGTCTTGGCCTATCCGCGTTGCGACGGTCAAACAATGCTCTTTTTCGCGGTTTGTAATCTGGAGGAGCTTCATCCCGGAAAATTTGGCATTCGAGAACCCGACCCGGTACGAATCGTTGAGCGCCTCGATGCGATCATTCTTCCAGGTTTGGCGTTCACCCAGACCGGAATTCGCATGGGACAGGGAGCCGGGTTTTACGACCGATTTCTTGAGGTGGCACGTGGCGAGACAATCAAAATTGGTGTCTGCTTCGATTTTCAAGTCCTCAAAGCCATTCCGCGCGAAGAGCGTGACGTGAACGTCGATCTCGTGGTATACGCCTAGCCCGAAATCTCACGAGCCAAAGCGCTCGTGGGATTTTCGCGCTATCGAGCCGCCCAGGAGGCGGCTCGGGAGGGAAATTGGATTTAAACAGAGTAAAACAGGGTGCCGGATCGCTTCCTAGGTTTGTGAGCGATGCTTAAGTGAACAGTATGGGCAAGGCATGGGCTAGCCGGTCTTTCGCTACTGGGCCAGTTGACAGTCCGCCAAGGCGCATAAATCCAAGACCGGTATCAAAAAGGTCTTCACCACAAAGGGGTCTTAGATGACAGGGTCCCGGCGAGTTCCACAATCGACCAGCGAAGAAGAGGAGCGTCGCAAGGGGGGGGACGGTGGTCACGGTGGAGAAAAAAGCAGTTTCGGCTTTTAAATTATGCACTTGATAAAGGTTTTTGGTCCGTGAGGCCGCGCCGCGAACAACTCCATGCAAAAATGCTTCCTCCTTTAGAAGATTCAATTCTTATTCCTTGCCACCGTGACCACCGTGGCCTCCGTGCGATGATTTCTTTGAATTTCTGAGTCAAACTCTCAAGTGATTGCTCTCTAGCGCGAAAATGTCGTCCCGCGGCCGCGGATGACATTTTCGGGCTAGGTGGGTACCTGCATTTCAAACCGTGGTATCCTCACGATGAAGGGCATGCCAAGATCTGAAATGCCGATGAACGCACCTTCGGCCACGCTATCGGTACCGACTACATGGTAACTGTTATAGGAAAACCGCTCGCCGGGCCGAAGGTGCGGGAATTCACCAACGACGCCGTCTCCTTCAACCACGATCTTTTGACCGATTTGGTCCGTGATGACCCATTTCCTGCCCCGGATCGTGATTGTCTCCGAAGATTGATTATCGATCGTTATGAAATAGACAAAAGGATACGGCCTCTCAGGCGGCGCCTCAAGCGTCGGCACATAGACGAGCTTGTCGATCGTCACGCGGACATCGGTCAGTTCGCGAAACACGGCGTCACAATACTATATTGCGCTACATCGAATGAAAAGTCTCTTCTATGGACGCACCCGTAGCAATTACAATCGCCGGATCAGATAGTTCCTCCGGAGCCGGTATCCAAGCGGATTTGAAAACATTTTCTCACTTCGGCGTATACGCTCTAACGGTCGTCACGTGCGTGGTCGCGGAGGTTCCGGGTATTGTGACGTCGATCCAAGCCATCGATCAGGCAACGGTCCGGAAACAGTTGGAACTCGGTCTTCTTCATTTTCCAGTTACCGTGATCAAAACTGGCATGCTTTACTCCGCGGAAATCGTTGATTTGGTCAGCGATACGCTGGAAGCCCTTGAGCCTCGTGAGCGACCCATGGTCGTGGTCGATCCAGTGATGATTGCCACCTCCGGCGATCCATTGATTCAACCTGGCGCAATCGAAAATTTTACTGCCCGTCTCTTCGCGCTGGCAACCATTGTGACCCCGAATCTTGACGAAGCTTCGGTCCTGTTAAAGAGGCCAATAAAATCCATCGACGAGATGCGGGAGGCTGCAGTCGAGCTTTATGGAAAGTTCCGTACTCCGTTTTTGCTGAAGGGAGGTCATCTCCAGGGAGCGGAAGCTCTCGATCTGCTCGTCGATCGCGAGGGTGTACGAGGCTTCTCCGAGGTTTATCAGCGGGAAGTTTCGACGCATGGAACCGGCTGCACATATTCCGCTGCAATCGCAGCAAACCTCGCCTTGAATCTATCATTGCGGGACGCCGTAGGCAGCGCCAAAAAATATATCTCGGCGGCGATCCGCGAGTCATTTCGATGGAGCCGCAACGGGAGGACGGTGTTTGCGCTGAGACACTGAAACAAAGAAATTAACCGCCCAGATCTGGACAAAATCTGGAGGGGTCACCTGCCTGGATTGTTCAGACGGAAGCTTAGCTTTTGCCTCCGCGTCGCGGCACCAAGCCATTTTTTTCAATCAAGTGCCGGCTTAAAGCTCCCAACTCTGAGAAGAGGAGATAGGTGGTCTATGCCAGCGATTTCCAGGAAACGCCCTTGCTTTCGAGTAGGAAGGAGAAAAAATGGGACGGCACGGAGGCCGTCCCTCCCTGGAAATGGACGGCCGCCTCGGAGATCCTGCCACTTGAGGGCTCTTACCCACCGGATTTCAATTCGTTTCGATATTTCTGTATTTCGTTTTTGTACTCTTCTTCGCCTTTGTTGTAGACGTCAGCCGAAATTTCGTGGTGCTGGTACTTCTCTTCGAGGCGAGCTCGTTTACGCTCTGCTTCCTCGCGCTTTTTCTCCAGGCTTAGGCGTGCGGTCTTCGTAAGCGGCTTTTCCGGATTCCTCGTCTCTGCCTCCGCTTCCTGAGGCTTCTTCTCCAGGTTCTGGCGTGCGGTCTTCATAAACGGTTCCAGATTCCTCGTCTCTGTCTCCCCTTCCTGAGGCTTCTTCTCCAGGTTTTGGCGTGCGGCCTTCGTAAGCGGTTTTTCCGGATTCTCTGTATTTGTCTCCGCTTTCTGCTCGTGCCTGTGTCCTGCAGGAGTTAGCGTTGCTGCCGGACTCGACGAGTGCGAGGGAGCCGCACTTGCTAACGGCGGTTTTTCCGGATTCTTTGGATCTGTCTCCGCTTTCTGCTCGTGTTTGTGTGCTGCAGGAGTTAGGGTGGCTGCCGGACTCGACGAGCGCGAGGGAGCCGCACTCGCTAACGGCGGTTTTTCCGGATTCTTCGTATCGGTCTCCGCTTTCTGCTCGTGCTTGCGTGCTGTAGAAGTTAGCGTTGTTCCTGGACTTGACGAGCGCGAGGGGGTCGCACTTGCTACTGGCGCCAACGGCTGTTCATCGTTTATCGAGCGACTTGAGAGCGTCGGATTCGGGTTCGCCAGAGGCACAACTGCATCATTCACTTTACCCTTGGACTCCGTACCCTTGGACTCCGCTGGCGAAACATCTGCGACCGCAGGAGCCGAGGTGATCCCAACTTCCTTTGGCATATCTGGCTTGTGCCTGAATGCTCCGAAAACCATCAAACCTATCGCAGCTAGTGCAAAGAGAGCGCCTACAGCAAGAATTCCAGCCACTACCGGGTTGGTCGATTTGCGACGGTGACGAGGATCAGCCAGTTGGGTTTTCGATCTCATCCGCAACGGCAAACGATAGAGTTTGTTCATGGAGGTTTTTGCAAAGAGTATACAACATATTGTGGAGTTCAACACTGTTTCTCACTATATATAAGCTTTTTTTAGGCAGGATGCCGCAGTTCCTATTACGGAGGGATCCGGGGTTTCAGGAAATTATCCTTCTGTTTTCGACGCCATTGCGGAATCGAAGCCCCAATATTTTTCGAAAATGTGTCCGGAAAAGCCGGGCCGGTTCGTTGTACAATTTTGAAAGCGACAAACCCAAAAACTTATGAGCACAGAATCGACACCGTCAGAATACATGCTTCTATTCCGCAATGCTGGCCAATGGTATCGTGACTTATCGCCCGACGAACTTCAGAAATTCACGAATCAATGGATGAGCTGGTACGACCGATTGGCCGCACAGGGCAAATTGACTGCTGGCCGCCCGCTGGCGTACGAGGGAAAAATCGTATCGGGAAAGACCGGTCAGTTCGTAGTTGATGGACCGTTTGCCGAGTCCAAGGAGGCCATCGGCGGCTATTTTCTTTTAAGTGTGGAAACGATCGAGGAAGCAGTAAAAATTGCCCAGGATTGCCCCGGTCTTCCTTATGGCGTGAAGGTCGAAGTACGGCCGATCGCAGCCAGATGCGCGACCAGGGAAACGGTCGAGGCGGAACTTGCTCAAGCTCAGGCTTAAGCTTAAGAAAATCGTCGGCGGTTGAGCGCCTGGACCATGACCTCTTCCGAAACGCAGCGAAAAGATGCTCCTCCAGAAGAGATTCCTCAGCTGGTAGAGCATCTTTTCCGGCATGAAGCGGGAAAGGTAGTTTCCAGATTGACGAGCATATTTGGGGTTAATCACCTCAACCTTGCAGAAGACCTCGTTCAGGAAGCTCTCGCAAGAGCGTTGCAAACTTGGCCCTTTTACGGAGTCCCGAAGAATCCGGCCGCCTGGATAATGCAAGTTTCGAAAAACCTGGCGATCGATTTAGTTCGACGCGAAAAGGTTTTTCGGGACAAAGAAACTGAAATGATCGGTCTCTTGGAACAGCACAATGCTGTTTCCAACCGACCTCCTTCTTTCGCGGAGGAAATCAAAGATGACGGCTTGCGAATGATGTTTGTCTGTTGTCATCCGATTATTCCGCGCGAAGCGCAAATCGCGCTGGCGCTAAAAATTCTGTGTGGGTTCAGTGCACCAGAGATAAGCAAGGCTCTCTTGGCCAGCGAGGCGGCGGTGGCAAAAAAGTTGACGCGCGCCAAGGAGAAGATCCGCGAGGCTGGAGTACCTTTCGCGATCCCTTCAGGGGGAGAACTTTCTGAGAGACTGGATGGGGTCCTGCAAACCCTCTACCTTCTTTTCAACGAAGGATACAAAGCTTCAAGCGGGTTACGGCTGGTACGCGAGGAATTATGCCACGAAGCGATTAGACTGACCTCATTCCTGGTCGAAAACCCGGTGAGCAATTGCCCGAAAGTGCATGCTTTGTTAGCGCTGATGCTTTTCAATGCAGCACGTTTACCGGCCCGTTCGGACAGCAACGGGAATTTGCTTCTTTTAAAGGAGCAGGACCGGTCCCGTTGGAACGGACCGATGATACGCCGGGGAATGTTTCACCTATCAAAATCGGCTGCGGGCGACGAAATCACGGAATACCATCTCCAAGCCGGCATCGCTGCCTGCCATTGCGCCGCCCGGGACTATGAATCGACAAATTGGCCACATATCCTAACGCTCTACAATGGCTTGGTTCAGATTGACGATTCCCCCGTTGTAGCCTTAAACCGCGCGGTCGCAGTAGCTAATGTCCATGGTGCCGAAGCAGGCATCGAAGCCGTGGAGGCCATTCGCAATCGAGCCAAGCTCGATACCTATTATTTACTGTATGCTGTGTTGGGAGAATTCGAGGTGCAGCTTAAGCGAGTCGAAAATGCCGCAGGCTATTTTCGTCAAGCGCTTGAACTCGCGGACACTAAATCAGAACGGCAGTTCCTGGCAAAAAAACTGAAATTAGCCTGCTCTCTGCATGAGCGCTCGGTTGGGCGACCAAAAGCTACTCCAAGAAATGGACGATCACATCGTTCACGCCCGGAAAAAACGCAATGATAACGGCTATCGCGAGCATTCCCCAACCCGCAAAGCAAACAGCCTTGGCCTGATTGTGACGCTTCAAAATGAGTCCAGCAGTCATTCCACAGGCGAGAACAGTCCACGCGGCAATTAGACACCCGGCGGCAAAGACGACAAACCAGCCGTTATGGGGACCTTCGCCGACCAGGGCAACCCCATGAAATAGCGCAAAAAAAGCGACTGCAGCCAACCCGAGAAAAAGCGGAAGACGTTTGCGATAGGTAAGCAAACCGCCGAACACCATGATAGATGCGAAGATTGCGTGCTCCACGAACGGGAGGGCGATCCCCGAAACGTTCATCATCCCGCCCAGCAGTAGCAGCAAACTGAACGCCGCCGGAACAGCCCAAAGAGCGTAGCCGCCGATTTGAACCGCGATCAAACCGACGGCGAAGGTTACCATCAGATGATCGAGCCCGTGTATGGGCATGCTCAGGCCTTGGATGAAGGGCTTGCCGCGCATCCACTCAGCGTGATGAGCGAAAAGGGCGCTCGGCATCAAGAACGCGATCAAAAAGCCCGATAAGAGCAGCCATCGATTGGATCGAAATAACAGATTCATGGTGTTGAGTCGGATAGAATCGCTGTATCTGCTGCATTTATAGGGTTCAGGGCTCTCTTGTGGCAATCACGAGTTTCGGAGATCGGCGATGTTTTCCTGCGAGGATTTTACCGAGAACTGCTTTGCTTGCTGATAAATCGTCCTCGTGCTCGTGCTCGGGAAGCTATCAAGCCCTACCTATTCAGTCTTTGGATGGTGGGCATAACCGTGGTGAAATCCGTTCCCTCCGCGACATCTGGTACCCGTAAAGCCGAGCTACGGACGCTCGAGACCCGCAAAAGTCTGGAGGTCCGCTGCATTCACATCGGACACCGCCCACCAGTCGAAGCCATCGCGATTCCAATGGACGATAT
>Ga0306921_10005303_pt1 | contig 13359 bp, 9 predicted proteins | sample sta12Cox44000080_FD_203760 | JGI IMG/M metagenome (GOLD analysis project Ga0306921, IMG submission 203760) | Lab enrichment of tropical soil microbial communities from Luquillo Experimental Forest, Puerto Rico - statoxic.12C.oxic.44.000.080 (v2)... | ecosystem: Environmental > Terrestrial > Soil... | reverse complement strand
GAAAGAGACGGCCGTCGAGAGAGGCCCCGCGGCCGACCATCGTCGTCTCGCGAGACGACCTGTGCTTAATGACCCCATCCAGCTTATCGGTCCGGCATCTCTCGTCGGCAACAGCCGAGAGACCTTTCACAAGAGCGGGACCGATGGTTCGAATCCGGTTCCCTCCTGCGGCGAGTCATACAAACTCGATCATGGCGGCAGATCTCGACGGCCGACAAAAGTAAGTGCTTCGCACCAAGATTGGGTAGATGCCGGCATTTTCCTTAGCATCGGCGCGCGCCATGGACGAAAAAGCAAGGCGGCTAAGAGCCCCCTCGTTTTGGCCGGGAGGGGGCACCTGTCCGATTCCCCGGCGATCCGATGATGATGACGCGGGCGCTTCGGGCTGTGATCCGAGTCGATTACTTGCCGACGTGCGATCCATGCGGCGAAATGGCACGATCGCGGTTTATTGCAGAGCCGGGACCGTACTGCCACACGGTGTTGCAGTGTGCTACAGATGGATAATAGCCGGCGGGGCTGGAGCAATAGTACCAAGTCTGTCTGGCGTTGGCGTTGGGCCGCGAGCCGTAGCCAGAGTCGGGATAGTTGCCGTAATAGCTGGAGCCGGGATCGTAGCCGTAATTCCGATGGTCGTAATAGTTGCCGTAGTCATAGAAGGGAAAGAAGGGATAGCCATAACCCCACCAAAACGGTGGGTAGATGCCTCCGAACCCGAACACGGCGCGGAAATGCCCAAAGCGATGGTGGAACCCGCCGCCGTGAAACCCTCCACCCCTGCCGTGAAATCCCCCGCCGCCACCGCCGCCATCATCGGCATTGGCCACGTCTGGCTGGATAATGGCGGCAGCAAACAGCAGTGCTGCTGAGACACCGCCGAGAACCCTTCCGACGGCCCGCCGGGGTCCGTTGCCAGTAGCCTGACTCATCGAGCACTCCTTCCGCAAAGTCGATCCGGCGACCCCGCGGCTAGTCATCCAGTGAGTTCCGCTCCGCGTTGAGCGAGGTTGCATTAGTGGTCGGTACGAAACTCCAAAACCTTGGTCTCTGAGGGCTTGATCACCCCATCAGTGAGCAGTTGCGCTGGCGTGGGTCATTCCTCAGGCATCCCGGCCTTGCGTAGCCCGGCGAAGTATGTAGTCTCGACTAGGGCGCGGATCTTCGGCACCCCGAAATATTGGGCAGCCCTCAAATGCGCAATACTCGAATAACGACCATCGCCACTCAGGCTCCGAGCCTCGGCAAGTTCGGCGGCGGCGCGTTCGATCTCGCCTTTGAGCGCATAGGCGGAGGCGAGGCGGACGTGAGGTACGGAATGTCCCGGATTAGCACTGCGCGCCCTTTCGCTCCAGAGGATCGCCAGGTCGATGCGCGATTGTAGTAGATGCACGTACCCAATCCGATCGTACATAGCGCCAATGTTGGGATCGCGGGGACTGAGGCGGATGGCCTGCTCCTGGAGCGGGATCACCTCTTCTATCAAGCCGGCCAAGAGCTTACAGGCGCCCAGTGCGCCATATGCGAACACCCAGTTGGGATCGAGCACAATCGCCGTCTCGTATTCCGGAATGGCCTCCTCGGGTCGGCCCTGCGCGCGCAGCAAGTGGCCTTTGGCGAAATGGGCAAGCGGGCTGCGGGGCGATGCCGTCAATGCCTGCGCTATCAGCTCTTCCGCGCGCGCGATGTCGGCTGCGGCCGTGTCGGTCATTTGATCGAGCACGCGGGACGTGAGCGTCCTCGCCAACAAGCTCTTTGTACCCGCAGACTGCGGATCGAGCGCTAATGCACGTTCGTAGAGGCTTATCGCCTCTGCATACGTGTCGCGCGAAGCGAGCTTCGAAAACGCGGCGCGTCCTCGGAGAATGTAATCCAGCGCGTCGGGATGCTCCGTGGGGCGGGCAGCCTCTCTGGTGGTCAGCTCCAGGTTAAGCGCGCTCGCGATGCGAGTGGTGATCTCGTTTTGCAGGGTGAACAGATCGCCCGTGCTGCTATCGAACCGCTCCGCCCAGAGATGCGCGTCGGTCTCGGTATCGATCAGCTGAGCGTTGACGCGGATCTGGTTGCCCGATCGCCTGACACTCCCTTCGAGCACATACCGCACGCCGAGCTCGCGACCGATCTGCTTCGTGTCGATGGGCTTATTCCGGTAGGTGAACGCAGTACTGCGCGAGATCACGAACATGTGCGGGATGCGCGAAAGATCAGTCGTCAGATCCTCGGTGATCCCGTCGGCGAAATATTGCTGCTGGAGATCGTCGCTGAGGTTCGTAAAAGGCAGCACCACGATCGACAGGCGTGGCGCAACGCTGGGCTGCAAGTGTGGGGTTGTGGACGGCACGCTCGGTGCTAGCAGACGGGTGGCAGCTTCAGCGCGCAATGCATAGACCCGCACCGGCCGCGCGATGTTCTTAACGTTCTGCTCGCCCCGGTCCTCGAAGGTGTAATCGAGCCTGTCGCGGACCTGGTCCCGCACAACCCGGCTTACGCAAACCCCGCCCGGCTCAGCAAGGGCTTCAAGCCGCGCCGCCACGTTGACGCCGTCACCGAAGATGTCGCCTTCCTCGACGATAACGTCGCCGAGGTTGATGCCGATGCGAAATTCTATCCGCTTGTCGGGCTCGGTGGAGGCGCTGCGCTCGGCCATGCCCGCCTGCACCTCGATCGCACAGCGAACCGCGTCCACAACACTCGGAAATTCCGCGAGCAGGCCGTCGCCGGTTTTCTTCACGATCCGGCCGCGGTGGTCTCTAATCTTCGACTCGACCAGCTCGCCTAGATGCGCCTGGAGGCGTTCGTGCGTGCCCTCCTCATCCTCGCCCATCAGCCGCGAGTAGCCGGCCACATCGGCGGCAAGAATGGCGGCCAGTCTTCGGGTCGAGGCCATGGCTGGGCAGGCCCCCTGTTCGAAGGTTCGGTTCCCTAAACTTTAGCACAACTCGGGCATCACGACATGCGCCCGACGAGCTACCCGGGTGTGAGCGGTAAAGCGTGACGGTCGGGGATCGATCGGCGCGGCGGCGCCCGAGTACTCCTGACAAAAGGCTGTCAGTAGGCGCAGCTTATGGTCCCCCCGACGGATGGCAAGGGAGAACGCGATGACGAGCGCGCGAGCCGACCCGACGCGATGCCTTAGTCCAGTGGATCGGGATCACTAATCCAGGCAGCCGGCTCGAACTTTTCGGTCGATCTTTCGGCCGGAACCGAAGCAATTGTTGCCTCTATCCAGTATTGTCCGAGAGATGACGGCGTTAAGCGGACGACACCGAATGAGATCGCAACAAACGGGTAGAACAGCACCACGTAATCGGTAGATCGTTGAGGCAGCTGCTAAGGGAGTAAACTGATATGCTCGCGAGCTTCAAAGAAGATCGGGTTACGCAACCGCTTTATCGATCCACCGGAATTGGTCGCGCTCGAAGACTGAGCGCGAAAGCCGAGTTGTTGCGGGCAACGTCCTCCTGTGCGGATCGGATCCCACGGGAGACACAGTGGCAAGCATCTCCGCGCGGGCTCAGCGGCTTTCTGAGTGGGGTGTGTGCGACAATGCGTAAATGGCGCCAGCGCAAAAACGGTCGGCTCGAGCTCGCTCGGTTAGATGAACGAATGCTCCGCGATATCGGACTTACCCGCGTCGACGCCGACTATGAAATCAACAAGCCATTTTGGAGAGAATAATGGCGACGAACCCGGCTTTGTTGGAAAGGACGACGCTTGTCGCCGAAGAGCCCTGGAAGGCGGTACTACGCCGCACGTTGCTGGCGGTAGCAGGCGCGCTCGACCGGCTGCTTCCATCGCACCCGCTCAATCGGGAGCTCGAACCTCCCCCCGAGTGGTTCAAATATCCTCCGATCTGAGAGACGCATGTCCGATGGCACCTCTGGCCGACCGATGGCGGTGTCGCTGCCAATGACGAGGCAGATACCCTGCGCGGCAGCGTCTTGGACTGGTCTGAGCCGTTCAGCCGAGCGGACGGGATGTAGGACGGGGCCGCAATGTCGCACCAGCCACCAATGAAGTCAGTGGGCGCATTCTATGGTTGAAGATCTCGCGTTGTGGTGTTAGACGCCAGCAAGATTGATCATTCCGATCAACCTCAAACCACAGACGGCCACCATGGCAAGCACCACACCGACGATATTGGACCAGATCGGCACAGAAAAGACGAAGGTCAGCGAGCGGCTTGCACGCCTCGATACCGAACGCGCGACGGTCGCCACTCGGTTGACCGATCTCGAGACGGCCGAGCGCGTGCTGACGCGTGTCAGCAAGACGCCACCCTCTAGGAGACCCACATCGGCTGCCGCCGCAGAAGCAAAGGCCCCCACTGCCAGCCGAGCACGCGGGCGGCCGCCCAGAGCAGCCACGAGCAAATCTGCGGGACGCCAACCCAGCGCACCGAGCCTAGGAGATCGCGTCCTAGCCCTGGCCACCGGCAGGACTCGACAGGAGCTTTACCTGGCGTGCCCCAACGATCGTCCGAACCATGTCGGCATCGCAGTGCAGCGCCATCTCCGCGCCGGACGGATCCAGGAGCGTGACGGCAAGCTGTATGCGACATCGCCCGCAACCTAGCAGGCGCACGCGACAGCCTGAACTGGGAACTCGTCGACGGCCACGAGCATATTCGACTAGGGCCAGAGGGACGTCCACGCACCGCGGCCCCTTCGACAAGCGTCCGCAGCGCGGCTCAGACAAGGTCCGGCGTGGACCCGGCCGCCGAAGGCCGCAATCCATGCCGGCAATGACGCTCTCGCGGCCGACGATCGCGGTGTAGCGCAGGTCGCGGTCGGCGACGAGCGTTGGGTGCTCGACAAGGTTGGTGGCATGGCTGATGACGCCCGGCATCAGTATCTTGCCCGCCGGCAGCTTTGCCTGTTCCCACACGCGCCACTCGTGCTCGGGCCGCAGGTTGGCCGGCGTCGAATGAATAGGTGTGCGCCTTCACCTCGAAGATCCTGCCTGCCGCATTCGCGGCATCGCCATGCCGCCGCGGCACCCCCGCGCCTTCGACGACCGCCCGTTCTTGATCAGCCGATTGCACAACATCGGGTCATCCGCTTTTGCAAGCGGTAGGGCCGATGCGCCGAACCGCCGCGCGTCGATGCCGCCCGGGTCGCATGCGTCCATCAGTGCGGGTATGCGCTACCGCGAAGGACCCAGCAGCCGGTCGAGCTCGGGGTCGAGGCTCGCGCCGAGAAGCGCATAGGCGCGCGCGGTGAGATGCAGCTGGTCAGGCGCGATCGCCGCAGACAAGTGTCCATCGCGGTCGAGCAGCACCTCGCCGATTTCCGCAAAATAGATATGCTCGCCGTCGGCGCAGTCGCGGATCAGCTGGTTGACTCGGGCTACCTCAAGCCGCAGAGGGGCGCTCGGCCACTCCTCGCGCGGGAGAAGGCCAAGGAGCAGGATCCGAGCCGCCGGTAGACGCTCGCGCAGAACTTCGAGATTGGCGCGGATGCCATCTGCCGTGAGCTCAGCGATGTCCGCATTGTGGATTACAGCGTCGAGGCGGCGGAGCTTCGGCAACTGTTCTCGCCCCACGGATGGTGGAGAGGTCCCCAGAACGGCTCTTCGAGCGCCGGCGGCCGTCGCGAGGATCCTCCCTCCGCGTGTTCGGCCTCGTCGGCGCCTCGCGGGTGAGCTTTGAGGTAGTCCTCGCTCATCCGGTCATAGCGCCCCTGCTTGTGGAGTTCGGTCATCACTGTGAGCTGGTGGACGACATGCTCCGACAGGCCCGCCGCCCGAAGTTTTCGTTCCGCTCGGAAGTTGGCGCGTCGCGATACCGGATCGTCCGACCGAGCGCCTCGGAGAAGACGCGTGCGAAGTGGTCCAAGTCGGCCGACTCAGGCCCGGTCAGATTGTAGATGTGACCGATGTACGGCGCCGGGTCGTCGAGGATCGCCGCGACGGCGCGTGCGACGTCGACCGATGAGACGGGCGAGGTCTTGCCGCGCCCATCGGCAGCGTCAGCTCGTCGACGTCGCGCACACTCGCAGCCGAAGATACCGCGTCAACTCACTCCCGCGAGACGTCATGAGCTTCTTCGGGCTGAACAGACTGCTGCCGTGCGGCTTGCGCCCACTGTACACCACAGCAGAAGCGGGCGTTCCCCGGCCTGGCCCTACGATCGAAAACCGCCCAAACTCACCGTTGCGCGGGCCGAGCAGAAGGCCGGTTAGGGGGCATCAAGCGACGTCGGAATGGTTCCCGATTTCCTCCCCATGACGCCTCTCACCCGCGGGTCTTGATATTAGAGCACTTCAACCGGCTCCCGCCCGATCCGGCTGCCTGCTACCATCTTTCCGGTCGCCGCCCGCCGGCCCGTTTAGCGGCGCGTCAGGCCGGCGTCTTCCTTGCCAGCAGATCGATCTCTACGAGAGCGCCGCGCGCGATAGCAGTGACGCCGATGCAGGTGCGCGCCGGCAAGCGCCCGGATGCAAAATAGGATTGGTACACTGCGTTCATTGCCGCGTAGTCGCGTTCGAAATGAGTCAGATAGACCCGCGCGAACATGACTTGATCGAGCCGGCTGCCGATGCCGGTCAAGACGCGGCCGAGATTGTCGATGACGCGGCGGGTTTGCGCCTCGATTCCGTCCTGCAGCGGTGCATTGTCGTCATGAGGATCGGTCGGCACCTGCCAGGTGACAAAGACCCAGCCCTCGGCCGCGGTCGCGTGGCTGTACGGCGCGACCGGCTTCGGCGCTCCCGGGACCATCATAAATTCGATCATGGCGAGAGCCTAGAACACGAGCGCCGGGAAGTCCGGGGGAAGGCCGAGAAGCACCTGGCCAACCGTCTCATACCGGGTCTCGGCGCCAAAAGCATGATGCCTCAGCACTTGGACATCGCGGAAATAGCGTTCCAGCGGGTTCCTGGTATAGATGCCGCTGCCGGCAACGCTGTACATCAATTCCACCGCTTTCACCGCACTGCTCACGGCATTGGTCATCGCGAGCAGCAGGTCCGCCTTTTGCCTCAGCGAGAACGTCTTGCCGGTCAGGGTGGCCTGCCACGCATCGCTGAGGGTGTCGTGGAGCAGGACGCGGCCGGAGCGCAACACCGCCTCTGCCTGTGCCAGCTTGGCCTGGGCCGACGTCCGTTCCCGCAAGGCGGTGCTCGCCGCAACAGGCACCTTGCTTTGCGCCAACGTCGAGACCTCGTCGATCGCACGGCGCGCCAGCGCGAGGACAATAGGAGGAAGATTGGATGCGACGACGCCGATCAACGGGAACCGGTAGAGGAGGCCCTGATAATGAGACCCGGGGGTGAAATCCGGGACAAACGGAAAGGTTCGCGCTTTGGGCACAAACACATCCGTCAGCGCAACATCGTTGCTGCCGGTGCCGCGCATTCCCATGACGTGCCAGGTGTCGATGATCTCGCAGCTTTCCCGCGGGAGATAGGCCATCACGGCTTCGGGCTCCCCCTCGGGCCGAGATTGGTCTGTGGCCATCACCATTGCCGTCGTCGCGATCCAATTGGCGTCATGGCAATTGCTGACGAAGGGCGAACGCCCGGTGATGCGATAGCCTCCCTCAGCCGGGATTGCCCGCATCGGGCGCCCGAATTGCGCCGCTATCACGACATTGGCGCCGTTGCTATAGATTTCCTCGGCGCCCCTATCCGGCAGGCGGCCGCAGAGATAGGCCCAGTCCAGAGGGTTGGCGAGGGTCCACCCGGCCGCGCTGTCTTGCGCGGTGACCTCCTCCATCACCAAGGCGCGGGTCAGTGGATCGGCTTCCAGTCCGCCCAGAGACCCGCGGCGTGCACATGCGCAGCAAGCCGGCTTCATGTAGCGCCGCCAATACCGGCGGCGACAGCCGACGTTCCCGCTCGGCTTCGTCATTGTGCTCCCGGATTATCGGCGCAATGCGTCGTGCCTCTTCTAAAAGTGTCGTGTCCGCGTGAATCTCCATGACGTCCTCCCAGTTACACCCTTATTTTACGCTTCGATGAAGGCGCTGGGTCGATCGAGCAGCCAGGCGGCGGCACAGGCCGGCGCGATTGGTGTACCTGGTTCAACAGGCCGGCGCCGACCGGGATCCCGTCCAGCGTGCGCTTTGCCCCGTAGTTTAGTAGTTTAGCCGGCCCGCCAATTCACGGTGGATCTCGCCCCTGACCTGTGCTCGAAGGGGTGAGGCAGCTCGCTGTCCGACCACTGCGAGGAGCTCGGCGCGAGCTCCGTGTTCAGTCCGTCGGAATTGAAGAACGACGCAAAACCTAAGTTCTGAGCCGTCATGACGCGCCCGGACTCATCCTTCAGCAGCGTCGATTCCACTTGCCCTACGCCCGCGACGCGTGCTGTAGCTTTGTCGCCCTGTCGGTCGATCGCGATACCGACACTCTTGGTGGGGAGCCATTTCGCCACGATGGTGCCAAAGAGCGCCACCGCGCCGCCTTGCTTTCCCTGGAAGATGGCCTCCAGCTCGCGGCGCTGCTCGGCTGATGCGCCGTCGTCGACATAAAGGCGACCCGTGCCACCTCCGTCGAATAGCGTAGGACCCGGAAAATCCATCGTCAGCACGACGGTGCGCCCGCCGAGATCGACATCGGCCGACCGGCCATTCTCGATTAGATACCATTGCGTCGTCGTGCACCATCCGCGGTCCATGATCATCAACTCGCGCACCCCGTACCAACAGGGGCAGAGCATGTTGCAACTGCAAGTCTCGAGCAGTTGTGCACGAAGATTCCAAGCCATGGCGAGAACCCTTCCGTGAAGCCGCCGGCCATCCCGCGCTTCCCGTTTTGCACGGTTTCTCAGCTGCGTTTCGACCAGGGATAAGACGATATTCCCCGTATCCAGCGCTGTCCAGGCCTTGCCGCTCTGCCTCGAAACAGATGCTTTCGGCCCGCACTCACCTATTCGTCAATATGCGTGCAGCGCCTTAGCCCCGACGATAGCGGAGTGTGGCGGCGCCTCGGCAATGGAGGAGAGGCCCTCGGGATACTTCCCGGAGCAGATATCGAAGTGCCAGTAGCGTACAAAACTTTTGTCTGCCATGTACGGGTTCAGTTTGCACACGATATCGGCCAATACCTCCGAGAGCTCAGGAAGCGCCACCCCGATCGTCCGTCTGAGACGCCAACGCCCAACCCCGCATTAGGCGTGCCCGCGATACGCTGACGAAACCCGTCCTCGCGAATGCCGAGTCGAGACAGCTATGCGTCGGGAGCTGACGTGCTTTGGGCCTCCTCCAGACAGCCGCGGGCGACCTATAACGGCCGCCAGTCGCTGCCCTTTACTTTCAGCGATCCAAAACGCATCTTAACGGGTGGAAGCGCCAGCTACACCGTCGGCTTGATGTTCTGGTTGTGACGGAACAGGTTGGTCGGATCGTACCGGTTCTTGAGGGCCACCAGCCGATCGTAATTCGCACCGAAGGCGGCCTTGATGCGATCGGTCCCTTCCTCGGCCTCGAGACCGATGTGATTGACGTAGTCGCTGCCGGTCGTGAAGGGGCGCATCGCCTCGGCCACCTCCCGTGCCCAGCGGATATTGGCGGCATCTTGCGCCGGATCCAGCCAAACCGCGTCGCAGCCCCATTCACATAACGCGTCGCGATGGCTGAACGCGGTTTCGGTCGCGCCGACCCGGTTCGCAGCATTTCCCAACTGCTGGAAATAGAGCATCGACATCGACGAGGGAGCCGTCGCGAAATGCTCGACCAGTGTGGCGATCGCCTCGTCGCTGATCGTCTGCATGAAGTTTGATTTGAAGTAGTAGCGGCGGCCGCGGACAAAGGCCTCATCGAAGAATGTCTGGGCCTTGCAATAGGGCGTCGGGGCGACCTCGTCCGCCACCGGCGGCCCGAAGCTGCGCAGCGGCCGCAACACCCTTTCCCCCGCTTCGAGGCTGCCGTTGTAGCAGACGACAATAGCTGCCACCGGATTGCCGTCCGGCGAGTTCATCAGCCCAGCTATGGTATTCGCCTCGTCCGGGATCGAGGTCGCGAAGTCGCGGTAGAGGGCCAGCGCCTCCTTCGCCTTGGCAAACGGGTATAGCACCGGCCCGGCCAGCAATGGCCCGACCGGGTGAAGCCGGTATTCGAACGAGGTGACAATGCCGAAATTGCCGCCGCCGCCGCGGAGACCCCAGAACAGCTCGGCGTTTTCGGCGGCGCTCGCGGTCAGCACCTTGCCCTCGGCCGTGACCAGATCGGCCGAGAGGAGGTTGTCGCAGGCGAGTCCGTGTTTGCCGGCCAACCAGCCGAGCCCGCCGCCGAGAGTCAGCCCGCCGATACCGGTGTGGGAAATGGCGCCCCCTGTCGTAGCCAAACCGAAGAGCTGGGTCTCGCGATCGAAATCGCTCCACGTGGCGCCACCCTCGACGCGCGCCGTACGCTGCACCGGATCGACGCGGACACTGCGCATGCCGGCCAGATCGATCATCAAGCCGCCTTCGCACACCGCGATGCCGGGGGTGTTGTGGCCCCCGCCGCGCACCGATAGCAGCAGCCCGTGGCTGCGCGCGAAGCCGACGGCGGTGGCGACATCGGTGACCCCGGCGCAGCGGGCAATCAGCGCCGGCCGCCGGTCGATCATGCCGTTCCAAACTTTGCGCGTCTCCTCGTATCCGGCATCGCCCGGGGACAGCAGCGGGCCACTCAACCCGGCCGCAAACGCCCGGACGGTGGCCTCCTCGAGCACGTTACTCGTGCCGTCGGCAGTGGCGATGTGAATGTCCGTCATTTTTTGCCTCCCTTGAGTTAGGTTGTATTTGTGGTTGGCCTGATCACAGTCACGGCGTCCAACCCGACCTTCTCCAGTTTCGGGGTCGTTGGGGGCCTAAGATCGCCCGATCGGGCCGCCCTCGCAACAGTAAATCGCGCGCGCAGGTAGGAAGCTTCGAAAACCGCGGTTCGACCGACGCCGAGGTGCGGAAAACCCACCACTCCGCCGCAAGCGCGGTCGGGACGCCGATCCAACTCGCTCGAGGCGTGATGCTGTCCGCACCTCGAATCCGTGGTCAAGCAGATGTCGGATGATCAGCTCGGGTAGTCCTCTCCCGTGGCTGACCCGATAGCGTCTGCGCCCTAAACAGACCCGACCTGGTCCCCGGTAACGAACCGGACCTAAACCTTGCTATCGGGTCATTCTGCATCAGTCACTATGATTTGCCAGAGGAGATGGAGATCAAGGAAGGCGACCCAATTGAATTTCACTGGGCCATGGACGACAGCAGCCTCCTGACCGTTTCGGTCGAATTACCTTCGTTGCAGCAAACCTTTTCCAGCAGACGATTTTACGTTGATCGAGCAGGGCACCACTCCTTCGAGGGAGACGCGGGCGAAAAGCTGGTTGAGACGACCATAGGCGTAGCCGAAGCAGAGTCCGCAGAAGTAGTAAAGGCGGTCGGGGCTGGCGCGAAGCAGGAGCTAGACGACTTCGAACGGAAGCTGGAAGAACAGCGCCGCAGGCTGGGCGAAGCATCGTCAGGCGGGACCTCGGATAAATCGAGGACTCTTCCACTTGATCGACACCACGGTCCGACCTCGGACACCGCATTCTCGACATCGCACGCGGTCCTTAAGGCCAAGCACCTTATTCCTCGATCCGAGGCCCAGCCGCGCCCGGAAGGCTGGCGTGAGCAGCGCCCACTGCGAGCACGTCAAGCCCAGCGGCCGAATTCCTGGACGATCTGCTCACTCGACAGTAGCCGATGACCAACACGGGAGGACGGTCTCGGGGACGGTGACTGGTTGGATTGCTGATCGTCAACAGGCGGGTCAACTGGTCAGGGGACGACCCCGCAAGAAGCGCTCGGTCGCTGCCGCCACTCCGAGTCAGGGATGCATCACCTTTTCCCAAACCGAGTAGGTTGGCGGAGGGAAGTTCGGATCGGCGAAGCGGCCCACCGTGATCCCATAGATGTTCGGGCTCCGGTCGCCCCCATAAAAGACGTTGCTGCATTCCCGTTCGGGCAGCCAGTACCACGAAGTGGTGCTGCCGCAATTCGGGCAGAACTGGAAGCGGATCTTGAAGCCGCCGTCCGCCTCGGCCTGCTTATATGGCCCGAATTCCGTTAAGCTGTTAACCCTAAATCTCGTTTCCAGGAGTGTGCTACAATCATCCCGATAATGAGCGGGAACTTTTTCTCAATTGCATGGTTTCAACGATAAGGAGGAGTATCATTGGAGGTGGATGGTGGACAGATGTGCAAGCGTAAACCGAGCCGTGTTAATGGCATTCTGCGGTCTGCTTGCTTCAACACAAGCTTGGGCGGACTCCCCTCAGAACGATCAATTTCAGACCGACCAGTTTCAGGACGATCAGCCTCAGCCTAAACACAAGAAACGGGTGGTGCATCGGGTGGACCCGGCAGCCCAATTACGCCATACGATGCGCGACGAGATAAACAACGGGCTCCTCGGGATCGTGTCTGAAGGCACCGACTACACGGTCGATCTGGCGCTCGCTCTTACGAGCGAACAGAACCACTTACGGCTTCTGCCGATCGCCGGGGCGGGAGCACTGCAAAATGCCAAGGATGTCATGCTCGCTCACGGCATCGATTTTGCCATCGTGCAGACCGACGTGCTCGATGAAATCAAGCGCAACCCGCCTTTTCCAGGCGTCGAAAAATACCTGCGATACGTCACGAAGCTTTACGATCAAGAGCTTCATGTCCTGGCCGGGCCAGACATCCAGTCGATCGATGACCTCAGAGGAAAAAAGATTAATTTCGGGCTGCGTGACAGCGGAACTTATACGACGGCAACGACTATTTTCAAGGCCCTGGGGGTCGAGCCCGACGTGACAAACTTACCTCAGCCGATCGCCCTGGACAGGCTGCGGCGCGGAGAGATTTCCGGGTTGGTTTATGTAGCAACTAAGCCATCACGGCTGTTCCAAGACATCAGACCGGATGAAAACCTACACTTCCTGCCGATCACGGGCAATCTGCCCCCAAATTATACGGCAGTAACCATGACCTCTGACGATTATCCCGAACTCGTTTCGGAAGATGCGCCGGTCGAGACTGTCGCAGTGGGAACCGTTCTGGTGGCATATAATTGGCCTACCGAGGCGGAACGCTATCAGCGGGTAAATTGTTTCGTGCAAGCTTTCTTTGCAAACCTCAAGGAGATAAAAGCCCGCCGTCCGAAATGGAAGGACTTCGATGTAACTGCCTCTGTCTCGGGGTGGACCCGGTTTCCGGCTGCCGAGGAATGGCTAAAAAAGGCCGAACTAACCCCCGGCACGGCTACGGCGCGAAGTGCCGAGTCCGGCAGCGATAGCCGCCAAGCAACCTCACAAGCGCAAATCCCTCTCGATCCGGAACAGCGTGATGCTCTATTCCGGGAGTTCGCCGCATATCAGAGAAACCCCGTCGATCCGAAACAGCGCGAAGCAT
>Ga0306921_10005300_pt1 | contig 13362 bp, 8 predicted proteins | sample sta12Cox44000080_FD_203760 | JGI IMG/M metagenome (GOLD analysis project Ga0306921, IMG submission 203760) | Lab enrichment of tropical soil microbial communities from Luquillo Experimental Forest, Puerto Rico - statoxic.12C.oxic.44.000.080 (v2)... | ecosystem: Environmental > Terrestrial > Soil... | reverse complement strand
CCATCCGGGAAAACGCGGAATATCTTGTTGGCCTCCTCGTCGCTGACGTAGACGAACCCGCCAGGGTCCCACACGGGGCCTTCCGTGAATCCGAATCCGGTCGCAACGGTTTCAAGTTTTGCCTCCCGGCTGATCAACTCCCAAAATCGCGGCGATTCCGCCCGCAGCGCGAATCGACGGGTAGCATCCTGTTGCTGAACAAGGCCGGCGACCGAAATCGTAACCATAAACGCCAGCAAATAAATCAAGCGCAGTGTCATGCGGCTCCTTCAATTCTTCGATACTCGCTTCCTAGCAACATCATCACTCTTCGTCGTCGGACGGTGGTCGCAAAGACCCGCGTTCGGACGTCGCTACAGTAATCAGGAATTTCACCAGGTCGTTGAATTCCGAGTCGGTCAAAGTCGCGGCATAGCTCGTGGGCATAACCGGCTCAGGCAGGATTTCGATCGACGCTATGTCGGCTTTCGAAAGCATGTGGAAACTCCCATCCTGGCTTTGCAGTTGAATCGAGAAGTTGTCTTCGTTTCGAACGATTCCCGTAATCGGTTGCGCATTCTGCAACCGCACGCTTCGCATTCGGGTACTCCGGCCCGCGTTCTCAATATTGCTTCGGATTTCCCGCGGAGATATAACTCCGTAGCCCGAGAGATCGCGTCCCAGAAATCCGCCCCGGCCCTGCACCATGTGGCATTCCGAGCAACGCGCCTTTCCAAAGAAAAGCGACTTCCCTTTTGCGGCGTCACCGGGCAATCGACCCGCCGCATCACCTTCGCCTTGCAAGAACCGGACGTACGCCAGCACCGCGTCGAGACGCGCTACCCCAAGTGATGCAAAGGACGGCATCCCGGCCACGATTCGTCCGGTCCGCAGAATGTCCCGTAACTCCTGATCCGGAGCTTGAACCATCTGCGATCGAGTAGAGATGTCCGGCCCACGCTCGCCTCCATGGCCGTCGAGGCCGTGACAGCCCGCACAGTTCGAGTCAAAAATCTCACGGCCTTCTGCGATCGTCTGTTTTTGTGCGGAAACCGCGCGCTGCGACACCTGAGATCTCCGACCGATTAAGGGCGTCGTGAGTGCCAGCGCCATCGCGCAAGCGCCAAGTATTAAAGTGCTTTTCGAACTTAAGGAGACGACTGGTCGCATATGTGTTCTGCGCCGCTTTCGCGGACTTCTCCGAGCGCATCGGCAAGTACCATCGGTCAGAACAAAAACTTGATCCCAACCTGCAAAATTCTGGGATCCCAGGCCTTGGTGACCACGCCGAACAACCCGCCTTGGTTGACGCCATTGACGATGACCGGCAATCCGTCGTTGATCGATCCGCTCGGATTCTGAAATTGCGCGTGGTTGAAAATGTTGAAGGCCTCCAGACGCAGTTGCAAAGTTTTGCTTTCCGTGATGTTGGTGTTCTTCAGTAGTGCCATATCCCAGTTGTTTAATCCCGGTCCGGCGAAGAATCGGCGGTTGGCATTCCCAAACTGCCCGATGGTTTCGAAGGTGAAGGCATTCGAGCTGACATACGGCAAACCGGAACGCGGATTGGTGTTTCCGTAGGGACCACCGTTCCCAGTAAGTTGCGGAACGTCCACAGGAGCGGTCGTAACGCCAAGCAACGAATTGTCGTCATTCTCCGACAGCGTAATCGGTAAACCGCTCGCGAACGTCGTGATGCCCGAGAGGGACCAGCCGCTCAGGAGTTTTTGCCTGAAGCCTTGCGTCGCACCAAACAACTCGTCGAATTGGAAATTATAGGTGTAGCTAACCACGAAATTGTGCGTCACGTTGAACGCGCACAGTGAACGGCTCAGCCTGGGATTGATCGGGTTGGTAGAGTCCTGCAGGCCCGAAGAGTTATCCATGCATTTCGCAAAGGTATAGCCGGCCAAGAGGTCCGCCCGCTTGCTATTATGGCGAACGCTGATTTGAAATGAATTGTAAGCGGAGTTCGCCGATTCCTGCATGTACGGATTGGTCGAAAAGAACGCAGGATTCAGCACCGTACGTGTCCCGGTGAGTATGGTGCTGTTTGACCCCGGAACATAATAGACGGGGATACCCGCAGGTGGTGTCACTCCGGGCGCAAGTTGATATTGGTTGTTTTCACCAAACGGACCACAGGGGGTCACTCCAGGCGCGAGATTCGCCGGATTGCTCAGAAATTGGCACAGAGCAGGACTTCCCGGATTGGCTTCGAGCGAGGTAATCAATCGATGCCCTTGGTTTCCGACATAACTAGCGCTCAGCACGGTGCTCGCTCCGAATTGTCGCTGGACTGACAGTTCATAATGCTCGGAATAAGGCAACTCGTTCTTGTGATAGAAAACAAATCCACTGGAGATCGGCTCAACGTTTTCCCAGGGGAATGTTGTATCGGGATTCTTGGGCGACACGTTTGGCGGCGGAAACACAAACGGGAAGGGATTCCCCCCGGATACCGGTTGCGGCAGGCCATTGGTTCGCGATAGGAAAGGCGATTCGAATACTGGCGGCGCAGTCGAGACCCAGAAAATTCCGTACGGCGGATCTCCCACCTCAAGAAACTGGCTGAGATCCTCCACCGACGTGTAATAGAGGCCAAAACCCGCTCGAATGCTGGTCTTCCCTGGGCCACCAAATAGCGCGCCCAGCAACCCACCCGTCATGTCGGGCGAATATGCCACACCCACCCGCGGCGAAAATGCGTCGTACTTGATTGGCGCCAGCGTTCGCGGCACTCCCGGATCCCCGGGAACGAGCCATCCCGTCGGCGCGGTCGGAAACACGACCGATTGCACGCCGGGAATAATCGTTTCTATCTTGTTTTGCGTGTCATACCAAGGTGTATCAATCTCATAGCGCAATCCGTAGTTGAGTGTCAGAGTGGGCTTGGCGCGCCAGCTGTCCTGAATGAAAACCCCTACGTATTGTGCCCGCGAGTCGAGAACTTGGTGGCTGGCCTGAATGAAGGATTGCGGCGCGCCCAACAAGAAGTCCGCGAAATCCGAGCCGGTCTCTGACCCATTAAAGGTGTAGGAACCATTCTCCCCGTAAAAATTCCGCTCGTTGATCTGGTTGTAGTGATAGTTCCCGCCGAATTTCAGGCTGTGCGTGCCAAACACCTTCGTGAAAACGTCCTGCACTTGGTACGTATTCTCATATTGCCGGACCGTATCAGAAGGAACACCAATGGAATAGTTGTTGAAGCTTATGTTCGGCACGCCTTCCAGGGCCGGATCGATCGGTCCGACTCCTCCGTTGAATGGGCAGCCCGGAGGAGCGGTATTGGCTGGACAGTTGGGCACCGTGAATCCGAGCGAGCTAAGCGAAGGGCCTAGTCCCCCCTGTGGCGAAAACAAGTTGATCGCGTTTCGCGTGTAGCTCAGGTGAAACTCATTGACACTGGTGGCGCCGAAATTCTTGTTGTCCCCAAGATTAATTAATTGCGCTCGGCCTTGCGAAATCCCACTGAAACCGGGCACCGTCGCTCCGCCATTCGGGTACGCGTCAGTTTCGCCAAAGTTGTCTATGAAGTAGTACGCGGACAGCAATCCGAAACGGCTGCTGTTCCCGTCAATGCGAACTCCACCTTTGTCATCATTCAAAGTGTTGTTGAAGGCGGAAGTTACCAGTTGATTTACGCCCACGTTCGGCTGCGGAATGTACGGCAGCAACGGCCCAGACGCTGGTGACCACGCGCTTTGCGGGATCACGCCAGTGGGAAATACACATCCGGTGGCGCTCGCCGGATTCGTCGTCGTGCAGTTCGGGCTCCAATACGGCTCGCCCGAAACCACTTGCTGCCCCGGATTACTGGCTTGCAGCCGGTCCTGCAAAACACCGGCCCAATAGTCACTGCTTACGCTTCCAACGGTTCCCCCGCTGGCCGTGATCGCCTGGAACATATCTACGACATCGCCGGTACGGTTGGTTTGCGAGGGCACCTGCGTGTTTACCGAGCTTCCCCGCGTCTGCCGCGTTCCCTGGTAGTCCACGAAAAAGAAAATCTTGTCTTTCTTGATCGGCCCTCCTACTGTTCCACCAAACTGGTTCTGGTCGTACGCGGCCTTTGGCCCTGTCGGCAACGGATTGAAGAAATTCCGCGCATCAAACGCGGTGTTGCGCAGAAACTCGAACGCACTCCCGTGAATGCTATTCGTGCCCGATTTTGTGGCTACGTTGATCTGCCCACCGGAAAAGTTTCCATATTCGGCGTCAAAATTGTTAGTAATGATTCGAAACTCGGAAATAGCGTCCAGGTTCGGGACCACCGCCGCGCCATTGTTCTTGCCCTCCTCAACCGTCGCGCCATTCACCATGAACCCATTGGCCGCCTCGCGCTGGCCGTTTACCGATTGATTCCCCGAGTTGAGCCCCCCTCCCCCGGATGCGGCAGGGGCGCCAGAAGGAGAGCGATCGTTCATGCCCGGAGCTTGCGCTCCGTATGCGGATGGAACCACTCCGGGCTGCAACGACAATAGGTCCGTGTACGAGCGCCCATTCAACGGCACCGATGTCATGCGCGAGCCGGTTATCACCTCGCCCATTTGGGTGCTTTGGGTTTCTACCTGGACGGCGTTGCTCTGGACTTCCACGGTGGTGGCGGCGGCTCCAATCTGCACGCTGATGTCGGCCTTGATTGTCGAGTTAGCGTCGATAACGATTCCGGTTTGACGGTGCGTTTTGAATCCGGTGGCGTGGACCTCCAGATCATAGGTGCCGATGTTTAATGTCGGGAAATTATAAAACCCCTTGGAATCCGTGCGCGTTTCCGTACGGATGCCGGTGTGCGTGTCAATCGCAATCACTTGGGCCCCGGCGACGATCGCACCGCTCGGATCGGTCACCAATCCCGAAATACTCCCGGTAATACTGGCCCGCACTACGAATGAGCTGAATAAGACCGCAAGAACGAGCATGGCAAAACGCGAGCGCATGTGCATAGCTACACCCCTCCCCCGACCATGTACGTTTGAATTGATCCCTGTCCACAACAGAGCGGGAGGGTTCCCGCAGGATCAAGCACCCTGAAATTGTCGTGGCTGTGCGCCAGCCGCTGGAGATTCGAATACCTCATCGTTAACCGGGTGTCAATGCCTTTCTGCTTTCGCTGCTTCAGTTTTTACATTCTTAAATCGATTCAAAAGCATTTCCCCTGGGGACTGTAGGGTGGTAAAGTGCTCCGCGTCCGGCATCCGGAGGAGTCTATGAGCAGATTTTTCCGCTTCACGGGTGGGCGCATGGTGATTTTGTCGCTGGTTATCGCGGCGGCAGTGACGGTCCTGGCTTGGCCACGCTATGGAAGCGCCCTGCCCCGAGCCCAGAAGACCGATGACCCGGCCACGTATCTCTCCGCCTTCCGACATGTCGAGGTGGCATCCGTTTCTGACGCCCTCGAACAGCTCTCAGGCCGCAAAATGTACATGTCCCACCGCATGCGTCCGATCTTCAACACCCAGTTCGCGGGCCCCGCGGTTACGGTACTCTTAAAGAAAGACCCAAACGACGATCCCAATGCCTTGAACGGAATGCTCGCGGCCATTGACCAAGGATCAAGGGACTCCGTCTACGTGATGGTCGTAGAAGATGGCGCCGACATTGCCGGCATGGGTGGATTAATGGGAACGGCAATGTCGGCCCGCGAATTTTCCGGCGCCGTCATTGACGGAGGTGTGCGGGATGTTGCCTATCTCCGAAAGATCGCTTTTCCCGTCTATGCGCTTGGCATTGTGCCGTCCACTTCGGTACATCATTACCGTTTCGCCGGCGCAAATATTCCGGTGGTCTGCGACGGTGTCGAAGTGAAACCGGGTGATATCGTTGTAGCAGACACGGATGGCGTTGTGATCGTTCCGCGGGCCGACGCCCAGAAGGTTCTTACGTTGGCGCAAGAACTGGATTTCAAGGAACACTCCATGTACGCCTACATTGAAAAGCTGAAATCGATCCAGGAGGCGGTGAAGAAGTTTGGCCGACTGTAATTCGTTGAAGATTTTCATGGAATGGCAAAACTTTACCACCGCTCCACAGAAATACACGACGCGAAAGTGAAATCCCTCATCAAATTCGGCGTCGCGGCCCTGCTCGGGGCGTCGATCGCGAGGTGTGGCGCCGCACAAGGCGCATCGCAATCTTCGGTCTCTGTAACGATCGATGTTTCGTCCGAGCAACTCACCCACGAACCAGTTAGCCAGAATTGGCTTTCCTACAATGGCGACTACACCGGCCGTCGTTACAGCAACCTCGATCAGGTCAACATCGAGAACGTGGCGAAACTTCGTGCTCACTGGGTGTTTCACGCTCCCAATTCGGACAGTCTGGAAGTCACGCCCGTGGTTGTGGATGGGATGATGTTTGTGACTTCCGCGAATGATGCCTATGCCTTGGACGCATTGACCGGCCGGACGGTCTGGCATTTCACGCGGCCCATCACGGAAGGGCTCATTGACGATGCCTCGCAGCACCACAACCGGGGGGTAGGCGTTTGGCGTTCGCGCGTGTACCTCGAAACGGACAACGCTCATCTCCTGTGCCTCGATGCGCGTTCCGGCCATCTCCTGTGGGACGTTCCCTACACTGACGGGAACAAAAACTACGGGGCAACCAGCGCGCCGCTCGTCGTAAACGATAAAGTCCTCGTGGGCACATCGGGCGGTGACGATGGCGTTCGCGGTTTTCTCGCTGCATTCGATACCGAATCCGGTAGGCTCGCCTGGCGATTCTGGACTATTCCCGCACCTGGCGAACCCGGCTCGGCGAGTTGGCCGGGCGATTCCTATCTTCACGGTTGCGGTACCACGTGGATGCCCGGGACTTTCGATCCCCGGCTCAATACCGTCTACTGGGGCACCAGTAACCCATGCCCCGATTTCGATGGTGACCCTCGCCCGGGCGATAACCTTTACACCGACTCCGTCCTCGCTCTGGACGCCGATACCGGCAACCTCAAATGGTTTTTCCAGTTTACGCCGCATGATCTGTTCGACTATGACGCCACTGAGACTCCGGTCCTGATTGATACCATATTTCGTGGAAAGTCGCGCAAATTGTTGGTGCAAGCCAATCGCAATGGTTTTCTCTATCTTCTCGATCGCACCGACGGCACATTCCTTTACGCGGTTCCTTTCGTTGAAAAGTTAAATTGGGCCAGCGGAATCGATTTCCGCGGTCGCCCAATCCGCACCGAGGTTGCACCCACAGCAGCCGGAACACGCGTCTGTCCTGGTTTCAGCGGCGCCACCAATTGGTTTTCGCCCTCCTACAATCCCGACACAAAACTCTTCTACTTTTTCGCCTTGGAACACTGCGATACCTATTTCAAGCAAGCAGAAAAGTTCACCGAAGGCCGTGCCTATTATTCCACCGGCGTAAAGCATATTCCCGAGGACGAGCGCCAGCGCATTTTGCTCGCGTTCGACATCGCGTCCGGCAAACCGGTCTGGCGCTTTCCGCAAATTGGCAGCGGCCATTCTTTTTCTGGAACCATGACCACGAAGGGCGGGCTGGTGTTCTTTGGGGACGATGCACAGTCCGTTGAAGCCGTTAACGCGCAGACCGGCGCTCCTCTTTGGCATTTCCATACCGGTCAGACGATTCACGCTTCGCCTATGTCTTACGCAGTGAACGGGCGGCAATTTGTCACCGTCGCTGCTGGCAGTGATATTTTCAGCTTTGCTCTGCCTTGAACCATTGCTCGACCATTTTCTTAGAGGAGGATCGCAACATGTTTTCCACCCTTAGTTCTCGCAGGATATTTGCCTCACGCTTAGCTTCGCTCTTCCCTGGCGTTGGCGTCGCTAGCCTGTTCGCCGGTTCCGCGTCCTCGCCAGCGCAGTCCGCGGCCGGCGTTCAAAAACTCGACTATGAGGGCAAACCCGCTGGTACCGGGTTCATTACGCCTCTGATCATCCACAATGGAGTCATCTATATCGCGGGTCAGGGCGCGCATTCGCACGATTCCAGCGAATTTCCCATGGATATCGAGACGCATACGAAACACGTCATGGACAACGTCAAGACGCTCGTGGAACGAGGCGGGGGTACCCTGGAAAGCATTCTTCAGCTTACGGTGTATCTTGCGGACATCGATTTCTACGAGGGCATGAACAACGTATTCAAAACGTATTTCCCGAATGGCGGCCCGGCACGAACCACGGTGGCCGTTGCTGCTCTGCCAGGGAAATCCCTCGTCGAAATCAACTGCACCGCTGCCGTTGTCAAAAAGTAAAGGAGGCATGATGGGACTCGACCTGAAGTGGACTCGCCGTTCGTTCATGAGCGGAGTCAGCGTTCTCGCGGGAGCGATCCTGCATCCGGGCAAGTCGCTGTCCGCTCCCTCCGTGGACTCTGCGCCACGGAATAGCAAGGTTACCGGCTTCGGCTCTACGGGAAATGTCTACGACGAACTCGGCGTCACCACGGTTATCAATGGCCAGGGCACTATGACCGTTTTGGGTGGCTCCCTAATGCGACCCGAAGTGGAATCGGTGATGGCGCTCGCGGCCAAACATTTCGTCAGCATTCCCGACCTCGAGGTGGCGGCCGGAACCCGCATCACCGAGATGCTTAAGCTCCCGGCGGGTTATTCCGCGATCGTTACCTCGGGCGCCGCGGCCGCTATGCAATCGGGATTAGCGGGTATCCTAACAGGAGACAACCCCAAATTCATCGAACAAATCCCGGATCTCACCGGCATGAAATCGGAGGTGATCATCCAGAAATCGCATCGCAATCCCTTCGATCACCAACTCCGTAACACCGGAATCAAGCTGATCGAAATCGAATCCCGCGAGGATTTGCGCAAGGCGATTAACCCGCAGACTGCCATGATGCACTTCTCGAACTTCGCAAACGCTTCCGGCCAAATCAAGGTGGACGAATGGGTCAAACTCGGCAAGGAGTCGAACATCCCTACATTTATCGACGCCGCGGCGGACACACCGCCGGTCTCCCATCTTTGGGATTACGCCAACATGGGCTACGACTTGATCGCCTTCAGCGGAGGAAAAGCCATCCGGGGGCCACAGTGTGCCGGCCTCTTGCTGGGTCGAAGAGACCTGGTCGCCTATGCCCTTCTCAACAACAGTCCTCACGAAGACACGATCGGTCGCAGTCAAAAAGTCGGCAAAGAGGAAATCACAGGCATGATCAAAGCGCTTGAACTCTACTTGAACGAGGATCAGGAGAAGCTGACGCAGGAATGGCAGCATCGCCTCGAACTCGTTTCGCGCAGAATTTGCACTCTCCCTGGAGTCACCACCTCGTACTTTGTTCCCGATATCGCCAATCACGTGCCGCACATGGAAATTCAGTGGGACCCGCAACGCATTAAGATCTCTCCCAAAGAGGCTCTGACCGCCCTCCGGCAGTCCAAGCCGTCGATCGTCCTTGCGACCTCGGAAAAACATGGCGAGCCGCGTCCCGGCATCACCATGAACTCCTTCATGCTACAGCCCGGCGAGGACACGATTATTGCCGATAAACTCTATGACCTGCTGAAGTCTCATTCCGCATGAACGGCGGCCCGCAATGAAGCGGACCGCCGCGGGAAACGTGCGCTGGTTTCTCATATTGTGGCTTTTTGTTCTGAGCGCGGTCTCCTATCTCGATCGCGTCAATATCTCGGTCGCTGGCAGTTCGATCGCCGCGGATTTTCACCTCAGCGATGTTCAGTTGGGCTGGGTGTTCAGCGCATTTCTGTGGGGCTACGCTCTGTTTCAGACACCTGGGGGCTGGCTCGCCGATGCTCTCGGGTCGCGTCGTGTCCTTACCGCCGGAGTCGTTTGGTGGGGTATCTTCACGGCTCTGACCGCCGTGGTCACTCCGAAAATGAGGGGTGCCGCCTTTGTCTTTGTGATGGTGCGCTTTCTTCTCGGCGCGGGCGAAGCGATTCTCTACCCTGCATCCAACCAGTTTGTCTCGCGCTGGATTCCCACGCAGGAACGAGGCCTGGCCAATGGCCTGATCTTCGCGGGAGTAGGCGTGGGTGCGGGTTCCGCACCTGCCGTGGTCACCTACATCATCATCCATTACGGCTGGCGTTGGTCGTTTTGGATTAGCGCACTTCTGGGTTTACTCGTCGGGATCGTTTGGTTTATTGCCGCTCGAGACGCCCCCGAGGAGCACCCCCACGTTTCCGCTCGGGAACTGGCGCACATCGAAATGGGGCGCACCGTAAAGAGCAACGCCGAAATTCCAGCCCCGGACAGCGGCCGGCTGGCTTGGCGCAGCATTCTTCGCAGCAAGGAAGTGTGGGCTGTTACCCTGAGCTATTTCTGTTACGGCTATGTAGCGTGGATCTTCTTCAGCTGGTTTTACATTTACCTCTTCAAAGTTCGTGGTCTCAACCTGAAGACCAGTGCAGCCTACAGTGCGTTACCGCCCGTCGCGATGGTGCTCTGCAGCTTGTTAGGCGGCATCATCAATGACCAACTGACCGCTGCGTACGGGAAACGCGTTGGGCGCTGTGGCATTGCCGTCTTGGCCTTGTTCCTGGCAGCCTTCCTCCTCCTTATCGGATCGCATGCCAGCAGTCCACATGTGGCGAGCATCGTTCTTGCGGGTGGTGCGGGCGCCCTCTATCTTTCGCAGAGTAGTTATTGGTCAGTTACTGCCGACATTGCGGAAGCTCGCGCTGGATCCGCTTCCGGCTTCATGAATATGGGTGGGCAGTTCGGTGGCGCCGCAACTGCTATCCTGACACCGGTGATCGCGCTTCATCTCGGGTGGACCTATCCCTTCGTCGTTGCGGCAATACTAAGCGGCCTCGGAGCCCTGGCTTGGATTACGGTCGACCCATCGCGCCACCTCGGCAATGCCCAACAGACTCGCGCTTGACTGTGGGTCCCCCTCGGCAGTTCGTTTGGAGTACAATTCGAAATCGATTTCACTGCGCCCTTTCGGTCTTAGGGATAGACACGCGAATTCGCGTGCCTCGGTTTGCCTGAGATTCTATGGAAAGTTGGCCGCCGACGAGCCGTAACCGTTCTCGCATGCTGACAAGTCCAAGCCCAACGGCTCCCCTCGCAGCCCCAACCGTGAACCCGCGACCCGAATCAGAAATGTGCAGGTGAATTTCATCCGCTTGACCAAACAGTTCAATCTTTGCCGCCACAGCCCCGCTGTGTTTTACAACGTTCCGCAAGCCCTCCTGCGCGATTCGAAACAGACAAAGACTGACGTCGCTTGGAATCTCTTTCGGCATGTTCTTTTGGGCGAATTGCACTTGCAACTTGTCCTGGGAAGAAAATTCCGTGCATAAACGCTTCAGCGAGGTCACTAATCCCAGACTTTCCAGCATCGCCGGATGGAGTTGATGGGACAAGGCGTGGAGGTCGGACGATACGTTTGAAATGACTTCCTCAAGATTATCCAGGCGTTGCTTGGCCTCGACCGACAACCCCGGTATGCCCTGCTTGAACTCCTCGAGGCCTATCTGCACCACCGCCATTTTCTGACTCAGGTCGTCATGCAACTCGCGAGCAATTCGCGCTCGCTCTTCCTCCTGTGCGGTAATCATACGACCGCTCATCGAAACGAGCGCCTCCTCGGACTGCTTCCTCTCGGTGATGTCCTGCGTCGTCCCCCTCAGATAGGCCGGCTGACCGTTGCCATCCGTCACAGCTTCGCCTCGGGTGGTAACCCAAAATCTTGTACCGTCTGTGCGAACAGCCTCCACGTCCAACTCATAAGGCGTGCCCGTTCGCAATGTTTTCTCGACGCTGCGTTTCAATCGCTCCCAGCCCTCCGGGGTAAAGAGGTGCTCCTGAGCCTTGAAAGGCGGCGGCGCCACCCGAGGGTCGTATCCCGCGAGCCGATACAGTTCTTCCGACCACGTCAGCACGTCCGTCTTAGGATCCCACTGCCAACTGCCTATCTGGGCCAACCTCTGGGCCTCGTTTAACGCTTTGTCACGTTGACGTAAGGCCTGCTCCGCATCCTTGCTCTCCTCTACCAAAACCGCCAACGTCACAAACGGTGCGGCAGTGAAAAACAGGAAGAGTTGCAGCGAGGATACGTTTATAAGTGGACCCGGTTCTGTAAACGGACCTCTACCATGGACCGCCTCCCAAATCGCCAAGAAGGCAATCGCAATGATCGACGTGCTCACTCCCATCGTCCCAAAACGTAGAGTAGACCAGAGAAGCAAAGGCACAAGTGAATAAAGCAGCGCGGGATGGGCGCTCTTACTCGGCGTCGTAAACGCCATATGACCAAGAAGCAGCAAAGCCACGAGCAAAGCCGTTCCTTCCAGATAATACGTTAGAGGTTTCTGCGCCCGAGTGCGGATCTCTTTGACCCACCCTAAAATGGCCGGCATCAACGTCAGGAATCCCAGGGCTTCCGAAAAAAAAGCTAACTTCCAACTGGACCAATAGCGGCTGCCGGTGGAAAGTGCGCCAAAGAATGCTCCGACAAGAGGAGCGAGCAGCACGGCGCAATAAGAATATTTGACAAGGGCCTTCACGCTGTTCAGCCGCGGGACGCCCCCGAATGACATGTGAAGAAAGAAGGCGGCGGTGAGAACTTCTGCGGCATTCGACAGAATGAACCAGATTACGGAACGAATCGGCTCACCGGCCTGCACGTCATAAACGAGAAACCCGGCTAGGCCCGCAGGTAGTAATATGGGCCAAATCTTTCGCGGAACCAGCAACAGCACCGCCACGAGAACGACATTTCCCAACCACAGGGGCGAGACCAGCTGCGGTCGTAATATGAGCGCTCCGCCTACTCTCGCCACCAGGTAACACAGCACCACTACGAAAGTCGCTAGAACTGCCACGCGCTGTGGTGAATACTGATTTTTCATATGGCGACTTACAAAAATCAGGCCTCGTATATAGAGTGGCTATGTTACAGTGGGGTCCATTAAAAAGTCACATCGGCGGTCTCTGACGATGGCATCGCGCTCCAAATCCGCGATCTATTCAGTCGGTGAAGCTGACAGACACGGGCAACCTGCTTCAGCGATATCCCTTCGCCTCACGCCTGGCAAATAACTCCGATCCGACGAAACATAGCGCACAGCTGCTTGTGGTACACCAGCTGGATTCGCAAGGTCACGCAGGTTGGGACTTAGTTCAGTTGGTTAGAACGCTGCCCGTTGTGTGTTCGAATCCCACACTGTCACGGGGGGGTCGTCGCGCATACTCGGCGCTCCATGGGACGATCACATCCAGCCTTCGCTTCCCTGCGCCATCCTCCATTCGGCCGTGCGAAAGGAAACCAAGACGACAAAGACGCGAGTGAACATGACGCTGAGACCTGTGTGTGCTACTATAAATCCCGCATGAGCGCACCACTTTTGTTGGCGGTTTTGGCTGGAACATATGCCACCACATACTATCAATGCACTCGGTACGCTGTATGCATGCCTTG
>Ga0306921_10005299_pt1 | contig 13362 bp, 7 predicted proteins | sample sta12Cox44000080_FD_203760 | JGI IMG/M metagenome (GOLD analysis project Ga0306921, IMG submission 203760) | Lab enrichment of tropical soil microbial communities from Luquillo Experimental Forest, Puerto Rico - statoxic.12C.oxic.44.000.080 (v2)... | ecosystem: Environmental > Terrestrial > Soil... | reverse complement strand
CGGCACCGTTCTCGTCGTGCTGTTCATCCTCTGGGTGGCGCTGCATTCGTCGAAGATCATCGCGGCGGTGTTTGCGAATCTTTTCATCGGATTGTCGATCACCACTGCGCTCGGGCTGATGATGGTGCATTCGTTGAACCTGCTTTCGATCGCATTCGCCGTCCTCTTCGTCGGCCTCGGTGTGGATTTCGGCATTCAGTTCAGCGTCCGCTACCGTTCGGAGCGCTTCAAGAGCAACGACCTGCAGATCGCGCTGGAGAAGGCGGCCGAATACTCCGCAGTCCCACTTTCGCTCGCTGCGATGGCAACCGCGGCCGGTTTTCTTTCTTTCCTGCCAACCGACTACAAGGGCGTCTCGGAGCTCGGCCAGATCGCAGGTCTCGGCATGCTGGTTGCATTCTTTTCCAGCATCACCGTGCTGCCGGCCTTGCTCAGCCTGCTCAACCCCCCCGGCGAAAAGGAGCCTGTCGGCTATGCATTCCTGGCGCCTCTCGATCAATTCCTCGAACGGCACCGCGTCATCATTGTCGTCGGTACCCTTTTGATCGCGGCTGCCGGCCTGCCGCTGCTTTATTTCCTGCGATTCGATTTCAACCCGATCAACCTGCGCAATCCCAACGTCGAATCGATCGCCACCTTTCTCGACCTGAGAAAGGATCCGAACACAGGGGCCAACGCCATCAACGTGCTGACGCATTCCGAAGCTGATGCCAAAAAGATCGAAGAGCGGCTCTCCAAATTGCCGGAAGTGCTGCGCGTGATCTCGCTGGACAGTTTTGTGCCTGACGATCAGGGGGAAAAGCTGAAGCTCATCGCCCAGGGCGCCAAGGTCCTCGGCCCTGCGCTCAACCCGGAATCCGTCGATGAACCGCCGTCGGATGCGGAAAATGTCGAGGCTCTGAAGGGAACCGTTGAAAGTCTGCGCAAGACGGCCGGCGATGCAACAGGGCCAGGCGCGGTTGCGGCGCGGCGGCTTGCCGATGACCTTTCCAGGCTTGCCAATTCGGACGAAGCGACGCGGGAAAAAACGCAATCGGTCTTCGTCACACCTTTGAAGGTCGTTTTCAATCAGCTCAGGAACGCGCTTGAGGCAAAGCCGGTCAGTCTGAAGACGCTGCCTGCCGACCTGGTCGGCGAATGGAAGGCCAAGGACGGCCTGATGCGCGTCGAGGTGCAGCCGCGCGGCGACCCCAACGACAATGAGACGCTGCGGAAGTTTGCGGCTGCCGTGCTCGCCGCCGAGCCGACCGCGATCGGCGGCCCGGTTTCGATTCTCAAATCCGGCGATACGATCGTGAAGGCATTCATCCACGCCGGGATCTGGGCGCTGGTCGTGATCAGCCTTTTGCTCTGGCTGACCCTGCGGCGCATCGCCGACGTGCTGTTGACGCTGGTGCCGTTGCTGGTGGCGGGCGCGGTGACGCTGGAAATCTGCGTGCTCATCGGGCTGAAGCTCAACTTCGCCAACATCGTCGCACTGCCCCTGCTGCTCGGCGTCGGCGTTGCCTTCAAGATCTATTATGTGACGGCCTGGCGCGCGGGCAGAACGAACCTGCTGCAGTCCAGTCTGACGCGAGCCATATTTTTCAGCGCCATGACAACCGCCACGGCGTTCGGCAGCCTTTGGCTGTCGAGCCATCCAGGGACTGCGAGCATGGGCAAGCTGTTGGCGTTGTCGCTCGTCACGACACTTGCCGCGGTGCTGCTGTTTCAGCCAGCGCTAATGGGCAAACCGCGCGACGTCGGGGAGTAGGCAGATGTCGCCGACCGGATCGCTTGCGGCCGTTGCCTGCTTTTGAGGAGATGTTTTCGCTGCCGGGTTGACCGACCCGGTGGTCCTTGGCGCGGCCTGGCCTTTCGCAGAGCCCTTGGCCATGCTGTTGGACGGGCTTGAAGGAATAGGGGGCGCGACGCGAGACCAGGTTTCTCCGCCGCACAGAAAGCCCAGCAGGCAGCCTTGAATTTCAAGCTGGTCGGACCCGAGCGGCTTGATCGTCGAGCTGTAGGTTTGTCCGTCCTTGGCGTTGTAGACTTTGCCTTCCCACTGATCGACGCCGGGCTTCTTCTTCATGTCGAGCAGGATCGGCATGCCCAACGTGGGCCTGTTTCTTTTTGAGACATCCGGATTGCTGCTGTCGCGTCCTCCCGGGGTCTTTTCCCAGGCAACCACGCCCCACATGCTGCCATTGCATTCCGCGATTCGGATATTGGCCACGCCATCGGCCACCCGCCAATCGCCGGTCGGATCGGCCGCCCAAGCGGACACAATGCCGGACGCCAGGAATATGCCGACCGAAGTTATTTTCCTTACTTTACGCATGACGCCTCCTGGGCAGTGCAACATGGCTTCGACCTGTGCTTAAATGGACGCTCTTGAGGGGGGCAAAACGCCGCATTTGGCGTTTTCAGTTGACGGAATGACCAACAATCGACGTATGTAGCTGATGCCATATCCGAATCTAGACTTTTCCGAGATGTTTGTGGACCGGCAGTCGCAGCGCAGTTCCATGCATGCGCGCCACTTGAATGAACAACTCGTTCGAGTCCTCAAAACCATCGGCTATGATGTCGGTTTCCAGAAAGGCGAAGGTCAATACCTGTATGACCGTGATGGCGTTCGCTATCTCGATCTACTCAGCGGTTTTGGCGTTTTTGCGATAGGGCGGAACCATCCCGCCCTCCGCCAGGCCTTGAAAAGCGTGCTCGACAGCGATCTGCCCAATCTGGTGCAGCTGGACGTTTCGACGCTCGCCGGTGTACTCGCCGAACGCCTGCTCAAATACGTGCCATATCTTGACAAGGTCTTTTTTGCGAATTCAGGGGCAGAATGTGTCGAAGCTGCGATCAAATTCGCTCGCGGCGCCACCGGCCGGCCCGGCATCGTCTACTGCGCGCACGCCTATCATGGTCTGACTTACGGCGCGCTTTCGCTGACCGACGATCCGAATTTCCGCGGCGGCTTCCAGCCGCTGCTGCCTGGCTGCACCGCCGTCCCCTTCAACGATCTCGAAGCGCTCGAGCACGCATTGTCCTCGCGCGAAGTCGCCGCCTTCATCGTCGAGCCGATCCAGGGCAAGGGCGTCAACGTGCCCACCGACGATTTTCTCCCTGGCGCCGCCGCGCTCTGCCGCAAGTACGGCACCTTGATGGTAGCCGACGAGATCCAGACCGGGATGGGTCGAACGGGCCGCTTTCTTGCAGTCGAGCACTGGAACGTCGAACCCGACATCGTGCTGCTTTCCAAAGCGCTCTCGGGCGGACATGTGCCGGTCGGCGCTGTGCTTACCCGCAAAAGCGTCTTCGACAAGATCTTCAATCAAATGGACCGCGCGGTGGTTCATGGCTCGACTTTTGCGAAAAACGATCTCGCCATGGCGGCCGGGATCGCTACGCTCGAGGTCTTGAAGTCGGAAAAGCTGATCGAAGCCGCGGCCAAGCGTGGCGCGGAACTTCGGCTCGCCTTGAACCGGATGGTTCCGGGTTATGAATTCCTCAAGGACGTTCGCGGCAAGGGCCTCATGATTGGCCTGGAATTCGGCCCGCCGAAATCGCTGCGGCTGAAGGCTTCATGGAACGTGCTCGAAACCGCCAACAAGGGCCTGTTCTGTCAGCTGATTACGGTACCGCTGTTCAAAGACCACAAGATCCTGACGCAGGTCTCCGGCCACGGCAGCCATACCATCAAGCTGTTGCCGCCGCTGACCATCACCGAACAGGATTGCACGTGGATCGAGACGTCATTCGACAGCGTCATCGCTTCCAGCCACAAAGTTCCCGGTGCGATCTGGTCGCTCGGCAAGACGCTGGTGGACAATGCGGTGCGCAAGAGCGCGTGAGCGAAATCCGCTGATTCATCAGACCACGCACTGACTAAAGCGAGATGATTTTCGTTTGAATCGCTTTGTCGCAAACTCCATTCATCTCTCCTGTTGCGGGAGACTATCGATGGACATGAACCCCTCACCCCAGCCCTCTCCCGCAGGAGGAGAGGGCGCGCACTTTCATCGCGGTTGTAGTTCAGCCTAACTTGATCGCGCTTTAGCGCCGATCCGCGAGAATCATCGAAGCCGCCTTCTCGGCAATCATCGCGGTCGGGGTGTTGGTGTTACCTGAAGTGATCGTCGGCATCACGGAGGCGTCGGCGACACGCAGGCGGTCAATGCCGTAAAAACGCAAGCGTTCGTCGACGACTGCCATCGGATCGCTTGCCGCGCCCATTTTCGCGGTGCCCACGGGGTGAAAGATCGTGGTGCCGATGTCGCCGGCGGCTTTTGCAAGCGAGGCATCACCATCGCCGACCGAGGGGCCGGGCAGAAATTCCTCGGGCCGGTATGGGGCGAGCGCAGGCTGCTTCATCAGCCGCCGTGTGGTGCGGATCGCATCGGCGGCGACCTGACGATCCTCTTCCGTCGACAGATAATTCGGCGCGATCGAAGGTGCCTCATCCGGCGAAGCCGAGCGAATGCGCACGGCGCCGCGCGAGGTCGGCTGCAGATTGCAGGCGCTCACCGTGATTGCGGGAAAGCGGTGCAACGGGTCGCCGAATTTGTCGAGCGATAGCGGCTGCACGTGAAATTGGATGTTGGCGCGCTCGCGATGCGGATCGGAGCGGGTGAAGATCCCGAGCTGCGAGGGCGCCATGGTCAGCGGTCCACGACGGCGGAAAAGATAGTCGAGCCCCATCAGCCCGCGCCGCGGCAATGAATAATAGGTCTCGTTGAGCGTGCGTATCCCGTACACCTTGTAGATCGCGCGCTGTTGCAAATGATCCTGAAGATTTCGCCCGACGCCCTGCCGATCAAGGACGCTTTCGATGCCAAGCGGAGCAAGCCATTCGGCGGGTCCGACGCCGGAGCGGTGCAGGATCTGCGTCGAGCCGATCGAGCCCGCGCATAGGATCACTTCACCCCTGGCGCGGGCCTCCAGGGTTTCGCCGTCTCTTTCGAAGCGCACGCCCGTGGCGCGGCCCTGCTCGATGATCAGGCGATCGACCAGCACGTTCTTTTCGAGACGCAGATTGGCGCGATTAAGTGCGGGCTTGAGGAAGCCGCGCGCCGACGACCAGCGGCGTCCGCGCTTCTGGTTGACGTGAAAATATCCGACCCCCTCGTTGTCGCCGGTGTTGAAATCGGAAATCTTGCGAATTCCCATCTGTTCGGCTGCTTTTTCTACCGTGTCCAGGATAACCCATGACAGGCGCGGCGCCTCGATCCGCCAGCCGCCACCGACGCCATGGTGCTCGCTTTCGCCGAGGAAATGATCTTCGAGGCGGCGGAAGGCTGGCAGCACGTCGTCATACCCCCAACCGGTCAGCCCGAGTTGACGCCAGTGGTCGTAATCGGCGGCCTGTCCGCGCATTGAGATCATGGCGTTGATCGCCGAGCAGCCGCCGATCACCTTGCCGCGCGGATAGGCCAGCGAGCGGCCGTTGAGACCGGCTTCGGGCTCGGTGCGAAACATCCAGTCCGAACGCGGGTTGCCGATCGCGAAGAGATAGCCGACCGGGATGTGAAACCAGATCCAGTTGTCGCTGCCGCCGGCCTCGAGGATCAGGACACGTTTCCCCCCATCGGCGGAGAGGCGATTGGCGACAATGCAGCCCGCGGTACCCGCGCCGACGACGATATAATCGAATTCACCCTCGAGCCGCCTTGCCATCTCGATTTTCGCCCGATCCTTGCCCTCGTCAGGGGCGGCCTTTTACCGGTCCCCGCGCCGTTTCCTGCCATTCAGTCAGACACATGCGGCGCCGACAAGGGCCACTCTTGTCAATGTTATTGGGCCGATATGGGCTGGCGTGCTAGATGATCAATATCAGAAGGTTAGAACCGAGCTTTTCCATGCCCATCATCAATCGCGTCGCTGATCTGCAGCCCGATATCCAGGCCTGGCGCCGGAACATCCACGAGCATCCCGAATTGCTCTACGATGTGCATCGCACCGCGGCATTCGTCGCCGAACGGCTTCGCGAATTCGGCTGTGACGAGGTCGCCACAGGTCTTGGCCGCACCGGTGTTGTCGGCGTGATCAAAGGACGAAGGGCGGCGGGCAACGGCGATGTCAGGGTGATCGGACTTCGCGCCGACATGGATGCGCTGCCGATCGAGGAAGCGACCAGCCTGCCTTACGCCTCCAAAACGCCAGGCAAGATGCATGCGTGCGGCCATGACGGGCATACCGCCATGCTGCTCGGGGCGGCGCGCTACCTCTCGGAGACCCGCAACTTCGCCGGCAACGCCGTCGTGATCTTCCAGCCGGCGGAAGAGGGCGGCGCTGGAGCGGCGGCGATGATCAAGGACGGGTTGCTCGATCGCTTCGGTATCGAGCAGGTCTATGGCATGCACAACGGCCCCGGAATCCCGATCGGGTCCTTTGCGATCCGCCCCGGTCCGATCATGGCATCGACGGATGCCGTCGACATCAGGATCGAGGGGCGCGGCGGGCATGCGGCGCGTCCGCATACCGCGATCGATTCCGTCATGGTCGGCGCGCAGCTCGTGGTCGCGCTGCAATCGATCGTGTCACGCAGTGTCGATCCGTTGGAATCCGCCGTCGTGTCGATGTGCGAATTCCACGCCGGCAATGCGCGCAATGTGATTCCGCAGACCGCCGAGCTGAAGGGCACCGTCCGCACGCTGACGCCCGAGGTGCGGGAACTCGTCGAGCAGCGCCTGCGAGAAGTGGTTGACGGCGTGGCGCGGATGACGGGCGCCAAAATCGATCTGAAATTCGAACGCGGCTATCCGGTGGTGGTCAATCACGCCGCGCAGACGGACATCGCGATCCGCATCGCAAGGCAGGTCGCCGGCGAAGGCAACGTCCACGAGATGCCGCCGCTGATGGGGGGTGAGGATTTCGCCTATATGCTTGAGCAGCGGCCGGGCGCGTTCATCTTTTGCGGCAATGGCGACGGCGCCGGCCTCCATCATCCGGCTTACGATTTCAACGACGAGGCCATCGTCCATGGCACGTCATACTGGATCAAGCTGGTCGAGAACACGCTCGCTGCGTAAAAAATTCACCGATGGGTGCCCACGCAAAAAGACCCGCGTCGTCCAACGCGGGTCTTTTTCTTTTTATTGCGTCCGCGTCTCAGAACAGGCGCGCGAAGATCACGTACAGCGAGCCCGAGATGAAAATTGCCGCCGGAAGCGTCAGCACCCAGGCCATGAGCAGGTTGCGGATGGTCGCCATCTGCAATCCCGACCCGTTGGCGGCCATGGTCCCGGCGACGCCGGACGACAGCACGTGGGTGGTGGAGACCGGAAGCCCGAACATGTCGGCGGCTCCGATCGTGGCGGCGGCGACGAGTTCGGCGGATGCTCCTTGCGCGTAGGTGAGATGGGTCTTGCCAATCTTCTCGCCGACCGTCACCACGATGCGCTTCCATCCAACCATGGTGCCGAGCCCGAGCGCGATTGCGACTGCTATCTTCACCCAGGTCGGAATGAACTTGGTGGCGCCGTCGAGCGAGGCCTTGTAGGCGTTCAGGGTGCCGATCTCTTGCTTGTTGAGGTCGTTCTCCTTGTCCTTCATCAGGAAGCGGATGGCCTCCGACGCCAGATACATGTCGTTGCGGGTGTTGCCGACCGCCTCCGCCGGCATTTTCTTGAGTGAACCGTATCTTTCAACCTGCTCGCCGATTTCTTTCACCAGCACCGAAAGCGAGGGGTAGGTGCCTTCGTTGATGTGGCGCTGGGCGACAAATTGCGTCACCGCCGGACGGGGGTCGCCGATGATGCTGTGACCGGCGCCCTTGGCCGAGATCACCGCGGAAGCCGCAGCTGACGTTTTCGCGAACTGAACGACTTGCGATTCCGGCATGGCGCGGTTCAGGGCGTAAGCCGTCGGCACGGTGCCGATCAGGATCAGCATGATCAGGCCCATGCCCTTCTGGCCGTCATTGGAACCATGCGCAAAGCTGACGCCGGTGCAGGTCAGGATCAGGAGACCGCGGATCCAGAGCGGCGGCGCCTTGTTGCCTTCCGGCGCGGTATAGAGCGCAGGGTTGCGGACGATGAATTTCAACAGCAGCAACAGCGCCGCCGCGCAGATGAAACCGACCAGCGGCGACAGCAACAGCGCATAGCCGATTTCCGTGGCCTTGCTCCAGTCGACGCCGGACGTGCCGTCGCGGCCGCGCAACAGCGCATTGGCGACGCCCACCCCGATGATGGAGCCGATCAGGGTGTGCGAACTGGAAGCCGGCAGGCCGAAATACCAGGTGCCGAGGTTCCAGATGATCGCTGCGATCAATAGCGCGAACACCATGGCAAAGCCCGCACTGCTGCCGACCTGGAGGATCAGTTCGACCGGCAGCAGCGAGACGATGCCGAAGGCCACCAAGCCGCTCGAGAGCAGCACGCCGAGGAAGTTGAAGAAGCCCGACCACATCACCGCAACCTCGGCGGGAAGCGAATGGGTGTAGATCACGGTCGCTACCGCATTGGCGGTATCATGAAACCCGTTGACGAATTCGAAGCCAAGCGCGATCAGCAACGCCACCATCAACAGCAAGTAAGGCAGGAAGGTCGTGACCTTGGCGCCGGTCTCTTCGACGTCGACGTAAATGCTGTAGGCCACAAACAGCAGGCCGGCAGCGAGAATGCCGAAAAAGAGTATCATCGTCAGCGGGTTGAAACCCTTGTCGAGATTCGGCCTTGAGGCAGGCTGAACCGGCCCGCCGCCGGTCTCTCGCATGGTTTGGTTAAGTGCAAAATCGGTCATGGCGGCGCCCCTGATGTGGAAAGCGTCAATCATCGACCGCGTATTTGAAGGTTAGATGACAGGAGCGGACTATACCGCTTCATGAACGAAAGATGGCGCGGCTCCGCCGATCATGCCGCGTGCGCCGATTTTTGCAACAACGCCGCGGCGATTTTCAGGTCATCGACGAAACGTCGATATTCCCGTGCCTTGGAATCCGCATCGGGCAGCCGCAGCAGATAGGACGGATGCACCGTGACCAGCGCTTTCATTCCATGATCGAGCTCGATCACGCGGCCGCGGTTCCTGTTGATGGGCGTGATCTTGCCGAGCACGCTTTGCGCGGCGGTGGCGCCCATCGCCACGACCAGGGCCGGTTTGATCGCGGCCAGTTCGCGTTCATACCATTGCCGGCAGGCTTTGATTTCGCCCGTCGTCGGTTTCTGATGCAGCCGGATTTTGCCTCTGGCTACGAATTTGAAATGTTTGACCGCATTGGTGACGTAGACCTTGTTGCGGTCGATGCCGGCTTCTTCCAGGGCTCGGTCGAGCATCTGCCCCGCAGGCCCCACGAACGGTTTGCCGGCAAGATCTTCCTTGTCGCCGGGCTGCTCGCCGACCAGCACGGCCTGCGCATGGGCCGGGCCTTCGCCGAACACGGTCTGGGTCGCGTTCTCCCAGAGCAGGCAGGCGCGGCAACCGGCCGCCTCTTCGCGCAGGGTTTTGAGGCTCAATGCTGGTGCCAATGGCCATTTCCCGGTTGTTTTGAGAGAGCTCAAGTCCGAGTGCCGTGGTTCAATCAGGCAGAGGCTACGTTAGTTCCTTCGATCTCATTGGAATTGTTCACGAAAAATCTTCTCTCAATCCCGATTGACTCTTTCGATGATGTTAGCTTTAAATTAGAACATATCATGAACAAATGGACCGGCTTCCGGTTATCTCCCAAAAGCACCGGAAGCGGTCGAGATCCTCCAAAGGAGCGGCGTATGCGAGCCGCCCTGGTGGTCCGATTCCAACATTCGCACGCCTCTAGGGCGGGCACGATTGCGAATGTTGGAATCAAAGGACCACCAGCAACTTTAAGATTGTAGTGGAGCTTTGGATTTGACGTTCGCTTTACGAGATCGCGGTCAAGAGGGAAGCGAACGTCAAATCCGCTCCACGCTTGCGGCTTTGCGCGGCAGTATCGAGCGCATCGAGGCGCATGGCGAGGCCTGTTCGCCGCGCAGGGTGAGGCTCGGGCATGCCGATGCCGATGCGACACTGCAAGGCGGGCTCGCCTTGGGCGCGCTGCACGAAGTGTTTGCGCAAGCCGGCCGGCAGAGCGCTGCGGCGACCGGTTTTGTTGCCGCTCTCGCCGGCCGCTCCGCAAGTCGGCGGCCACTAGTATGGATACGGCAGGATTTCACCGAGATTGAATCGGGCGGGGTATCGATGAGCGGGCTGGCCGAACTTGGCCTTGATCCGCGCCTTCTCGTGACTGTGCGCGCAGCCGATGTGGAGTGTGCGTTACGGACGGCCGCCGACGCGCTGGCCTGCGATGCGATTGGCGCCGTCGTCCTGGAAGTCTGGGGCGAGGCGCGACAGATCGACCTCACAGCCAGCCGCAAATTGACGCTGGCTGCGCAGGCCTCGGGCGTCACCGGCCTGGTGCTGCGGATGGCGGCGGAGCCTCAGCCGTCAACGGCCGAGACCCGATGGATCGTTCGCGCCGCGCATTCGCCGCCGGCTTCGTCGGCGTGGAGCGCGTGGGGCGTGCCTCTGTTTGATGCGCAACTTGTCCGCAACCGTCATGGCCCTGTTGGCCGGTGGATCATGGAATGGAAATGTGATGAGTGCCTTTTCGCAAAACCGGCGACGTATCCTCAGCCTGTGGCTGCCGCGCCTGCCGATCGACCGCATCAAGCGCCGGCTATCCAGCGACGCGCGAGCTGAACATATCTCTTGCGGCATAAACGGCCGGCTCTCTCCCCCCTCCCTAACCCACAAGGGGGGAAGGAATGAGCTGTATGACGCTTCAACCGATACGCCCAGCATCGTCGTCGCCAAGCAGAACAATGCGCTTCAGGTTTTCGCGCTTGACGAGAAGGCTGCGCATTCCGGCCTGGTTATTGGCATGCCGCTGGCCAATGCCCGCGCCATCTGCCCTCACGTGCAGGCGTATGATGCCGATGAAGCCGCCGACGATCATGCGATCAACGCCATTGCCGAATGGTGCGACCGCTTCACCCCGCTGGTGGCGCTCGATTCCCCGCACGGCCTGTTTCTCGATATCACCGGCTGTGCGCATCTGTTCGGCGGCGAAGCCGCGATGATGCAGCTTTTGTGCGGCGCTCTCGCCGCGCAGGGGTTTGCGGTCTCAGCCGCCATTGCCGGCACGGCCGTATGCGCGCGGACGCTGACCCGGCATGTCCATGGCAGCATTGTCCGCGAAGGCGAGGAGGCCGATGCGGTCAGGACGCTCCCGGTGTCGGCGCTCGGCGCGGACGCGGCTGTCGTCACCGGCCTGCGCCGCGCCGGTCTGAAAACCATCGGCGACGTGGCCGATCGCACGCGGCACGAAATCACCGCAAGGTTCGGCGCTCCTTTTACCACGCTGCTGGAACAGGCGCTGGGCCAGAGCGATGCGCCGATCAGTCCACGGAAACCGCTGCCCGATTACATCGTGGAAAAGCGGTTCGCCGAGCCGGTTTCGACCGAAGGGGTGATCTCGGCGACCTTGTCGGGGCTTGGGCGGATGCTGGTGACGGCGATGTCGCAACAGGGCAGGGGCGCGCGGCGGCTGGAAGCCCGTTTTTTCCGTACCGATGGCGTCGTCCGCACCATCTCGGTCGATACCGGTCAGGCTGTGACTAGAGGCGAGATGGTCGACCGCCTGTTTCGCGAGCGGCTGGAGGCCTTGAGCGACCCGCTCGATCCCGGTTTCGGCTTCGATCTCATCCGCTTGTGCGCAAGTCGCACCGAGATCGTCGTGCAGCAGCAGCGCGATCTCGACGCCAATGTGCACGACAATGACGAGTTGACCGCCTTGATCGATCGCATTGCCGCGCGTATCGGCGGCAAGCGCGTGGTCGTGCACCTGCCGCAGGACACCCATATTCCGGAACGCGCGGTATGGGCAGCGCCCGCGCAGTATCATCTGGCCGCCGCCGCCTGCGCGGTCTGGCCGGCGCGCGCTGTGGACGAGCCGCCATCGCGGCCGTTGCGGCTTTTCGAACGGCCGGAACAGATCAAGGTCATCGCACAGGTGCCTGATGGTCCGCCGGCGCGGTTTGTCTGGCGCCGCGCCACCCATGCCGTGATTCACGCCGAAGGTCCCGAGCGCATCGCCATGGAGTGGTGGCGCGCCAAAGGCACGATGCTGACGCGCGATTACTTCCGTGTCGAGGACGAGACGGGATTGCGGTTCTGGCTCTATCGCGACGGACTTTACGACCGCGAGATCGCGCAGGCAGAGGGGAGAGCCGTGCAGCCGAACTGGTTCATGCATGGATTGTTCGCATGACAAGCTTGAGTTACGCGGAAATCGGCATCACGACGAATTTTTCATTCCTGCGCGGCGGCTCGCATCCGCAGGATTACGTGCATCAGGCGAGCCTTCTGCATCTTCCCGCCATCGGCATTGCCGATCACAATACGCTGGCAGGCGTGGTTCGGGCTTATAACGAGCTCGAAAATACCGCGATCAAATTCAAGCCGAGACTTTTGATCGGATCGCGGCTCGTCTTTACCGACAACACACCTGATATCCTGGTTTTTCCGCGCGATCGCGCGGCTTACGGCCGGTTATGCCGGTTGCTTACCCGCGGCAAGCTCGGCAAGGACACTCTTAAGGGCGAGTGTCACCTGAAATTCGATGACCTCCTCGAATTTGCCGAAGGCCAGCTTCTCGCGCTGGCGCTGCCGCATCGCTTCGAGGAAACAGAAGCACTCGGGATTCTGGATCGGTTGCGATCGAGCCGCGCCAATGGCGTGTGGCTGGCCGCGAGCCTTTTGTACCGGGGCGACGACCGCCGCCGTCTGGCGCGGCTTCATCGCATGGCTGATTGCGCTTGCCTGCCGCTGCTTGCGACCAATGAGGTGCTCTATCACCATCCGTCGCGCCGCCCGTTGCAGGATGTTCTCACCTGCATCCGCGAGAAGACGACCATCGACGCCATCGGCAAACGCCTTGAAGGCAATGCCGAGCGCCATCTCAAGCCGGCGGATGAAATGGCGCGGCTGTTTCGCGACGTGCCGGAGGCGATCGCGGAAACCACGAGGTTTGCCGATCGCATCGTCTTTTCGCTCGACCAGCTCAAATACCAGTATCCCGACGAGCCGGTGCCGCCGGGCAAGACCGCGCAGCGCCACCTGGAAGACCTGACCTGGCAGGGCGCGCACAGACGATTTCCGGCCCGGATTCCTCCCAAAACCAAAAAGGTCCTGCACAAGGAATTGCGCCTGATCAGGAAACTGAAATACGCGCATTATTTTCTCACCGTGCACGACATCGTCCATTATGCGCGCGAGCAGAAAATCCTCTGCCAGGGCCGCGGATCGGCGGCGAATTCGGCCGTCTGTTATGTGCTCGATGTGACCTCCGTCGATCCGACCAAGATCGATCTGTTGTTCGAGCGCTTCATTTCCAAGGAACGGCTGGAGCCGCCCGACATC
>Ga0306921_10005296_pt1 | contig 13366 bp, 12 predicted proteins | sample sta12Cox44000080_FD_203760 | JGI IMG/M metagenome (GOLD analysis project Ga0306921, IMG submission 203760) | Lab enrichment of tropical soil microbial communities from Luquillo Experimental Forest, Puerto Rico - statoxic.12C.oxic.44.000.080 (v2)... | ecosystem: Environmental > Terrestrial >... | reverse complement strand
GAGTTAATCTCTCGGATTCAAGAACCGTTTTTTACTACCAAGCCAAATGGCAATGGTTTAGGACTATCGATCTGCCGGTCCATCATTCGGAATGTGGGTGGCCGAATAGAAATTGAGAGCGGCGTTGGAGTCGGCACGGAGATAAGGGTGCTGTTGCCGACCGTCTTCGATAAGATGGCCGCCAATGCCGTATGAATCTCTCGCGCATCCTCGTAGTCGATGACGAAGCAGGAATGCTGCGATCCGTTGAACGTGTCCTTGGCGAAGATTATGAGGTGGTGAGTACTCGGTCATCCCGCGAAGCCGTTGGAGTGGCAAAAGCGTTTAAGCCTGATCTTGCCATCCTAGATATTCAGATGCCCGAGATGGATGGGTTCCAGTTGATGGAAAAGTTGCAGGCGCTTGATGCCGAACTGGATGTTATTTTCATGACCGGCAGTATCCATGAGCTCGATGCAAAGCTTATCAGGGCGATTCGGAAGGATGCATTCTACTTTCTTCAAAAACCATTCGACCGCGGCGTGTTGCTCAGCCTTGTTGAAAGATGCCTTGAGCTGAGAAGATTGGATCGCAGCAACCGAGAGCATCTCCAGCGCATGGAAAAGGAACTTAGTGACGCACGTGTGTTTCAACAAAGTCTATTGCCCCCGGAGGTTGGCAAAGTAGGAGGGATCTGCATTTTTGCGCATTACATCCCTTGTTCCGAGCTCGCGGGCGACTTTTTCGACTATGTCGCTCTTCCAACCGACGGCGCCGTGATCCTTGTAGCCGATGTGTCTGGGCATGGTGCCAGCGCGGCGATGCTAACGGGAATCGTCAAATCCGCCTTTCATTCGGCGAGCTCTGACCTCTATGAACCAGCTTCTGTCGTTAAACGGGTTGCAAGCGCGATCCGTGCGTTTGCCCCCCATCACTTCATTACTCTGATTTGCGCTCGTGTCCGGAATGACTCCCTGGATTTCGTTAACGCTGGACACCCACCTGGCATCCTGTCGACCTCTGAAACTTCTGCGGCTCTGCTCAAAGCCACTGGCCCTATTATTTCACCAGTAGTTGAATTTTCATGCGAACAACACACGATCCCGGTTAGACGAGGATCGGATCGCCTCGTCATATTTACGGATGCCATAATTGAGGCCGAGTCCTCGACAGGTGAATATGGGCTAAACCGCCTGGTCGAGGAAGTAAGTAAACGGCCAGTTCACGGAAATGTTCTGTCGGAACAGATTTTGCAGAGCGTACGTCGGTTTGCGGTCGGTCGCCCCATAAAGGACGACTTGACCCTCGTCATCGCCGACCTGTAGAAAAAAACAACTTCATCTTTGTCAATGGAATTCCTTGGGAAGGGACGCTCTCGTTCGGCAGGTTGTTCCAAAATTCGCCGCCGAATCGTTCCGCCCAAGATAGGATTAGCACTCGGAAAGCTGAAACTGCCTGCGCGACCTGCTCGGTCACGTGATCGCTTTCGATGAACTGCGCCTGAAACGCTTGTCAACCGAGTATGTGTCCTACTACCGGGAAGACTCAATTCATCTGGGATTAAGCAAGGAAACCTCGGGTTGGCGTGCGACCGTAATTCGAACCGAATGCTCCCGAGTTGTTTCCCGACCGCTTGGGCAGACTGCACCATCGCTAGGATCTCGCGGCGTAAATTGGTCTTGTCCGGCCTTCCCCTGTCTTCGCAAATCATTCCAGAAGAAATTTTCACCTCGAAATCGCTTGAAGGAGAAGTCCGCTCACCAAGTTCGGACCCAAATTGCGTTCATAGCCGAAGAAACACATTCGATTCAGCTTTGCCCCCGCATCCGCTGCAAGCATGTCCGGCCACGCCCAAACGGCTCTACCGAACCGCGCAGAACTCCGCCTCCCCATTCACTGCTCAGCGAGAACGCGCATCCGTTACAGTCCTTACGTTTACTGGGAATTGTCGCATTCGTCCGAAGCCAATTCCTCACAAAAGAACCAGCGTGGTAAAATTGCAATATGGCGCTACGATGAGCAGAGAGTTCTATTTGCTCCTGCTGCTGCTTCTGACGCCCGGCACAGCGGCCCCCCAAAGGTACGGGCGACCTTATACCCTGACCGAAAACCCTCAATTGCTTCTCCAAATAAAGGCCCAAAATCAGGTCCGTTACTTTCACCCCTACGACCTGCGGAAGATGCAGCGTACCGCCGTGAACCTGACTGACCCTAAGACGAAGGCTTCCCATGTTTATGAAGGAGTTGCGCTCGATCAGCTGGTTCCGCCCAAGGGGTTTGCCTCAGAAGGTGAGAGCATCGAAATCCAATTCGGCTCTCATCAAATTACAAGGATCGCGGGAGTCGATTTAGAGTCGCAGACTAAACTGGTGGTCATAGACACGATCGACGGAAAGCAACTTTCTGGGTATGCGCCGTACTACGTTGTCGTAAAATTCCGTGGGAAACACCCAGAAGCAATCGCCGCCGTGCAATGCATCACCATAAAATCATCCTGATTAGGTGCCCCCTTTCTAAGACCCGTACTGGTATCTGGCAGGTACTCTCATGGGTGTTACCCAGAACGAAAAAGCAATGCGTTTTCGTGCGCTTCACGAGGGCCCCGACGCATTCGTAATTCCGAATCCGTGGGATGTGGCTTCCGCCCAGATCCTTGTCGGCCTTGGATTCAAAGCATTGGCTACATCGAGCGCTGCATCAGCCTGTGCTATGGGTCGTAAAGATGGCGAACTGACGCGCGATGAGGCGCTGGCACATGCACGAATGATTGTCGAGGCGACGGATTTGCCCGTCTCAGCAGACTTGGAAAAGGGATTTGGCGACACGCCGGAAGTGGTGGCGGAAACGATCCGGCTTGCGGCCGAAGCGGGACTTGTGGGATGCACGATCGAGGATGCGACTCGCAGCCAAGACCGTCCACTTTACGATTTTGGCTTGGCGGTCGAGCGCATTGCCGCAGCGGCGCAAGCGGCCCATGCACTGCCGTTTCCCTTTGTCCTCACGGCGCGGGCGCACAATCTCGTCTATTTCCCGGCGAGCCTGGAAGACACCATCAGCCGCCTTCAGGCCTTCGAAAGAGCCGGAGCCGATGTGCTTTTCGCCCCGGCCCTGCCTGACCTTGCTGCGGTGCGCGCAGTCTGTGCGGCTATCTCGAAGCCGTTCAATTTCATGGTGGGAATCAAAGGGAAATCGTTCTCCGTGAGTGAACTCGCAGCGGCCGGAGTCAGGCGCATCAGCCTGGCGACCTCTCTGTACCGGGCGGCAATGACCGCTTTTCTGGACGCTGCAAAAGAAGTAAGAGAGGGACAGTTCAGTTTCCTCGACCGGTGCGTGACAACGCAGGAGCTGAACAAACTCATGCGCATTTGACGGCCCGTGGAATAAGAGCGACCGCGGATCAGACAATGCGAGCTGCCCACCCTGCGCGTAGATCCTCGCTAATTCGGGCCGCTATGCTTCTCCTCAAACCACCGCCGCAGGATTGGCCGTTATGACCGGGGCGTCTGCAGTAATCGCGCTTGTCACCGTGCACTTTAATGGTTCATGAGACGCGCCTCGCCGTCCAAAGCTTAACCAAGGAAGGCGAAATCTGGAAATGCCAGCAGCCGAGCACTGGATTACGTGCGTTTTAAACGAGGCTAGGCGAAATGATAACAATCGAGGCGGTGTAACTCGGTATGCCGGCACGAGGATCGCTGGATGGAAGGCTTTTGAATCAACTTCGCTTGACCACACTCAAGCGCACTGAAGTGAGCGCCTGAGCTAGAGAACTATAGCTAAACGCCGGCACAGGTTACGGTAAGAGAAAGCGAGTAGAAGCTGGGCTATTCACGCAAACCTGTCTTCTCAGCGCGCCGCAGCCCGCGTCGCTGCGGCTCTGGTCACCAGAAGCAGTTGCGTGCCGCTATCCAAATGAAGATCCTTGCCGGCGGAAGTGATGATGGCGGACGGCTGTGAGGCATCCGTCCCCGCACTCAAACCGATCCCTGGTAGGCCGAAAACTCCGCGACTGTTCGGAGCCAATCGTCCCTTAGAGTCCAGACCGCCAACGGCGCCCGGCCCGCCAGGAACATTGTTTGCCTCCGAATTCGGCACGCTCGCTGATGTGCTGGCGGGCGCCGGATTCATTGCGCCAGGGTTTCCACCCGGCGTTCCAATCCCAGTCCTTCCCATGCCTGATGTGGGAGCCCCGCCACCCAAAGGCAGCATCTCGGGAGTAGTCTGGGTGGTCGCGGCGCTTTGTGAGACGGCGATAGCCTGCACGCTGACGTTCAGCGGAATTTCCCCGCCCTTCTTTAAAATGGCTTTATCAAACGCGATTCCTACTGATGTCGAAGAGTCTCCGTTCGAGCGGACAGAAACTTGTGTCACGCGCCCTTCAAGTTTCGCACCCCGCGGAATTATGATTTTCCCATTTTGCTCCGTATTCTCCGTGACGTGAGCTTCGATCGTCTCACCCTGCTTTACTTTCTTTGCGTCCAACGATTTCGAAAGGGAAGTCTCGATTGGCGAACCCGCCGGGATCGCCTCAGGCCCTTGCGCGTTCTGCGACGCCGAATTCTGTGCCTCCGCAGGTATACGCTGATTGGATTGTGCCGCTGCCGCTCCGACCCACAACATTCCGGCCGCGACGATAATTGCCGTTCGAATCATGCTTGAACCTCCCATTGGCAAGTTGGGTCTGGGTTGGTGAAACCAGACGTGACGGCTTGATTTGATAGGACGCGAACGCGTCCGCCGGCTCGCCCCAACATCACCCACTTATTTGGATGCGTTGAGCCGACGGTCAAGTTTACAAGGTGAGTCCAGAGGGCGCCCACGGCTATTTACTTGTTGGATTTGAAGACGCAACAGGTCTCTAAATTGCGATGGGTCGGAAGAGATGGCCGACTCGTGTTTCCCATGATGGCCGGTACCTTGCGGCCGGTCCTTTGGATGAGAAAAACGCGATGCTCGATGACTCTCAGGCGCAAAAATGGTCAGAGCTTGCTAATAGCGGTGGCTCAATCGCTCGGCCGCACGACATCAAATTCGTCTCGATCTTCAGTATCGTTTACCTGTGAATTGCCGATGCATAACTACGAGCAGATCAGGAGTCGCAACCTCGAAAGTCCGAGCCGAAGAGGTTGCCGCCGATTCGTAGTGCGTCCAATCGGCGTGTGTGCGGCTAATTTTCCCTGAGTTTAGGCTTTCGCCAGGGGGGTGGCCTTCCACCCCATATGGGTCCCGTTGCTCTCCGTGGTTTTGAAAATTCGGAGCCTGGCGTTCACGGCGTGAAGAAGACCACCCTAGAGGATGTGTTCGGTACAGCGGCAACGGCAGAACTTACCGACCATGGGGTGCCGAGTAGGTTTCACCGTGTCTTTGGAACCTCGATTTGAAGTAGCACTTTGCAGTACGATCTCGGGCAGCAGAGAGCGTACCTAGCTCTCCGAAAGGATTTTCCAAAGTTGGCGGAAAAGGTCCACGAACTCACTTTCGTGTCGGATGTCGCTGGCTGGATAAACAGCATCCTTTCTACTCGCACTGGGCTGCCATTCAAAGAAGCAAAGATAGAAAAGAGTGCTCAAAGCAAGAGGACGCGCCGCGACCTGACGATATTCGACCGCGATGGAAATAAGGCCTTAACAGGCGAAGTCAAGATGCCTGACGCACCGGATGGCCTCTCTCCATTTGACAATGATGTCGTACAGGATGCGTTCCAAAAGGCAAGTGACGCGGGCGCGAGATATTTCTTCACTTGGAACGTGAACCGCTTCGTTTTGTGGGACCCCAGCAAGGTCACACTGCCCACTCTTCAGCGCCAATCCAAGGACTACACACTGTTCAAGTTGCGAACGAGTGGCGAGGTTGAATCTCCTTACGTAGTTGATGAGCTCAGGAACGAATTCCTGCCACAGCTTCTAAACGACCTCACTGCTCTTTATCGCGGCGAGACACCTTTCGGAGTTTTGCCTCCAGACCAGCGATTCGTGCTGATGCTGGAGACATTCCTTGAACGTCCAGTTGAACTTACACGGTTTGAGATTTACCGCCTCTGGAAGACCAGACCGGCATTTCAAAAGGAACTTAGAGATTGGATGGTTACTCGCCAGCGTTGGACTATCCCCAAAGACGAGGCCGATGTTGCCGAACTCCTTGATCGGGCGGCTAAGCTTTGCTGCTTCGTCCTCGCCACTAAGCTCATCTTCTACGAAGCGCTACGCGCCCGTTTCGAGCAGCTTAAGCCCATTAGCGTTTCAGCATCGGTTGATTCCGCTGATCGTTTGTACGGTCTGCTTTCAAAGCACTTCGAGAGTGCTCAGCACGTTACCAATGACTACGAAACTATCTTTTGGCCTGATTTTGGGGCAAAGGTTCCCATGTTGGCCGCGGGCGCTGTCGATGCCTGGAAGAGAGTCATAGAACAGATCAATCTGTTCAACCTCAGGCATCTTGGATTGGACGTACTCGGGCCGATCTTCAAGCGCTTAATCGACAAGGACGAGAAGCATAAATACGGGCAGTATTATACGGACCCCGCAATAATCGATGTCATTAACACCTTTACGATTCGTTCCTCCGAAGCTGTCGTCCTTGACCCTGGTTGTGGGTCCGGGACGTTTTTGGTTCGTGCATACGCAAGAAAAAGATGGCTCGATCCCAAACGAGATCATCCGAGTGTCTTGGCGGAAGTCTATGGAGTCGATTGGTCGGGCCTAGCAGTACACCTTTCTGCTCTCAGCCTCGCCAGCCAAGACTTGGTTGTTGCCGATAACTACCCACGAATAGTGAGAGCGGACTTCTTCGATGTTGCATTGGGACGCACATTCATGGCGTTGCCCAAAGGTAACAAGCAGATCGAGATCAAGACTCCGCATATAGACGCTGGGATCGGCAACCCGCCTTACATCCGGCAGGAAGAAATCAGCAAGGCACGGAAGAAGTCGTACCAACAACTCGCAAAACGGCAAGCACCCGACGTTGACTTTTCAGGGCGGTCGGACATCTATGTTTACTTTTGGCCGCACATCAAGAGTCTTCTCAGCCCGGATGGCTACTTGGGCTTGTTAACAAGTTCCAGTTGGCTAGACGTCGACTACGGATTTCGGCTGCAAAAGTGGTTTCTTTCAAACTTTCGGATTTTGGCGATTCTCGAATCTGCGGACGAGATTTGGTTTGAAGATGCACGCGTCCTTACTGCCGTAACCATTGTTCAACCCTGTAAGGACGAAACAGAGCGTATGGATAATAGGGTTCGATTCATCCAGCTTCGCACCCCCGTTGCTCATTTGGTGGAGAACGATGGTAGTGAGGATGGCCGTCAACGAGCCGCTGAACGACTACGGGATCGCATTCTGTCAACGAACCAAGACTCTAGTAGCGATGAACTTCGAGTACTCATTCGCACGCAGAGAGAACTCTGGGATGAAGGTTGCCGCCTGAGCTTGCTCGGTCCTACTGAGAAGATCGAACAAGAGCAAGTCGAAGAAGAGGAGGAGCAGGAAGACGAAGAAGCTGAACCGATGCACGAATGGCGAAAGGGCTCCGGCTACGTCGGCGGGAAATGGGGGCGGTATCTCAGGGCGCCCGACTTTCTTTTCGACCTTATGAAGAAGTATGGAGCAGCTTTCGTGCCCTTGGCAGAAATAGCAGACATCCGCCGGGGAGTTACGAGTGGTTGCGATGGGTTCTTTTTCCTCAAGGATTACACATTGGAAGCCCTTGAAGAGGACCAAAATAACCAGGCGTTCCGCCATCGCCATGGAGTTCCACGTTCAAAAGTCAAATCCGGCGTCGTGAAGATAGTGAGAGCAGGGGATGGCACGTTGTGGCCCATTGAGAGCAAGTTCCTAGAGCCTGAAGTCCACAGCACCATGGACTTCGAGGGGATTGCTGTCAAACCTGACCACTTGAAGAAACTCATTTTGCTGGTTGCAAAGCCAACCTCAGCGCTCAAACGGACGTTGGTGTCAAAATACATCGCCTATGGCGAGAAAGAGCTGTTTGGGGGTGAAACGCCGGTTTCTGAAAGATCGACTTGTCGTGCCCGCAACCCTTGGTACGACGTGACTGGTGGGATGAGGGGTGACGTATTCTGGCCAATGATTCATAAATATCGTCACATCATTGCGCTCAACCAGGAATACCAAACCGAAAGAAACAAAAAGAAAAGAAAGCTGATCTGCAATCACAACCTGTTTGATGTTGCCGCCAAGAACCGCGAGCTCGCCACTGCGTTAGCCGCAGTTTTGAACTCAACCGTTGTGGCGTTCCTTAAGCACTTTTATGGTCGCTACGCTGGAATAGAGGGAACGCTAAAGACGGAAGTCATAGACATCAAGTTGCTACCTGTCCCAGATGTGGGTCGCTTGAGCGATGAAGGTAGGCTGGTTCTAGAAAATGCGCTGCTCAAAATGTCCGCCAGGGACATCGACTACTTCTTGGAGGATGCGTTCCTAGATATGGTGCCCCTCGCTAAGCTGGAAGGAATGAAATCTACTCCCCCGGCCCGACCGATGGAACTGAGACATCAGGACCGACAAGAACTCGATACGGCGGTTTTGAGGCTCATTGGAGTTCCTGAGGCGGAAGTCAAAGGTGTTTTGGACCATCTCTATAACGAGACAACGCTCATTTATCGTCGCGGGAGAATACAAGACATAAAGACAGCCGCAAACAAGAGGAGAGTGAAAAAGGGCGTGTCGGCGACACCCAAAGAAATCGCCGAAAGTGTACTGGAGAGCTTGCCGGACGGAGTTATTCGACGTTACCCCCAGGACTTCCTCGCGGATTCAGAGCCTGCTGACAGCTATGTTCTTCCTGACGGGAATGGAAAGTTGGTAGAGGATATGTTTCATCCGCCCCGCTTGAAGTTCAAGCACGATGAGATTGAGTTTCGTAACCGAGAGCAAGCCGTGTTAGCCCTGGCTCTACACAGTGCAGGCTTACGTGGTGCTTTGACGATACCGACTACGGCCGAGCGTTGTAATGAGGCTCAAGAACAGTGGTCTCGATATTTCACCGACCTTCGCGTGAGGTTGGAGAGCGAGACCTCTCAGCGGACGCCAGACGAGGAGAAAGCTGAAGCTGCCGTTTCCATTCTGCTAGGTCGCGTCTTCCAAGCTTACCGAACGAATCACTGACAGGCCACGACTGAATTTCCTGAAAGAGCAACCTGAAGGACTACTCGACGGATCGTGCTGCTGGTAAGCGTTGACTGCAGGACGTCTTGATCAAATGCGGTCGAGTGTGCTTTGGTCTGGCGACTCAGCCGCGATGTTCCAGGTTGTGGACGAAAATAGCAGTAACTCGTGCGCTGCGATTTCTCTCAAGTGTATGATTCCCTACCCAGGCTTCTGTTTCAAAGCACCAGCCTGGCCTTCCGATCGCAATAAGGTTGTCTTCCTCGTCCTCAGAGACCTGACAACCACACCGTGCTTCTACGTCAGCGATGCTGGAACCAATACAAATTCTGTTGTCTAAACATCCGCGATAGCCTGCGTATACGCCGATCTGACTGATGAGGCCGCCTGAAGACCAAACCTTAACAGATCCGAAATCGTACAACATGTGTGCCGAGCGGTCTTCTGTGATCATCGGCCGGGCTTGGTCTAGAAGTTCTTTGATCTCACTACCGATCTTAATTCCTGCGGCCGATATCCCAGGTAGGATCGGAGCGTCAAGATCCGGAAGCTTCACCGACATTTTCGCTATCCACCTCAAATATTTGATAAACGTCCCGATTAAACGCGCTTGACCATCGCGAGATTCCACGGCAGTAGTTCCTCGATGTGGTTAACGGGATGATCGGCGATTCGCGAGAGCACCTCGCGCAGGTAGGCTTCTGGGTTTACACTGTTGAGTTTTGCTGCCCCGATCAGACTGTAGATCGCCGCAGCGCGTTCGCCCCCGGCATCCGATCCACAAAATAGATAATTCTTTTTGCCCAAGACGACGCCGCGCAACGAACGTTCCGCGGCGTAATGCCGCGTCCCGGATTATGCCGCATCAGGGCGCGAAGTAGAGGTTTTTTTCCGGCGAATCTCTCGCGCCGGGCGCTTGGGAGAGCGGCATAATCAGAGGCTCTCCAGGAACGCAAGCAACGGGTCGGTAGGGTGGAAACGGTCAGGCGCTAGGCCAGACGGAGTGGAATGGGCAAGTGCCCGTTCTTTGAGCTTCATGTCGGCGTGCAGGTAGATCTGAGTTGTTTCGGTCGACTCGTGACCCAACCAGAGTGCGATAACGCTCAGATCTACTCCGCGACCAAGTAAGGCCATGGCGGCTGAATGACGCAGAGTGTGTGGCGTCACCTTCTTGGCTGTGAGCGGTGGACATGTACGCCGGGCCGTCGTGACGTGCCGCAACACCAACCTCTGCACTGCGTCAGAGCTCAACCGCCCGCTGCGAGAGCTAGGGAAAAGCGGATCGAAAGGATCTCCGCCTTGCTGTGCCATCCATGTGTCCAGAACGGCCGCGACATCTGGGCGCAAGGGTGTGCATCGTAGTTTCCTGCCTTTGCCTAAGCACCGAACGTGAGCGCCGGTTCCGAACTGCACGTCCTGGCGCTTTAGCGAAGTGATCTCGCTGTTGCGGAGCCCGGTCTGGGCGGCAAGCAGCAGGAGCGCCCGATCCCGCCGGCCGACCCATGTGGTGGTATCAGGTGCGGCGAGCACGGCGGCAACCTCCTCCTCAGTGAGGAACTCCACCGGTCTACGTTCATAGCGTTTGGAAGGGATGGCAAGAACTCGTTGGCACTGTAGAGCACAAGCTGGCTCAGAGACTGCCACGTAGCGGAAGAAGGCGCGTAGTGCTGATAGACGGTTATTCCGCGTCCGAGTGCAGTTGCTCCGTCCCGATTCGAGATGTTCGAGGAACTTCCCCAAGAACGAAACGTCAATATCTTCAATGCGCAGATCTGACGGTGCTCGCCCCAAGGCCGACGCTGCGAACTGGAACAACATGCGAAACGCGTCGCGGTAAGCCGCAACAGTGTGAGGACTGGCGCCGAGTTGTACGAGTAGGCGGTCGGTGAAGAAGCGTTGGATGAGCGACGGCAGGCTGGAGCTGCTCATTTCCCGCCTCCTGGTCGCCGACCACACAGGAACTTCTGCGCAAGCTGGAGCAGTTCCGGATCAGCCGAGATGTACCAATAGGTGTGTGTCACGTCGGAATGCCCAAGGTACGTGGAGAGCTTGGGTAACTCACGCTCCACGTCCAAGCCGGCTCGATACCAGTCAATGAGTCTCCGCGTGGCAAAGGTATGCCGGAAGTCTTGCAGTCTCGGGCCTCGCCCGATGCGCTGGCCCGTTCCTCCAGAGCGTAGACCGGCAGCGAGCGACATTTTTCCGAAGGTGCGCCGAACCGCCAGTGGTAGGAGCGGCAATCCACGTTCTGTGACGAAGAAAGCATCCGTTTGGCGTTGCAGGTCGAGTCCATTGCGACGTTTTGCGTAGCAGGCAAGCGCCGCGTTGGTTGAGTCATGGATCGGGACGAAGCGGGATTTTCCGAACTTCGACTCACGGATATGGAGGATACCGTTCTGGAGGTCCACGTCCGAGCGGGCAAGCGCCAGAACCTCGTTAGGCCGAAGGCCAGTGGCCGCAAGCAGTCCGATGATCGTTGTATAGGTGTGTGCGCGCAGTCTCTTGCTGGAATGCAGTCGAGAGGCCTCGGCTATGAGCCGCTCCAATTCGTCGTCGGTATAAATGTGTGGCGGATTACGCCTACCTCGTCCACCGATGAGCCGGTGAGGCGGAATCTGATTGCGTGGTTCGGCCGCGTTGAGCCATATGGCGAAACGCCGCACGATGCTCAAGCGCCGAGCCCAGGTGGCACGCTGTGCGTCTTTCGGTTGCATCGCCCAGCGAAGCGCCAGTTGCGTGGTAATGAACTCCGCACTCTGGCTCTTCATAAACTCCACAAACTGACTGAGTCTTACGGCAGGTTCACGCAACTTTGCGCCAAGCGCTCTCCGCATGGCGATGTATTGCGCCAACATCTCGGACATGGTGCTCATCGGTCGCCTCCCGTCACCGGCCACGGTTGGGCAACCGTGCGCAATGCTTCAAAGGACACTTGGGCATAAACCGTTGTGCTGTTCAGCGAGCGATGTCTCAGAACTTCGGAAATCTCCGTGAGTGATGCTCCTCGTCGGATCATGTGAGTAGCCAAAGCATGGCGGAACAGGTGAGCGGCGCCTCGACCACGGCGTCGGACTCCGGCTCTCGCAAGCGCAGCACGAACGATGTGGCCAATCGCCGCTGGCCCCTCCAAGCCGACATGCGGTAGGTACACGCGCTGGAACACGCGTCGACAGGTCCCTACGCGGTGATCTTCGCGAAGGTATCTGGCCAAGGCCTCGCCGATATCGGTGAGTAGCGGTAAGGGTTCAACTACGCGGCCCTTTCCGCGGATTACAATCTCTGCGGTCCGCCAGTGAATGTCACCGAGTTCGAGGAGAACGATCTCGCCAGCTCGCAGCCCGAGTCGAGCGAGCAAAAGTAGGACAGCGTAGTCGCGGCGTCCCGTGGTCGTCGACCGGTCGGTGGCTGCGAGCACGCGCTCGACTTCTTCCGGCGACAGAAAAGCGGCTACTACATCTCGTGGTGGCTTGCACACTGTGGGCACCGATGCCGATAGATCTGCGGGAAGATCGCCGCATAGGTACAGGAAACGAAGGAACGATCTCAGTGCTGTAGCCAGAAGCCGAGCATATTCGGCAGAACGACCACGAATGTGCTCCAGAAGGAAGCTTCGGATAGTGGTTGTGTCGAGTGCGTTGACGGCTACGTCGCCCGTCTTCGCTATTTGGTCGGCGAGCAGGTTACGGATAAAGGGTGCATAGACGAGGACTGAGTTCTCCGCGAGGCCACGGTCCTTGCGCAAATAGCACACGTATCGGCGGACAAGGGGGTGGTCCTCCTCGGGCCTTGGATGTTGGGTGCTTTTCAAGTCGTCTCTCCTGAGCTGGCGTTTGCCAGCTTGAGAGACGTTACCTTTATGCCGCGTCGGCAGAGCCTAGCGACCGGCATTCTGCAACGGCCGTGGTCAAATGCGGCATAATCCGGAACGCGGCATTACGCTGCTTGGACTAAACCGCTACGCGGTAGGTGGTGTCGTAACAGTTGTGTTGGTTTAGCGGGTCACCCTCGGCCGTTTCGCTGAACACCTCCCCCAACAAGCCTCTTTGCGAAAGCATGGGCCCGCTGCTCACAGCAGCACATTCCATTTCGCAAAGGAGCTCCCATGACTTCTCTTCGACAACGCATGATCGAGGACATGCAGATCCGGAACCTTGCAGTGAGCACCCAACAAGAGTACATCCAACAGGTTTCCCTCTTCGCTCGGTACTTCAAAAAGTCACCCGAACTGCTGGGGACCGAGCAAATCCGCGCCTATCAGCTAC
>Ga0306921_10005294_pt1 | contig 13367 bp, 12 predicted proteins | sample sta12Cox44000080_FD_203760 | JGI IMG/M metagenome (GOLD analysis project Ga0306921, IMG submission 203760) | Lab enrichment of tropical soil microbial communities from Luquillo Experimental Forest, Puerto Rico - statoxic.12C.oxic.44.000.080 (v2)... | ecosystem: Environmental > Terrestrial >... | reverse complement strand
GCCGTAGATCATGGGGTACTTGTTCGCTGCGGCAAGCGATTCATCGATGTTCCCGATGTGACAGAGCTGGTCGTAGAACGCTCCGTTGATGTCAACGCGCAACCCAAGATTCAGCGTCAGTTCGCGGGTAGCCTTCCAGTCGTCCTGCACGAAGACACCGAAGATGTTGGTGCGGTACTGGTGGTTGTACACGCCGCCGCCGCCGAAACTGAAAGCGGGCGCACCCATGAGGAAGTTCTGCCAGTCGGTGAGGCCGTTCTGATTCACGAAAAACAGCTGGCCATTAAAGGTCTGAGGAAACAGCTTGTCGAGATTCACACGGGTGTATTCGCCACCGAAGCGGAAGTCGTGGGGCCCCTTTACCCAACTGACGGTATCGACGAAATTGAAATTGTTCTGGATCTGGTACTGGTTTGCGGGCGGGGTCGGGCCGATTTGAAAGCCGGAGGTGTTGAAGGTGAATTTGTAGATGGATGGCGTGAGGTTGTTGGTCGGGCGGTCGATGCCGAGATCGGCGACCGTAACAGGGGGAATATTCAGGAGGTTGTAGTTCATGCGGACGTATCCGAAGCGGAAGTCGTTCACGAGCGTGGGCGAGAACAGGTGCGTTTCGTTCACGCTGAAGAACCGCGCGGCCACCGGAATGTCGTAGGGAAAATCGAGGTCCGTCGCACTGATGCTGCTCGCAAGGGTTCCACCGAGGGAAGCCTGCAGGCCTCCGGCGCCGAACGGCAGATACGTTTCTGAATTGGAAAAGAAAAACCGGGCGCCCAGCTTATCCTGGCCGCCGCGAAAGTCGCGATCCCAGTTCGTGGTGAACTGGTCATCGTTGTATTTCCCGGGCTTGCTGACCAGTAGCTGTCCGGTGGAGCCCGGAGTGCCCGCAACGGACGGGATGAGGTACCCGTTCGGATCGTTGAACTGGTTGCTTTTGAATTGCAAAAGCTTCAAAACCACGGGATCGATGGGCACGTTGGGGTCGCCGTTAAAGAAAGCCGAGGAGATCGACGGTGCGGAGCGGTCTGTGGGGATCACCGGAAAGCCGGGATTGTTGATCTGCGTTCCCGGGGAGAGGGCGCTGCGCTGCCGCGTTCCCTGGTAATTCACGAAGAAGAAGCCGAATTTTTCTTTGACCACCGGGCCCCCGAGGCTCCCGCCGAAAATGTTCTGCTTCACCGGGGGACGCGGCTGGCCCGTCGCGTTGTGAAAGTACTCGTTCGCGTTGAGGGCATCGTTCCGGAAGAACTCGTAGGCGTCGCCGTGCAGTTCGAGCGTTCCGCTACGCAGCACGGCGTTGACGTTGGCGCCGCCGTTGCGTCCTTGGGTGGCGTCGTAGAGAGAGGTTTGCACCTTGAATTCCTGAATCACATCCGGGTTGGGCAGGGGAACGTAGTAGTTCTGGGCCACGTTGTAGTCGGTGGCACTGATCCCTTCAATCAAGTAGTTGTTGTTATCTTCGCGCTGGCCATTCACGAACACCTTGGTGGTGCCGCGTCCGAGTTGTGCGGAGGCATTCAGTTCGCTGTAGGCGCCGGTGCTCAAGGTGAGGAGCTGCTGGTAATTTTGCGTGGCGAGCGGGAGGTCCCGCACGGTCTGCTCGCCAATCGTTTGGCCCGTGGTGGCGTTGGTGGTGTCAACGGTCGTCACCTGGGCGGAGATTTCGATCTTTTCGGTGACGGTACCAGGCTTCAAGGTGATGGTGATGCGGGTGGTTTCGGTCACGCGCACTTCAATCGAGGAGGCTTTAGCTTCGGAGAAGCCCGATTTGTTAACCACCACGATATACGTTGCGGGTGGCAGCAAGGTGGCAACGAAGGACCCGTCCGCGGTGGTATTTACGTGCCGGACGAGCACACTCGTGGCCGAGCTAATGATTTGCACGTCCGCGTCCGCTACGGTCCCGCCGTTGACGTCCACGACCGTGCCGCTGATGGCGCCGGTTGCGCCTCCTTGTCCGAAAGCGGCCGGCGAAGCGAAGAAACTAAGCGCTAAGAAAAACGCTAACACGCAGTGAATGATTCCCTTCATGACCCACCCCCTTAGGAAGACGAAACGAATCCCAGTGCCGCGAACGTCGCGTGCGTCGGGAACCTCCTCGTTCCGCGCTTCTCGAGTTGGCTGCCTGAAAACCGGAAGGTAACCGTTAACTCGCATATTGTCAAGCACTTGGGAATCAGTAATTCTTATGGCGCGCATCGCTTTGGGTTAATCCTCCAGAAAATCAGTTGCGGGACAGCGGAGGCCGAGCAGGCCCTTCTTTTCCCTAACGCAACCCGCCGACTTGCGTTATCGTCTAACGATTAGGGTCCGCGTCCCCTCAGGGGTCTCTCATGAAAGCCTATTCTAGATTGCTGGTCTTTTTGGCGTTGATTCTCATCACTGTCTCGCTTCCCGGTTCCGCCGAAGCCGATGCGAGCCACGCTCGCATTGTGCGGCTGAGCCTCGTGCAGGGGGACGTGCGCTTTGCGCGCGATTTTCACGACGATCCCCTGAGCGATACCAAAGCGGTATGGGAAGTTGCGCCCCTCAATTTGCCGATCCGTCAGGGCTACGCGCTGGCGACGGAAAATGGCCGCGCGGAAATCGAATTTGAAAACGGGGCCATGGCCTTCATTGGCGCGAATACGGTGGTGGAGTTTTACGATTTGTCGCTGAATGACGGCGTGCACGTGACGCGGCTGGTGCTTCGCCAAGGCACAGGACTTTTCTACGTACATCCCGGGAATGGGGATTATTTCAGCGTTACGGGCGGCGATTTCACGGTCCAGGCAAATGGGCGTGGGCGCTTCCGCCTGGACAACTATGACGATGGCAGCACGGTGAGTGTCGAGCAGGGGAATGTGGAAGTTGTGCACAAGAAAGAGACGAAGCCACTCGAAAAGGGGCAATCGCTTTCCGTGCATGTGACCGAGCCGGACAACCTGGTGGTCGGCCGTACCGCGGAAATGGACGATTTCGACAAATGGGTTTCGGGGCGGATTGACAGCGTTGCGACCGCGACGAACTACTCGAGTCAATATGTCAGCACATCGAATTACACTTCGGGCTTTGCGGATCTGTACACCTACGGGTCGTGGTTCAGCATGGGTGGTTATGGCTATGGCTGGAGACCGTTTGGTGCGGGACTTGGATGGTGTCCGTTCAACTACGGCACCTGGTACATGGACCCGTCGATTGGCTGGAGCTTCCTCGGCTCGGCTCCGTGGGGCTGGCTTCCTTATCACTATGGCGGTTGGATTTTCTCGCCGGTTTACGGATGGGCTTGGGTGCCGTCGGGGTTTGGCGGAGGTCCGATTTACTATCGGCCGGTGACGGCCGTTTGGGTGCATTCCGGCCCGACGTTAGGGATTGTGCCGCTTCATCCAGCCGACAAAAACGGAAAGGTGCCGCAAAATCTGCCGCAAGGCGTTTTCGCGGTCGAGGGGCAGACCTTAGCGAAGACGGCCATTCCGGCGGGCAACGAAAAGTGGGCGGTGGTCAAGAACGCGCCCGCAGGAACTCTGGTTTCAGGAGCGCTGGCCTCCTCGAGCGTGCCGGCGCGCGTTTCGCGCACCATCCTTTCAGGGAATGCCGGTAGCCGGTCGGTAACTCTTAGCCGCCAGTCGTCGATCGTCTACGATCCCGCAGAGCACCGTTTTGTGAATTCGAACAGTTCGGCCGTCGTGAATCGAGAAGGCACCGCGAAGACGGAACCGAACGCCACGCCCTCGGGGAAGGTGCCCGTCGCCGGGGCCCCGGCGATTCAGACCGCGCGCACGGGCCAGCCAGCCGCGACTCGCTTTTCGACACCGTCCCGGGGCTCGTTTGCGGCACCTGCACCGGCTCGTACTTCGGGCTCATCGGGTGGATCGGCGGTTTGGAGCGGCGGGAGCCACGGTTCCGGCTCCATGGGGTCGGTGCACGGCTCATCGGCTTCGTCGGGATCTTCGCACTCCTCGGGCGGCGGAAGCCACCACTGAACCAAGAACGAAATCAGCCGAACGTCATTCCGGCATAACCAACCACGGTGTTGCGATCCCCGCTGACGTCGCCGGAAGTGGCATAGCGGACCAGTTGCGCGTTCTTCACGCCAAGCCGCTGCATGGCGGTCAACATGGCCACCGCCGGCCCAAGGCCGCACATCGTGATACGCCGGTCGCGGCAAACCTCATAGAGACCGGCGGCGTCAAGCTTCAGCAGGCAAGCGATGGCGGCCTGATCCTTGTCGCGGGTGGTTTCGTCGTCTTCGTAGTGATTCATGTCGGAGGATGTAACGATCAGAATATCTTCGGGGCTTTCTGCCAGAACGCGCGCGATTCCTTCTCCCAATTCCTTGAGTTCCTCGGGCCGCCGGGTGCCGACAACGACGGGCACAAACGAGAATCCGGGGTCCAGCACCTGGAGAAAGGGGAGTTCGACTTCGAGCGAATGCTCCTGGCGATGGGCCTCGCTGTCCTCGCGCAAAGCCGGGCATGCCGTGCGCAGGCGCTCGGCGAGACAGCGATCAATCGGCGCATCGCCGAGAGGGGTCCTCCAGGTTCCGTCGGAAAGAATCGCCAGCGTTTCTCCCCGCGGGTAGTGGCGCACGCCTAATAAAAGGATTTTTCGCGTGAGGGCGATGCGGGAGAACACGGCGCCGGCGACGGCGCCTGAATACATATAACCCGCATGCGGGACAAGGCAAGCGCGCACCAGCTCTTTCTCATCCGCTTTCTGCTCGGTGGTAAAGCTTTGAACGGCTGCGGTGAGTTCGCGCGAATTCCCCGGATAGAACTGGCCCGCGACAGCAGGAAGGCGCAACATTTTTCCCTCCGAGCTTAGAGGGGTCGCGACGGTTTTCCTTTGATCTTTACGGCTTGGTGCGACTCGGCATCGTAGTAAACGGTAACTTTGTCGCCGTACTGGTAACCGCCCTTGTCGATAATCTGCTGCATTTTCGCGGCCACCGGCTGGCTCAAGGCGAAGGTCTGGATCGCCAGGTCGTTGCCCTTGGCGCGAACGGTAACCTGGGCCGCGTTCGCGTGCATGACATAGCCCTCGAACTTCACCGTACCGGTCGGCTTTGGCTTGGGCTTGATCACACTCGCGATGATGGGGGCCGCTTCGTTGACGATGATCGGGGTGAGGACGGGATCCTGCGCCGCAGCCCTGGGCGCAGTCATGGTGCCGAGCGCGCCGAATGCCAGTGCGCCCAGCCCCGCGAATTCGAGAACTTTTTTCATTCGAGATCGTCCGTGGCGATGCGGAGTGATTTCAGAAAACGCACGTCCTGGGGAGTCATGGTCAGCCGCGTTGACGGCCGTTTTTCCGGCTCCTCCATGGACTCCTGATCGACCTGAATCCGAAGCGATTCGAGAAATCGGCGGTCCTGCGTGGTCATGCGCGGACCATCCCCGTTGCCGTCGCGCTTCGCCAGACCGATGGTAGCGTCGAGTTTCAGAACGATGTCGTACCCGTGAGCGCGCACCCCGGCGATGGCGCCTGTGATCCGCTCAGATTCCGACACCGTGTCGTTAATCGCGTGCCCAAGTTCACGCAGCAGATTTTTTAGGTGATCGTCGAGTTGCAAGGCCGGCTCCCCAGTACTTCTAATCCGATTCTAGGCCTATGCGGAATTCGATACAAGCGGCCCTTTCGGAGTTGTCCTCAATCCATTCATAGTCCGAAGCCTGTCCGTTGGGACGGGACCGCGCTCCGTAAACCGCTCCATTGTGCGCTAAGATGCAGTCATGTCCACGGCCGCGGCTTCACCCCAGGAACTGCGCGGATTTCGCCGGCTCTGGCGGGTTGCCAAACAGGTCTTTCACGAGACCATGGGCGCCGCCTTCGCCCTGTTGGCAGTTGGCTGGATGAATTCCGCCTTCCGTGCCTGGACCCGCGACGCTGCGCACTGGCTGATCGGGGCTTCGATCGTGGTGGCCTTGCTCTTCGGCACCTTCTCGGTCAGTTCGTTTCGTCGCTCGCGGCAGTTGTAAACGGCTCGGAGCGCCTCATGGCAACTGCGTGCCGGAAACAGATCTTCGCTCGAGAAGCAGGTCTCGCATGTCCGACGGCAAGCCAAAGTCCGGAACGCCCCGGGAGCGCAAAGCACAGTTCACGACGCTCTCGGGCCTCCCTCTCGGACGGTTGTACACCTCCGACTCTCTTCCGGACTGGAATCCGGACGAGTCACTGAGCTTCCCCGGTGAATTTCCGTACACCCGGGGCATTTATCCAACGATGTATCGGGGCCGTTTCTGGACCATGCGCCAGTATGCGGGCTTTGGAAGCGCCCGTGAATCGAACCAGCGCTACCGGTACCTGCTCGGCAAGGGCCAGATGGGCCTTTCGGTAGCCTTCGACCTGCCGACGCAGATCGGAATGGACTCGGATCATCCGCTGGCGCTTGGCGAGGTTGGCAAGGTCGGCGTGGCGATCGATTCGCTCGAGGACATGGAGATACTCTTCGACCACATTCCGCTCGAAGAGGTATCGACCTCCATGACGATCAATGCGACGGCCTCGATTCTGCTTTGCCTCTACGTTGCCGTTGCAAAGAGGCAGGGCGCAAGCCTCGCGAAGCTTTCCGGGACCGTTCAGAACGATATCCTCAAGGAGTACATCGCGCGCGGCACGTACATTTATCCGGTGAAGCACGCCATGCGCATCGTCACCGACATTTTCGGGTGGTGCCGCGACAACCTGCCAAAATGGAATACCATTTCGATTTCGGGCTATCACATTCGGGAAGCGGGCTCCACGGCGGTTCAGGAAGTTGCATTCACACTCGCCGATGGCACGTCGTACGTGGAGGCCGCGCTCGATGCCGGCTTGACGATCGACGAGTTCGCGCCGCAGCTTTCGTTTTTTTTCAACGCGCACAGCGATCTACTCGAAGAAATCTCCAAGTTCCGCGCGGCGCGGCGTTTGTGGGCACGGATCGTGCGGGACCAGTTCCACGCCAAGGACGCCCGTTCGCTGCTCTTGCGATTCCACGCGCAGACGGCCGGCTCCTCGCTGACCGCCCAGCAACCTGAAAACAACATCGTGCGCGTGGCGATTCAGGCGCTGGCCGCAATTCTCGGCGGATGCCAGTCGCTGCACACGAATTCGATGGACGAAGCCCTGGCCTTACCGACCGAGCAATCCGCGCTCATCGCGCTGCGCACGCAACAGATCATCGCGCAGGAGACCGGGGTGACGAACACCATTGACCCGGTCGCGGGGTCCTATGCGGTTGAAGCGCTCAGCAACGAAATTGAAGCCGGGGCCGAGGAGTACCTCTCAAAAATCGCCGCCATGGGAGGCATGATCCGGGCGATCGAATCGGGCTTCGTACAGACCGAAATTCAGCGCGCCGCGTACGAGTTTCAACGCGCGATTGAAAAGAAAGAGCAGATTGTTGTCGGCGTGAACGACTTCGTCACGGAGGACGCCCGGCAAATTCCCACGCTGCGGATCGACCCGGAAATCGAGCGTTCGCAGGTCGCGCGACTCGAGGCTCTGCGGGCCAGGCGCGACTCCGCCAAGACTCGAGCGGCCCTCGGCGAACTTGATCGCTCGGCACGATGCTCCGAAAATCTCCTGCCTTCCATCCTCGCGGCTGTCGAAGCCTATGCGACGGTCGGGGAGATTTCAGACACTCTTCGCCGGGTGTACGGCGAATATCAGGAGTCGGTGGTTATCTAGAAGCGGGTTTCTGTTCGCGGGACCGAGCCCGGCCGCTGGCCCAAAGCACAGGCTGTTTGTTCCGAGCGTCTGTAGTATTCTTCCCCCCTGTAGCCGACCCCCATGAAGCTGATTCTTGCCTCCGCCTCGCCGCGCCGAGCGCAGATTCTCCACGACGCCGGCCTTTCCTTCGCCGTGGTTTCTTCCGCGATCGATGAAACGCCATATCCGAGCGAAACACCGCAACAGCTTGTGCAGCGGCTTGCGGACGCCAAGGCGGATCTTGTCGCGGCGCGAGCTGTCGGCCCTTCGATTATCATCGCCGCGGACACGGTCGTGGTGCTCGAGGGGCAGATTCTCGGCAAGCCGCGGTCAACGGATGACGCGCGACGCATGCTTCAGCTTTTTTCTGGCCGCACGCATTCTGTGATTACCGGCGTTTCGCTCGTCCGCCTTCCCGAGATTCTGAGACGCCAGTTTGTGGAAACCACGCTCGTGCACTTTGCTCCCCTCAGCAGCGACGAAATTTCGCGCTACCTTTCGACCGAGGAACCCTATGACAAAGCCGGGGCCTATGCCATCCAGGGCCGCGCCGGCCGCTACATTCCGCGCATCGAAGGGTGCTACTTCAATATTGTCGGGCTGCCGCTTTCCCATACCCTCGCGGCGCTGCATGAACTCGGCTGGACCGAAGACGAGGCATCGCTGTAGCACGGGGCCAAGCATGCAAAAAGGAAAGGCGCCCCGAACAAGTCGGGGCGCCTTGTCATCCGATACGTTTTTGAGGGCTACTTCTTGGTTCCCGCCTGGGTCTTGCCGTTGTGCTTTTTGTTGTAGATGTTCTTCGAAGCCGCGTTCTGTTCTTTGTTGATCTGCTGTTTCTCGCCCGCGGTCAGCTTCCCGCCGTTCGCGCTGCGGTCCGCCTTCACTTGCTGATTGATGCCTTTCTGCTGATTTTCCAACTTGGCGGTTTCGCCCGCCGTGAGCTGCCCGCTCTTGATTCCCTCGGCGATGCGGTCCTGCTGGTTTTCGCGGCGCTGACCGACCTTGTTGTTCCCGTATTGCGCGGTTTTAGCGTTGTGTTTGTCCTGATAGATCTGCTTCGAAAGCTGATTCTGCTGCTGATTGATCTGCTGCTTCTCACTCTGGGTAAGTTTTCCGCCGTTTGCGGCGCGGTCCGCGCGCGTCTCGCCATTGATGGCCGCCTCCTTGGACTCCAGGTTGGCTGTTTCTCCGGCGGTCAGTTGCCCGCTCTTGACGCCATTCGCGATCCGATCTTGTTGATTTTCCTTGCGTTCGGCGATGGTCGGCTGCTTCGCCGGGGTTGCGGCAGCTGCGCTCGAACCCGGCGCAGACGAACCATTCGATGACGTATCCTGAGCGAGTGCCGCACCGCCGACGAGCAGCACCGCTGCGGGCATGACAATCCACTTCGAGAGCCTAATGCTCATGATGAAATTCTCCTTTTTTGCTTCCTCGACTGAATTCGGGGGGTAGTAGGTAATACCCAAGTTTCAAGGAAAAGTTGCGGGGCCTCTACTGGCCTGCGGTGCAGCTTTGGGTGATGGGAGGAGGCGTCGGATTACTCTTTGAACACAATTTTGGGCACACCCAACGAAGCCCGGCCGAAATCTTAGAACCGGGCTTTGACGCGTTCTCGGGAGTTTCTTCTGGGGCAGAAGACTAGGCCGGAGTCGCGGCGACTTCGATGGAATTGACGCTTTCCCCCGTGGAACTGACGCCAGAAACCACGTAGTAATAGGTTCCGCCCGCCAGGCCTTCATCCGTGTAGCTTGTGGCGGCGGTCGAGGCGATCAGAGCGTACGGTCCGCCGCTGGCACTCGAACGCTTGACGTTATAGCTGCTCGTCCCAGCGCCCGCATTCCAGCTGAGAGTCACCTGGTTGCGTGCGGGCTTCACCGAGAGTCCCGAAGGAGCGGACACCTGGACCGGAGGAGCTTGCGTCTGAACACCACCAGTCATGCCTTCCTTGAAGCTGCGAATCCCTTCCCCGAGCCCTTTCATCACTTCCGGTATGCGCCGTCCACCGAAGAAAATCAGGACCACGGCCAGCACGATCAGCCAATGAAAGATACTGAATTCACCCATGAACTACCCCCTCTCCGCCATTTGGGCCGCGGTTAATTGTAACCTTGGCAGTGTCCGGGATATTTTCTCCACCAAACTCCTAAAGGATAACACGCTCGTCGCCGGCGCGCCGAGTCAACCGCTGACGATCGAGGTATTCGAGCAGGGGGATGGCGTATTTGCGTGTGCTGCCGGTCAATTCCTTGAATGCCGGAACGCCGATGCGTTCGCCTTTGGTCTTTTTATAGGTTTGCAGTAGTCCGGGCAGACGCTCGAGTGCGGTGCGGTGAAAAACGAGTTCCGGGGTGACGCGCACAAGCACCTTATCACGCAGCAGAATCTGCAGGATTTTCTCCGCGCGGCGGCTTTCGACGGCGAGTTGCCCCAGGACCTCTTTCACGGACGGCACCGCCAATCCGGCCTTCCGGAAGGCTTGCTCGATCTGCTCCTTGGCCTTGGCCTCCTCCGGCGTAAGGCTGATTTCGGCGCCCGGCTTCTTGACGAGTTCCCCTTCGAGCGAAAGTTTCTTCTCGAGCGCCAGCGCTTCGAGCGCGGTTCGAAAGGATTCCGGTCTCACGCGGCGGCCGAGGCTCGCGCGCAGCTCTTCGCGGGGTATGCCGGGCAGGAGAGGATTCTGTTTGTGAAATTTCTCGACGCGTTCCTCCAGTTTGGCGCAAATTTCCGCAAAAAATGCCTGGGACAAAACGATGAGCGGTTCGTTTGACACGATACGGACGGCTTTTGCGCGGGCCAATTGGTCGACGGTCACGGCAATTTCGCCTGACGGCCAATCGGTTCGCCCGAAAATCTCTTCCCCACGGACGCCGAGCACATTGCGGCCGGCCATGGCGCGCAGAATCTCCGGGCGGTCACCGCGCTCCAGGGTTTCGAGGAACGCCACGCGGCCGGCATCTTTCCGCGTTGCGCGCCGAGCGATCGGGTCGAGAATCATTCCACCGCCAATGGTAATTACGGGCGAGAACTGCCGAAGGATGAAACGATCTCCATGCGCTGCCACGACCCCTTCCCGCAAACGAAGGTGCGCGAGCACCCGTTCGCCCGGCAGGAGTTCGCTTTTTCCGTATAACTGAACCTCTCCAAGCGTTTCCGTTGTTCCGAGGTGGAAGTGCACCTGGCCGCGCTGCTTCAGTTTTTGCGCACTCGGCAACAACTCGAGGCGCACATCGGCGCGCTTCGTGGCGCGAAAGCGTCCGGGATCCGCCAAAACCATGCCGCGTCGAATCGTGGAGTGCTCAATGCCCGAGAGGTTGACAGCCGTGCGCTGGCCGGCTTCGGCTCGTTCGACCCTTTTTCCGCCGGTCTGGACGCCACGGACGCGCAGCAGTTGTTTGCCGGGCAGCAGTTCCACTTCTTGCCCGGCCGTGAGCTGGCCCGAAATCAAGGTGCCGGTGACCACGGTTCCGAACCCTTTGATCGCGAAGGAACGGTCAATCGGCAACCGGAAATAGCGGTCGGTCTCGCGCCGCCGTACCTCGGCTGCGGCCTCGCCGAGCGCCTGTTTGAGTTGGGGCAGTCCCGCACGCGTCGTGGCGCTGACCGGAACGATGGGGGCCCCGTCTAAAAAGGAGCCTTTCACAAATTCTTCGATCTCCAGGCGAACCAGCTCGAGCGAATCGGCGTCCACGAGGTCGCTTTTGGTCAGCGCAATCACGCCGCGCTCGACTCCCAGCAGCCGGCAAATATCAAAATGTTCGCGCGTTTGTGGCTTGATCGATTCGTCCGCGGCGATGACCATCAAGACGAGGTCGATTCCCGAGGTGCCGGCCAGCATGTTTTTGACGAAGCGCTCGTGACCGGGCACATCGACAAAGCCGAAGCGCACCGCGTTTTCTTCGAGGAAGGCGAAGCCCAGATCGATGGTGATCCCGCGGCGCTTCTCTTCTTCGAGGCGGTCGGGATGCGTGCCGGTTAACGCTTCGACGAGGGTCGACTTTCCGTGATCGATGTGACCGGAAGTGCCGACGATGACACTTTTGACGTTACTCATGGTGCGAAAGAGGCCGCAGGCTCACGACTTGGCAGCGGCGATCTCGTCGACGATTTCTTTGATCGCGGATTTGGGGTCCGGAGCCGTCAGAATCGGCCGGCCAACGACGATGAAATCGGCGCCCGCTTTGATGGCTTCGCGCGGAGTCGCAGTGCGCGCCTGATCGTCTTTTTTGTCGTCGAAGTCTTTCTCCCTGGGACGCACGCCGGGCGTCACAATCAGGAATTCCCGTCCGCAGGCTTTACGAATTGCTTTGGCTTCCTCGACCGATGCCACGACACCATCGACACCGGCAGCTTGGGCAAGCTTAGCAAGCTTCACCACACGGGACTTCGGCGGACCGCCGAGGCCCACCTCGCGGATCGCCTTCTGGTCCATACTCGTCAGCACCGTCACGGCAAGCAGACGGGTGCGATCGGCGCCCATCGGAACGCCGGCACTGACGGCCTGCGCGGCGGCGCGCATCATGGCCGTGCCACCGAGCGCGTGTACATTTACGAGTTGAACCGCGGGCATCGCCGCCGAAGCGAGCACGGCTCCCGCCACCGTATTCGGAATGTCGTGGAATTTCAGATCCAGGAAAATGTCCGTGCCCAGTTGAGCGATCTGGCGGACGGCGTCGGGTCCCGCGCTGGTAAACAGTTGGCTGCCGATCTTGAACATCCCGACCAGACCGCTCACCTGCTTGGCGAAGTGCAATGCCGTCGATAGGGAATCAAAATCGAGCGCGACGATGAGGCTGCTGCGTGGATGGGCGTCGAAGGTGGTCAAGGTTCGGGACAAGCCCGAAGGACTTCACTACTGGCTGTCGTCAGAGCGGGTATGTTTTGGCCGAGGCAGCTCCATAAGTTCCAGCCGCACCTGGCTCACTCCCGAACCAACGAGACCAATCTTTCGGGCTACGCGATAGGATACATCAATTTCGCGTCCTTCCTGGTAGGGACCCCGGTCATTAATGCGCACAAGCTCGAACTTGCCGTTGCGGGTATTGACAATCCTGACCCAGGAGCCAAACGGCAGATTGGGATGGGCGGCGGTGAGGCTCTCGGCGTTATAGCGCTCGCCGTTGGCCGTCTTCCGGCCATCAAAACCCGGGCCATACCAACTGGCGTTCCCGACCCACACTTTGAGAGGTTTCACCGGATCGCTCAGATGGGCCACCAGGGGCGCTTCCATCGCCGGACTGATGAGGAACATAAGCGGCACCCAGCGAATCGCAGCCCAAGTCATAAAGAGAGGTCGTCGCATAGTGTGTTCAATTAGCTACAAATTCCTAAAAAGTGTAGCAAAAAAGATGCATTATGTCAACTAGTTTCTTTGTGCCGTTTGTCTTTTATCTCGCTGAAAGAACTAGCGTTAGCTGTCTTTAGGGTCGTTGGTAACTGGCCGACAATCTCCTCACTGGTCCGCGGGTCAGTGAAGCTGGCCGTCCCGACCTGTACGGCGGAGGCGCCAGCCACCATGTATTCGAGCACGTCTTCCGCCGTTTCAATCCCACCGAGGCCCAGGATCGGGACTCGCACGGCTTCTCGAACCTCCCAGACTAACTTCAGGGTGATGGGTTTGATGGCCGGCCCCGAGAGGCCTCCCATGAGATTTCCCAAGCGCGACCTCCCGGTTCTAAAGTCAATCGCCATAGCAGGAT
>Ga0306921_10005285_pt1 | contig 13374 bp, 14 predicted proteins | sample sta12Cox44000080_FD_203760 | JGI IMG/M metagenome (GOLD analysis project Ga0306921, IMG submission 203760) | Lab enrichment of tropical soil microbial communities from Luquillo Experimental Forest, Puerto Rico - statoxic.12C.oxic.44.000.080 (v2)... | ecosystem: Environmental > Terrestrial >... | reverse complement strand
GCGCGTGGCATTGATGTAGCCGAACACTTTCAGCTCCCAGGCCTCGCGCCACTTGGGCTCGGTCATGCTGAGGATGTCGCCGCGCGGGATGGCGCCGGCATTGTTGACCAGGATGTCGGCATGGCCCACCGCGTCGATGACCGAGCGGACGGTGTCGCCCTTGGAGAAATCGGCGGCATGGATCTCGACCGGCACGTTGTGGCGGGCGCGTATCTTTTCCCGCGCGGACTCCAGCGACTCCTTCGAGCGCGAGGCGATGTGCACGGCGCAGCCCTCCGACGCGAACGCCATGGCGCAGGCAAAGCCAATGCCGCGGCTGCCACCCGAGATCAGCACGGTCTTGCCGGAGAGTTTCAGATCCATCGTCCTTGTCTCCTAAAGGCGATAAGTCGAGTCGATGGTGGCGCGGCCGTCCTCGGTCTTCACCCGGCCGTTCTTCACCATCTGGATGAGATGGGCCAGCATCGAGCGGCCGGCCGCGGCATGCAGGTGCTGCGGCGTGTCGGCGTAGTTCTTGGCCACCATTTGCGGGATCTTCTGCGGGCCTTCCTTGAGGCGTGCCATGATCTGCGCCTCGCGGCCGAGGCGATGCTCGATATAGGCCTGCACGAACGGATTGGGATCGCGGATCTCCGCGCCGTGCGTCGGGATGTACAGCGTCTCGCGGCGCGGCAGCAGCTTGCGCAAGCTCGCGAAGTAGTCGGCCATGTTGCCGTCGGGCGGCGAGATCACCGCCGTCGACCAGCCCATGACGTGATCGCCCGACAGCAGCGCGTTGTCTTCCTTCACGGCAAAGCACAGATGATTGGAGATATGGCCGGGCGTGAACACCGCCTCGACGTTCCAGCCGTCGCCCTTCACCACGTCGCCGTCATTGAGCTTGATGTCGGGCGCGAAGGAGAGATCGCCCGCCTCCTCCGGCTTCTCGTCGCCCGGCGGCCGCGGATGCGGGCCGTAGCTGAAAACCTTGGCGCCGGTCACCTTGGCGATGGCCGGCGTCGCCGGCACGTGATCCATGTGGGTGTGGGTGACGAAAATATGCGTCACCGTCTCGCCGCGCACGGCGCGCAGCACGGCGTCGATGTGGTCCTGCTGGTCGGGCCCGGGATCGACGATCGCCACCTTGCCGTGGCCGACGATGTAAGTGCCGGTGCCCTTGAAGGTGAACGGACTGGGATTGTGCGCCACGACGCGGCGGATCAGCGGCGTCACCTCCATCGCCGTGCCGTAGTCGAACTTGAAGTCCTTGATGAAGGGAATGCCGGGCATGGAAACGCTCTCTTACGGGGTGGGCGGCGTCAGCTTGTACATCGCGTTGCGGACGTCGGAGCTGACATAGATGGTGCCGGACTTGGCGACGGCGACGCCGGTCGGCACCAGCGCCGGCGGCCCACCGGGATAGGGCGCCAGCCCGATATCGAGATTGGAAGCGATCACCGTCTTGGTGCCGGTGGCGGGATCGATGGCGACCACCCGCTTCTGGCCGACCTCGGCGACGTAGAGCTTGCCGTCGGGGCCGACATCGATGCCCTCGGGACCGGCGAGATTGTCGGCCACGACCTTGCGCGCGCCCGTCGCCACATCAATCTGCGTGACGGCGCCGCCAGCGATCTCGGTGACATAGATCAGGTTGCCCGGCCCCTGCGCCAGGGCGACCGGCGCACGCAGCTCCTTCACCACGGTGGTGCGCGTCTTGCCGTCGGGACTGACCTTCACCAGGTTGCCGCTGCCCAGCTCGGCGACATAGAGCGTGCCGTCATTGGCCTCGAGCGCGTCGACCGGGGCCGAGAATTCGCTCAGCGTCGCCACCAGCTTGCCGGTCTTGCGGTCGACCTTCTCGACGGTCATCGAGAACCAGCTCGACAACAGCACGTGCTTGGGCCCGACCGACAGGCCGATCGGATAGGAATGGGTGTCACCATGCACGCGCAGCACGTCGTTGACCGTGCCGTTCTGGCCATCGACCGTGCGGTAGCTGAAGACGTCGGCAACGTGCACGATCTCCTTGCCGCTCTCGGTCACCACGGCGATGTCGCTCGGAATGGCGAGCTTGCCCTCGACGATGGTCTTGGACGCGCCGGTCACCTTGTCGACCAGGTAGATGCCGTTGTCGGTCATCGAGCTCACGAACAGCCGGCCGCGCGAATCGAAGGCGAGGTTGTCGAGGCCGGACTTGAGCGAGGCCACCAGCTTCTTGGCCTTGCTGGTGAGACTGACGCTCCAGATGCCGCCGGTCGCGGTATCGACGACGTAGAGATTGTCGGGATTCTGCGGATCGAGGTTGGCGGCGGCCGGGATCTTGAAGCCCGAGGCGATCACCTCGACCGCGCCGTTCTCGAGATTGATCTTCACCGCCTGGCCCTTGAACCACAGCGGCCCGTAGAGAAAGCCATCGTTCTTGCTGATCTCGAAGCCGTTCAGGCCACCCAGCTTGTCGGCAATGCGGCGCAGGTCGTTGCGTGGGATCGACTTGAAGTCGGGCTTGTCGACGTTCTTGACGTCGATCTCGTAGAGCGCATCGCCGAGGAAGACCTCCGACACGTAGAGCCGCCCGTCCTTGCTGAAAGCGAGCGAGTTGGGGCCGTTCAAGCCGTTGGCGACCTCGATCGTCTTGTTGCCCTTGCGGATATAGACCTTGCCGAGCAGGAACGCCGTCCACGCCATGGTGCCGTCTTCGGCAAAGGCGATGTCGTCGGCCATGCCGGTCGGCGGTTCGATGAAACGGTCGACCTCGCCTGAATCGACCTGCACGCGATAGATCGCCTGGCCGATCACCGAGCCGGCGAACAGCTGATCGTCCTTGTTGAAGGCCAGGCCATGCACGCCGTGGAACCACGAGCCCGGCACGAGGAACTGCTGGTTGTATTCCTTGGGCGCCGCCGACTGCGCCAGCGCCGGGCCCGCGACCGCAAGCGCCGCAACCGCGAGCGCTGCCAGCGCCGACGTCAAGAACCGGCCCAACCTCATGCGTTTCCTCCGAACCTCCCTGGCGGCGCGGACTTTAGACTGCTCTGCGAGAATGGGCTACCGCCGACGCTTTGTGACAGCGCCTGCCTATCGGCTAACATCGGATACAGGCATTTCGCGGGAGGGAATCATGGCGGGTCCGCTGTCGGGACTGACGATCGTCGAGCTGGCCGGCATCGGGCCGGGGCCGATGTGCTCCATGATGCTGGGCGACATGGGCGCCGACGTGATCCGCATCGACCGCACCACGGCGCACGTCATGGATCGCTTCGCTGACCCTAAGTTCGCCGTGCACAATCGGAGCCGCCGCTCGGTCTCGGTCAACCTGCAGAAGAAGGAAGGCGTCGAGGTCGTGCTGCGGTTGATCGACAAGGCCGACGGTCTCACCGAGCCGTTCCGTCCCGGCGTCGCCGAGCGGCTGGGGGTCGGGCCCGAGATCTGCCTCAAGCGCAATCCCAGGCTGGTCTATGGCCGCATGACGGGCTGGGGCCAGGAAGGGCCGCTCGCCAAGGCGGCCGGCCACGACATCAACTACATCGCCCTCACCGGCGCCTTGCATGCGATCGGCGGCAAGGACAAGCCGATGCCGCCGCTCAACCTGGTCGGCGACTTCGGCGGCGGCGGCATGCTGCTGGCCTTCGGCATGGTGTGCGGGCTCCTGGAGGCGCAGCGCTCGGGCAAGGGCCAGGTCGTCGATGCGGCGATGGTCGATGGCGCGGCCCTGCTGCTGGGCGGCGTCTACGGCATGGTCGGCGCCGGGCTATGGAACGACAATGAGCGCGGCGCCAACATGCTGGACGGCGGCGCGCATTTCTACGGCACCTACGAGACCAAGGACGGCAAGTTCGTCTCGATCGGCTCGATCGAGCCGCAGTTCTACGAGGAGCTGCTCGAGAAGACCGGGCTGAAAGGGCAGAGCCTGCCGCCGCAGCGCGACCGCAATGCCTGGGCGCAGCTCAAGAGCCGACTCGAAGGGATCTTCCGCACCAAGACGCGCGATGAATGGTGCACGATCATGGAAGGCAGCGATATCTGCTTCGCGCCGGTGCTCACCATGACCGAGGCCTCTCAGCATCCGCACGCCAAGGCGCGCGGTGCCTATGTCGACGTCGAGGGCTTCGCGCAGCCGGCCGCTGCACCGCGTTTCTCGCGCACCAAGGAAGGCGTCAAGAGCCGTGCCGCCAAGCGCGGCGAACATACCGACCAGGTGCTGGGCGAGCGCGGTTTTTCGGCCAAGGAGATCGGCGAACTCAAGGCCGCCGGAATCGTCGGCGCTCAATGAGCGGACGCTATCGCATTTGAAGCTCCCCTCCCCATTCTGATGGGGAGGTGTCAGCGTCTTACGCTGACGGAGGGGTCATGGGCCGCACATGCGCTGCCGCTTATGACCCCTCCGCCCTCGTATGACGAGGGCACCTCCCCAGCAGACTGGGGAGGGAAGCTCCACGTATGATATCCGCGCCCTCTCAAGAGGAGTTCGAATAGTGATCCGCGCTTTCGATCTCGCGCTACGTCAGCTCGGCGATCCCGAGCTGCGCGGCGTGCTGTGGCAATCGCTGCTGCTGTCGCTGGTGCTGCAGGTCGCCATCGCGGTACTCGCCTGGTGGGCGCTGCAGCACTTCGCCGTCTTCCAATGGGAGTGGGTCAACGCCGCCATCCGCTGGCTGGGCGGCGCCGCCGTGGTGGTGCTGGCGCTGCTCCTGTTCCCGGCAAGCTTCGGCATCGTGATCTCGATCTTCATGGAGCGGATCGCCGACATCGTCGAGGGCAAGTACTACCCCCAGCTCGGGCGCGCGCACGGTATCTCGATCTGGACCGGCATCTGGACCGGCGTGGTGTTCCTGTTCGCGGTCATCCTGCTCAATCTCGTGATGCTGCCGCTCTATCTCGTGGCGCTGTTCGTGGCCGGGCTAGGCGCGGTGCTGTTCTACGCCATCAACGGCTGGCTGACGGGGCGGCTCTACTACGAGCAGGTGGCGCTGCGGCGGCGCACGCCGGCCGAGGTCAAGGCGTGGCGCAAGGCCAATGCCGGCGTGTTGTGGCTCACCGGCATCGTCATCGTCTTCCTCGGCACCATCCCGATCCTCAACCTGATCGTGCCGGTGCTGGGCACCGCAGCGATGGTGCATGTGGCACAAACGCTCACTCCACCGGCAAATCGGCGCTGAACCCTTTAATCCACCGGCCGGCCGGCGCTAGAATCGCTACCTATGAAATTGGCCTCGGTGGCTCTCGCCGCCGCCTTCCTCCTTGGCGGCTGCGTGTCCGATAGCAGCAACCCGCAATATTCCCTGACCGGCGGCGAGCAAGGTGTCTTCCGATCGGCCAATGCCGGCCGCGCCATCCCGGTGGCCCAGATCAAGGGCATGGACGAAAACCAATTGAAGGCGACCTTCGGGGTGCCGGCGCTCGACCGCAAGGATGGCCCGATGCGCGCTTTGCGCTACCAGTCCGACGGCTGCAGCCTGTGGGTCTACGTGTCGGCCGGGCACGCGCAGTACGCCGAAGCCTACGATCCGCAGCTCCGGCCGCTCGCCAGCGCCGACCAGTGCGCCGGCTCGGTGGCCGCGCAGAAGCGCACGGCCTAAAGCCCTTCTCAGTGACAGCCAAGGCAGGTGAGTGGCGTCTTGGCGCCCGCATCGGCGCGCCGTGTTGAGGCATTCTGGGCGTAGGGCGTGCCGGGCAGCTCCTTGACCATGCGATCGAGATAGCTGCCGGCCTTGCCCGCATCGCCGAGCTGCAGCCAGCCCTCGGCCAGCCCACCCAGCACTTCGCAACGATCGTGCTCGGCGAGCTTGTCCCAGTTGGGCGCCTTGGCCTTGGCGATGAACTCGAAATCCCCGATCGCCACCGACGTCAGGCGGTCGGCCGAGGCTTTGTCGAACCGGCGCAGGCCGTTGGCATAGGCCAACAGCGTTGGACCGCGCGCGGCGCGCGTGCTGATCGAATCGGGCTTCAAGGCGACGCCGCGATCGAGGTCGGCCAGGCCGTCACGGGCGAGCGTCATTCCCTCCTGCATGGCGCCGCGCTGGAAAGCCTGGCCGGACTGAAACACCCGGCCCGACCCGCGCCAGGTCAAGGCCTCGGCATTGTCCGGATCGCGCGCCAGCGTCTCGGCGATCAGCTTCATGGCGCGGTCGAAAGCCTCCTTGTCGCCGTCGAAGCCCGCGAACATGTCCTCGCGAACCTTGGCGTCGAAGCGGCCGTCGGCCAGGCGGAGCCACAACGCGGCGATCCGAGAGACCGCGGTGTCGCTGGTGATCATGTCCATGTGGCCGAGCCCCGGCAGCACCACGACAGGCAGGCGCGGATTGAGCGCGGCGAACAGCGGCTGGAACTGGTCGGCGTAAAACAGCTCGTCCGTGGCGCCGAGCGCCACGATGGTTGGCCGATCGATGCGGGCGATGGCGCTGCGCCAATCGCGATTGAGCCGCATGCCGGTCAGCAGGCGATAGGAATAGACCGGTGTGCGGTTCTCGCTGGGCGCCGCGGCGGTGGCGAAGCGCACGACCGGCAGGCCCTGGAACCATGGCAGGCCGAGCCCGTCGAGGATCGAGAGCGCGATGGCGCGCGGCACCGCCACGCTCACCCAGCCGCCCGCCGCCGGGCGCGTGGTCGGTGAATCCTGCGCGATATAGGGCGAGATCGCGAGATAGGCGTCAAACAGCGTCCGGTTGCGGCCGCTCGCTTCGCGCAGCACGAAGCCGCCGCCTGAAGAGAAGCCAATCAAGCTGCGATGGATGCCTGGCGCGTCGAGGCCGACCGCCTTGACGAAATCGGCCAGATCATCGTCGAGCTGGCTGCGATAGGCGCTGTCGCCGTTGGTCGTGCCGCTGCCGCCATGGCCGCGCAGGCTGATCGAATAGACCGTGGCGCCCGCCGCCTGCAGCGCCTGGGCGATCTTGTGCATGGAGATGCTGGCGCCCGACGAGCCGTGGACCAGCACGACCGCGCGATCCTTGCGGCCGGGATAGAGGCGATAGGTGAGCGGCGCGCCATCGCGCGCCGTGACCCGGCTGACGGCGGGAATCTCGGCCATGTTCCATTTGTCGATGCCGGGCAGGGTGTCGCCGGCCGCCAGCCGGGGCAGCGGCTTGGGCGAGTCGAAGGCGATGACCGAGGCGACGCCCGCCACGATGACGACGAGCACCGCCGCGACGGCCAGCAGCGTACAGCGGATCCAGTTGGTGCGCATGGCTCAACCCACCGCCAGGGACGCGCGGCGCGCGCGCAGCAGCAGGCCGGCGAGCCAGCCGAGACCAATGCCCGCGATCACGCCGCCGACGCCGCCCGACAAGCCGATCCAGAACGGCTCGACTTTCAGCGCCGGCAGCACGCCGAACAGCACACCCAGCGCATAGCGGACGACGAAGATCGACATCCCGAAGACCAGCATGAACCAGCCGCCGGCGATCTGCAGGCGCCCGTCGTCGAGCCAACGCGCGGCGCGACGCCGGCCGATGGCGTAGCCCAGCGGCAGGAAGGCCAACAGCGCCACCAGCCAGCCGGCGGCCGCCAGCGCCGGCCGGGTCGATTGCACAAGGGTTGCGACCGAGACCCCGAAGGCGACCAGCGGCAAGATCGCGAGCCGCAAGGGCGGCACGATGCGCTCGCGCCGGCCGTACCAGCCGAGCCAGAAGACGGCGGCCATCAGCGGCCATACCCACAAGGGCGTATGGGAGACGATGTCGAACAGTGACGGCATGATGAACCTCGGGTGCTGGGATCGCAGCCGCACCTTCGGCGCTGAAGCCTCACCAGGCCATCGTAGTTGCGTGGAATCGCTGGCGTTTTTCGTGATCTGCCGGGATCATCAACTCACGATGCGCGAATCGCTCTATTTCAGGTCGCTGCCGCGGCACTTGCCCTGGGTGATCGGCCTTGCGGTGGTGATGGCCGTGATCGGCCCGTTCGGCAGTTACGACTATATGACGCTCGGCACGCGGCTGGTGTATTTCGTGCTGATCGGCGCCTCGTTCTGGTTGCTGATCATGCTCACGGCCGCCCTGCTCAACGGCCTCGAGACGCTCGATCGCTGGCCGATGGCGGCGCGCATGGCGCTGGCTGGCCTGGTGGCGTCAGTGCCGGGCACGGCGATGATCTTCGTCGTGCATGGCTGGCTGGTGCGGCCGATCCCGCTCAGGTTTGCGCCCCACGTCTTCGTCGAGGCGGCGTTTCTCTCCGTGGTGATCTCGGTCGTGGTCGGCCTGCTCATCGACTGGCGGCTGCATGCCATGGCCGACAGCGAGCGCGCCCGGGTCGCGGCGGTGCCGCCCGCGCCCATGCCCGACCAACCGGCGCCCGACTTCTTCCGCCGCATTCCGCCCGCCCTCGGCCGCGACCTGCTGGCGCTCGAGATGGAGGATCACTACCTGCGCATCCATACCGCGCTGGGCAGCGACCTGATCCTGCTCAGGCTGCGCGACGCGCTCGGCGAACTCGGCCCCGAGCGCGGCCTGCAGGTCCATCGTTCCTGGTGGGTGGCCAAGGGCGCCCTCGCCTCGGTGGAGCGCAACGGCGGCCGCACCGTGCTGGCGCTGCGCAACGGCCTGCAGGTGCCGGTGAGCAAAAGCTTTCGCGATCAGGTGAAGGAGGCCGGCTGGCTCGACTGAGGCGAACTTCTAATGACCAAATTAGGTGGACGAGGTGGTGTGCGAGTATAGTGAGAGCATCGAAGTCGAGCTTTGGGAGCGTTGCGTATGCCCATCGTCGCCAAAACCGTTTTCTTACCGTTTTCGACCGTTTTTCACCTTTTTCCGATCCTGCTCGACTCGAGATTCAGTCGACGAATCAAGGGGCGGACCGTTTTCGCGGTCGCTCGACGCCGTTAAAAAAACGGTGGAAACGGCCAAAACGGCCGCGCTAGCGGCCGCCGCGATCCTCGCGCCACAGGTCGAGCTTCTCCTGCACCGGGCGGTCGGAGAAGGAGAACAGCACGGCGTCGGACTTGGCCTTGTGCACGACCTTGGCCCAGCTCGGCACGACGAAGTGATCGCGCTTCTTCCAGCGGAAGGTCTTGCCGCCGATCGTGCTCTCGCCCTCGCCTTCGACCACCGAGAACACCGTGCCGTCGGTGCTGCGATAGGGCGCGCTGGCGAAGCCCTTGGGCAGCAGCTGCATGAAGGTGCCCATGGTCGCCATCGGCGCGCCGCCGCTCGCCGGATTGACGTAGCGCAGCTTGTAGCCGTGGCAGGCGTCGGGTGGCCCGGCCTTGCTGAGGCCGCTCAATGCCTCGCGCGTGCGGGCATAGGGATAGTTGAAGATCGGCGAGGTCTGCTTGGTGGGCTTCCAGTCGACCGGAAGCAGGCCGCTCGCGTACTTCGCATCCGACGTGCCCTCGGGCGCGGTGACGGCCTGCTCGTCCTCGGCGCCGTTCTCGGCAAAGCCCGCGTTGAACATGGCGACCATCGGGATGTCGAGCCCGTCGAGCCACACCATCGGCTTCGCTGAATCGTTGCCGTGGTCGTGCCAGGTCCAGGTCGGCGTGATGACGAAATCGCCCTCGCGCATGATGGTGCGCTCGCCGTCGACCGCGGTGTAGGCGCCCTCGCCCTCGACGATGAAGCGCAGCGCCGACTGGGTATGGCGGTGGCTGGGCGCGATCTCGCCGGGCAGGATCAACTGCAGGCCGGCATAGAGCGTCGGCGTAATGCAGGCGCTGCCCGGCATCGACGGGTTCTCGAGGATCAGCACGCGCCGCACCGCCTCCTTGGCGGTGATCAGCGTGCCGGACTCCATCAGGAACGGCCGCACCTTGTCGTAGTCCCAGGCGGCCGGCACGTACTTGGGCGCCGGCGACGGCGGCACGAGCTGGTGCAGCGATTCCCACAACGGCGCCATCGAGAGCGCACCGATGCGCTCGTAGAAATCGCGGCGGGCGTTGTTGCGGGTGCCACCATCCATGGCGGACCTCTATTCGGCGGCGGCGCGAAGCGGCCGACGAAGGCGCGAAGCGGCGCGCTCGCGGCAGGCGTCGGCGAATGCGTTGAACAGTTTCATCGACACCGGATTCTCCAGCGCGCGGTGCTCGGGATGCCATTGCAGGGCGAGCGCGAAGGCCGGCGCATCGGGAACGCTAAAGGCCTCGATCTGGCCATCATCGGCCAGCGCTTCGAGCCGCGCCCGCGGCGCCAGCTGATCGACGCCCTGGGCGTGTAGCGAATTCACGCGCACGCGGCGCTCGCCCAGCAGGCGATGCAGCAGCCCGCCGTCGACGACCTCGACGTCGTGCGCCGGCGCGTAATTCTCGTCCGCCGTCGCCGCCTTGGGCGAGCGATGGTCGCGCCGGCCATCGACCTCATGCACCAGCTGATGCAGGCTGCCGCCCAGCGCCACATTGACCTCCTGCAGGCCGCGGCAGATCGCGATCAGCGGCACGCCGCGATCGATGGTGTGGCGGATCAACGGCAAGGTGGTGGCGTCGCGCGCCGGATCGTGCGCCGTGCCCGGCCGGCTGGCATCGCCCTCATAGTGATGCGGCTCGACATTGGACGGGCTGCCGGTCAGCAGCACGCCGTCGAGGGTGTCGAGCAGACGGTCGAGCGCGTCGGTCACGGCGTTGTCGCCCAGTTCCGGTCCCATGGCGGGGATCACCACCGGCAGCGCGCCGATGGCGCGGATCACGGCCTGGATATATTTGTCGCCGACCGAGTGAGCCCAGCCGCCGCGGCCGTTTTCCTTCAGACAAGCAGAGACGCCGACAAGCGGGCGCAAAGACGAACGATCCATAGGGCCTTTATCATCGCGGAGTGCAGCTTTCTTTTCAATTGCCCAAGGATCGCACCTGCCCGCGTCTTGTGCAGTGCTGCCTTGCATGCTACCGCCCGCCGCCAACCCATTGAAAGCAGGCCATGACCGACACCTCTTCGCCTCCTCCCGGCGCCAACCCGAATCCCCAGGCCCAGGCCGGCCCCCTGACCCTGCATGGCCAGTACATCAAGGATCTCAGCTTCGAGAACCCGCGCGCGCCGCAGAGCCTGATCGAGCAGAAGCAGCCCCAGCTCACGCTCAACGTCAACGTCACGACGCGGCAGTTCGACACCAAGACCTTCGAGGTCTCGCTGGCGGTCGAGGCGAGCGCCCAGACGCCCGAGAAGGAGCCGCTGTTCATGCTGGAGCTGATCTATGCCGGCACGGTCAGCCTGGGCGACGTGCCGCAGGATGCGTTCGGCCCGCTGCTGCTGATCGAGACGCCGCGGCTGTTGTTCCCGTTCGCCCGCGCCATCGTCGCCAACGCCACGCGCGAGGCGGGCTTTCCGCCGCTCAACATCGCGCCGGTCGATTTCGTGGCGCTCTACCGCTCGCAGCTCGAGGCGTCGGGCGGGCAGATCCCCGGCATCCCGACCGGTCCGGTCGGACACGCCTGACGCGTCAGGCGACAGCCTGCTCTGCCGGTGTCTCGTCCCAGCCGAAAGTGCTGAACCGCTTGCCGTCGCGAATGCGCTCGAGCGCCACTCGGGCGTAGCGCACGCTGTTTGGCGGCAATGCGCCATCGGCAATCCAGTCGAGCCGTTCGCACTTGTGCGGTTCGGCGTTGCTGACCTCGCCCGACCAGGCGAGGACTTCGAAGAAGAACGCCACGCGCCCGGAACGATGGTGCATCGTGTGGACCAGCTCGAGATCCGCCGGCCTGATGTCGATGCCGAGCTCTTCCCTGGCTTCCCGAGCGGCGCCCGCCGCGATCGTCTCGTCCGACTCGAGGTGGCCGGCGGGGAGATGGTACAGGCCATCGGCGAAGCCCGTGTTCCTGCGCAGACCAAGCAGGACATTCGCGCCATCCCTCAGGATCAGGTGAAGATCGACAACCAGTCCGTGCTTCGCCATGCAGCCTCCGGGGCGTCAGGCGGCGAGCCAGAGCGGCTCGCTAAGCTGCTTCAGGAACTCGGCATGCGCCACGAGTTCGGCGGCGCTGGCGGCATGCGGCCGGGCCGGACGGACCGGCAGACCGGTGGCGGCGAGGGCACCGGCGACCGCCTGGGCGGCGACCTCGGGCGCCAGGCCAAGATCGCGCTGCCGGCCGCCGCTCAGCTCGAGATAGACCTCGGCCAGCAATTCCGAATCGAGCAGCGCGCCGTGCTTGGTGCGGCCCGAATTGTCGACACTGAAGCGCTCGCACAACGCATCGAGGCTGACACGCTGGCCGGGAAACCGGCGCCGCGCCATCGACACGGTGTCGACGTAGGGGTTGGAAAGCTGCGGGCGGCCCAGCCGCTCGAGCTCGGCATTGAGGAAGCCGATGTCGAACTGCGCGTTGTGGATCACCAGCTGCGCGTCGGCAATGAAGGCCAGGAACTCCTCGGCCTTGTCGGCAAATAGCGGCTTGTCGGACAGGAATTCGTCGCTGAGGCCGTGAATGTCCTGCGCCCCGGTCGGCATGATCATTTCCGGGTTGAAGTAGGCGTGGAAGGTCCGGCCGGTCGCGACCGTGTTCAGAAGCTCGATGCAGCCCACTTCGACCACGCGATGGCCGGCCAGCGGATCGAGACCGGTGGTCTCGGTATCCAGAACGATTTCCCGCACGCTTCGCTTGTAGCCTACTTTCGCCGTGCGCGTGCAATCTGGGCTGTGAATTTCTCCCGCCACGGGTTGGCCGGCCAGAAGCGGCCGCGCCGCTGCTTGAGGCTTGCCACGGCCTTTGCCAGCGCCGCGCGAGTCGGCGCGAGACCGAGGCCTGTGGGTATCACGATCGTTGCCTTGCGCCGCTTCACCGAGTCGGGGACCTGTTGGCGCAGGATGCCGGTAAGTTTATCGGCCGTCATGCCGGGGCGCGCCATCACGCGCCGGCGCTGCAGGAAGGCCGGCGCGCTCACCACCAGCGTGGCATCGACGCGCCGCTCGCCCGCGCCTTCGAACAACAGCGGGATGTCGAGCACGACCATCGGCTCGCGCCGCCGCGCGGCGGCGCGCAGGAAGCGCCGCTGCTGCTGGCCGACCAGGGGATGGACGATGGCTTCGAGCCGACGCAGCGCGTCCTTGTTGCCGAACACGCGCGCGCCCAGCGCCTGGCGATCAAGCACGCCCCGCTTCACCACGCCGGGAAAGGCCGCTTCGATGGCCGGCAGCGCGATGCCGCCGGGCGCCTGTAACGCATGGACGGCGGCATCGGCGTCGTAAACAGGCACGCCCATCTCCCGCAGCATCCTGGCTGCGGTCGACTTGCCCATGCCGATGGAGCCGGTCAGTCCGACAATCACCATCGATCAGGGAATGAGCACCGTCTGGCCGGTGGTCTTGCGGCTCTCGAGGTCGATATGCGCCTGGCCCGCCTCGGCCAGCGGATAGCGCTGATCGATCGCGATCCTGACCTTGCGGTTCTTCACCATCTTGAAGACCGACTTGGCCGACGCCTCGAGCGCCTTGCGGGTGGCCGTGTAAGAGCCAAGGCTCGGACGCGTGACGTAGAGCGAG
>Ga0306921_10005282_pt1 | contig 13379 bp, 12 predicted proteins | sample sta12Cox44000080_FD_203760 | JGI IMG/M metagenome (GOLD analysis project Ga0306921, IMG submission 203760) | Lab enrichment of tropical soil microbial communities from Luquillo Experimental Forest, Puerto Rico - statoxic.12C.oxic.44.000.080 (v2)... | ecosystem: Environmental > Terrestrial >... | reverse complement strand
GCGGATCGGCCGCGCCGACGGTCAGGGCGATCCACGACCCGAACGACATGCCGCCCGCCCACAAAGGGACCGCTGGATACTGCCCTCCCATGTAGTCGAGCGCCGACCGGAAATCATCCATCTCTCCTGGCCCGTTCGAAAACGCGCCAGCGCTTTTGCCCGCGCCACGGAAGTTGAATCGCAGCACCGCGCAGCCGATTCGGCCGAGCGCTTTGGCGGCCTGATAGACCACCTTCGTGTGCATCGTGCCGCCCATTTCAGTATGCGGGTGAGCGAACACGACTGCGGCGCGCAGTCCCGTGCTGTGGCCGGTGCTCAGCAGGCCGTCCGCGCCAACTGCTCCCGCCGGCGCCGGTTGGTCGAGCAGCGCCTCGATACGCCCCGACGGCCCGGCGATTTCAAGCATCGGCGTCACGCCACCTGCCCCCCGGGCGTCTCGGTCCTGTCGCCGTGCGCGTGCCGTACTGACGCGTTCGACTGTCGGGCGGCAAACTCGCGCACCGTCGCCGCAAACGCGTCGGCATGCGTCAGCGTTCCCTGGTGGCCGGTTCGGGGAAGCACGGCCCGGACCGCGCCAGCGATGAGCTCCGAATAGCGCGAGGAGCCGTGAACAGAAACAACATGATCGAGCTCTGCTTCCCCCGTGACGACGAGAGTGGGGACGGAGATGCGCGCGCAGTCAGTGACCACATCGTACGAGGCGATCAGCCTCGCACGCCGCGCCATCCGGGTCGGCGAGATCGGCGCGACGACCACCGTCCGCAAGATCGTGCGAGTGAACGCCCGGCGCGCCGCGCGCTCCGGCAGAGCCGCCGTGAGCTCGCGTCGTGCGCGGAAGGGGATCTCGAACATGAACACAAGACCAAACACCTTGGGCCAGCGCGCGTAGAAATCATGCCGGGCCCGCAGCCGCCATCCAGGGCCGCCGGGCGTCGACGCGAGCACCAGCGCTTCCACCCGCTCCGGATGACGGGCCGCAAACCTGAGCGCCACGAGCCCGCCGAAGGAGATGCCGCAGATGACAGCCCGCTGCACTTGTGCCGCGTCGAGCACGGCTGCGACCTGATCGGCGTAACTGTCGAATCCCCGCTCGGGCTCGAACGGAAAATCGGCCGCCGGCTCATCTCCCAAAGAAAAGGTCAACACTCGGAAGTCCTGAGCCACCGCGTCCACCGTCCGGCGGGTGTACTCCCACCTCCCCTGCAGGCCGGGGATGAACACGAGCGGCGCGCCTTGTCCCTGTTCGAAAAACCGCATGACAACCGAGATTCCTAATTCCGGAGCGGCTTCCCAGTCTTCAGCGTGTGCTGAATGCGCTCCAACGTCTTCCGCTCGCCGCAGAGCTTCAGAAACGCTTCGCGCTCGAGGTCCAAAAGGTACCGTTCGCTCACCATCGTCTGGTTGGGCAATGCGCCGCCCGCGAGGACGTTCGCCAGCGCGCGCCCGACGACCGCGTCGTGATCGGTGATGCGCCCCGCGCGCCAGGCCAGATGGATGCCGAGCTTGAGCGCGGCGAGCACGCCCTCCCCCCCAACAGCAATCGCGGCCCGAGGCGCCGGTTTCTGGTAGCCCTCACGAACGCGTTCCAATGCGAACGCCTTTGCGTCCGAGATGAGGCGCTCCCGATTCAGGGTCACTTGATCGGTGGCATCCAGATAGTCGAGCTGCACGGCGTTCGGAGCGCTGGTCGAAACCTTCGCGAAGCCAATTGTCTCGAACACGCGCTGCACGAAGGGGAGGAGGTCGACCGGGCCCGAAGGCAGACCATCGACGCCGCGTGCGAGCATCTCTTTTGTGCCACCGCCCGCTGGAATCAGACCAAGGCCGGTCTCAACCAGGCCGATGTAGCTTTCCGCGGCCGCTTGAACGCGATCGCCGTGGAGCGCGATCTCGCATCCGCCGCCAAGCGTCAGGCCTGCCGTTGCGACAACGACCGGTACATCCGAGTACCGCAGCGACAGCACGACGTCCTGAAAGCGCCGGACCATCAAATCGATTTCGTCCCAATTCCCCTCCTGCGCTTCGAGGAGGAGGAGCATGGCGTTCGCGCCAGCCGAGAAGTTCGGAGCCTCGTTCCCCACCACCAGCGCATCGAAGTGTGCCGCCGCTTCTTTCACGCCGGCGTGCAGCATCTGCCCGGTGTCTTCGCCGATCGTGTTCATCTTGGAGTGGAACTCGACCGCCAACACGCCGTCGCCGAGATCGACCAGGCTCGCGCCGGCGTTCTTGCGAACCACGCGCTGTCGATCCTTGGCCGACTTGAGAATGAGGAGATCCGGAGCCGCCGGGCCAAGCCCTTGGAGATCGCGAAAGCGGCCGCTGGGCGGCACGAGCGCGGCATCGGCTCCCTTGAGCGCCTCGAGCGCGCCAATCGCGTCCAGGGTTTCAAAGGGTCCCAGCTCCCACCCGAACCCCCACTTCATCACCCGATCCACGTCATCTATCGAATGGGCGATTTCCGGCGTCACGCGGACGGTATAGGCGAGGGCGGGGCCGAGCGTCTCGCGCAGGAACTCACCAACTTTGTCCTTGCCGAAAAAGAGCGTCTTGATGCGCGCGCCGGTCGGCTCGATGTTCCGCGCCGCTTCCAGCGCGGGCAGTTTCGCCGGCTGCTTCGGGCGATACGTCAGCGTGGCAGGATCGAGTGTCAGGATGTCCGAGCCGGACAGCGCCTTGACTTTCTTGTAGAAGCCCTGCCCAGCCTTGTCGCCGATCCATCCACGCTCGATCATCGCGTCGACAAACGACGGCAGCTCGATGCTGAGGTTCCGCGCGACATGCGCGAGGATATCGAGGCCCGCGATGTCCATCGTGCGAAACGTGGCGCTCCTCGGCCGCCCGAGCGCAGGCCCGGTGATCGCATCGATCTCTTCGATCGTGTAGCGGCCCGATTCGAGCGCGCGCAGAACCAGCATCACGCCGTAGATGCCGATGTGATTCCCGATGAAATTGGGCTTGTCCTTGGCGACGACGACGCCCTTGCCAAGTCTGTGATTCGCGTACCACGAGACTTTTGACGTCACGACGGGGTCGGTCTCGGCCGTCGGGATGATTTCCAGCAATTGCAGGTAGCGCGGAGGATTGAAGAAGTGTGTGCCCAGCCAGTGCCGCCGGAAGTCGTCGCTGCGTCCCTCGGCGAGCGCCGCGATCGGAATTCCCGACGTGTTCGACGAGACAATCGATCCCGGCCGGCGGGCGCGGTCGACGCGCTCGAGCAGCGAGCGTTTGATGTCAAGCTGCTCGACAACCGCTTCCAGAATCCAATCGGCGCCTTTCAATTGCTCGAAGTGCGTGTCAAAACCGCCCGTCACGATGAGATTCGCCGCGTCTCGCGTAAAGAACGGTTCCGGTTTGAGCGCGGTCGCGCGCTTGAGTCCTTCGCGCGCGATATCGGAGGTGAGATCGAGCAGTAGTACCGGCACGCCCACATTGGCGAAGTGTGCGGCGATCTGCGCGCCCATTGTGCCCGCGCCCAGCACCGCGACGGAGCTTACGGGAGCGTGGGGAGCGGTCACCCCCGGCAACCCAGCTGCGCTCTGCGACTCTGCCGCGCCCCTCGCCCCGAGCGCGTTTTGCGACCCGGCCACGTCCTGAGGCGCGCTCATCGCGCGCTCGCTCCATTCAGAAACAGATCGACGACGGCGTCGGCGTCGGCCTCAAGCGGATAGCGGCGGCGGCTGAGGATCCAGTTGGTCGCCATCTCGTCGAGCGCGCCGAACAGCATCTTCGCCGCCACCGTTGGCTTGATGTCCTCTCGGAACAGTCCGTCGCGCTGACCGTCGGCGATCGCGCCTCGGATGAGCCCCAGATAGTCGCGCAGCAGGGTGGCCGAGAAGCGTTCCATGAACTTCGTCGACTGCCGCAACTCGACCTGGAACACGATGGCGAGATTGCGGTCGCGACCGAGCCGCGCGAGATGCAGCCGCGCGAAGCGCCGGAGCCGCTCGCGTGGATCCGCGAGGTCTGCGACCACGGCGCGGCCTTCCGAAAGCGCCTCGCGCATCCCTCGCTCGAAGATTGAAATCAGCAGGTCATCTTTGCTTCGAAAATACAGGTAGACGGTGCCCGCAGCAACCCCGGCAACCCGCGCGACGTCGGCGACCTGGGCGTTGAAATACCCGCGGTCGGCGAAGACATCGATGGCCGCTCGCAGAATCGCATCGCGCTTGGGGCCCGGCGGTGTATCAGGGCGCGTTTTGCGCGCCGCAGCAGAGAGGGCCATGACTGAATGAATATTCATTCAGTTGCGGCTGCCTGTCAAGCCCAGGCGCTTTCTCACTTCCATTTCGTCAGGATGGACTCCCGTTGGAAGAGCGCGGCCGACACGAGCGTCAGCAGAATCCACACGCCAAACAACCCGAGCCCGATGAAGCCCAGCGCCGTCGCCGACAGCCACAGCGAGCCCGAGAATTGAGCGACGAGCAGGCCGATCAACGGGATGATCAGCAGGACGCCAAACTGCTGCGCCGTCCGCGCGTCGTTCACCCGTGATGAGATGACGATGGCCGCCTGAAGCGCGACGAGCGCGGCTCCAGGTCCGACCACTGTTATGAGGAGGAGCGTACGGGCTGAGACCATCGCCCGCGACACGCCCGGCGCCGCGAAGGCTGCTATCCCGCCGAAGTACACCGCGAGGCCCACGAGGGAGATCCCCAGAGTTGGCAGCACCGCCCCGAGCACCTTCGCAATCAGGAGCTCCACCGTCGTGATCGGTGTCGCCAGCAGCGGCTCCAGTGTGCGCGCTTGCTTCTCGCCGACGATCGAATGCGACGCGAGCGCCATCGCCCCAGTGATCGGCGTCATGAGGAACAACGTCAAGAACTGCTGAAACAGGAAGTACTGTATCTGTCCGTCGGCTGCGAGCGATCCGTGTGCGCCCACAACCCGGCTGACCCTCGCGAGATCCGGGTCACGCGCCAGCGTTTGTCCGCTCAGCCTTGGGATCACGAAGATGATCATGAAGGGCATGATGAGCGAGACGAGCGTGACGACGACGACCGGCACGAGCGCCGCGCGGTTTCTGAGGAGGTCGACGAGCTCTTTGCCGATGAGCGCTCGGATCCGTCTCATGATCGCTCCGCCTTCGCGCCGTCGACGATTTGGCGCGACGAGTCGGCCACCAGATGGAGGTAGACATCTTCGAGCGCCGGGATTTCGGGACGCACTTCCAGGACGCGAGCGCCCGCGCCGACCAGCGCGGACACGAGCGACGGGGTGTCGCGCTCGAGATGGCCGTCGCCGAAATTCAGGATGAGGAGGCCATCGTTCACGAGCGCCTCGGCATCGAACCGCCGGACAACGGGGAGAATGGTTTTCGGATCTCCCGCTACGCGGACAACGAGGCGCCCTGTTGTGAGTCGCTGCCTGAGGTTGCTCGGCCGATCCAAGGCGAGCAGTCGCCGGTCCAGGACCGCGACTCGATCCGCAAGGCGTTCCGCCTCGTCGAGGTTGTGCGTCGACACTAGAATCGAACACCCGGCCCGCCGTCGTTCTTCGAGCAAGTTTCGCACGCTTCGCCTGATCTCGGGATCGAGGCCTGACGTCGGTTCGTCCAATAACAGCACCGGCGGGTCGTGCATCAGCGTGCGCGCCAGCGCCACCTTCTGCCTCATGCCCTTGGAGAGCTCAGCCGCAGCCGTCGCATCACGATCGCTCAGCTCGAACTGCTCCAGCGCGTGATTGACCGCGAGTTCCGGCACGGCCAGTCCGTACAGCCCCGCGTACACGCGCAGGTTCTCACGCACTGTCAAACGGTCCCACAAACCTGGCGCCTCGGTGAGAAATCCAATCCGCGCCCTCAGGCTGTTCGCCGTCGCCCGGGTCAGCTGGACGCCGTCGATAGTCACCGCGCCCGCTGAAGGCTCAATCAAACCCGCCAGCATCCTCAAGGTGGTCGTCTTCCCCGCTCCGTTCGGACCGAGAATCGCGACGATCTCCGACTTCGCCACTTCGAAGGACACATCGTCCACGGCGACGCGCGCGTCAAACCGTCGCGTGAGGTGACTCGCGGAGATCATCTGATGAGCGAGGCCATCCTCGGAGGAATGAACGATCCTGGACTGGCCCGGTGAAGCTTCAAATCGGCCTGGAGTCGGGTTGGGCCGCGCGGCGTTGTCTCAAGCGACGGAATCTCTGCGGGCTCATCACGAAGTGTGCAAGGTCGCCGTCAGTACTTCGCCGTCTCCCGAATCGCGTTCAGAATGTCGGACGCCTGCGGCAGGATCGCCTCCTCGAGAATAGGGCTGTAGGCGACTGGCGTGTCGAGCGCGCCGACACGGCGGATGGGGGCGTCGAGATGCTCGAAGAGCTCGCCAGCCACGCGCGCGGCAATCTCCGCGCCGAACCCGCACGTGACTTGATCTTCGTGCGCGACGACGATACGGCTGGTCCGTTTCACGTGGGCGGCAATCGTTTTCCAGTCGTACGGTGCAATGGTTCGCAAATCGAGCACCGCAGCGCTGATGCCCTCCTTCTCCGCCTGTTGTGCGGCCAGGAGCGATCGCTGCACGAGCGCGCCCCATGTGACGACGATCAGATCGTCACCGTCCCGTCGCAGGCTCGCTTTCCCAAATGGGATCATGAAATCTTTGCCCGGGTACTCGCCTTTGTTGTACGTCTGGCGATAAAGGTGTTTGTGTTCGAGGAAGAGCACTGGATCGTCGCACCGGATCGAGGTGCGCAACAGGCCGGCCGCATCCACCGCAGTCGACGGATATGCGATTCGTATCCCGGGGCAGTGGGCGAAGATGCTCTCGCCCGATTGGCTGTGGTACGGCCCGCCGCGGATGTAGCCGCCGATCGGCACCCGAACGACCATCGGGCACGACCAGGTGTTCCCCGATCGGTACCGCATCATCGACATCTCATCGCGCAGCTGCATCATCGCCGGCCAGATGTAGTCGAAAAACTGGATCTCGACGACCGGCTTCAGCCCGCGCACGGCCATTCCCACAGCCCGGCCGATGATGCTGGCTTCGGCGATGGGCGAGTTGAACACACGGTCGTCGCCGTAGAGGCGCTGCAGGCCGTGCGTCAGCTTGAAGACGCCTCCCTTCCCGGGGACCAGGGGCAGCGCTTCCTTCTTGCTGGCGTCGGCCACATCTTCGCCGAAGAGGACGATCCGCGCATCGCGCGCCATTTCGTCTTTGAGCGTACGATTGAGCGCCGTGACCATCGTGTCGGGTTTGCTTTCGGAGTGCGGCTCGGTCTCGAACTGCGCAGCAGTCGGATCGACATCAGGCGAGTAAACCCACAGCGCCGCTGAGGATTTGTCAGGCTTCTGTGCCGCGAGCGCCTTTTGGGCCGCTTCGTTCACTTCGTGATGAACTTCGGCGGCCATCGCTTGCAGGTCGTCGGCGGTGGCCAGCCCGTGCGATTGAAGGAACTCCGCGAACCGCGCGATCGGGTCGCGCCGCGCCTCGGCCTCCCGCTCGGCCGGCGGCTTGTACAGCTTTTCGTCGTCCGACAGCGAGTGAGAATACGGACGGATGACGCGCGCGTGCACGAACGAAGGCCCCTTTCGGGCGCGCACGTACGCTGTCGCCTCGCGCAGAGCTTCGAGGCTCGCGAAGAAATCCGTTCCGTCGATTGAATCAACGTGCAGTCCCGGAAATGAGCGCACAAGGCGCGAGATGTCACCGCCAGGCGTCTGTACCTCGACCGGAACCGAGATGGCGTACCCGTTGTCTTCAACGAGGAAGAGAACCGGCAGGCTTTTCGTGCAGGCCGTGCTCAGCGCTTCCCAGAACTCGCCTTCGCTCGTCGCCCCCTCGCCGAGCGAGACATATGCGATCTCGTCGTCTCGATACTTCGACTCCCGATCCGGGATTTGACGAACGCGGCTGTAAATGACTCCCGCTTCCGCTGCGCCGACCGAGTGCAGAACTTGCGTCCCCGTAGGGCTCGACGCCGACACGATATGCAGCGCCCGGTGTCCCCAATGCGAAGGCATTTGACGTCCGCCTGAATTCGGATCGTCCTTGGCGCCGACCCCGGCGAGCAGCATTTCGAGCGGCGTCATGCCGAGCTGCAGGCACAACGCGCGGTCGCGATAATAGGGGAAGAACCAATCGTAGCCGGGCCTCAACATCAAGCCGGCTGCGACGAGCACCGCTTCGTGTCCCGCGCCGCTGATCTGAAAGAAGATCTGGCTCTGGTTTTTGAGCTGTATCTCTTTGTCATCGAGCTTGCGCGACACGAGCATGCAGCGATGCACCGCCAGCAGTTCCTCGCGGCTCAAGCCGTGCAACGGCGCGCTCTTGGCAGCTTTCGATTGGCTGCCCGCGGCGTCTTTTCCGTTGAGAACCGCCTTCATGTGCCCGGCAAATTATATCATTCGCATTTGGCATGAACTTCCGGAATGACGCCCGAAGACAGCGTCGTCGTGTGAAGGCCCGAATCCCAATCCCCAATCCCGAATCCCTAATCAAGCCTGGTGTATGCTCCTCAGCAAATGAGTACCCAGACCGTTCGATTGCACCGGTGGGACGAGATCGCGCTCGAGAAGGTGACCGAGATGCTGTCACGAAAGATGGTGACCGGCGAGCGCGAGATGTTGGCCCAGATCTACCTGAAGCGAGGCTGCATCGTGCCGATGCATTCGCACGAGAGCGAGCAGATGACCTACATTCTCCAGGGCGCGTTGAGATTTCACATCGGCGGCGAGGAGATCACGGTCCGCGAAGGCGAAGTCCTCCACATCCCGTCATGGGTCGAGCATCAGGCCGAAGCGCTCGACGACACCTTTGAGCTCGACATCTTCAGTCCGATCCGCCAGGACTGGCTCGATCATACCGACGATTATTTTCACCGCTGAGGCGTCATGACCATAGACCGCCAAGGCACCGGTCTCGCGGTGCTTCGAATTTGCATCGGCGTGTTCTTCGTTTTCGAGGGCATCGCCAAGGTTCGGTGGCTGCTGGATTCATCGATCTTGGCCGGGCAGTTCTCACAGTGGAGCGGCGCAGCGGCGACCGGATCGATCGCGGCATGGTACTTGCGCCGGATCGCCGTGCCAGGGCTCGCCATCTTCGCGCGTCTCGTTCCCCTCGGCGAGTTCGCCTCGGGACTCGCGCTCGTCGTGGGTTTCTGGACGCCGTTTTTCGCGTTCGTTGCGTTCTTCATGGCGCTGAACTATCAGATCGCAAGCGGGGCGCTGCTCAAGTACAGCTTTCTGACGAGCGGTTACGGCCTGCCGGTCCTCGGTGCCACACTCGCGCTGACGATTGGCGGCACCCGCCTTCCTTGGAGCATCCGCTGACGCGTTGAGCTATTCGCCGATCCAGATGACGCGTGATGTCGCGCTCGCGACAGTGACGCCGAAGACCCACCCGAGCACGCGCGTCCACAGAACTTGGTAGATAAGTGCGCTGACGCGAGAGCCGAAAAACAGCAACGCGAGCGCCGGCGTGAAGGCGTTACGTAGAAAGGCCGGGGGAGGCAGTCGTCTCTTGGTCAGTGAACGCGGCGATCCCAGTCGTCCGCTCGCCCGCCCGAGTAGACATCGAATCGCTTGCGGCCGCGATTGATCTTCCACTTCAGGTAGCGGTACTTCAATTCGGAAAGCGGATGGAGGCGCCCCCGTTTCAGATAGAAGTACCCGACCACGAGGCCGCCGAGATGCGTCGCGTTCGCCACCCCGCCGACCTCGGAGAGCGAAGTGACGAGCGCAATCGCTCCGAGGATCGCGACACAAATTTTCGCGGGCACCCAGAACACGATCATGAGAATGGGTCGGTCAGGAAAGTAGATCGCGAATGCCAGCAGAAGTCCGTAGATCGCGCCGGACGCACCGATGATGGTCGCGCCCTCCAGCGCATGAGCGATGTCGAACGGCAGAAGCGAGAAGAGGACGGTCAAGATGCCGGCGCCGATACCGCAGACGAAATAGAACTTCAGGAAGTAGCGCGTTCCCCACACGCGTTCGAGCTCTCCGCCGAACATCCACAGCGCGAGCATGTTGAACAGGATGTGGAATATCCCCGCGTGCAGGAACATGTAGGTCGCCACCTGCCACACCCAGAGCCTGCGGACAACCAAAATGGGAGTCAGGCCGAGAATGTCTACGAGCGATGGGGCGATCAGGGTGGCGACGAACATCACGACGTTGGCCGCGATCAGGGCCTTGAGCACCGAGGAGACGGGGCCGGGTCCGAAAGAGAGCGGCGAGGTGTAGACCGATGAGGAGCGTCGCATCTTTGGAAAGTCTAGATCGTAGCAAAAAAAAGGCCCTTCGCGGTTCACGCAAAAGGCCTAAGGAGGATGGATGAGAAGGCTCTTGGCTGTCAGCTAGATGTCAAGCCATCTCATACAACTTAGACGGTAGCGAGACCAAAAGAGTTTACTCAACGTCCGAGCCGCTGCCTGACCAGCTCGTTGACCTCTTTGCCGTCCACGCTCTGTCCGGACAATTTGGCCATGGCAGCCTTCATCACTTTCCCTAAATCTTTCGCCGACGTCGCGCCAACCTCTGCAATCGCGTCCGCAACCGCGCGCTCGATGACGGCGGGATCGGCCGCTGGCGGAAGGTAGGCTTCCAGCACAGCAATTTCGGCGGCCTCTTTCCTGGCCAGATCGTCCCGGCCGCCCTTCGTAAACTGATCAATGGAATCCTTACGCTGCTTCACAAGTGCCGCAACCACCTGCCGCGCCTCGGCATCGTCCAAGGCATGCCCGCGCTCGACTTCACGATTCATGAACGCGGCTTTGAGCATGCGCAGCGCTCCCAAGCGCACGGCTTCCTGCTTGCGCATCGCATCGCCAATCGCCGCGCTCACGTCGGTCACCAGCGACATTCACTCACCCGGATGGTCAGAGATGACCAGATATCGGACGGGACGACCCGTGGGGCGCTCGCCAGGTCGTTCTACTTTCCGCCGGGTCGTCTGGTCGGCGGCACGCCAAACTGCGAGGGTTGCACGACCTGTCCTGGCTGTATCACTTGCCCGGGCTGGAGCACCTGCCCCGGTTGCACCGGCTGCCCTGGTTGCACGGGCTGCCCGGGCTGCACGATTTGTCCGGGCTGGGGCGCCGGCGGTGGCGCCACCATCCCGGGAACCGCAACGCCCCCGTAGGGCGCAGTAGGCGTGGACGGGTAGGTCGTGACCGGCTGCTGCCCTTCGGGCGTTTGTGGCACGGTCGGCATCGGCGGCACCGATGGAACTTGACCCGGTGCGCCAAAAGGCGTGGGCACGGCTTGCGGCGCCGGCACGGCCTGCGGCTGCGGAACCGGATTGAACACGGCACCTCGCCGGTTCGGCACGTTCGGGTTGGGCCGCTCATCCTCTCCATCATCGTCGTTCGGCGGCTGCGCAAACTGCGGCTGCGGGAATGCCGGTGGTGGTGCGGCAGAAGCCGTTCGCGGCGGGTTGCTCGTCGGCATGACGACGATGCGATCGAAGCGCGACAGGTTGGAGGCAACCACTTCGCGAGGTGCTGCAAGGTATCCCGCGGCCGATCGCAGCAGCGTGTCCAGCACCTGAGACTCCGGCAGGTTCACCAGCTCGAGCGTGACCGGGCCGCCCGGGATGCGCTCGGCGTTGACGACCTTGGCCTGCCCGACGCGTGCCCACTCAGCGATAATCTGCCGGACGGTCGCGTCTTTCGCGATGACAGTCACGAGCCCGTCATGAATCGTGACCTGGACTTCAGCGGACGCCGTGGAGCCGGCAAGCAGACAGCCAGCGACAAAAGCCAAGCATTTCATGGGGTGACCCCGCAAAAACCCAGTATACGCGCCGCCTTGGTGTGAATCCAGAGAAGGCTTGCTCGATTCTTCTCTGGGCTTCTCGGCCCGGGTGAGTGTAAGTGCGCACCTATTTCTTGCGGAAGTATTCGATCACCTGTAGCAGGATATCGTCGAGCCCATGCTCAGGTGTGTAGCCGATCAGCTCCTTAATCCGAGTGAGATCCGGCACGCGCCGGGGCATGTCCTCGAAGCCGGACTCGTACGCTTCGTCGTAGGGGATGTGCTTGATGATCGACTTCGACCCGCTGAGTGTCCTGATGCGCTCGGCAAGACGTTCTATCGTGATCTCCTGGGCGTTGCCGATATTGATTACCTGACCAATCGCGCGAGGCTCGTTCACGAGCTTCACGAGCGCGGCCACGACATCTGCCACGTGTGCGAATGAACGGGATTGGGTGCCGTCGCCAAAGACGGTGATTGGCTCACCCGCAAGCGCCTGCCGCACAAAGTTCGGGATCACCATGCCGTACTGCCCGCTCTGCCGCGGTCCGACCGTGTTGAACAGGCGCACGATGATGACCGGCAGCTTCCGCTCTTTCCAGTACGCGAGCGCCAGGAATTCATCGATGGCCTTGCTGCACGCGTACGCCCACCGGTGCTTCGGGGTCGGGCCCATCACGAGGTCCGAGTCCTCTCGAAACGGCACATCGTCGCTCTTCCCGTAGACCTCGGAGGTCGATGCGATCACCACGAGCTTCTTCTTCTTGTTCGCGTGCTTGAGGACGACTTCCGTGCCGTGCACGTTCGTCTCGATGGTGTAGACGGGCTGCTCGACGATGAGTTTCACTCCCACCGCCGCGGCGAGATGAAAGACGACATCGCTCCGATCGATGAGCTCCGCCACGAGCGGCTCGTTGTCGACCGTGTCGATGAAGTACTCGAACCCGCGTCGTCCCTTGAGGTGCGCGATGTTCTCGATCGAGCCTGTCGACAGGTTGTCGAGGATGAGCACCTGATGGCCATCCTCGAGGAGCGATTCGGACAAGTGCGATCCAATGAAGCCTGCTCCTCCAGTGATCAATGCACGCACGCGTCGTGTCCTTTCAACGTCGCCGCAACGCGATCGATGTCGTCGTCGCCGAGACCCGGATGAAGCGGCAGCGAGAGTACCTCGGCCGAGACCCGCGATGCCGTGGGGCAGTCTGCCGGGTTCGTCGCCGCCAGCGCGGGTTGTCGCGGAATCGGCAGTGGATAGTGGATGAGCGTTTCAATGCCGTGCGTCGCGAGGTGCTGCCGCAGTTCATCGCGCGCCGCGCTGCGAACGGCAAAGAGATGGTACACATGGCCGGCGTCGAATTCCTGCGGGACATGCACGCCGCCGCCCGCCAATGCCGTGCGGTAACGCGCTGCGAGCTCGCGGCGGCGCGCAATCCAACCGCCGACCCGCGGCAGCCGCGCGCGAAGGACGGCGGCCTGCAGCTCGTCAAGTCGCGAGTTCACTCCGAATTCCTGATGATGGTAGCGATCGATCTGCCCGCCGTTACGCAGCCGCTTCAGCCGCGTCGCAAGATCCGGATCGTTCGTCACGACCGCTCCACCGTCGCCGAGCGCGCCAAGGTTCTTCGTCGGGTAGAAGCTGAACGCGCCGGCAACGCCGATCGTTCCGACGGGCCGTCCCGACTCCGTCGCCAGA
>Ga0306921_10005274_pt1 | contig 13386 bp, 15 predicted proteins | sample sta12Cox44000080_FD_203760 | JGI IMG/M metagenome (GOLD analysis project Ga0306921, IMG submission 203760) | Lab enrichment of tropical soil microbial communities from Luquillo Experimental Forest, Puerto Rico - statoxic.12C.oxic.44.000.080 (v2)... | ecosystem: Environmental > Terrestrial >... | reverse complement strand
AAGTCTGGTGTACGGCACCCGCAAATAAACTTATTCCACTGCGACAAATATCTCCCGCCAGAGCTGTCAAGAACCGGAACACCTAGTGCTCCGCTGATGTAGAGGGCGAGCCGCTCCGCGTGATCCTTAAAAACAGTCTCACGAAACAATGCGGCGATGCGATACCGAGCTCTTTCGCTGTCCTGAGTTAGCTCTCTGGTTTGCACGTACAATCGGCTAAATCGATCCCCCGGCATACCTCTCAGTCCTTCGATGTCGTTACAATTGGGATTTTCGGTCGATCGGCCAAGTTCGAGAGTGCTCTAGGCAAAGAACGGCGGCAACAGAAGTGTTCCAGGAACGCCCTTCCAACCGCACAGCAGTTACCTCAAATAGCTGATTCGCTTTCGTTCCAGCCGGTAACCCGCGCCCGCTGATGCCATTTTTTATTCGCGTTCCAGGACCGCAATCCGCCCGCCGAGAGTAGGGAGGGCCTACCCAAAAAGGGCCAGCCGGTGGGCGGGGCACCTATTTCGATTGTGGCGAACCCCTTGACCGTTCTTCGGCTTGCTCAGTCAAACGCTCATACTCATTCGCGACTCTGAGCACAGTTTGTTTGGCCTGCTCGTTTGTCAGGCGGTCCGCCAGCGCGCGCTTTTCCCTTGCGCGATCACGCCAGTGTTCAGGATCGTTGATTAAGGAGGCGGGCATGTCCGCAGAGAAACATCGCAGGCGGACACAGGTTCCAGGTACATTTTTTACGGTCCTGGACCGATCTCGAAACAGGGTGACCGCGTGGGCGGCTCCTCATGTGATTCGTCGCAACGATCACCTTATGGCGCGGCGTAACCATCGTTAACGGTCCATTAACCCTAACGGGTACTAATCGCGGTTAACTTGCCGTAGATTTAAGGTCTGCTGAGGAGCAGTCGTGACAAACGCGATCGCCGTTCAATCGCAAGACTCCATGCGCTTACGCGCCCGTTCTTACATGGCATTCGTCCTTACTCCCTCGCGGCCGACCAGCGCGTGGCTGGCGCAACTGGACAAATGGAGCGAAAATTCACCAAATTTTTTCGCCAGTAGACCCATCATTCTCGATCTCGCAGGTGCGGCTGTTGGGGGATCCGAAATTGCGTCATTGATCACGGATTTGACAGCGCGCGGCATCCGCATCATGGCCCTCGAGGGCGTAAATGCGATTCAGCTATCCCCATCACTGCCGCCCGTTCTGAAACGCGGACGCTCCAACGGAGGCGACATGACGGGAGCGGCGGACGGAGCTAACATAACCGGACCGCAGCGACATCAGGAGCCGAGTACGTTGATCGAGGGGCCAATCCGCTCGGGCCAATCGATTGTCTTTCCCAATGGCGACGTAACTGTGCTTGGCTCGGTGTCCCCCGGCGCCGAAATCGTTGCCGGTGGCTCAATCCACATTTATGGCGCGCTGCGCGGACGAGCCATGGCCGGTTCGGCGGGGAACCGGCGCGCGCGGATTTTCTGCAGCAAGAACGAAGCCGAGCTCGTCTCGGTCGACGGCTATTACTGTACTGCCGAGCATATGGACGCAAACCTTCGCAATCGGTCCACCCAGTGCTGGCTTGAAGATCGCGTCCTCTCGATAGCAGCCTTAGATATATTTGGTGGGAGATAAAAAGATGGCAAAAGTCCTCGTGGTCACCTCTGGCAAGGGCGGTGTGGGCAAGACAACATCCACCGCGGCCCTAGGTGCCGCTCTCGCGCAAGCAGGGCAGAAGGTTGCGGTGATCGATTTTGACGTGGGACTGCGCAACCTCGATCTCGTGATGGGAGCGGAGCGGCGGGTCGTCTTCGACTTAATCAATGTGGTGCAGGGGATGGCGAAGCTTTCGCAGGCTCTGATCCGGGACAAAAGATTGGAGACCCTATGGCTGCTGCCGGCTTCGCAGACGCGAGACAAGGATGCTCTCACCGAGATAGGTGTTGCAGGGGTCATTAAGGAGCTGCGGAAAACATTCGATTGGATCATTTGCGATAGTCCCGCAGGTATCGAGCGGGGCGCAACGCTCGCAATGCGGTTCGCCGATGCCGCGGTTATCGTGACCAACCCGGAAGTATCGTCTGTGCGCGATTCCGATCGTATCATCGGCCTCTTGGATTCCAAGACTGAGAAGGCGGAGAAGGGGGAACAAATTGAAAAACACATGCTCATCACTCGCTACGACCCGCAACGTGCGAAGCGCGGCGAAATGCTCAACATCGAAGATGTTCTCGACATCCTTTCCACACCACTTCTAGGGATTATTCCGGAAAGTCAGGAGGTCCTGCGCGCCTCCAATCTTGGCTCGCCCGTTACGCTATGCAATGCAGCGAGCGCTCCGGCGCGTGCCTACCTCGACGCCGCGCGCCGGCTCAGGGGTGGGGTCGTTCCGATGAACATCCACGGTGAACGGAAGCGTTTGTTCGGTAAGCTGTTCAGGAGAGCAGCATGACCCTCTTTAGCCTGTTCCCCCGACGACAGGGGTCGGCTCCCCGAGCGCGGGAACGGCTCCAGATCCTATTATCACACGAGCGGTCAATTTGCGGTAAGTCCGATCTGATCAGTGTCCTACAGGAGGAGATTCTCACGGCCCTTGGCAAGCATATCATCGTTAGTCAGGACCACATCACGATACGGTTGGATCGTGGTCCAACGCTCTCGACGCTAGACATAGAAGTCCTGATCCCCCATTCCAGCCCCATGCCCGTCTCCAGTGTTGATCGAGACTTTGGTAAGACGCTGAGGATGGCGCATTCGATCGCCGAATCACTTGGTGGCATGGCTAGCCGAACATCAAGATATTGCACCCCAGTATCGCCGGATGTCGCTCCACTCCGCGCGAAATGTACGCCGCGAGAAAGCGGATGAGACATGCGCGTTTTGTTAATTGAGGATGACGCCAGCATCGCTCAATCCATTGAGCTGACGCTGAAGTTCGAGAGATTCAATGTTCATTCCACTGATCTTGGCAAACAGGGTGTTCGTCTCGGCACGTTGTACGACTACGACATCATCCTGCTTGACCTGAATCTGCCTGACATGTCGGGGTTCGAAGTCCTCCGGTCGCTGCGCATCTCCCGGGTGAAGACGCCTATTCTAATCCTTTCGGGCCTTGTCGGGATGTGTGACAAAGTCAGGGGTCTTGGCTTTGGTGCTGATGATTATCTAACCAAGCCGTTTCACAGGGATGAGCTTGTCGCGCGCATTCACGCCATCGTGCGCCGCTCCACAAAACATGCACAATCTGTCATCAGGACCGGCGATCTCTGCGTCAACCTCGACACCAAGATGGTCGAAATCAGTGGCGCTGGCGTGCACCTCACTGGCAAGGAGTACACGATACTGGAGCTTTTTCCTGCGCAAAGGCACTGCACTTACTAAGGAGGTTTTCCGCAGTCATCTTTACGGCGGCCTAGATGAGCCGGGGAACAAGATCATCGACGTCTTCATCTGCAAGTTGAGGAAGAAGCTCTCAAACGCGTCGAGCGGGAAGAATTATATCGAGACGATACGAGGACGTAGCTACGTGCTTCGCGAGCCGAACGGTGATAAGGCGCGTCGCGCCGCCTGAACATCACGAGTTCGATATCCTGCAATCTGAACCTCTGGCGCGGGATCCGGCAGTAACGCGCCGCTCCTCCGGCTACTCCACGGGAGGGCGGATGCGCTGCTTGAGTTACTCAAGGACATCGGGGTGATTCTGCGCCACCTCGAGGATCGTGGTACATTCCTCGACAGAAAGACTTTGTTAGGTAACCGCCTTTGCAAGTTCCTGCATCCATTCTTCGGCGATACGCTCCGTGTCGGATGAAGGAGCTGCAGCGATCCGTTGCTGGTAGTTCTGCTTCACGCTTGCCACCCGCTTGTCGCAGCTGCAGTCTGGTCCAGCTTTTGGTCCGTGATGGCCGGCTACGCGTCCTCGGAGGGGGCCGGGGATTGTGCCTGGGCGTACGCGGCACACGATGGTCGATATCTTTGAACGACTAAAATGTCTTGACCAAATGGGATCGCAGGATATCTTTCGTACCGATGCCATCGCTCACCGGTTCATGCAAACTCCCATTTGGTAGCGCGTTGACGTACCCAGCCGTTTTTCGCTCCACACACCCCTCGGCCGTTCATCTGTCGTTTTCACATCTTTCCAGGCGACTATCTGTTGGGCCTCGGCCTGAGTAATTTTTTGAGTGATCCTTTGACATTCATCGAATAGCCGCTGTCCGTCTTCGACAGCCATTTGCAACCGCTGTGCCGCACACTTTTGGTAGATCTCTAGGGCCTCGGGAATGGAGCGCGTTGCTGACAGTTTTGTGACTAGCTCTGACCAGAGTGAAATTTCCGAGTTCACGCGCTTAAGCCATGCACGACTGGCTTGTTCATACGTGTCGATAAGTTCCTTTTGCAGATCTGCAGCGTTTGGCCTTGCACTCATACCGTACCTCGATACGGGACATGATGCAGCGATCGATCAGGACAGACTAAGAACGATGGGTCAAGCCCTATCCCGCCCATTGCGCCACCAGCCGCTTTTGGTGCTCGTGATTGCCGAGTGCGCGCGAATTAACGGACCCTGGTGGGAGGTTGATCTACCAGGGTCCTGACAGCCGTTGTTTAACCAGGGAGGTTCCAACAGAGGCTGCCGACAGCCTTTCCAGCGCAGCGAGGGTCTTTCTTCGTGAACGCATCGCCGCGTAGCCTGGTATCCAGTCACCCGGCTCGATCAATCGGCTTATGCGCTCCGGTTCTCCCACCACCACGCAAGACTGATGATCAGCAAAACTCCCGCCGCTGCCAGCTCGTGATAGCTGCGCCTTGGCAGAGCAAGAGCGATGAGTGCGATGCTTGCGGACACTAGCAAGGCGGCAAGGACGCGCAATATTTGTCGGAGGAGGCTATCCAAGCATATCTCCGCGAGAACTCCCCGACAATGCTATTCTCGGTATCCCCGTTCTGGAAACAGAGCAGGGATTTTTATTGGAGTTCGGTTGGTACTTCGATAAAATGGATCGCTTCACAGTCCTTGCAAAAGTAGAGGCCGAGACAAATGGTAAGCTCCACCTCAATGGAACCTATCAAATAGCTGGTCTGTAAACCTTCGAATCCCTCGCTCACTCACGTTCACCTTTGTCGATAGCGCAGCATTCAAGATATCGCTGCGGCTCATCAGTACGCGCAATAAGAGAGCGTCGGCCTTGCAAGGAGCCGCTTCAAGGCCGACGCTCCTAACCCCGCTGAAGCGTCTGGGGATGCTGACAGGGCCGAACGCTTACTATCACATCGCAATATTCTGACATCCGTTCTGCGTTACCATAGACAGGCAAACGGTGGTCGGATGGTTAGTGAATTTCTAACAAAAGCGCCGGCTTTAGTGCTGAGGTACCATATTAAACCGCGATCCTGCTCCAGCACCTAACTCGTCCACTGGCATTTAACCATCGAACTAAAAGTTCCGTTACGCAGCTCTACTACGTTGCCTTGAAGCCTCTAATATTACCCCCTCTAAGGGCACGAGGCCGTGAAATATATCAAGCCGCTCGTTTCAATGGTCGTGTTCGCAGGCCTCGGCCTCGCGGGGTGCGCTTCGATCGATGAGTTGAAAGGTACTGTGTCCACGTGGTTTTCAGACGCGACCGATAGGGTTCTGCCGGAGAAAGTGCTGAGTGAGGATGCAAACAAGGCGTCAAAGAGAAAGGACCAGCAAGCGCGCAAACCGCAACAGCGGCAGACCGTTGAGCGTCCAAACAAACTACCGGCCTCCGTTTCCGCTGAGACAGTCACGCCGCAAAGGGCCGACGCGCAATTCACGCCGCCCCAGCCTGCACCGGTGCGGTTGGATACACCCTGGCCGCAGGCGCCAGCACCCGGGACCTTTTCACGCTGAGATTGGCAGTCGAAGACCAGCCCTAACATTATCACCGACGCATAGCTCGGGCATCGAAGTCCGCCGCCCGCTCGAGAATTGCCTTGGTGTGCTCGTCAGGCTCGAACGGCTGGCCTTTAATAATGCCGATGATCGGAACGGCAGCTATTTCCAGATGCTCTCACCATGTTCATCGAAACGGGAATTGCATCAGCTTAGCTTGCCGATCGTCATTGATCGTCCCAAGACGAGCGTCACCCTTGAGGGTGATTTCTGGAAGGCTCCCTAAAGGACATTGCGCACGAGCGGTACGAGACCTTGTCCCACTTGGTAGGTAGCATGAAGATAATCTGCCAATCGAGCAATCTGTCATAAGCTTTCGCATGTATGTTCTTTGGTACTACATAGATAAATCTGCTCGGCGTCGAGCAGTGGTTGAGCGGCGTGAGAAACTGTCCAGTAGGCCGAACGTCTGAAGCGGCGCAATATCCGCTCCCCCTGGAAGCTTTCGACGACATTTTGCCGGCGCCAGGCGAAGGTGTAGCGGTGCCATCACCGTATCGTGATATACTTAACGGGAATCAGTGATTCGAGCCTTTGGGTCTGGTTCGCGACTGGGCCAGGGCGGTGGGGGTTAGCGCGTCCGCGCCCACCGCCGTTACCGGCGCCAGGAGCTTTAGCGGCGGTTTCTGGCGCCGTGCCGCCTGTCATCGCACATACATCACTTACATGATGTGCGTACGGTATAAGTTTTGGCGATCAGAGACTCGGGCACCAAGCCTATGGCAATCGCGCTGAAATCTCGAACGGTTAGCAGAGGCTGGCGTCCGAGGGATCATATCACCCTGTCAGCTTGCATGGCGCCCTATATTTGATCACCGATCTCGGCCGGAACGCTCTGGCGGATGCCGTGCGGTGAAACGACACCAGAGCCACCACCGCCCAGGAACCCTAACCCGCCGCCGCCACCTTCACCGCTGCCATAATCCTCGGCGGTGATCCCCACCTAGAGGCGCGCACCACCAACGGCTTCACTAATTTTTCACGAAACTCTGATGGTTTAGGGTCGAGTAAAGCGTCAGTGCGTGCCATGTCATATCCACAAAGTATCTCCCTCTCCCCTTTTGAATTGTTCGAACGCGCCGAAGCGTTTTGGACGTATCAGAAGGCATCCCCAACCAAGCCACGATATTTCTTACTCTGCCACTCAATTAGGTTGGTCCTTAGAGCGTACATAGCTTCACGTCGCTCCCTCGCAGAGGATGAGCTTAAAAGGATTTTTGGACATGATTTACTTAAGCTCCTCGGTGAAGCCAGCAGATTAGGTCTGGCCGTTAGCGCATCGGCAGAAAGCGAGATAGAGAAATTGACTGAGGCGCATGTGAAATATTTTACCTGCTATCCTAAACAAGTCGCAAATCGAGTACTTATGATCGAGCATTTCGTTAGCCAGCACGTAGAAGAATTGTTCGAAACCGTTCGGTCGAAAATTGTAGCCCAATAGGTTGCACCTGCTGCGACAATTGGGTCCGGTCGTTGGCAGTGACTGCGTCACGCGGGGAACACTATGAGCTATCGGCGCAGGCTTGGTGTAATGCTCTCGGTACTTTGGCTGATCGGACTGCCGATCTATGTGCTTATCGACACCAACCAACGCGCGAGCGAAACCCTCGGCTCGTGCATGAGCGTTGTTAACAACATTGATTGGTGCCTACCAGGTGCTGGTTTCGTGAGCCCAAGAGAAATGATTCATAATTTGGTAGGCGGTGACCGAAACACTGTAGTCCTATGGGCTCTCATGATGGGGCCGATCATCGGCTTCTGGCTCATTAGCCGTATCGCCTTCGCTACGGTGCGCTCGATACGGCGATAATTTCAGAAGGTATAGTGCAGAGCCGTTCCATGACATCCGTTGCGCCGGGCACCGTCGTGCTTGGGTCGTGAAAGAGTTCGGCGTCAGGGACACAGATGGGCAAGGTATTAACCGAGCGGTGCCGATCACGTCCATCATTTTGAACATTGATGCGCGCTGGCGGGCGGCGCTCGTCAGCCGCGCTATTAGCTCAATGATTCTCTCGCAGCCCTTTAAGCCAATCTTCTACCGCACTCTTAGCCTGGTCGATCCTCGCTTTGGTTGGCGGTCCCGCGATTAAGTCGGAGAGCGCTATCACAGCCTCATGCCGTGCCTCAGTGAGATGCGTCTTACTTAAAAACATTGTCGCTGGTGTTGCGGCACGGATGGCCTCCCGTAGAATTGTGATCGTTGCGCTGCTGAGTGGTGCGGGTGATTGCGTATCGACTGCAGCTTTTGCTGCTATTGCAGCGTTTAACTCTTCATCCATGCTGAGCTTCCAGGCGGGCGGTATCCGTTTTCCGCTCGCTTGGCATACACAGCACTATCATCTACCCCCGGCGGATGATATGGCGTGTTGAGCGGCTGCCAGGATACTTACAGGGTTCCATGGCTTAGGCATGTAGACCACACCTGGTGGCAGTCTCTTCTCGGGATACTCGCCTGCATTTCCGGACGTTAGAACCACCACAAGGTGTGGCCAGCGCATTTTCACTTCGCGCGCCAAATCGATTCCATCCATGACACCGGAAAGCCTGATGTCAGCAAAAATCATGGCCACGTCCTGGCCACGCAAGAGCATGGTTGCAAGCGCAGCTTCCGCGCTTTCGGACTCGACGATGTCGAGTTCAACTTCCTCAAGCACCAGTTTCGTGAGGTGGCGCAGTTCAGCGTCATCTTCGACAATCAAAGCTATCCGCTGTTTTGATTGAACTCGGCTCATGCTCTGCCCTGTTTAAACGGGCTCGGCCTCAGGATTTCGCTTAAGGACCGGTGGGCGTTATGCAACGCCAGCGCCCAGTCTCGCTTCGGTTCGCAAGCAGTATCGCAAAATTTCGGCTAAACGGTGCCCCGAGTCCAGACGAAGGAGAGTAGTTGCGGTGTTGGAGTAGCGACGGAGCGTCTCAAATTCGCTATTCTGCAGGGTAAAAGGTTCCAGACCGTACGGCACCTAAGTACTTCCTCTTGCACGGGAAAAACCCCGGCAGGGCCGCGAAGCGGTCACATTATCATGCGGCAATTGCAAATGATGGAAAGCGCCAAACCGGCGTGCAAACGGGGAAGTCAACATGGCATTCGTGAAAACGAGCGAGAAATCGAACGAACCTGTTGAGGCCGGCAAGACAATCGAGACGCAGGTGGAAGGGGAAATCCGTGAATTCGTCCGCCGCGACGTTGCACCCCAGCGGCGGCAGCCCGAGCACGACAGCGAAATGGTAACGAGCAATATCGGCAACCTGCTCCAGCGCGTGGCCGGCACCTCGGTGAAGGAGATCGACAAGCTGGTCGCCGAGCTGCAGACGCTGCGGGAGACGCTGCAGAACGAAGGCGCCCGCGTGCAACGCGAGATCGTCGAGTACGCTTCCTTGAGTCAGGCCGCCATGCAGTCGACCCGGATCATTGCGGAAAGCCTGACGAGCTGGCCGAGCACGCGTCACGACTGAACCGAGTCGGCGCTCGTGGTCTGGCGCGGTTGATTTGACGCTCCTGTCAATGGTGCGGCAGTGCGCATAAGCCATAGCCGTGCCCGCAGTGGGGTTCTCTACTTTCTGCCGGCCTGCCCGCTGCATTCGGGGGAGACGTAGCAAGTCCGTCGTAGCACTTCCGTCGATGGGCATCGTGGAGGGGCGCGAAGGTAAGCGCATCCTGATTGAGGGGGACGGTCTGCGTTGGTCAAAATAAACCGTGGGCCCTATGCGTGCTTCATTTCCTCAACATGATCGCCGCTGCGCCGCGACCGAAGGCGCGCGGAATGGGATAAGTTGCCGGCGCCGGTGATCAAATATGTGCGCAATGTCGAGGTACTCGCCAGCCTACCTTGAGAATTAGATTAAGCTGAGGTTCCATGGCCGATTATTACTCCCTCATTGCACGCGCCGTCGCCGTTCTCGAAAAGAACAGCGGCGAGAACCGCCGAGCGCTTTACGAACGCGCGCGCGCGGCCTTGCTTGCTCAGCTGCGTGGGCTCACCCCCGCGCTTGATGAATCCGACATCACCCGCGAGCGCCTCGCGCTCGAAGAATCGATTCGCAAGGTAGAGGCTGAATCGGCCCGCGAGTTCGCCGAGACCACGCGTCAGCCGCCGGCGCCGAAAGTCCGCGCCACCGAGTCCCATCCCGAGCGGGCGGTCCAGCCGCGGCAACTCGAGCACGCCGCCGAGCTCCGGCGCGCGCGCGATCTCGACGAGCCATCTCCGCCGCCGCGTCGCTACCCGCCGCCGGAGGAAGGCCGCAAGGAAGCGCGCAGGGTCGATTCGGTCGAGCTTCCGCCGCTCGTCCCCCGGCCGCCAGCCGAGCGCGATCGCGGCCAGTGCCAGAGAATGCCTGCGTCTTTCGACCGCTTCGAGCCGCGAGCCCTGGAGTCGAAGGCGACGCACGAGCCGATGTTCGAGCCGCATCACGACCCATACGCACACCATGAGTTTTCGGAGCCGATGCTGGAATCATCGTTTCCGATGGATGATGCTCATGCCGCCGCGGGCGATGCCCACCGAGCCTCGCACGTTCCTGCGCTGGAAGACGAGGCGGCGCCGCGCACGCTGGCATGGCGGTCGTCGTTGTCCAGCCGGGGGCTGATCCTAGGACTTGCGCTGATCGCGCTCGCGCTCGCCGGGATTTACGTTTTGGTGCGGCAAGGGCCCAATCTGGTCGCCCTCTACCGTCCCATGCGCACGCCCGCGGTCGAGACCGTACGCGGGCCGCCGCCCTCCTCCATCGCGCAGCGGAAGCTCACAGAGCGGATCGAGCCCAACAGTCAGGTGTCCACGACCCCCGAGCAAGGCACGCAGGCCGCTGCCGCCATGACGCAGAAGGTGGTGCTTTACGAAGAGAATTCGACCGACCCCAACGGCAATCGCTTCGTCGGCTCGGCGATCTGGCACACCGAGACCCCCGGTCCCGGACAGCCGAACGAGCTGTCCGTGCGCGCCGATGTCGAGGTGCCCGAACGCAAGCTCAACATGACTTGGTCGCTTCGCCGCAACACCGACAAATCGCTGCCGGCGAGCCATACGGTGGAGATCATATTCAACCTTCCCCCCGACTTCCCCTCCGGCGGCATCTCCAACGTGCCGGGCATCCTGATGAAGGAGGCCGAGCAGACGCGTGGGGTGCCGCTTGCCGGGCTGGCGGTCAAGGTCACCAACGGATTCTTTTTGATCGGACTGTCCAACGTCGAGGCCGAGAAGGAACGCAATCTTCAGCTGCTCAAGGATCGAGCCTGGTTCGACGTCCCGGTGGTCTACAGCAACAATCGCCGCGCCATTCTGGCGATGGAGAAGGGCACCCCCGGCGAGCGCGTCTTCGCGGAAGCGTTCAAGGTCTGGAACCAGTAGGACCTTGCTGGACCCGCCATGCAGGGCGGCGCAGCGAACACGACCGGAGATGCGGATCGGTGAATGTGGAAGCCTGGGAAGCGGGCACCGTACTCAGACTTTCCGGACGGCCCATGTGGCCCGCCTTTGTACTCAATTTGATTGGACTTTCCTTGTAAGCCGGGCAAGAGCCGAGCGTCGAACGAATCGAACCCGAGGTAGCCACCTAAACCATTCCTGATCGTCAAGCCGGAAAGAAGGGCTCAGCGGCAGATTGAACCCGAACTGCATCCTTGTCCTCCGCGGTCTTCACCTTCATCGTTTATCACCAACAGTGGCCGAACAGTGCTTGGCGGATTTGTCCGTGATGCCCCGTGTCCGTGTTTCTGCCAATTCCCGACGCACTAGAGCAGGATGACTTTTCCTCAAATAGTCATCCTGCCCTATCCCTTTGCTTGAGCATATCCTTTTTCGCAAACCGGTCCCACTTTTGCGGGACATGCTCTAAGCTGCGGCGGGCCGGACCGGCTTCGGTTGGCGCGTCGTTTTCCCGCGATCATCACTGCCCAAGGCAACACACCTTACCCGTTCCTACAAGGAAGGCAGAAACTGGCGCGGCGGCGAGTTGCTTAGAAGGCCAATGCGTTGATTACGAGAATAACCGTGAACACGGCGCCAAGAGCTAACCCAAAAACCCAAGCGAAAAGAGTCTCTGCCTCACTCATAACACCAACCGACTTTACACATTAGTCGGGTGGATGCTGCGTCGGGTTCATGATATATCTATGAGATACAAACTGATTGCTATTATTGTCAGTCCCGCACTAGCGCAAGATTTTACCTACAAGGATTATGCGAAAGCATCATAGGTCTGGAGGCGTGGCTTTGTGTTCGGCATCTCCCAGTATATGTCTGCCGTTGCGCAGCCAGACGAAGAGCCCCCGTATCCGGTACGTACGGCTTTAAAAACGATCCCTCGGGGCCTCGACGGATAATCTGCTGGTTCAGTGCGTGGAGGCATACGTTGCAGCTAAGCCGGGCCTCTCTAACGCGCCGAGATCGAGGGCATCAAGCCGGGCAAGCTGCATGTGACCTATTCGGGGTGGGATGATAGGACGTGTGTCCCCTAATCAGTCTCCTCTTCGTGGGCCCGCCCCGACCCTCACTAGCCTAGCCGCGCGACCGCGAACGGCCGCCGCCTCGCGTTTAACAGCCGCCAAGGCGCGGCCGCCGGCGCGGTGCGCGCCCGGCGCTCGAAGGTTCTGATCGACCAGTGCTGCGGATCGCCGCCAGCCGCAGGTAGATCGCCGGTTCGATGCGCGGAGTAACTGCCGCCCTAAGTATGCAGCCGATAGCAGTGCCCGCCGCCCCTGTGTTTGACGCGCGCGCGACAGGCATCGAGCGTCGAGAATGAGCAGTCCGGATTTCCAACGGCGGTGCCACCTCGGAGATGCGCGCAGTACTTAGCCGCGTTGGCAGAGTCTTGTGGATAACAGACGAAGCCCATCGTCGAGAGAAGCATCGCGGCGATGAGCGCTAACTTTGAACGCGACATAGCAAGCCTCCCTAGCGAATTTTTCGGTTGCATTTTGTGCGTTTTCCGACCGTCCGCCGACGTCGCCTGATGAACGCCGACAAACGCTTATGTAACCCAAAATGCACCTTAAGGTTCCTTTGTTGAGGCCGGGCCGAAAGCATCAGGTCGGAGCGTACTTCTGCCGTCCTGGTCCGTTTCACCGGCAACGCTCGCGCGCTGCCATCACTACTCATATTGAAAGCAGAAAACGCAAATGACTCACGGAACCGTGAAGTGGTTCAATAGCCAAAAAGGCTTTGGTTTCATCCAGCCGGATGACGGAAGCAAGGATGTGTTCGTACACATCAGCGCCGTCGAGCGCGCCGGCATGTACAGCCTTAACGAGGGGCAGAAGATCTCATATGAGGTCGTCGCCGACCGCAAGACCGGCAAGTCCTCGGCGCAAAATCTTGTCGCGGCCTAAGTGCAGCGCTGACGCCATGACGCTTTGACCACAGATGTACTGGCAAGGCTCTGGTTTAGAGCCTCGCTTCTGGTCCGCCGGAACGCGGGGCTTTTTGTCATTGAGGGGGCGGAAGGAGAGCCCAAGATGGCTGAACAAGAGAGT
>Ga0306921_10005272_pt1 | contig 13389 bp, 11 predicted proteins | sample sta12Cox44000080_FD_203760 | JGI IMG/M metagenome (GOLD analysis project Ga0306921, IMG submission 203760) | Lab enrichment of tropical soil microbial communities from Luquillo Experimental Forest, Puerto Rico - statoxic.12C.oxic.44.000.080 (v2)... | ecosystem: Environmental > Terrestrial >... | reverse complement strand
GACCAAGTCGCGGCGGGACGCCAAGTATTCGAGACGACGGCCTGCGTGAACTGCCACACGATATCGGGTACTGCTGCCAGCGGAAAGTTCGGACCGGATCTGACGCACCTGATGAGCCGCAAAACGATTGCCGCTGGAGCAGCCGAGAACACTGAAGACAATTTGCGGGTGTGGGTCACAAGTCCCGATGCCATCAAGCCCGGCGCATTGATGCCGGCTATGCAACTGTCGAAACAAGACATTGATTCGTTAGTCGCGTATCTCATGAGCCTGCATTAGCGCCAGGGGAAGCTGATGTTCGACGCGCAACCGGTATCGCGGCCGATAGTCGTCACGCCGCAGCGGGAGTCTGCCAAGCCGTTGTTCGACCGTGTTCATGGATGGATCGTCACGGTCGACCATAAACGTCTGGGCTTGATGTATTTTTGCTACGGCATCGTGTTTCTGGTGATCGGCGGTATTGAGGCCTCCATAATGAGGGCCCAGTTGGCGGTTGCCCACAATCATCTGGTTTCGCCGGAGACGTTCAACCAAATGTTCACCATGCATGGCACAACCATGATCTTCTTTGCCGCCATGCCGATCGTCTTCGGTTTTGCCAACTATTTCATGCCACTTATGGTCGGCGCTCGCGATATGGCGTTTCCGCGCTTGAACGCGTGGAGCTTCTGGATGAGCGCGCTGGGGGGCATCATCCTTTACTTCAGCTTTCTCGGGGGCAGCGGGTTGTATGGGGCAGGAGGTGCGCCCGATGTTGGCTGGTTTGCTTACGCCCCGCTTACATCGCGGACATTTTCGGTAGGGAACAGCACCGATTACTGGATCATAGGGATATTAGTGAGCGGCTTCGGCAGCATTGGAACGGCTTTAAACGTCCTCACGACGATTTTGGCCATGCGCTGTCCTGGCATGACACTGAACCGGATGCCGCTGTTTGCCTGGATCAATGGCGTCATGGCTGTCCTGGTTTTGGTGGCCCTAGGGCCCTTAACCGCGGCGCAACTGATGTTGCTCATCGACCGCTATCTCGGCGGCCACTTCTTTGATACTCAAGCCGGCGGATCAGCTGTCATGTGGATGCACTTCTTCTGGATCTTCGGTCATCCCGAGGTATACATCCTCGTCCTTCCTGCATTTGCGATTGTTTCCGAAGTGATTCCGGTTTTCTCGCGCAAGCCGATCTTTGGTTATTCGATCATGGTGGCGGCAACCGTCACGATCGGCTTCATCAGCCTCGGCGTATGGGCGCACCACATGTTCACCATCGGGATGACCTCCTACGCCAATGCGTTCTTTGTGGCGTCGACGGCGGCCATCGCTGTTCCCACGGGAATCAAGATTTTTAACTGGCTGGGAACGATGTGGGGCGGCAAGATCCGCTTTGCTGTGCCCATGCTGTTCTGCATTGCCTTTCTCGGTCAGTTCCTCATCGCCGGATTGACGGGCATCATGCTGGCGGCGGCTCCTTTCGATTGGCAACTCGCCAATTCGTACTTCGTGATTGCGCATTTCCATTATGTAATTCTGGGCGGAATCGTCTTTGCCGTGTTTGCAGGCAGCTATTACTGGTATCCCAAAGTGATCGGCAGAATGCTCGACGAGAACCTGGGCAAATGGCATTTCTGGCTGTTCCTTATCGGCTTTCATTTGACGTTCGACTTTATGCATATCCCGGGACTGCTCGGCATGCCACGCCGCATTTATACCTACGAGCCGGCTCGCGGATGGGACATCTGGAACCTGATTGTCTCGATCGGCGTGATCTTTCAGGTCGCAGGGGTTGCGGTCTGGGCGTTCAATGTCGTGTGGTCGTATTTCAAGGGTAGAGTGGCGGGCAACGATCCGTGGGATGCGTGGACACTGGAATGGTCGACTTCTTCGCCCCCGCCGGTCTACAACTTTGCCACTCTCCCGGTGGTGCACAGCCGTCGTCCGCTGTGGGACTTGAAGCATCCAGAAGATCCCGACTGGAAGTACGAGTAAGCGCGGCTCAGGAAGGCACAAGCGGCTGACGGCAGGGAAAGGAGACTCCGGTTGGCAGCATCGACGATCGCCGTACCACCAATCGAAATGCCAATGTCCGCGAACATGCGCGGACGGGTGGGCATGTGGTGCTTGATCACTGCAGAGTCGACGATCTTCTGCATCTTCGTTGTAGCCTATCTCTACTACGCCGGGAAGAGCCTTAGCGGTCCGACTCCTCGCGAGGTGCTGCACATACCTTGGTTCACCTCGATTTGCCTTTTTTCCAGCAGCTTAACCATCGTGCTGGCGGAGAAGGCGATCCATCGCGGCGAAGTCAAGATTTTTGGGCTCTTCTGGTTTCTGACGATCGCCCTGGGCGTCATCTTCCTGATCGGCACGGCGCGCGAGTGGCATCGCCTGATTTACGACGAAGGCTTGACGATCAGCAGCAGCCTGTTCGGCACGACGTTTTACTCACTCGTCGGACTTCATGCCTTCCACGTGATTGTCGGCGCAACCGGGCTGACAATCATTCTGATCTTGACGATTTTAGGCTTCGTAAAGCGTGAGCACGCCGGGCGCATAGGCGTGTTCGCAATGTACTGGCACTTTGTCGATGCCATCTGGGTGGTGGTGCTGTCAGTCGTGTACTTCATCACACGCTGACGAGCGGGAAATCGTTTCATGAGCACAGAAAACACACCGCCGGTGGAAAACCCGGCACGGCAATTCATAGAGATGCCTGCGCCCACGGGGTGGCCCTTCACCATGGCACTGGGCAGCTCCTTGATGTTCGCGGGTCTGCTGACAGATGTCTCGGTGAGCGTGCTGGGCGCAATTCTGGCCGTCACTGGCGCGGTTGGGTGGTTTCGCCAGGTGCTGCCCCACGAGCACCACGAAGAGATACGAGTGCCCACCGAGGGACCGCAGCCGATTGTTCCCCCGCGCGAGGTGATGCGCCTGGAAGTTGCGGAGAAGGTACAACGCGCATGGTTGCCGCTTAAAGTGTACCCGATCTCCGCCGGCGTCAAAGGAGGCCTGGCGGGTGGTGTGGCGATGGCGCTGCTGGCCATGCTCTATGGCGTGGTCTTCTTCGGCAGCATTTGGTATCCCGTCAATCTGCTGGCGGGAACTCTCTATTCTCCGGCAGCGACGCCCTCGATCGAGTCGATGATGCACTTCCGAATCGATTGGTTCCTGTTCGCTCTTGCGATGCATATCACCATGTGTCTACTCGTCGGTGTCCTCTATGGCGCGATGTTGCCGATGCTGCCTACTCGTCCCATCATCCTGGGGGGAGTAATCGCCCCCCTGCTCTGGACGGGCTTGCTCTACCAGATCCTGGGCTACATAAATCCCATGCTCGATCAGCGCATCGACTGGAAGTGGTTCGCGGCCTCACAAGTTGCCTTTGGGGTGGTTGCCGGCCTGGTGGTGGTGCGCCAAAACAAGGTGTGGACCCATGAGAACGTGCCACTCGCTGTGCGGGCAGGAGTGGAAGCGCCCGGGCTCATGGATGAGCGCGACGAGGGAGACGAAAAGCGATGAAGGGGCGTTTCGCAGGTGTGGCGTTGGCTCTCGTCGCAATGCTCGCGCTTACCGCCTGTTCGCGGCTGAGTGGGAAACCTGCGCCCGGCCCCGAAGTTCCCCGGCCTGACTCCATCCTCGATCCGGTCGTGCTGTTCAATCAGAATTGTGCCGGCTGCCATGGTGCCGACGGACGGAAAGGGCCGGCGATGGCATTATCCGACCCGGTTTACCTGGCGATCGTCGACGATGAAACGCTGCGCTCCACGATTTCCCGGGGCCGGCCGGGAACGGCGATGTCAGCGTTCGCGCAAAAGGAAGGCGGGATGCTGACCGATGAGCAGATCAACGCAATTGTTCGCGGCATCCGGGAGCGCTGGAGTAAACCCGACGCGCTGGCTGGGGTATCCCCTCCCCCGTATGCTGCCAGGGTCGCCGGCAGCGCCCAGCGAGGAGAGGCAGCGTATACAACGTTCTGCGCTTCGTGTCACGGCAGCGGTGCGGCTGGAGGACCCAAGGCAGGGTCCATCACCGACGGCGCTTACCTGAGCCTGATCAGCGACCAGGGACTGCGAACGATCGTCATCACGGGCCGTCCTGATTTCGATGCGCCAGACTGGCGCGGCAACGTGGCCGGCAGTCCCATGACCGACCAGGAAATCACTGATGTCGTTGCGTGGCTGGTATCGCAACGGCCCACGGGAGCGCAGACCGCGTCATCGTCCCCATCGGGAGGTGTACATTGAGTTCGCAGCCCACGAAACCGCCAGAAACGGGCGAGAAGGATAAACCTGACGTTTCTCGCCGCGACCTGTTTGCCAAAATCGGTTTGCTGCTGAATGGCCTGGCAGTCACCGTCCTGTTCGTGCCCGTGGTTGGTTACCTTCTTTCTCCAATCCGGCGAGGCGAAAATGGTCGCTACAAGAGTTGGGTCTCGCTGGGCGAACTCGATGCGTTTCCCGAGGGCCAGACGCGTCTTGCTAAATACCAGAATCCTGTATCTTCGCCGTGGGATGGTGATACTGACCACATTCCTTGCTGGGTGCGGCGCATACAAGGTGAGCAGTTCCAGGTCTTCGCCATCAACTGCGCACATCTTGGTTGTCCGGTTCGCTGGTTTGCGCAGTCGGGCTTGTTCATGTGTCCGTGCCATGGAGGTGTGTACTACCAGGACGGCTCACGCGCTTCCGGACCACCACCACGTGGTTTGTTCGAGTACGCCTACAAAGTCGAGAACGGAAAGCTCCTGATCGACGCTGGACAACTCCCCACTTTATCCACCACCGCGAGCCTGCGGGACAGGAAGACCGGATGTCAAGGCTAGAGAAGATCGGAAACTGGTTCGGGGAAAGGCTGCAGATTGGAGCGTCGATCCGCGAGGCGGCCGGCCATCGGGTTCCGACGAAGTCGGCAAGCTGGTGGTACGTTTTCGGGAGTGCTGCGCTCACGGTTTTTATTTTGCAGATCTTCACCGGCATCATGCTGGCCATCATTTATGTTCCATCGGCTGCCGAGGCCTGGAACAGCCTGCAATATCTCAACCACAGCGTCACCTTGGGCTGGTTCCTCCGCGGCGTTCATGGCTGGGGCTCCAACTTCATGGTCGCGTTGGTGCTTATCCATATGTGCCAAGTGATTCTCTTCGGGGCTTATAAATTCCCCCGGGAGCTCACTTGGATCATTGGTGTTTTTCTGCTCCTGCTGACCTTGGGAATGGCCTTTACGGGCCAAGTCCTGCGTTTTGACCAGGACGCCTATTGGGGACTGGGAATTGGTGCTTCCATTGTTGGTCGGGTTCCACTGATCGGCGCTTTCCTGGTGCACCTGTTGCTCGGGGGGCCGATCATCGCAGGCGATACGCTTTCCCGATTCTTCGCCATACACGTATTTGTGATCCCGGGCCTGCTCATCGGATTAGTTTCGCTGCACCTCTTGATGGTGCTGAAACTTGGTATTAACGACTGGCCAATGCCGGGGCGTATCGTTCGCCGCTCCACCTACCTAAAGGAATACCATGAACTGACCCAGAAGGACGGAGTGCCATTCGTGCCGGAGGCGGTGTGGAAGGATATGTTCTTCTCCGCCGCCATCGTTGTCAGCGTCATGGCATGCGCCGCATTCCTGGGGCCTTATGGTCCCAGCGGCTACCCCGATCCAACCATAATTCAGACAGTTCCCAAGCCGGATTTCTTCTTCCGGTGGCTGTACGCGATGTTGGCTTTGTTGCCGCCCGGGATAGAGACTCCCCTGCTCCTTATGGGTCCCGTAGTCGTGCTTGGTTTCTTGATTCTCCTGCCTTTCCTATCGGGGGAAGGTGAAAAGAGCTGGAGACGGCGGCCCATTGCCGTGGCCACGTTGCTGCTGACTGCGGTTGCCTTGGGAACGTTCACCGAGCTGTCCAGCTACTCTCCCTGGAGCCCGGTGATGAATGGCTGGAGCGGCGATCCCGTTCCGGTTGAATATCTATATGGACGCTCACCGCTGGAGCGCCAAGGTTCGTTGGTGTTCCAGGTCAAGCAATGTCGAAACTGTCATTCCATTGGGGGCTCGGGTGGCAAAAGAGGCCCGGCGCTTGACCGGGTGGCCACGAACATGACACGCGATCAGCTCGTGCGGCAGGTTCTGCAGGGTGGCGGCAATATGCCGGCCTATGGCAAGAATCTGAATCCGGCGGAAGTAACGGCCCTGGTATCGTTCCTCGAAACGCTGCACCCGGCAAATCAGCCGGCTGCAAGCGACGCAGCCCGGGCGGTCGTTACTCACCAGGAAGCAGCAGGAGCTGCCGAGAAGAACCGCTAGCCAGCGATGTCGCCTGTGTTTCAAGCCGCGCTGCGATCCTGGTCCATTCCTCCTGCCGCAACCGTCGTCATTCTTTTCACGGCACTGGTTTATCTGCGTGGCTGGTGGTTGCTGCGACGAGCGGGATTGCCGTTTCTCCCGCCGTGGCGGGCGGTGGCGTTCCTCGCAGGCCTTCTTTCCCTTTGGGTAGCCCTTGCCTCTCCGATGGATGTGTTGAACAGCTTCGTGCTGACGGCGCACATGTTGCAGCACATGCTGCTGATGATGTTTGTGCCGCCACTGCTGCTTCTGGGCGCTCCATTGCTGCCGCTGCTGCGGGGATTGCCGATTTTCGCAGCCCGCGAATTTGCCGGGCCGTTCGTGAAGTGGTCAGTCGCCAATCGGGTCGGGCGGGCGCTCACCCATCCTGTGGTTGCCCTACTGCTGATGGGCGTCACCATGTTTGCCTGGCATCTGCCGGCTGCCTATGAGTTGGCGCTGCGATCTTCTGGGTGGCACCAGGTGGAACATGCATGCTTCCTTCTGGCGTCGCTCATTTTCTGGTGGCCGGTGGTACAGCCTTGGCCAAGCCGCATGCAATGGCAGCGCCCCGCGATGGTGCCTTACCTGCTGGTCGCCGATCTGCAGAACACCGTCCTGTCGGCGGCGCTGGTTTTTTCCGATCGAGTGCTGTATCCCTCTTACGCGGCTATGCCCCGGGTGTTCGGGCTATCAGCGTTGCAGGATCAAGTGGCGGCGGGATCCATGATGTGGGTACTGGGCTCACTCGCATTTGTTCTTCCGGCTGTGGCGATTGCAGTGCAGTACCTTTCGAGAAGGTCCGAGCCGACCAGGTCGCCAGGCCGAAGCGAGCCATCCTACCTGGATACCGTTTTCGCAGCTCCCCCGAATATTCCAATCTTTAGCAGTTTCATGCGGCGCCGGTTCGGCATACGCACTCTGCAGGCAACCTGGTTTCTGATTTTGTTCGTTTTAGCGGGCTTGTTGTTCGCCAGACTATCGTCAACCGCCTCCGACGATGACGACCAGGTGCTACATTTCAGGCAAGCCTCGGGCCTGTTCGATGTTGCGGTATTCGCAGACCGCGAGCTCCATGTCGGGCCAGCTTCGTTCAGCATCTTAGTGCAGGATCGAAATACCCGGAAAGTCCTTCTCGACACTAATGTCGAATTCGAGGCACATAAGTCCGGCCAGCCTCCTGGCTCAGCGACGCAGGCAACCTATGAAGACTCGGACAACAAGCTGCTGCAAGGCGGAGTCTTAGATCTGCCGGCATCGGGTGATTGGCTGCTAAAACTCCTTCTCACCCGTAATTCGGAAGCGGCAGAATTTTCATTTCCATTCCGGGTGGAACAAAAGAAGGCGAAGGTGGAACTTCCATGGCCATATGTTGCTCTCGGCGTCATTGCGGGCTTGCTGGGATTCAGCTATCTGCGGCGACATCGCCGTCGCAGCTTTCACTCGCGGGCCGAATGCGATGCTGCAGGTCGGGAAGCGCAAGTCGACTAACGGTGGTTACGGTTGCAAACGTCTTATGAACAGAAAAAGCCTTCCTCATCAAAGCTGGCCTGCGGAATATTATCAGAACAGCGCTTGCTCCCCCGCTGTTATCGGGGAGCAGAAAAACGTGGCTTTTCCTGACATTCAAGACTCCCGCCCCATCGAAGGCTTGCAGGGACCAGCATCCTTTATTTCAAAACCAAGTTAGCGAAAGCAAAACGGCAAGGGTATTTCCGTGATGTCCGGACCTCCCAACAATGCTCCGAGAGATGGGGAGGAAAGTTCACCCCGTGTGCGGTGGGCGATCGGACACGACTTATTGATCAACCTTCACTCGGCCTGGTCTGGGGGTAATGCATCGAGGCATGAAGGGGGTTGATGAAGGTGGGTAGGTATGTCCGCATACAGTGGGGCAGCGATAGACGCAAGATTTTGGCTTAGCGTGATCGTGTCGGCGATCGGTAAAGGGATCGGCACGCCCGACGGTTCATAATGATTGCGAATTTCCCGACACAAGGCTTCCGCAGACAGCTGAACGTCGGGAGCCTTGCTCGAAACCCTTCCGGCGACGTCGTCGGCCATGGCCCTCGCCAGGACGGCCATGTCCTCTTCGAAGGCCCACTCTGCCTCCACGATTTTTGGCGGTAGTACCGTACTCCTCAGCTCCAAGAGGTACTGTAAAAAGGTGACCTGTACCTGCTACAAAATCCCGATGATTGGTTGCCATCGTTTGAGGTCGTCGCGAATTTTCAGTTTACGTTCGCGCGACGGTCCGAACTCGAAGGGCCCGCCTGGCCGCTTCCTTGGGCTCCGTTTTGCGTGATTGCTCGAAGAGTTCCGCCAGCCTCTGCAAATTGCGGCAAAACCCGTCTTGCATCTCCTGGAGAGCGTCCCTGACCCAGAGTCGATCAAAGATCAGCCACATCGACATCAGGCCCAGCAATACCCCAACCGCACGGTCGCGGGCGATGCTCAGGGAGGTCTCGGGGGCAAATTCCTGCAGGTGGATCAGGTAAAAAGCAAAGGCTACCTGGACACCAAGATAGGAGAGCCGGGGAGTTGCTCTCGCGATCCACGATGAAATTGCAGCGACGACTGCAAACAGGACGGTGAAGCCGGTAATCGAATCAAGATGGGGAAGCACAAAGACCTGGGCACCCATTCCGAAGACGAAACCACCCACAATCGCTCCTCCCAGTCGAAGAAATTGTTTCTGTCGCGACGAACCAATGGTCGAGAGCGCGGTGAGAATGCAGGTCACGAACGCAGTACTGAGACCCGGCCAGTCGATGGCCTGGTAAACCACGTAGGCGAGCATGGTGTGGCCAGCGTACCGCGAATGGCGAATTGAGATGGTCGAAATTGGAAAGAGCATCGGCGACGAAGAGCCGTGGCCCGACTTCGGCATCCAGTGGTGCCGCAACCAACCATTCCTCTGTGCTCCCGCTAAGGGAAAACGCATGCGTTATAAGGGCGAACGTTCGTTCCATTTCCGGGAGAAGTGGCAGGTCCGAGGGCTCAGGCTGGCTGGCCATGTCGATTGCGCGCGGCAACTGAGGCATCAGATCGCGACGAAGATCCGAGACTTGGTTCGCAAGACGCAGGCACCGGTCGCGATCTTCCTGACGCAAGGCGATGGACTGGGTGGAGCGAACAATGTGCAGGCTGGCGGCAAGGTCGATCAGACGCCCCAGCGGGGCGACCGCTACATTCATCCGCTCGATGAACGGCCGCGCGTAACTGGAGTGGAGTAACTGTCGGCGCGTTCGGGAGGTTGTGATTGGTGAGAAGTTCATCTTTCCTCGCCTGCACGATGCCTTGGCAGTTTTCTCGGCGTGTTCCCGCTGATTTCCGCAGCGGACTTCAACGAACCCGAACAAAGCCTCGCAATCCTTTCTACGGCTCCAATCTGCGGGATGTCAGCCATAACTAACTCACCTGACGCTCAGAGCAACCCAAACAGCTCCCGAAAAACGGTCAATCAGTAGCCGGCGGCCGCTAACGGGGACTTGTCCCTATCCAGTTTGTCGACCAACCTCTTGACGATGCACGCGCCAGCCTGAAGCACCCAGTCCCTTCGGTTGCAATGGCAGGCCGCTTCTCTTGTCTTCACACTTTCACCCGACCAATCGTTTTTATACCCATACGCCGGTCGGAGACTGTGACAGTTCCATCATTGGCGGACAGAAAAAAATACGCGTCGCCACTTTAGTGGAGGGCGGGCTGGCACTAAGTAGCGGGCGTACGTCACCTGCCACTAGCTCTATGGCACTGCGGTGTATCCGTGATGGTTTTTCCAAGACTCGAATACGGGATGATTAAAGTAAGACCTAATAAGCAGGTGAGCCGTGCAGGTAGGGCAACGAACCTGAAGAGGCCAATTGTGAAATGTGCCTCGCACCCGTCAAAAAAAAATCGCGCCTACCTGTCTGAATTGACAGTTCTCAGACACCCGCCTTTGGTATTGAAATGGGGACGAAAAGAGCGCGGTCCCCCGCTGCTTGACGCGCTCGGAGGAAGCACGCATCGACTAGTGGGGACAAGTTCGATGCCAAGGCAGGGACTGGCAAAATAGAAGGGGTATGACGTATGTCTCCGCAGCAGGCACATGTAGCCCAGGCGACGGATGTTGACCAGGTTGCGATCAATACCATCCGCACTCTTGCGATCGACGCGATCCAGAAGGCAAACTCCGGGCACCCCGGTACACCGATGGGCGCAGCGCCCACGGCATACACGCTGTGGCAGCAATTCCTGCGCTACGATCCGGAGCAGCCAATGTGGCCGAACCGTGACCGCTTCGTGCTGTCCAGCGGTCACGCTTCCATGTTGCTTTACGCGCTGATTCATCTGGCGGGCGTGAAGGCGGCCAATCCTTCGTATGAAAAAGTCGGGTCCGAGGCCGTTACCCTGGACGACATCAAGACGTTTCGGCAGGAGGCCAGCCGGTGCCCTGGCCATCCGGAATACGGTTGGACGTCAGGCGTGGAGAGCACGACGGGCCCACTGGGCCAGGGAGTTTCGACCAGCGTTGGCATGGCGATCGCAGGCTGCTGGCTGGCAGAAACCTACAATCGCCCTGGTTTCGAGCTTTTCGATTTCAATGTCTACGCTCTGTGCGGCGATGGCGACATGATGGAGGGGATTTCCAGTGAGGCTGCCTCCGTCGCCGGCCACCTCCAGCTCCCGAACCTTTGCTGGATCTACGACAGCAACCGGGTCACCATCGAAGGGCACACGGACATTGCCTTCACGGAAGATGTTGCGGCGCGTTTCCTGGCATACGGATGGGAAGTAACGCGGGTCACCGACCCCAATGACACCGAGCTCGTCGCGCGTGCCTTGAAAAGGTTCCTGGCGGCCAAGCGCCCGACGATGATCATTGTGCACAGTCACATTGGCTATGGTGCGCCGCATAAGCAGGATTCGCCTTCAGCTCATGGCGAACCCCTGGGTGCAGAGGAAGCACGTCTGGCGAAAGAGTTCTTCCGCTTCTCCCCGGATGAGTCGTTCGTCGTACCTCCGGGAGTGAAGGAGCACTTCGGTGCGAAGATGGGCGCGCGCGGAAGACGGTTGAGCGAGGAATGGAACAAGCAATTCACCCGCTATCGCGCGCAGTATCCCGACCTCGCCGACAATCTCGATCGCATACAGAAGCGGGAACTTCCCGTCGACTGGGAGAAGGCGCTGCCCTCATTCCCCGCAAGCGCAAGCGGCATTTCCACTCGCGACGCTTCCGGCAAGGTGCTCAATGCGCTGGCAGAAAAGATTCCCTGGCTGCTGGGAGGAGCGGCGGATTTATATCCCAGCACGAAGACGCGTCTCACCTTTGAGTTCGCCGGCGACTTCCAGCCCAAGGGTGAATTGGGCGACTACCGTGGCCGTAACTTCCATTTTGGCATTCGCGAACACGCCATGTGTGCGATCGTCAACGGGATGGTGCTGACGGGATTGCGGGCCTTCGGTTCCGGCTTCCTGATCTTCACCGACTATGCCCGGGGTGCGATCAGGCTTTCGTCGCTCATGGATCTTCCTGTGCTTCACATCTGGACGCACGATACGATCAGCCTGGGCGAAGACGGCCCCACGCATCAGCCCATCGAGCAGCTCCTTTCCCTGCGTGCAGTGCCGGGCATGGTTGTTCTTCGTCCAGCCGATGCCAACGAAATGGTCGAGGCCTATCGTGTGGCGTTATCGCTCAAGGATAGGCCATCGGAGATCGTCTGCTCGCGACAGGCACTGCCGACTCTGGATCGCACGAAGTTTGCGCCTGCCGCTGGCCTGGCCAAGGGAGCTTATGTCCTGGTCGATGCTGCTGATGGCAAGCCTGCGGTCATTCTCATCGGATGCGGCAGCGAAGTTTCGCTCTGCCTGGACGCATGGCAGCAGCTGACCGCACAGGGAATCAGGACGCGCGTGGTAAGCATGCCTTCCTGGGCGCTGTTTGATGCCCAGGACCAGGCATACCGGGATGCAGTACTTCCGCCGGCTGTGAAAGCGCGGGTGACCGTCGAAGAAGCGTCGCCGATCGGCTGGGATCGGTATGCAGGACGCCACGGAGTGGTGCTGGGGATGCGTACGTTCGGCATGTCGGCACCGATGAAAGTCGTGATGGAACATTTTGGTTTCACCGTCGAGCACGTAATCTCGGCTGCGAAACAGGCGATAGCACAATCGAGCTAAAGTTTGGGTGTCAATTCTGCTAGGAGAGAGACGATGCAACTCGGGATGATTGGTTTGGGGCGTATGGGTTCTTACATGGTGCAGCGCCTGATGAAGGCAGGCCACGATTGCGTTGTCTTCGATACGCATCCCCAAGCGATGCAGGAGCTGGTGGCGAAGGGAGCGGCGTCGGCTGGCACGCTGGCGGAATTTGTGAAGAAGCTGAGCAAACCGCGGGCGGTATGGCTGATGGTCCCGGCAGCCGCCGTCGATGCCGTGCTCGGCTCGCTGAAACCCTTGCTGCAATCCGGCGACATCGTGATCGACGGTGGCAATTCGTATTACCACGACGACATTCGCCGTGCCGGTGAGCTGCAACCGCTCGGCATCAACTACGTGGATTGCGGCACCAGCGGCGGTGTCTGGGGCCTGGACCGCGGCTACTGCCTGATGATCGGCGGCGACAAGTCTATCGTGGAACATCTCGATCCAATCTTTAAAGCATTGGCTCCGGGGGTCGACGCCGCGCCGCGTACCCCGGGCACATCGGGCGAACCTTCCACGGCCGAAAACGGCTACCTGCGCTGTGGTTCGAACGGAGCCGGCCACTTCGTCAAGATGGTGCACAACGGCATCGAGTATGGGGTGATGGCGGCATTCGCGGAAGGGCTGAACATCATTCGCAACGCCAATGCCGGCAAGACCAAGCAGGAGGTTGATGCCGAAACGACACCCCTGCGCCGTCCCGAGCTGTACCAGTTCGACATGAACATGGTCGACGTAGCGGAAGTCTGGCGGCGTGGCAGCGTGATTGGATCATGGCTGCTTGACCTGACGGCCGCTGCATTGCGTGAAAATCCCGACTTGACCGATTTTGCCGGGCGCGTTTCGGATTCCGGCGAAGGCCGGTGGACGTTGCAGGCTGCCATTGACGAG
>Ga0306921_10005269_pt1 | contig 13392 bp, 9 predicted proteins | sample sta12Cox44000080_FD_203760 | JGI IMG/M metagenome (GOLD analysis project Ga0306921, IMG submission 203760) | Lab enrichment of tropical soil microbial communities from Luquillo Experimental Forest, Puerto Rico - statoxic.12C.oxic.44.000.080 (v2)... | ecosystem: Environmental > Terrestrial > Soil... | reverse complement strand
CAGTAGCTGCTGCGTCACCGAGGCGGGCAGTTCGTCGAGGAGCGCCGTTCGGTCGTCCGGGGCCATGTCGTTCAACATCTTTGCCACTTCTTCGGTGGCCATGGCCTTCACGAGCTGCTGCTGGGCCTCGAGAGAGATGTACTCGAAGACTTCGGCGGCGAGGTCGCGCGGCAGGAGCCGGAACGCCACGACCTGTTGCTCCACCGGCAACGGCTCGATGAGGCTGGCCGCCGTGCCCGGCGACCAGTGCTTGAGCATCTCGTGGAGCGCAACGAAGTCGCGAGCCTGAATCACGCGTTCGAGGTCGGTCGTCTGTGCCAGCACCATGCATTCCTCTCGCTCGTTGGTCTGGGGTGGGTGCGAGCACGCTCACCATACCCTAGTCGGTAGCGCGCTGTCCTGCGTGACGTCGGTGATCGCGCCAGAACGACTCGGCGACCATTCCGTAGCGCTCACGTAACACGTGCGGCGAGCCATTGCCGCCACGAACCGCCACTTCTCGCACCCGCCGGAGTCGTTCTTCGTGGGAACCGAGTCCTACGTCGATTGGTGCGGACAGGCCCAGGGGGTCATTCCGCTTCCACGGCGCAACGGGAGAATGGTGCTGGTGTGGTCAAGGAGCGTTGGAAACGTCTGACTCCGGCTGGACGGCGCAGCAGATGCTGGCGATTATCGCCGGCCGCAATTTCAGGCGCGCTAAATATCCGGTCCAGGGCGTTTCCCATTTTCAGAAGGAGCGCGGACTGACTCGCGCCGCCGGCGGCCGGTAGAGCCCGTCGTCGGGTCCCACCTCGAACGCGGCGTAGAAGGCGTCGATGTTGGAGGGCGGGCCGTTGGCGCGGTACGCCCCTGGCGGGTGCGGATCGGTGGCAAGCCGGCGGAGGAGATCGTCCTCGCGGTACTTGCGTGCCCAGATGCGAGCCCAGGCCATGAAGAGCCGCTGGTCGCCGGTGAAGCCGTCGAGCACGGGTGACGGCCTCCCGCGCAGGGCCAGGTGGTAGGCGCGATGGGCGGCGCGGAGACCGATGAGGTCCGCGATGTTCTCACCGAGGGTGAGGGTGCCGTTGACGCGGTGACCGGGCAAGGGCTCGTAGGCCTCGTACTGCTGGGTGAGAAGGGCAGCCCGCCTGCGATACTCGGCGTCGTCCGCCGCCGTCCACCAGTCGCGCAGCCGGCCCTCGGCGTCGTACTGGCGGCCCTGGTTGTCGAAGCCGTGGCTGATCTCGTGGCCGATCACCGCCCCGATCGCCCCGTAGTTCACCGCGTCCTCCGCCGCCGGGTCGAAGAAGGGCGGGCGGAGGATCGCGGCGGGCACGACGATCTCGTTGCGGGCGCGCGCGTAGTAGGCGTTCACGGTCTGGGGGGTGATCGCCCACTCCCCACGATCCACAGGCCGGCGGAGGCGGGCCACCTCCCTGGCGTGCTCCGCTTGCGCCACCCGCAGCAGGTTGCCGACGAGGTCGTCGCGCGCGATCCGCACCCCCGCGTAGTCGCGCCAGTGCTCTGGATAACCCACCTTGATGTCGAGGGCGGCAAGCTTGGTCCGGGCCTCCGCCTTCGTGGTCGGCCCCATCCACGTCACCTCCTCCTCAAGGTAGGCGCCGAGCGCGGTCACCACGGTGAGGGCCACGGTCCGGATGCGGTCGCGGGCCGCGGGCGGGAAGTGCTGGCGAATGTAGGCGCGGCCGACGAGGTCGCCCAGGGTGCGGTCCAAAACCTCCACCGCCCGCTTCCACCGGGGCCGGTCCTCGTGGATCCCGCGGAGGGTGGCCTCGAACATCTCGAAGTGCGCACCCGCGAACGGCGAGGCGAGGTAAGGGGCGTAGGCGTGGACGAGCTGGTACGCGAGGTAGCGGCGCCAGACCGCGAGCGGCACCTCGCGGACGGCGGCGCCCACCCCCGCCCTGTAGCCCGGCTGGCCCACGAGGAACTCCGTGGCGTCGATCCCCGCTGCCGCGAGCATGGGACGCCAGTCGACGCCACCAAGAGCGTTGAGCTCGCGGAGGCTCAGGCGATTGGTGGTTGCCCCGGGATCGCGGTGCTCCTCCCGCGGACTATGGGCGCGAGCGAGCCGCGTCTCCAGGGCCACGATCGCCTGGGCGTCAGCGAGGTCGCCGATCCCCGCCAGCCGCACGATGTCGGCCACGTAGGCCTCGAACCGCTGACGGTACTCTGCATGCCGCGGGGTGTCCTCGAGGTAGTAGACGCGGTCGGGAAGGGCGATTCCCGTTTGCCAGAAGGCAGCGACGTGGCGGTCCGGCCGATCCGGATCGACCTCCACGTAGAAGTCGAGCGGGGCGTGGACGGCGAGCGTTTGGAAGTGCCCCATGCAGGTGAGCAACGCCTCCCGTGAGTCGATGGCCTCGATCCGGGCGAGCTCGGGCCGGAGCGGATCGAGACCGACGGCCTCGATCCGTGCGGTGTCCATGAAGCTCAGGTAGAGATCCCCGATCCGCTGCGTATCGGAGCCGGCAGGAGCCGTGGGTGCCTCCGCCGCCGCTGCCTCTGCGATCGCCCGCACATCCGCGTAGGCCTGGTCCTGGAGCATCCCGAAGGCGCCGTAGTTCGACCTGTCGGGCGGAATCGGGGTGTCGCGCAGCCAGGTTCCCGCGACAAACCGGTAGAGGTCGTCCTGGGGGCGCACGGTGCGATCGAGGCTTTCGAGGTCGAGGCCCGACGAGAGCGAACTCTTGCCCGCGCCCGCGGATTGGCAGGACGCGAGCCAGGGGGCGAGGAGGAGGGCTAGGAACTCGCGGCGCTTCAGCATGGCGCGGCGGCCTACCGACGGGCGGCGGCGAGGCAGGCGGCGCGCGGCGAGAAGAAGATGGAAGAGATCCGCATGTCGTGCCCTCCCGTACCGGGAAGGTTTTTCGAAGTGAGACGCAGCGCGGTTTCGAAAGCGGTGCCACCCTCCACCCGCGTCGAGGACTTGTCAAGCAGATGCGCCAGGATTCGGCGGGCACTGTGACAACTTGGTGTCAGCTTCCGGGCTCTCCATCGGACCCGACGCCGCATCACGTTCGGGGCGACCGTAAGCGACCACGTCAGGGACACTGGAAACAATGTTCTCGACACACATGTAGATAGGGCGCTCCTCTCGTCATCGATTCTCCACCAAAACGCCGCAGAGTCTTAGTCACGGCTCGTCAGGGATCCTTCCCTCATACTCGGCGCAGGCGGGAAGAGTTCGCGGGGGAAAGGGGACCATGACCGCGGGTGGGGATCGCACGATCTGGGTCAGCGACATGCTTCGCCGGCGACGACCAAGACCGTCGTGGTACAGGCCGCGCTGACGTGACCCTCCATTCGGATCCGCGCGGGCGCGTGGCTGGTGTGCGAGCATCGTTCACCTATGGGCCGATCGCCGGGCTCTACGACGCATCGTTGCGGATGTTCGGCGTCAGGCGGGGCGTGGAACAATTTCTAAGCCGGCTCGACTGGCAGCTGCCGGCGCATCCGCGCATCCTCGACGCTGGCACGGGCACCGGCACCATCGGGCTGTGGGCGCTCAAACGTCTTCCGGACTCCGAAGTCGTGGCCTTCGACATCGACCGAAAGATGCTGGCCATGCTGAGCCGCAGGGCCGAGCGGCTGGGCGAGAACCGCCGCCGCCTTGTCGTAGCCCACGGCGATCTCCGCGCACCCGGGGTCCTCATCCGGCTCGACGATGGCCAGGTGCTGGTGCTCGGCCCGCGGACGTTCGACGCGGTGGTGGTGGGCGCGGCCCTCGAGCACGTCCCGCTCGATGCAGCGATAGGACCGCTCGCCCGCCTGCTTCGGCCCGGTGGCGTGTTCTTGAACCTCGGCATCCGCCCGGGGCCTACCGGCACGGTGCTCGCGCGTCTCTATCGGTGCCATACCTACTCGCCCGACGAAATCTTCCGGTCCCTCCGTAGCTTTGGGTTCGTGGATATACGGGCTTTGCGCCTCGCCGCGGCCGACTCTCCCGCCAATTTCACCCGCATCGCCGTCTTCGCCCGCAAGCCATGACCGGAGACCCCACAGGCAGGAGCCGAATCTGTCTCGTCACGGAGACGTATCCGCCTGAGATCAATGGAGTGGCGATGACCCTGGCGCGGCTGGCGGAGGGCTTGCGGAAGCGTGGGCACGCCGTGTCCGTCGTCCGCCCACGCCAGCCCGGCGACGCCGACAGTACCAGCACGACCCGCGATCCTGCGGTCCTGCTGGTCCAGGGTATGGTCGTCCCCGGTTATCCGGCAGTGCGATTGGGATTGCCTGCCGCTCGGCGGCTCGAGGAGCGGTGGACGCACCGCCGCCCCGACGTCGTGTACGTGGCGACCGAAGGACCGCTCGGATGGTCCGCGGTGGCCGTTGCGCGTCGGCTCGGCGTCCCCATCTGGAGCGGGTTCCACACAAACTTCCCCGAGTACGCGCGGTACTACGTGGCGCGGTGGATCGTGCCCGTCGTCTTTCGCTTGCTGCGGCGCTTCCACAATCACACGGACGGCACGATCGTGGCGACCGAGGAGCTGCGGCGCCGGTTGTCGTCGGCCGGCTTCAGGAACGTCTGCATTCTCGGGCGCGGCGTGGATTGCGAGCTGTTCTCTCCTCGGCGACGCTCCCGCGAGCTGCGGGCCGCATGGGGGGCCGCCGATCGCGACATCGTGGCGCTCTCCGTGGGCCGCCTCGCCGCCGAGAAAAATCTCCCGCTGGCGCTGAGCGCGTTCCGGGCGCTGCGACGAGTGCAGAGCACGGCCCGTTGCGTGATCGTGGGGGACGGACCGCTGCGCAAGAGCCTGGAGCGCGCAAACCCGGACGTGATCTTCTGCGGGATGCTGGGCGGCGAGCGGCTCGCAACCCACTACGCCTCGGCGGATCTCTTTCTGTTCCCCAGCGAGACGGAGACTTTCGGGAACGTGACGCTCGAAGCCATGGCCAGCGGCTTGACGGTCGCCGCCTACGACTACGCCTCGGCCGGCATGCACATCCGCCGGAGTGAGTCGGGAGTGCTCGTCGCGCGAGGGGATGCGCGGGCCTACGTGGACGAGGTAGCCGCTTTGGGGCAGACGCCGGAGGTGCTGTCGCGCATGGGTGCTCGGGCGAGGGCGCACGCGGTCTCTCTCGACTGGCGCGCCGTCGTAGAGAGGTTCGAGATTCTGCTCACGAGCTCGGTATTCGACCGGCAGGCGGGGGCTTTCGCCGTGGCGCCAGCCGGCGTGACGGAGTGAGAGGCGAAGGGGACGGAGACGAACAAAGGAGATCGAGCATGGCAATCGTGGGTGTGATGGCGGGCTGGATGGAGCGCTTGAGCGGTGCCGCCAGCGGCGCGTGGGCGGAGGTGCCGGGGGACGGATGGTGGCTGCTGGCCATCTCGATCTTCGCGGGGGCCTTTCTTCTCGGGGCACGCCGAGCCGCGACGGTCATTCGAACGCTGCGAGCCCGGGCCCTGACGCCTGCGCTGTCGAGGCAGCTCGCGTGGTGGGTGCGGCCGCGCAGCTATTCGGACGAAGAATTCTTCCTGGCCGACGGGGCGGATGAGCGCACGGTCGCCCGCCGGCGGGCGGGCATCGACCGCCTGGCGCACCTCTTCGAGACGCAGCATCCCCGCTCGGCGGCTTGGGGCGACGCGATCCGGAGCAGCCTGTCGGATCTCCGCTTCACCGACGCCAACCGCGTGCCGTTTCCCTTCGCACGGTTCATGCGCGAGCGGTTCAGCCTCTGCTCCGTGGTGACGGCGTCGAGGGGGCCCTGGCTTCGTGATCTCGACGGGCACTGGGCCCTCGACCTGAGCGGCTCATACGGACTCAATGTGGCGGGCTTCGACCGCTACAAGGAGTGGATGACCAAGGGCCTCGAGCGGGTTCGCGACCTGGGCCCGGTGCTGGGCCCGCTCCATCCGATAGTCGCCGAGAACATCGAACTGCTCCGCTCCGTATCGAAGCTCGACGAGGTGTCCTTCCACATGAGCGGGACCGAGGCCGTCATGGCCGCCGTGCGCCTGGCCCGCTTCAATACACGACGGAGACTCATCGTGTGCTTCGCCGGTGCCTATCATGGCTGGTGGGACGGCGTGCAGCCGGGGCTCGGCAGCGAGCGGAGCATCGATGACTGCCTCCCCCTCAAGGACCTGAACCCCGCGTCGCTCGACGTCATCCGCCGACGGGCGGGCGAGATCGCAGGCGTTCTCGTCAATCCGATGCAATCCTTCCATCCCAACGCGCCTCCGCCGAACGACGCGATCCTCCTCACGAGCGGCGTGCGGAAGACGCAGGACGCCGGGGCGCCGTACGCGAAATGGCTCCGTGACCTGCGCGCCGTATGCGACGAGCACACGATCCCGCTCATTTTCGATGAGGTCTACACGGGCTTCCGGCTCGCGCCGGGCGGCGCCCAAGCCTACTTCGACGTGCGGGCCGACCTCGTCGTGTACGGGAAAACCGTGGCCGGAGGCATGCCGATCGGCGTCGTATGCGGCAAGACGACGCTCATGCGGCGCTTTGATCCTGAGCGGCCGATGCGAGTGGCGTACGTCATTGGCACCTTCTCCGCCCATCCCGTGGTGATGGGCGCCATGAACGAGTTTCTCCGCTGGGCCGTCGAGCCATCGACTGCGCGGCGCTACGACGAGATGAACGAACGCTGCGCCCGCTGGGCGGGGGAGACCAATCGGCGGCTCGCCGAGGCCAGCCTGCCGGTCCGCGTCGTCCACCTGGGAACGGTGTGGACGCTCCTCTTCAGCGAAGCCGGGCGTTACAACTGGCTGCTCCAATACTATCTGCGCGCCGAAGGCGTGGCGTTGAGCTGGGTTGGGACCGGGCGGTGCATCTGCCCCATGGATTTCACCCCGGAAGACTACGAGGCCCTGCAGGCAAAGCTGCTCGACGCGACTCAGCGGATGCAGGCCGATGGGTGGTGGCTGAGCGCAGACGAGCATCCAGGGAGGGACAAGCGCATGCGTAGAGGATTAGTGCTGGAGGCGGTGGGAAGCCTGGCGTGGATTTTTCAGCCGGTCCAACGCTTCTACGCGGAGGTGATGCGGCGCAAGGAGCACGACCATCATGCCTCGCACAGCGATTCGGTCAACCAGTTGTTTCACATCATCAGCTCGAGCGTATTTCTGGTGTGCTATCTGCTCGTCTTCCTACATCTCACCGTCGCGATGTGGGCAGGACTGGCCGCGCTCTTTCTGCGACAGATCGGTCACGCGATACTGGAGCCTCCCTGCCACGACAAGGAGGCTTCCCTCCTCGGCTACAACACGCGCAACAAGTCCCTGATCCTCGGCGTGTACCTGCTGATCCCGCTCTTTCATCTGATGACGGCGAGTCCCTGGACGGCTGAGATCCTGCGGGATCAGGCGGCCCTGGTGGCGCAGGAGTGGTTCGCATGGACCATGCTCGTGGTAGCCGGGCGAATGGCGTACCTCATGTGGGCGCACGGCGTTCGGCTCTCGCTGGTCTGGGTCGTGAAGCTCGTCACGGATCCGCTTTCGGACCTCGTGGCCTACGTGCCCTCCTACTTCGGCGCGTCAGCCATGGCCCATTCCGGGGGCGGGCGGCACGATGAGTCGCGTTGAGCCCCGGTCGATGCTGGGCCCGCCGAATTCTTTTCGCCCTGACGCTGCTTGCGCTGGTCGACTCTGCCTGGCCAGCGGCACTCGGTGGAGACGACGCGCCTGAATCGATCGTGGTGGAGGACTGGGGCGCGCAATCGATCGGTCACACGGGCATTCCCGTGGGCTGGGAAGGACAAGGCTGGAGCCGAGCGAAATGCGACCTCCGGATCGAGACGCTGACCGACCGTGACGTCGTGCGTAAGGTCCTGCACCTCGTCAGCGACAACGACAATTGCACCATCGGCAAGCGGGTGGGAAAGATCGACGTCCGCGAGTATCCGATCTTCCGCTGGCGCTGGAAGGCCGTGACGCTTCCCGCCGGCGGTGACTCCCGGAAGGCAGCGACCGACGACCAAGCGGTCCAGGTCTACCTCGTCTTTCCACGCTTCCCCGCTGCAGCGCGCTCGCGTATCGTCGGCTACGTGTGGGACAGCACCGCACCCGCTGGCGGCGTCTTCGGGAGCGCGAGCACCAGGCTCGTCACGTACGTGATCGTCCGGTCTGGACCCACCGAGCTCGGCACATGGCTCGCCGAGAGCCGGAACGTGCGCGAGGACTTTCGGCGCATCTACGGAGAGGAGCCGGGCGAAGCGGTCGAGATTGTGAGCATCGGCATTGACTCGAACGACACGAGGACGAGGGCCGAATCATACGTGGGCGAGCTCGTGTTCAGCCGGCGATGACGCGGAGTCACGGGCTCCCCGCGTGATGCCGGCTGCTGCCGCCGGCAGGTGTTGGCGAAGCGAGTCCAGGGTTTGCTCCCAGACAGTGCGAGCGATCGACTTTCGAACCGCCGCCGCCGCTCCGAAGTCACTGCAGGCGCCACCCATTCCACATGAGCGAGGGCCCTCTTCAGCTCACCTTCCTGAGTCCATGTATGTGAGAGGTTTGTCGAAATGCGCGGCGAGCCATCTTGGCTCCAGTGCAGCAATGTCCCGCGCGGCAGCGTAACGCGTTCTTCACGAAATGATTGTGAGCCGAACGGTACTCTACGTATCGAGGCTTGGTCTGGAATGAAGGCGTTCGAGATTTCAACTATTCGGCGAGCGACGGGCACATGACAAGGCAGGAAGAGGTCGTCATCGACTGCCACCTCAAGCAGGTGTTCTACGGCGAGTTCCTGGCCGTGCGGGACAGCAACGTGCCCATCGAGAAGGGCAAGATCACCGGCTTCATCGGCCCCTCGGGCTGCGGCAAGAGCACGGTGCTGCGGAGCCTCAACCGCATGAACGACCTCATCCACGGCTTCCGCTTCGAGGGCCACGTACACTTCCACGGGCAGGACGTTTATGCGCGTGACGTCGATCCCGTGGTGCTCCGCCGCTACATCGGCATGGTGTTCCAGCAGCCCAACCCGTTCCAGATGAGCATCTTCGACAACGTGGCCTTTGGGCTCAAGCTCAACCGGTATCGCGGCCACGTGGCGGACCGGGTCGAGCAGGCCCTGACCCGGGCCGCTCTGTGGGACGAGGTAAAGGACAAGCTCAAGAACAACGGCCTCTCCCTCTCCGGCGGCCAGCAGCAGCGACTTTGCATCGCGCGAGCCATCGCCACCGAGCCGTCGGTGCTCCTCATGGACGAGCCGTGCTCCGCCCTCGATCCCATTGCGACCCGCCGCATCGAGGAGTTGATGGTGCAGCTCAAGCAGAAGTACACTATCGCCATCGTCACGCACAACATGCAACAGGCGACGCGGCTGGCCGACACCACCGCCTTCTTCTCCGTGGAGATGTCCAAGGGGGGGCGCACCGGCTACCTCGTGGAGATGGGGCCGACGCAGCAGGTGTTCGAGAACCCACAAGAGAAGCTCACCAAGGACTATATCTCCGGTCAGTTCAGCTGAGGCAGTCACGCGCATCCGATCTCGGTGCGGTTAGAGGACGACCGTCGGGGACCTCCGAGGCGACATCGTTACCCTCCTTTTGCTTCGATGTTCGCGTGAGGAAGGACCTCCTGCAGGGTCGTAGAGTCTCCGCGGGCGCACGATCCACGGCCAGCCCAATATCTCTGGGGTAGGCCGCGTGATGTCGATTCTCGATATCCTGTTCGGCAAGCCCATCGCCACCTCCGACGAACGTGGCGAACAGGTAGGAGTGTCTTCCGGAATCCCAATTTTCGGGCTCGACGCCCTCAGCTCCGCTGCCTACGGTCCCGAAGCCGCTCTCACGCTCCTGATTCCGCTGGGACTCGCAGGTGTCGCCTACATCGTACCGATCAGCGCCAGCATCATCGCGCTGCTCGCGATTGTTTATTTTTCCTATCGCCAAACCGTTGCCGCCTATCCGAGCGGGGGCGGCTCCTACACAGTTGCCTCGGAGAATCTCGGCACCTTTCCTGGATTGCTCGCCGCCGCCGCCCTCATGCTTGACTACATTCTCACCGCCGCGGTCGGAATCTCCGCTGGGGTCGGTGCGCTGGTGTCCGCGCTCCCGAATCTCGAGCCGCACACCCTCTCGCTGTGCCTCGGGATTCTCGTGCTGCTGACGCTGGTGAACCTGCGTGGAGTCCGCGAGGCCGGCACTGTCTTCATCATTCCCACGTATCTCTTTGTCGGCACGCTGCTGCTCACCATCCTCGTCGGTGTTGCAAAGACGGTCCTCGCCGGTGGACATCCCACCCCAATCGTCCCTCCACCGGCTCCTGTGTCGACGTCGACCGGCGTCGTTGGACTATGGTTACTGTTGCAGGTGTTCTCGAACGGCTGCACGGCGATGACGGGGGTCGAAGCCGTCAGCAATGGCGTGCGAGCCTTTCGGGAACCGACGGTTAAAACAGCCCAGCGCGCACTGACGGTTATCATTGCTCTGCTGGTCCTCCTCCTCGCCGGCATCGCCTATCTCGTCCGCACCTACGGTATCGCCGCTACTGATCCCGGGCAGCCAGGCTATCAAAGCATCCTCTCGATGCTGGTCGCGGCCGTCGCTGGCCGGGGATGGTTCTACTACGTGACCATCGGCTCCGTCCTCCTCGTCCTCTCGCTCTCCGCCAACACGGCCTTTGCTGATTTCCCTCGCCTGTGTCGCGCGGTGGCCCAGAACAGTTATCTGCCGCACGCATTTGGCTTTCGTGGTCGCCGCTTGGTGTACACCGAGGGCATCCTTGTGCTCGCCGCCCTCACGGCCGTACTCCTCTGGCTGTTTGGCGGCGTGACGGACCGACTGATCCCGCTCTACGCGATAGGGGCCTTCCTCGCATTCACGTTGTCGCAGGCGGGGATGGTGGCGCACTGGAGACGCGTGGGAGGGGACGGCGCCGCCCACTACATGCTCGTCAATGGCCTCGGGGCCGTCGCGACGGGCATCACGTCGCTCGTGGTACTGGTCACCAAGTTTACGCAGGGAGCATGGGTAAGCGTCCTGCTCATCGTTGCCATGCTCGCGACGATGGTCAGGGTGCGCCGGCACTACGCCCGAGTAGCGGAAGAAACACGCAGCGTATCTCCCCTCGAAGTGACCAAGCCCCAGACTCCCCTGGTGATCGTCCTCATTCAGGAATGGAATCGAATCGCCCAGAACGCCCTCGAGTTTGCCCTCGCTCTGTCCACCGAGATCACGGCGGTGCATGTGGCGATGGAAGGCGAGGACCAACATCTTCAACGGGAATGGGCCCGCAACGTGGAAGCGCCAGTGACTCGCGCAGGGTTGGTGCCCCCGAGGCTGGTCGTACTGCCATCCCCCTACCGCTTGGTTGCCCTTCCCATTTGCGACTACGTGCTGAAGGTCAAAGCCGACTATCCCAGTCGGCAAATCGCCGTGATCGTACCAGAGTTGGTGGAGCGACATTGGTACCACTATCCTCTGCACAACAAGCGCGCTGAAATCCTGAAGTGGTTCATCCTGTTTAGAGGCAACGAACGCATCATCCTCATCAACACTCCCTGGTACATCAAGGCCTGAGTCCGTTCGCCGCGACCGCGTGACGATCATTGTCACGATCGGTAATGGGCACCCCACGCCGCCCCCCCCTCGATGGAACAGCCCGCTAATCTTCCGTGCGGTGATCGTCGCAAGATGGTAGAGGACGGATGGGGCGATACCCGGCAGCTTGCCACGCGTCGAGCGTCTACTTTCTGACAAGCAGGCCAGAGGCCTGGCACGGCGGTCCATGACGGACCGCTCGACCCGGCCGGATTTTGCGCGTCCCGCCGAACCACCCCTTCCCGCCCGCCGCTGGGCCAACCTATGGGAGAAATCCATGCCGAACCGGACTGTGCGCAGCATCCGGATGCTCTCCGCCTTTCTCCTCGGGGCCCTCGTCGCTGGCTGCTCGAGCTTCGGCCCGTCTGCGCTCCAGCAGAGCCGTCTCCAGTACAACGAGGTAGTGAAGACCACCACCGAGCAGCAGCTTCTGCTCAACATCGTGCGCCTGCGCTACACGGACACCCCGAGCAGTCTCGCGGTGTCGGGCATCGCCGCCCAGTTCGAGGTGAGCAAGAGCTTCGGTCTGACGCCCTTCTTCGTGGCGTCGGGGGCCGAAGTGGCGAAGAGCTACGCCGCGGTCTTGCCGCAGCTCGGCATCTCGGGGGCAGATCGGCCCACCTTCAGCCTCACCCCTCTCGATGACCAGGAGTTCACGCGCAAGCTCTTCACCACCCTGCCCTTGGACGGCCTCATCTATCTCGCCAAGACCACGTGGCCCATCTCCACCGTGTTCCGTCTGTACCTGGAGAACCTGAATTGGGTCTCCAACGCGCAGACGGCGAGCGGGCCCACGCCGAAACAGCCGCCCGTGTTTCAGGACTTCCTGAGCGGTATCCAGGCCATGCAGGCTCTCCAGGACCGCGGCCAGCTGGTCTTCAGCGTCGAGGAGCAGCTGGAACCCCAAGGGGGCGCGGTGCCCCTGGCGAGCGTGGGCGGCCGGGACATGGTGGAGGCGGCCAAGAATGGCTACGAGTACCGACGGGACGACGCAGGGACGGGATGGATCCTGTACAAGAAAACACCGCAGCCCGTGCTCTTGATCGACCCGCGGGTTAGCGACTCGGCAGAGATGCGCGAGGTGGTGCGCGCGTTCAAGCTCCGAGCCGACCTGACGAAGTTTCCCATCACCCAGGAGAAGTTCAATCCGTTTCCCCCGACTTCTCCGACGGAGGGCTTGACCGGCTTCGACGTGGAGACACGATCATTGCTGCAGGCGCTCTACTACGTGAGCCACGGCGTGGACCTGCCCACCGAGCACGTGACGGGCAGCCTGGCCACGGTGACGAAAGACGCGGCCGGCACACCCTTCGACTGGAAGATCCTGATGAACAGTCTGTTCCGTGTCTACTCGGTCAAGGCAAGCGAGCCTCCCGAGAACGCTCACGTGGCCGTGGCCTACAAGGGCCACTGGTTCTACATCGACCAGACGGACCAGGACACCAAATCGACCTTCTCGCTGCTCCTGGAGCTGTCCCGCCTCGAAGTCCTGGGGAAGGCGGGGACAGGTCCGCTACTGACCCTACCCATTGGGTCGAGGTGAGGAGCGGCGAGGGCACCCGAAGCGCGCTGGCGAGCGAGGAGCCTCGGTCCGATTGTCTGTCTTCTACCAGGAGAAGTAGTGACTGAACGGGCTTGCCTCCGGCAACCTGTCGCCGTGCCGGGGCTGCCCCCCTCACCATGCCGGCCCGCGGCATCGCCTAGGCCCAGCTCCTCGATACCTCGCACAGCCCGGTCGATGGCAACCCAGGCATGATTTTCGAGTGGGTGAAATGGCGCCGACCACTGCGCACTTCCCAGAGACCGTCATCTTCCCATTGCCAGGGGAGCTCTATGAATTCCAAGAGCTTGTGCAGGAGCGCCCAACCCTCCTCGTACCCGCTCAGCCCCATCTTCCGC
>Ga0306921_10005268_pt1 | contig 13392 bp, 9 predicted proteins | sample sta12Cox44000080_FD_203760 | JGI IMG/M metagenome (GOLD analysis project Ga0306921, IMG submission 203760) | Lab enrichment of tropical soil microbial communities from Luquillo Experimental Forest, Puerto Rico - statoxic.12C.oxic.44.000.080 (v2)... | ecosystem: Environmental > Terrestrial > Soil... | reverse complement strand
CCGATAGCTGAACGTGGCGCTGTCTGCGGCCATCTCGATCACGACCAGGCGCCAGGCGCTGCGCGACTGATCGCGAGCGGCGCCGAGTTTCATCAGCAGCTCCTCGCGCGTCAGCTGCATGGTTGAGAGTTGCTTGAGCCGCGCCCACAGCCGCTTGAGCTGCCGCCGCCGCATCGCACGCTCCTTGGCGACGCGGTCGCGGCTTTGGGCCAAGACGTAGAGCTCACCCTCCTGCGACAATAGTTTGACCTGCACTCCGGGTCGCGCTTCTTGCCACGGCGGTATTTATTCCGGTGTCAGACTGCGGCGCGTTGCACCGTCTCCGTCGACTGCGTGGCGTAGAGCTTTCCGTCGCGCTCCTCAATGCGGCCAGCCCGCTTGTGTCGGGCAATAACGACGCCGACATGGTTCGGGCGAGCCCCCTTGCAGGCAGCGGCGATTTCCTGCTGCGTCTTGCCGGTTGCCAAGGCAAGCACCTGATCGCCGAGGGTCGGCGAGGTGCGCTTGCCGCCAGCTGGTTTTGCGGTCGCAGTGCGACGGCGCCCGCGTACGCCTCAGCGTCGGCTTGGGTGGCGAACGGACTGACCTTGGCCGGATAGCTCTCCGGGATACTGACCTCCACGGCAAACGCCCCGTCGTCAAGAGGGATCACCCGATAGGTCGCTTCGGCGTGGAGTGGGTCCTTTGTGCCCATTGGCTAGGGCGCTCTACCTGCGATCGTAGGGCTACTTAGCCCAGCATTCCCTAGATGGTCGCAAAAACGAAAGCGATGGTGGCAAGCCAAAGAACAACGCCGGGTAAGCGTCCCACGGATCGCTAAGACGGTCGGGTCGATCCTGGTGAACATGATCGAGCCCCTTTCACTCACTGCAAGTACTACCAACACTAGCGAGGAGATTAGCATCGCCTGGATTGTCCGCGGCGGGTTCACGCCGGCCGAGGTCACCCAATCGCCCAACCGGGTATTTCTCGATCAGTGGCCGGCAGAATGCGGAGCCGCACTTGCTGACGCGATGGTTGCCGGCCGGCCGAGGGCGTTGTCTATCTCGTCGATCGAGCGGCGGCTCGTTTCAAAGCCGATGAACCAGAAAGCGAAGGCCCCCAGCACGTACCAGGGCTGCCGCCAACCCCGCGCACTGCCGGGATGTCGAGCTCGCCAGGTCCCACCGCCTGGCGAAACGGCCGGTCGAGCAGCTTCACCGCACGCTCGATCGTCGCCGAGGCGTCGTCGACGCGCAGCGCTATCGCGCAAACCGACGGTCCGTGCGTGATGTTGAAGGAATGGGCGAAGCCCTCCATCTCGCGGTTAACGACGATGTTGATGTCGCCTTGACGCCAGCGCGTCACCGCTTTCGACCTGTGGACGCCGACACGGGCGAAGCCCAGGCCTTGCAGGACGTTCTCGAAGGCTGCGGCGGATGGCTGGTCCATGGTGAACTCGAGACATCGTGACTTTAGGCTTGGGGGTAATTGGGTCAGCCATTGCCGCGCATCCGGCTTTCGCCGCCCCGGACGGTTGCGGAGGAGCTGGCGGACAATCCTGTAACTAACCCCGAAGCCCGGCCACTTCGACTGTGGCCGGGCCCCCTTGTGTCCACCAAATACAGATGTCACTCATTCTGCCATTTAGATGGGGTCACGGGCCGGCGACCGACCGTGGTTGTGGCAGTGGCCGTCCCTCAGAATGATGGAGTTGGAAACGGAGTCAGGCTCGGCCTGCTCCACGCATCATCAGGGGACGACCATGGAGTACTATGCCGGTATCGACGTGTCATTGGAAAGCGCGAGCGTCTGCGTTTTAGATGCCACGGGGCGGATTGTGCGCGAGGCCAAGGTAGCCAGCGAACCTGAGGTCGTGATCGCATGGTTTCGCGGCCTGGGTCTTGCGGTAGCGCGGATCGGGCTTGAGGCTGGACCACTGTCGCAATGGCTGTACGTAGGCATCCGGGAAGCAGGGCTGACAGTAGAACTGTTCGAGACCCGGCATGTGCGGGACGCGTTCAAAGCGATGCCAGTCAAGACCGATCGCAATGACGCTCGCGGCATCGCCCAGCTGATGCGGCTTGGCTGGTTTCGTCCGGTGCACTGCAAGTCGCTGCCGGCGCAGGAGACACGAGTGCTGCTGACAGCACGCAAGCTGTTGCAAACCAAAAATCACGACATCGAGATGAGCCTACGCGGCGTGCTCCGCGGCTTTGGGCTGAAGGTTGGTCCGACGACGCCGCGAACCTTCCCAGGCCGGATCCGCGAACTAGTAGCCGGCCACCCAACGCTGTCGACAGTGGCTGAGGCGCTGCTCGCGGCGCGAAGCACGCTGTTCGAACAATGGCAGAAGCTCGAGAAGCGCCTTCGATCCTTGGCGCGCGAGGATCGTCGCGTGCGGCTGTTGATGACTATGAGGCCGCCAACGTCATCCTGACCCGGCCGGTGAAGGGCTCGACCCTGAAGAGCTGGGGGATGCGCCTCGCCGCTCGCGCCGGTATGCGCAAGGCCAAGGTCGCGCTGGCCCGCAAACTCGCCGTGGTTCTGCACCGCATGCTGGCCGATGGAACGAACTTCGTCGCCGACAAGATCCTCCAGATCACCGGCCATCAGAAGTTCGTCGGGTCAGTAAGTTTTCCGTCGGAAAGCTACGCGCCCGTGCTCGCGGTCTGGTTAGGGTCACGAGGCGTCGCCCTGGAGAATTTGAACGACAGCGTCACGGCGTCTAGATCGCGTCGTGGCCAAAAACGACGAGTGTGAAGCAGGTCACAGATCGACGCGTGGGATCGTGTTACGCTAATGCTGGCACAGCACCAATCGACGATTCTCCTCGAGGGGAGGGCCGCACGGCTAATTTGAGCCGGACCCAACTTGCATGGACGGCTTTGCTATTACGAGGCGATAAGGGGACGCTTGCGAGACGCAGAGAGGAGACGACGCTATGAAAACGCGGGAAATCAGCAGGAGCCTAACGAACGGTGTGCTGGAAACGCAGCGAGGCGGGTTTTCGCGCCGCTCGGTTCTCGCCCTTGCCGGAGCTGTCGGGGCTGTAGCCCCCTTCGAGTTCTTCGGGGCGGCGCGCGCGCTGACCGCGTCTGGGGGTGGATTACTGCCACATATTGCTGGCGCACCGCGTATTTGCCGCGCCGCCGCAAACGGCGAGGAGCTGCAGGGGCCGCGCCGCCAGCTCAAACTAGCCTGGAATGCGAACTCGGTCTGCACCGCCGCCGCCCCGGTCGCAAAGGAGCGGGGTGTTTTCGCCAAACACAACCTCGATGTCGAGTTCGTCAATTTCGGCGGTTCGACCGAGCAGCTCCTCGAGGCGATTGCAACCGGCAAGGCCGACGCCGGCATCGGAATGGCGCTCCGTTGGCTGAAGCCACTCGAGCAAGGGTTCGACGTCCGCATCACCGCCGGAGTGCATGGCGGCTGCATCCGGCTCCTCGGCTCCAAGGCTGCGAATATCGACAGCTTGGAATCGCTGCGCGGCAAGTCGATTGCGATTAGCGACCAGGCGAGCCCAGCGAAGAACTTCTTCTTGATCGCCCTGGCCAAAAAGGGCATCGACCCGGTCAAGGAGGTGGAGTGGCGTCAATACCCGGCCAACCTTCTTGCGCTTGCCGTCGAAAAGGGGGAAGCGCAGGCGCTCACGGACATCGATCCGCTGCCCTATCTATGGCTCAAGGACGGGAAGCTCAACGAGATCGCGACCAACCTATCCGGCGAGTTCGCGGACCGTATATGCTGCGTGCTCGCCATTCGCGGAAGTCTCATTCGTGACGAACTGCCGGTTGCAACCGCGCTGACGCGCTCAGTGCTCGAGGCCGGCGATCGGGTCGCTCGTGATCCCGCCGACGCCGCTGCTGCGCTCTCGGGCTATGGCGGGAGGGGGTCGGTTGAGGAGATTGCGGCGATGTTGCGGAGCCATACCCACCATAACCATCCCGTCGGAGACGCTCTCAAGAAACAAATCTTGCTCTACACCGACGAACTTAAGGTAGTGAAGGTCATCAAACAGAGCACCGATTCGACCAAGTTCGCCGAGCGCATCTATTTCGACGTTCTGAGCTGAGCCTATGCGACAGATCAGCAATGAGCAGCTCTATCGTCGATGAAGTATCGACTCCGCCGAAGCCGGCTCTTGGCTTTCTCGTAAGCTCAGCCGCTCGATCTTTTGCCGGAGGATTGGCCGCCGCGGCGGCGTGGCTTGCGGTCACCCGTCCTCACTGCGTTCTGGCCCGACAAGCCGGAGAGCGACTGGGCTTACACCGATCAGCTCGCCTTCTTGTCGGGCGCGGTCGCTGTTGCGCTCGCATCGGCCGGCGTCATCGGCGTTCGCTTTACCGCATTCCAGCGTGTGCAACGGCTTTCGCCATGGATGATGGCGCTTGCCTTGCTTGTAGCCGTTTGGGAGGCTGTCACCGCGAAGCTCGGATTGTTGCCGTTGCCGTTTTTCCCGCCGCCACAGGCCATTGTGGAAGTCGTCATCGACGACTGGGAGCAGCTGGTCGCCGGCATTTTCGCGTCGGTTCGTCTGTTGGCGGCGGGCTATTTTCTAGGCGCGGCGGTGGGCTTCATGACCGGTGTCGCAATCGGCTGGTCGCGGCTCGCCAGTTATTGGATCCACCCGGTGTTGCGATTCATTGGACCGCTGCCCGCGACGGCCTGGCTGCCGTTGGCGTTCTTCGTGTTCCCGTCCAGCTTCAGTGCCAGCATTTTCTTGATTGCGCTCGCCACTGGGTTTCCCGTCACGGTGCTCACCTGGTCGGGTGTCGCTAGTGTGAACAGCGCCTATTACGATGTCGCGCGCACATTGGGCGCCAGTCAGTGCTTCCTCGTGCTCAAGGTCGCCATTCCGGCGGCAATGCCGCATGTCTTCGTTGGACTTTTCATGGGTCTCGGCAATTCGTTTGCGGTGCTGGTCGTCGCCGAGATGCTGGGCGTAAAAGCCGGTCTCGGCTGGTACCTGCAATGGGCGCAGGGCTGGGCGGCCTATGCCAACATGTATGCCGCGCTGCTGATCATGGCCTTTCTGTGTTCGGGACTGATCACACTGCTGTTCCGCCTGCGCGACCGGCTGCTGTCTTGGCAGAAGGGTCTGGTGCGATGGTAGCGGCGCCTGCGCTGCCGGAAAGAGCGTATCCGGGACATGGGGATCCGGCGCGCGGAACGACGCTTACGATCCGCGATGTGAGCCATCACTTCCAACTGCATGCCCGGCCTCTGCCGGTTCTAGACCACATCAGCTTCCGTGTCGGCCGCGGTGAATTTGTCGCCCTCCTGGGGCCAAGCGGGTGCGGAAAATCCACTTTGCTGCGGCTGGTTGCGGGGCTCGACTTTCCGAGCGCAGGCAGCGTCCTCGCTGAGGGTGAGGGGATCGACGGGCCCGATCCATCGCGTGTCGTCGTTTTTCAAGATCCCACCCTTTATCCATGGCGCACGGTTTGGGGTAACGTTGCGCTCGGCCTGGAAGCACAGGGGCTGCTTCGCGCCCATCGCGAACGTATCGAAGACGCGTTGCGCGTGGTCGGGCTCGCGGGTTTCGCCAACGCTTATCCGCGCCAACTCTCAGGCGGCATGTCGCAACGCGCGGCTTTGGCGCGTGCACTGGTCAATGACCCTAGGCTGCTGATTCTCGACGAGCCATTGGGCCAGCTCGACTCGCTGACGCGGATCACGATGCAGAGCGAGCTCGTGTCGCTCTGGCAGCGGGCGGGCTTTACCGCGCTGCTGGTCACCCACGATGTGGAAGAGGCACTGTTCCTTGCCGGCCGTGTTATCGTGTTAAGCGAGCGCCCCGCTCAGATCAAGGCCGAGATCGTCAACTCCCGGCCCTATCCCCGCCATCGCGGCGACCCGCACCTGGTGGAGCTTCGCCATGAAGTGTTCGCGCATCTCGGTCTTGAGGCCAACTGGTGAGGATCGCGGGGCTAGCTATTTATTTTATTGCGATCAGTCTGTCGCTGCCAATGGGACTAAGTCGTGCATCGAGCCAGCTGTTGCCACTACCTCGCCATTGATCGGATACGGGCCAAGGACGGCATTCCACCCACCTGGGCCTTTGAGGCAGCGCTGGGAAATGGCCGGAATGGGGCAACTCCCGTCGAACAGCGATCACGAGCCACCGGCCTCCTCGCGCGGCCGATAACGGCCGTTCGCGCGAGGGGACACACGACTCGGATCTCCAGGCGAATTATGATCCGCTGTACCGGCCCGACCGGGCGGCGTACCGGCACGGCCGTCGCCGTTCATCGCCGTTCGGCGAGGATGTGCCAGTGCCAGGAGCCAGGGCGGCGCTGCTCCTCCTGGTCAGCGACAGAAGCTCGAAGCCGACGAAGAGCGCCGCAACACCGGCCAAGTCGCAATAGTAGTGCGGGTGCGCCTTGGCGTCACTACCGCGGATGAAGGTGTCAGGGGCGATCAGCTGGCCGCGGCCGAATTGCGCATCGCGCTTCGACTAGCATCGTACCCTGGTAGAGCCCGCCGGGCCCACGGGATTCGACCCATTCCAAACCTTACCCCGGGGCGGCCTCATCCCTTTGCATGGTGCATTTTCGGGAAACGCTGCCGAGCTGAAACCATGACTGTGCATCGTCGCAATAGATTTCCATCGTGGGTTTCAGCCAAGCCATTGGTTTCCGGTCGTTTTGGGATGCGCGGCGCGCCAAAGCCGTCTACACGGCGAAATCGGGTATCACGAAAAATCAATGGGTCAGAATTTCAATGCGGAATCGCCGACGCACGAAAACGGGCGGATTTGCTGGCTTTCCCCGCGCGCGCGTGCGCGAGGTGCAAAAAACGAGTGGCCCGTTGAGCCGCGGGTGAGGCCGACGGTCGAGCCACGACATTCCTGGATCGAGCAGCGTGCGACTGGGACAGCATTTGTCATGCCCGGCGTGAACGAGTTCACACTGCTCGATCGATCCCCGGCCTACAGCCCGGCTGTGGCCTGGGTTTTTTGTTGCCTACCGTTCACTATCCTTCGCGGCCAATCGGACGGTTTATTGATTTCTCGCATCGCAGATTTTGTCACCAAGACCACCAAATCAGGAACCGCCAACGGGCGTTGCACCGGCCGGCGTCGTCGCCTCGGACCCGGCCGGTACTGGACGATTGGACCGCCCGCTGCTGGTCCGTGCGGATTAGTCGTGATTGCGATGAGCGTGATCGTGCTGGAACTCGAACGTCACGAACAGATCGCTGATCGCCGGGCCGTTCACCGGTACATAGGGATCGTCTTCGTCGGCAAACGGATTGGGAAGATTGTCGCGGCTATGAGCGCTCAGCGGCTCGAGGCGCCAGTTGCGCTCGATGAATTTGAGGATCGAGACGTGGTCGGCGTAGCTGTGTGCGACATGTCCCCCCTTCGAATAGGGCGACACCACCACCAGCGGAACGCGCGGCCCGTCGCCGAAGAAATCGATCGGCTGGATGAAGCCGCTGTCGTAATACCCGCCTCCCTCATCGAAAGTAATAAGCAGAGCCGTCTGCGCTTCGAGCCCAGGATTGGCCGCGAGTGAATCCAGGACTTTTTGCAGCATGCTCTCGAAGAGATCGAGCTTGGAGGTGGCCGAACTGCCGTCGATCAGGCCGTCGGGCTTGACGAACGACACGGCCGGCAGCGTGCTGCTCGCGACTGCCGTGAAGAAATCCGTGGCGTCTTTTATATGCTCCGAGCGCTGCGTCGGGTTCCCCATGATCGACGACGCGTAGGCCTCGAAGTTGCAAATTTTACAGTAAGCTTGGCCGATGAGGACGTCCAGTGCATTCATCGGATTAGCGGCGGCGTTGTAGGCGCCCGCGTAATACGCCCAGGAGATGCCTTGCTCGTTGAGGGCATCACCGATCGTTCGGACACTGCTCGGCGGGATCGAAGTCCCGTTCGCGATACCTGCGGTATCGAGCTGACCATTCGGTAGGAAGCCCGGATTCGTATTGTTCAGCATGTAATAGTGACCGCTGCCGCAATTCGCTTTCAGCTCACCGCCCAGCGAATCCAGGTAACGCACGATTGGCAACACCCCCGGGGAACCGACTGGATCCGAGCAATTGCTGAAACGTCCGTCAGCAGTGTATTGGTTGTTGGTGCCGGGCAGCTGGTTGGGATTGGCGATTTGCGCGGCGGGCGGCACAGTCGGGTTGCCATTGCCGTCGCTCCAGAAGACGTCGTCGCCGGTGCCGAGGAAGACGTGCTGAAGGCCAGTGCCGCCCATCGCCGGCTGGTGATAGTTGTCGCTGATCGTGTACTGGTCCGCCAGCTTCTTCAAGAGCGGGGCGTCCCCGTGCTGCACGTTGTAGAACGCCATCGAATTGCCGCCACCGCTGTCCGCCATCGGGCCGGCATAGGTGGTGACGACAAAGGGGTAGAGGTCGCTGAGGCAGCCGGTCGGGTTGTCTTCCGTGGCGTTGCGGATGCTGCAGTCCGATTGCTGCCACATTTGATAGAACCGGTGCGTGGTGTCCCCGACATAGGAATCGTAAGGAAGGTTAGAACCGGTCAGCTGGAAGGGCCCATTCGGCAGAGCCGGGCCGTTGACGATGCGCGGATCGGGTCCGGTCGGGCCGGTGGCACCGGTGGCTCCCGTTGTGAGCAAGAACAGGTCGCTCGGTTCCAAGGACGGTTCGATTACCGCCAGCAGGGCCCCGGGAAGGGCGAAGGGCGGCGAAGTCGGGCTCGAGTTGTTCGGCGCCCCGTTTAGGGTTGGTGCCGGCAGGGTCGTGTAGCGGGTCTTGTTCTTCGTGGCGACAGAGATGAAATAGCTGGTTTGGCCCGAGGTCGTGAACTGCTGTGCTTTGGCGAAATGCGGCCCCGGCGAGCCATCAGGGCGGACGATGCCTTTGACCAGAAGGTTCGAAATCGAATCCCCGCTCGGCGGAACATAGGTGCCATAGACGTGATCGAAGCTCTGGTTCTCGCCGATAACAACGATGACGTGCTTGATCGGGCTGGCTGTCGTCGGGCGGTCCGTTGCGGCACCCGGATCGGCGCTGGAGGCGGATCCGGTGATCCCCATGCCGAGCAAGGCGATGGCCACGGCGACAAAGGCGATGCTATACCGCCGCGCTTGCCGGCTGGCGACAGTCGCTGGCATGGTTCCCTCCCCTTCGTTTTGATTTAGCCGACGTTCCCCGGATTCCCGGTTGTTGCGAGGCCAGGATCGTCCCTTTGGGCGTCTTGGGCAACGGCAAATCAACGCCGCTGGCATCACCTGCGTCGTGTGCGAGCCAGAGGCGCATTCAAAAGCGCCTGATCGCATCCGCCGATCCCTTTCTGCATCAAAAAAGCGGGATTTGACGGCATTGGGCGCCTTCGGTAGTTGACTATCTTGCTCGCTCTCTCAACGATCCAATCATGAATCTAGACTGCCTTGCCGAGTTTGATCGGCCCAGGCCCTCCACACTGTCCGCTGAACCCAACAGTACTGGGCGCGGTGGATTGTGGCGCGTATGTTCGCCGCACCGTTGAATATGCCGTGGAAGAAGCGGAACGCATAAAGTCGCTTCTCCTTCTTCCGAGAAATGCCGGTGAGAAGACGCCGGCTATAATTGCGCATCATCAACATGCCGGGCAATTCGATCTCGGCAGGAGTGAGGTCGTCGGCCTCGCCGGCAATCCAGATCAAGCCTATGGTGCGGAGCTTGCTGAGCGCGGCTACGTCGTCATCGCACCTGACGCGCTCGCGTTCGAGGAACGGAACTGGAGCGCGATCGCAGGACAAGCAGTATTATGAGCTGGCACGTCGCCTCGTCCGTGGACAAACCCTACTGGGAAAGGTTCTCCATGACGTTGGCGTCGCGCTCGATTACCTCGCGCACGACCCGAGGTCGATCCAAGCCGCCTAGGGTTCATCGGCCACTCTTACGGCGGGCGGATGGCGATCTGGGCCAGCGCATTCGATGAACGGATTCGGGCAGCCGTCTCGAATTGCGGATGCGTGAACTACCGGAATTCTCTCACCCGAGATGCCGGCATCCAAATGGCATTCTTCGTGCCCGGCATCCTGACGCTTGGAGACTTGGAAGACGTGCTCCGCTTGGCCGCACCCCGTGCCTTGCTGATACAGGCCGCCGAGGGCGATAAGTGGTCGCAAGGCGCTCGAGAGATGTTTGACCACGCACGATCGGCATTCCCAGAAGGTCAGCTAGAAGTAAAGATTTGGCCGGGCGGTCATCGCTTCTCACGTAGCATGCGCGAGACAGCATATGCGTTTCTCGACCGTCATCTGACCGGCACGGTTACGAGGTAGTCCCCAACTTCGATTGGGCTCGGTGTGTCCCATCAACAGCGCAGACCTCTTCTGGCCTACACCTAATATAACCAGATGCTGCTGGCTTCGCGCCCAACCTCAGAAGCATTCAAACCCAGTTTCGAGCTCATCCGTTTCCCAGAAGGTGTGTTCATCAACGCAAGGAGAGCCGGCCCGACGGCCTATTGGGCGCGAACTAGTGGTCAAATTCAAACAGATGGTACCCATCGGAACTGAGAGTTTCCGCGGGATTTCTAATCTGGTAGAAGGGCACCAAATGTTAGATCCGTACCACTAGGATACGACCGGCTCTTGTGCGGGCGCGGTGACCCAAAGACGGCGGTGATCCCGGCCTATCCGGACGGTTTTTTGACGGGGGAGCGCCTTCGTATTTTATGCGCTTGGGCAACGCCCTGCCGAACGCTCAGGAACGGTGTGGCGCAATGGAGGTAGTCTATGGATAATCCATACCTAGAAGTCGTTTCTCTCGTCGAGCGTCTTCACCGTCAATTCCTGGAGGTGGTGAAACTGGAGTTGGAAGGGATCGGGATTCACGACATCAACAACGTCCAGGCAATGATGCTTTTCAATATTGGTGACGCCGAAATGACCGTCGGTGAACTCACGCTGCGCGGATGCTATCTCGGCTCTAACGTCTCCTATAACGTCAAGAAGATGGTGGAGAACAAATATCTCGCGCACGAGCGCTCGGTGCACGATCGGCGCTCGGTTCACGTTCGATTAACCGAAAAAGGGATCAAATTGCGAGACAGCCTTACCGCGATGCATCGGCGCCACGCCGAGATGCTGCCGCGGGCCGCTCTGAGCGCTGATGACCTTCAGGTCGCTGGGGTCACGCTTCGTCGGCTCGAGCGCTTTTGGATCCGCGCCGCCGACTTGGTGCAGCGACCGCAGCGGCTGGCATCGGATGCTTCGCCTCCGGCTGAGCCTCTTTTCGCCTAATGCACGATCTCCCACCTGGTGGTTACGGGCGAGGGATGGAGCTCGTTTCCCCCCGCGACCATCGGACAGCCGATGCTTTTATCCATGCTATCAGATCGGCGTAGAGAGCGGTCCCAACGGCACAGTCACCCATTCGACGCTGGTTGGAGCCCGATACCGATCCGATGAACCGGTAGGTTCGCGTACTAACCGCCCTTCGAGCTGTAAGTGGGCCGGACGTGCCAATCACGAATAGCGTTCTCGGTGATCCCAAGACAAAGTCGTCACTTTCGACCAAAATATAATTGACCCGAATGTTGCTCCGCGTGCAACCAGATCTCCGTGTCTTACGCCCGGTGGGAATTTACGCACTTCCTAAAACATCGGACACTGCCGCACTCCGATCTCCCAAACCGGTGAAGACGGCATGCGGCTCCCGGCGGCTTTCTATCTCCTGACCCTGCTCGCGTTCAGTGCAGCGGGGTGTCAGCCGAACGCTCCGTTCCGCGATCGGACGAGTGTGTGTTTGACGCAAGCGAACGACAATGGCGAAAGCTGCGGCGCGTTCTCGCTGGAGGAACACCGGCTACAAGACGATCCCGGCCGTTCGTTCCTGCTCGGCTTTGTCGAGGTCGATGATCAGGGAAGGCCATACATCCGCGAACAGATCCCCACACTCTTCGACCGGATCGAGCAAGTGGCCCAGTACCAGGACCTGTCGATCATCATCTTCGTCCATGGCTGGAAGCACAACGACGCGTCGAGCGATACCAATGTCCTCGCGTTTCGCCGCCTTCTGCAGCAGATGGCCGTAATGGAATTACGGCGGGCGCCAACTTACTGGCCTGCGCGCAAGGTGGTCGGGATCTATATCGGGTGGCGCGGGCTTTCATTCGATGCCGGGGAGATCGGGGAAGACCTGACGTTTTGGACGCGCATGGCCACCGCCCATCGCGTCGCCGAGGGAGCGGTCCGCGAGGTGCTATCGCGGGCCAAGGCGCTGCGCGACGCCGTCGATGCGGCATCCTGGCCCGGCCATCAGGATCACCGCAATACCCGGTTGGTCACGATCGGGCACAGCTTTGGCGGGTTGATCGTCTACACCGCCCTCTCGCAATATTTCATTGACCAGGCGGTGCAGACCGAGACGGCACCGTTCGCTCGATCCCTGATGCCCGAGCGGGCGCGGGCCGGGCAGGAAGACGGCAAGGAGATTGCCGGATACGGCGACCTTGTGGTTGTCGTCAATCCGGCGATCGAGGCGATGCGCTTTGAGCCGATCCGTGAGCTGATGGAGAGCCGTCGCAGCCCCGGTGGTTTCGCCCCGAACCAGAACCCGGTCTTCGTGGAGGTGACCTCGGACGCCGACTGGGCGACCAGCGTCGCGTTTCCCGCCGGACGCCTCGTCGACACGACATTCGAGAGCTTTACCAGCGATGGCGAGCGGCGCGAGGCGATGTCGTCGCTCGGTCATTATCCTCCGTTCTGGACCCATCGCCTCGAAGGACCTGTGCCACAGGCGGACCAGAATCCGGAGCCGCCGGCCATCGATGTCGACCAGGAATGCGTCGACTTCGCCCGGTTTAATGCTCAGGAACGAGTGCACGGTTATCTGAAACCCGGCTGGCGACGCCGTTACCGGACCGATGCCGTCCTCACCACGAATTCAAAGTTCGACCCCAACGACCCGTTCTGGATCGTCACAACCGACAAATCGATGATCGAGAGCCACAACGACATCGAGGAGCCGGTCTTTGTCGATTTCATCCGCCAGCTCTATGACGACCTCGTCCGCGTCAAAGAAGCTGTGCCATGCCGAACTCTTGCTGAACCCCGATAAGCACCCCCGGAGAGCAGTGACCGCCGCTACATGCCGTCTGCCGTGCGGGCGGGATCGGAGGCCAGATCGGTTTCGAACAATCGCTTGCGGAAAAATCCCATTCGCTGCGCTATCGACTCGAGAGGTGCCGAAGCGGCTCAGGGGGGTGGCCGTCTGAAGCGGGACCGAGGGTTCGAATCCGTCTCCCTCCAGCGGAGAAGCCGTTGCGAACCTGACCTTCGGGGGCGAATCCCATCGATGACCGTCGGGGCTTCACTAACGCCAGCGCCGCTTTAGCGCGAGGAACTGAACTTCAGGATGGCGGTGTGCCAATCAACCCTTCGGTCGCGAGCATTTGTTGATCTATCGACTTTGGCGCAGGATTGTAGGAGCGCCAGCGAA
>Ga0306921_10005266_pt1 | contig 13394 bp, 13 predicted proteins | sample sta12Cox44000080_FD_203760 | JGI IMG/M metagenome (GOLD analysis project Ga0306921, IMG submission 203760) | Lab enrichment of tropical soil microbial communities from Luquillo Experimental Forest, Puerto Rico - statoxic.12C.oxic.44.000.080 (v2)... | ecosystem: Environmental > Terrestrial >... | reverse complement strand
TGAAGCCACGCAGCCCCGCGATCGTTCCGATCTTGCCGTCAACCAGCGAGATGATGCCGCCTTTGCCGTCGGCGTAGTAGGCGTAGTTGATCAGCATCCAATCGAGAGCGGTCGGGAAGCACGCTCTCTGCCTCACCGTTCTTTCGGCGACCGTGGTGCATCCGTTATAATTTGGCCGCGGCGGAGGTGGCACGCTATAGAGCGGGTGCTGCATCAGGGGGTGGTTGTTGAGGCTGTCCAGGAATTCCCGGTCGGCCTGGCTAATGGCGTCGCCGTCGAACGCGTCGGTCATCGAATGGGTTCCTTGCTTGCAGTTGACTTAGAAATTCGAACCGTGCGGACGGGGCTCGCGTGCGCCGGTGCCATGTCGTTTCTGTCATGGTGTCGTAGATGCCGAGGCCGTAGCGGCCCCAGTTGATGAGATGCGAGTCGGTTCGCACCCGCGTCCGGTCATGGAAGGTGCCCGAACAGCGCAAGGTCACCAGCGCATTGGCTCCCGCCCGCCGCGCGCGCATGAAGCGTTCCAGCTCGGCGACCGTCAGCACGCCGTAGTCGCGCGTTTCGATCTCGGTGTCCGCGTCGAGTTCGAAAACGCGAGGCGTAGCCTCGCCCCGGCTGTTTCTGCTCTCTTTGATGGCAGTGAGCCCCGCTGCCGCGGCAATAGTGTCGAGCAGATCGCAAGCTGCCGCGTAGGCCGCTTTCGGCAGCACTGGCAGGGACGCCCGCGGCGTTGTCGCCGGCGAGGCGCCACCGGCAAACCGATACTCGTCGATGACCTCGCCAGCCTGGTTGCGCGCGTGCGGCCCGTTGACTGCGAACTGCCGCGTTCCAAGCGAGCCAAAACATTCGACCATGTGTTTCGGCACTTCAGGATCGTCCGGGTCGCTACCGCGGTACCAACGCCGCGAGGCTAATCGCCGGAACGGCTCGTCGACGCGCGCAATCCAGGCTTCCTTCGGCCCGCCAGCGTGGCGCACGAGACCGTGCTCGAATAGCGTTGGAAAGTTCTTGCTAAGCGCGTCCGCCAGGGTCTCGACGAGGCTCGCATCCGCGACGTCGGCATCGATCACCGCCAGATCGCCGTCGATCTTCATTCCCGTCGATAACAGCGCGCTGCGATCCCACGACAGCACCTCGGCCTCATCGACGATCCGCTTCGGCCAGCCCTTCTCGATCGGCCGCTTGCAATCGGCAACAGCGGCTGGAAGCCGTTTTTCAGCGCAGAGAGGCGGAAGGCGGTGCGCGCTTGCATCAGATTTGCCCCAGATGCCGCCGAAACGCTTCCTGCGCGCTCATCTTGCCGAGCACCCGATCGCGCTTCATCTCGTCGACGGTGCCCGTCGCAACGCAGACGTGAATGGTCACATGCCGCGTCTGCCCGGGCCGGTAGATGCGCGCGATCGCCTGCTGGGTGAGTTCGCCCGACCAGCTCGGCGACAGCCACGCCATGCGCGACCCGCCGTGCTGTAAGTTGAGCCCGTGGCCGGCCGCGGCCGGGTGAAAGGCGAGCAGCGGCAGCGCCCCTGCATTCCAGGCCGCGATATGCCGCGCCGCCTCGGCGGCGCTCGTCGGCCCGCCGAGCGCTGGCACCTCCCCGAAGACGCACCGGACGGTCCGCAAATCCTCGATGAACTCGTAGGCGATGAGCAGCGGCTCGCCGTCGAGGCTCTCGACCAGCTCCTTCAGCCACTCGATCTTCAGGTCGTGGACGAAGACCGCATCGTCGTTGCCCTCGCCATAGAGGAAGCCGTTGGCGATCTGCGCCAGCTTGCCGGTCGCGATCATCGTCGAGGCGGCCTCGATGGAGCGCCCCTCGACCTCGGCGCAGAGCTTGCGCGCCATCGTCCGATAGGTCGCCATCACGGCGTCCGGCAGCTCGATCGGCATCTCGACGATGTTGAGCGGCGGCAGGTCGGGCATGTCCTCGTCGGCGACCGTCATCGCCACCCGCCCGAACGAGGCGGCGATCTTCGCTTCTGCTCCCGGCAGGGCCACCCATTCGCGCCCGAACGGATCGCGCGGCCGAAAATGCTGCTTCTGCCACGGCACGAAGGCGCGGCCCCACAGCGCGCCGTCGGTGATGATGGCGGCCGGCATGAACAGGTCCATGCTCGAATTCGGCCGCGGCGTGCCGGTCAGGCCCCAACGCGTCCGGAATCGCCCGGCGACCTTCAACAGGGCGCGAGCGCGCTTGCCGCTCGGATCCTTGAGCCGCGACGTCTCGTCGATGATCAGCACGTCGAGCAGCGGGTGGTCATCCGCAAAGGCGGCAAGCTCGCCAACCAGCCAAGGCACGAGATCGACGCCGATCGCCGTCACCTCGCGCGCCGGCGCGGCGACGAGTAACGCCCGCCGGCGCTCGGGCGTGCCGTTGAGAACGGCAACGCGCAGATGCGCGAGATGCGGCCAGAGCGTGACCTCTCGCGGCCACACGGTTGCAGCAACAAGCTTTGGGGCAATGACGAACGCATGTCGACGCTCCCCGTCGCGGATGAGATCGGCGAGCGCCGTGAGCGCGGCGGCGCCCTTGCCGGCGCCGAGCGGCGCTACTAGGAAGGCGCTATCGTGTTCGTATAACCACGTTGCGGCCCGCTGTTGATGCGAATACAGGACACGAGCGATGAAGGGCGCGTTCAAGATTTCCCTCCTCTCGACAGCGTGATCTTGCTTTTGGTGTATCGCGCGCAAACGGACTCTTCGCTCTGAAGCGGCAAGCCTTCAGCCCAGCCCGGCAGCGTCAGCATCTCGCGACGCAGGATCGCCTTCGCCTCGTCGGCGCGCGCCGCATCGACCTCGCAGACGATCTCGTCGTGCGTCGTCATGCGGATCGGCATCCACATGAGCGCCGGATTGGTTTCGATTCGAATGACCGTTTCGCGCAGGATGTCGGCGGCAACGGCCTGGGTCGCGTTCTCCGCCAGCGTGCCCTTCCAGAGCTTCGCGCGCCCGTGCGCGCGTCGGAATGACAACTCGGTGCGCTTCTCACCGGTCGGATTGCCGTTGCGGTCAAGAACATCGACATCGCGCCAGCGCGGCCGCGGATAGGTCAGCAAGCGGCCCGACGGCAGCGCCATGAACAGCGTGCCGCCGAGGTAGTCATCGCGATAAATAAAGGCGACTCGGCCTGCCGTCGTGATCCGACCGGGTATTTCCCAGGCGCTCATCGCCGCGCCCCACAAGCCGAAGCTTTCGCCATTACAATGGTCGCCGCCAAACTCCATCGCCCATGGATTGGCCTCACGCCACGCATCAACAATGCGCCGTGCTTCGGCATCGTCGAGGTGGATGCGATAGCTCAGCGCCATCGCCTTGAGCGCGCCGACGGAGCCAAGAAATTGCAACGCTAATGTTGCCACCTTACCGGTTTGGCGTTCGGGTTTGGTTATTGCGCTCGGCTCTTGGTGCAGGATATCGGCGGCGGTGACGGTGTAGATGTCAGGCCGCGTCGGGTCGCGATCGTTAGCGCGGAAGATGTCGAGGACTCTCTTGGCGCCCTCCGAGGCGGCGAGCCAAGGTGTGACCCGCGCCTCAATCGCATTCCAGTCCGACCATACAAACAATTTTCCCGGCTCAGCGGCGATAGCGGGTCGGACAATAAGGGCGAGCTTGCGCGCCGCCGGCATGTCGACAGGATCGGCCGCGACCAATGTCGCGTAATCGCAACCCTTGGCGATCGCCTCAACCAGCGGGCTTTCCGCGGGCACCGTCGTCGCCGAGCACGTCCCGCGTCAAGTTCTGGATTTGCGCCCCTCGGCTGGTCATGCGTCCGGTCTGCCCGGCGCCGGCGAAGCGGTATTGACCGCGCAACACGCCGTCGACCTGCTGCGCCTCAAGGCGCGCGAACTTTTTCGGCGAGGCCCCGGCGCCATAGAGGCGCAGCGTCGCGGTTTCCTGCGCCCGGACCTCATCCGGGCTGAGGCCGCCGTTGGCGCGCTTGGCGTCGAGCATCGCAAGCACGCGGGCGACGCGATCGCGCTCTAGACTAAGTTCCTGCGGGTCCGCTTCGACATCATCGTCATCGTCATCGGTCGGAATGCCAACCGTTAGAATCTCTCGCATCGCCGCGTCGGCGAGGTTGTCATGCAGCCAGGTCGCAATCCGTTTCGCCTGCGTGACGCGGGTGACGGCTCCGTCGGTCAGCTTGACCAGCCGGCGGCCGATGGCGCCAGCATCCTCGGCCGCGAGCGCTGTGGCGTGGCGCACATAGGGCATATCAAGCGTCACGCCTCTTCGATTGACGTGCTCGAATGCCCAATATTGGCGCCACTCTTCGATCGGCAGAGGTCGGGTCCGGCAATAAGCCTCACGCATCGCGCCGATGTCTTGGCGCGCATAGGCGAGAAAGCGCTCCCACTCCGCCGGGTGCTCGCTCGGGTTCGCGCCCTCGACGCAGAAGAGCTTGATCAGCTGCTTGCCGTCTTTCTGCTTGCCGGCGCCGCCGAGATAGCGTGAGGCGCTTTCGAGATCGGTCGGCAAGTTGGAGACGCCGGCCTGGATCATCGGATCGATGACGCGCTCCGGCGCGAGGAAAGGAAATCCGAGCGTGGCGAAATTCCAGACAGCGGCGTCGAAGCTCGCGTTCCATGCGGCAAAGGTTGCGCTGCGCTCAAAGGCTGCGCGAAGCTCGTCCGGCGCGCAGTCCCAATCGAGGATCGCGCCGTCGGCGTGCCAGGTCAGAGCCGGTGCGCTGCCGATCGCGTATGCTAATACGATAGCGCGCGTCGAAGTCTCGGCGACGTAGCGGAACGCGCCGGCGGCCTTCAAGTCGAGCGCGCCGCCGTAGACCTCAAAATCCAGCCAAGTGAGGTCGCCGGCGTTGAACATCACAGTCTCCAAAATTCAGAGAAGTCAGGCGAGGCCGCCGCGCGGCCGGCCTCGCCTTGTCAGGCGCGCGCGCGTGCGCGCGCCGGCTTTACGCGACGCGCCGCCGCCGAGGTTGATTGGCAGGCGGCGTCGGCTCGACAGGCGTCGAGGTCGGCGCCGGGCCGTCCAGCGACATCCAATCGACAGTGTTCAGCACGGGAAACCAGACCCTCCCGTGCTTGCTGTGCTGGTAGGAGTCTTTTTCGAGCAGCACGATCGGCACGATCTTGCCGTCATGCTGACCGCCGTTGATCCGGTCACGTATCAGATCAACCATTACGGCGATGGCTTTGACGCCGCCGTCGGTGTTTGCCTTGTAGACCACCTCGACGCCGGCGTCGGCGCCATCGAGGCACTTCATGTTGACGCTCCATTCCTCCTGCCACGGGAAGCCCGTATCGGGGAGCTCCGTGATCACAGGTTTCGGCTGACTGACAGAAACAAGGCGCTCATCGACCACCTTGTTGTTGTCGCCGAAGCAGATGTAGCCGTATTTGAACGTCAACGGGTTGACCGCCCATTTGCTGCCCGACTCGGGGATGGTGCGCTTCTGCCCAAACCCCCAGGTGCCGCTGCCTTCGCGCTTAAACAGCATCATCGGCAGACCAGTGCGGCCGATGATGGCAGCCGTATTGACGCTGGCGAGCGCCTTTTGGAGCGCCGCCAAGGAGGTAAGCGCACCTCCTGCTGGCGCGGGAGCAACTTGCTTGCTTCCGGGCCTTTCGTGATCGCCATTGTCGTTGGCGTGATCGCTGTCACGATCATGATCGTTCATGCTTGCCTCCCTCCTTGGAAGGCTTCGAGCGCCTCGGAAAACGTTCGCGCAAGCTCGACCCGTCCGGGCACCGGGGCGTGCGCGTTTTCACTCCGCACCAGCGAGACACCGGAGCGGCGTGAAACGATTAATTCTGCTGGGATTTTCAGGCCGCGCGCCTTTGCGCGCAGTTCAACTTGTTTGGGCGAGCGTATGGTTTCGGCGATGACGTCGCCACGGGCAAAACCGAGGCGGATCAGCGCCCCGATCGCCGCGTCCTCGTTGCGCCAGCGTCGCTCAGCACGGCCGCGCGAGAGCGTGTAACCCGCCACGCAGTCGCCTTCCTCCAGCGCGCGTTTGGCTTGATCGTGCAGCGCCGTGCGAAGGTCTGTGATCGCATCGACGAGGTCCAAGCCGGCGGCAAGCGCCTGCAAATAGGCGGCCTTGTCGGCCGGCGCGCGGGGCGACGCCGGCATCACGAACCGCGACAGATCGAGCAGCGGTCCCGTGTGCGCCGGGCAGATCGGTCGTGCCGGGCAGAACCGACACCACGGTCCTCGCTCCAGGCGCGGCGCATCGGAGAGCGCCTCCTCGCAGGCGGCGCGGTAGGCTACGACGAATTCGTCAAGTTCGTCGCCCGTCACCGTGACCGACGAGATCGGCTCAGCGTCCAGTTCGATCGACACGGGCTGGAGGATCGTCAGAACGATGTTCTCGACCCCGGCAAAGAATTCGCGCAGCGAGTGGCGCGCCGCCGCGGCATAGAACAAGAGCTGCGCGTTGATGACGTCTTCGTCGCCGTCCGGGGTGAGCGCGCAAACGCGCACGCCAACGCCAAATTTGAAGTGGATCACGTGGATCGTGCGGCCGATACGGACGAGCAGATCGACCGTGCCCCAGGTGTCGGGGATAGTGGGAAAGACGATGCGCTGCTCGAGATAGTATTCGGCTCCGGGCGCATCCAGAAGCGTCTCCACATAGGCGTACGCCGGTGCCAGGGCGTTCGCGACGTCATCGGACGTGATCGCGTAGTCGCCGAACACTTTGCCGACGAGGCTCTCGACGAGGGCATGCGTGTCTTCGGCGAGGAGAAGGGTAATCGCGGCATGCAGTGCCATACCGCGGTCGGCGTAGGGCGAAGGCTTGCGCAGATACGCGGGCACTTTCTGGACGAGATTGGTGGACGCCGGGCAGGCCAGAACACGCGCCGCGACACTGCCGCCGAATGGCGAGTGAACCGGCTCACAGCGTTTCATGTGCTGCCCCCGTATTTGGTGACTTCATCCCCCCAGCAATGCCACCTGGTCGACGTTCGCGCGCGAATAGATCGACAAACGGGCCATCGCAGTACGCTTCGACTCGGGCGTAAAACTCATTAGGCTTGCGGGAATGCTCGCGCCGGGGAGCAAGGATCAATTCGCGGACGTCCTTGCGCCGGCGCCGGCAATTGCCGCGGCGGGCGAGCAAAACGATCTCGGTCTGGTGGCGGACGGTGAGGCCGAGGCCGACGGGGAAATCCGATTCCGTCAGTAGATCTCCGGATACCCACGAGCGCCTGGTCTTCAACCAGGTGAAAGCTCGCGTCGAATATTTGAAGCCCCATGCCTCAATCAGTCTGAGCGCTTGCGGCAGAAACGGTCCACTGGTCCACAAAAATAGGTGGCAGCCGGTGGGCGCCGCGAGCTCCTTCACCGGCAGTGCGGCGAGCGCGGCGAAGGACATGGTCTTGTAATGCCGCTCGTTGTCCCGCCGGCTGCTCGGATTTGTGGATTGGATCGCCGTGTAGCTGGAAAAATGCGACGCTGGATCCACCGCGATCGCGCCGTAAAAGCCGCGCCGCAACTCGACAAAGGGAGCGGGGGCGGCCAAGGCCGCCTCCGAATCCGTCATGTTGGGATCGGCGAGAATGTTCATCGCCGGGGTTCCTTCTTTCCTGTTCTGTCTTACGAAGGCGCCGATCACGCCGGCGACTTGGTAAGAAAGAAAAGCCGCCCGCATTTGCGCGGACGGCGCCGAGGTCAATAACGCTCCCCGCATTCAACGCGGAGGAGTGCCGATTACTTCACGCACGTGGATCAATGTAGCCGGCAGGAACCGGGACAAGTCCCGCCTTCATAGTCCAGCCTCCGCCCGCAAAGCGCCGAGTTCCAGCCGCATGCGGTCAAGTCGGGCCCATTCGTTTTCGCCCAGATGCCGGTATTCGGACTGACAGAGGGTCATCCCGATCCGGGTCGCAAGTCTCGTGATCGACGCTTTGCGCCGCTCACGGTCATTGATTTGCCTTTGATTTCCCATTAATGAAGATTCCTTCGTCTTGGAGCCGGCGGTCACGCGGACTTCGAACACCTGCTCGGCGACCGCCGGCCCTTTCCTGCCACTTCTGTATCGTCCCCATCTCCGCCGCCGGTGGCGCGCTTGCGGAGAGGTCGTTCCGTTGAACTTTTTGGGAAAATCCCTATAAGGACGGGCGCTCGTCCCCGCGCGGGTTAGCTGATCGCCCTGATTGGCGCCCGCGCTTTCCTCTTCAAATGCACAAATCGGGGACTCGCCGCCGCAAAGCCGCAAGCGGAGGCCCCGAACTTTCACTCTGCCCTGGCTTGCGCGTAGTTCGCTTCCAAGGTCGCTCCATTCGCGGAGTGAGGTTTTCTCCCCCAGTTCGTCTCCCCCAGGTCACTGCAGCGGCCTTTAATCCGCTTAGTAAACAACCCGACGAGGAGGTTCCCCGTGCACGCCGTGGCGCGTGCTTATACTTTACCCTCGGGGAGAGGGCGCACCGGGCACTGAGTGTCCCGGAAGCCTAGACCTTCATTTTCGGGGGAATGCTCGTCCCCCGATCCGCCTGTGCCTTTCGATTTCTGTCCCCGCCGCCGGCGGTATCGCGGCAGAACAGCTGTTCCTATTCCGCCGCGATCGTCGCGGCCTCGCGTTCGATCCTCCAGCGTGCAGCGGACTCGTGGGTGATGAAGACGCGCGTACCGAGCCGCATCTCGCGCGGACCTTGGCCCTGCTCGCGCAGCTTGAAATAAAAAGCCTCGGAGATGCCGTGCGCGCCGCAGAACGATTTGATGCTGAAGACAGCCGTCGGCGGCCCACGAATCCGCGGGCTAGTGGCCGTCTCGTTGGTGGGAGGCGTCGTGGACGTCACGACGGCTTCAGTCTCCGTCGCCGTCTCGATTGACGTTGTCTCCGCGGTCGCTGTCGCCGCGGGCGTTGTCGTCTCTGATGCTTTGATTTTTAACTGCTGCGGCGGCCTGCTCTGCCGAAGCGTAACCGCCCTCGTACGCGCTTTGCGTCCAGAAACTTCCGGGCGTGCCATCGCAGGACCCCATTGGGCTCGATGGCGTGCAGTGTGGCCAAGGAGGCTTGGCCAAAGAAATGGGTAAAACTGGCCACGGATTGGCCAAAACGGGCCACGGGTTGACCCACAACGCGCTTAGTCTTTACGCTCTAGCCCGCGCAACCAAGTGCTGTCACTCGGAAATGTCGAAACGTCTTGCTTAAATTTTTCGTCCTTCCTCGCAGCCGCCTTAATAGCCCTGGTTGCGGTTTGCCTCCAGTCGCCGAATGTTCTGAAGGCAAACCGCTTAACCTCTTTTTCCGTCGGCCGCTCCTCGTTTTTGCCCATCAGCAATCGAAGTTCGTCTTCATCCAATCCCGACAGTGTCTGAACCTGTGCCAGGTTTATCAACTCAGCCAGCTCAGGATCGATTTGCGCAGCTAACACTAGCGCAGGCTCTGTGACAGTCGCAGGCTTTTCCGGCGCGAGCTCCAAGGGGACGGATGAAGTCACAGTCACTGGCAGCGGGGCATTAGGGAAATTTTCAAGGTGCTCACGGATTTTCCGCAACTCTTTTTGCGAAACCGTGGTCGCTCGCTGCTGGGCATCAAGAACACTGTTGAGCTCCTCACGAGCCTTCTGCAACTCTTTGCGGGAAGCCGTGGTCGCTCGCTGCTGGGTATTAAGAAGGTTGTCGAGACGCTCACCGATCTTCCGCAACTCCCCGTATGAAGCCGCGGCCAGTCGCTGCGGGGCATTGAGAAAGTCGTCGATGCGCTTCCTGACCCTTTGCAGCTCCTCGCGCTCTTTCAGTTGTTCAGGCGTTGCCGCTGGCCGATCAAACGACATGACCGGCGGCAAATTTTCCGAGGTTTCGCCGCTCGGCAGACCCTCCGCAATCGGCACCTCATCGGATGGTGAGGTCCGCGGCTGACACGCTCGCGGTTGCCGACGTTTCCTGATAGATCTGCGGACAGCTTTTCGAACCACGGGACAGGACCCCGTCGGTTATGGGAAGTGAGGCTAGGCCCCGACGTTGCGAACCACTGCGTCGGGGCTAGCCGTTCTCAGCCTACCTCAATGGTCGAACGTTGCCAGTGGGCTTGATGCCGAACTTCGGCGCCGCTCGTCTGATGGTGTCGGCCGTGTAGCTCGGAGCGAGGTGGCCGTAATGCTTTTCGACCATTCGTGTATCGACGTGCCCCAAGGCTGCAGCGACGACCATGAGGGGGGCGCCGTTCATGATGGCGTGTGAGGCGAACGTGTGTCGAGTGACATGGAAGTTGGCGGCAGGCCTAATACCGGCGCGCCGAGAGGCTTCCTCCATCTGATCGTCTTGATGTGACTTGCCCCACGGCCTTCCATCGTCGTGGGTGAAGATCAGGTCGCTGCCGCGCCTCCCCGCGCAGATCGTGCGAAAGAACTCTTGCGCCTCATCGGTCAAGTGAACGTGGAAGACCCTTTCGCTGCCGTCTCCCTTTCGCGTGCGCAGGCGCAGCGTGTTGGCGTCGGAGTCGAAGTCCGAGATCGCCAATTGCGCCAAGCCGCCGTAACGTCCTCCGGTCAGGAATGCGGCTTGCAGGAGCGGGCGAAACTCCGGGTTCGCAGCGTTGATCAGGCGCTTGCTCTCGGCGATCGACAGGTAGCGCACCTTCGCCACGTCAACGCCCTTGAACGGGCGCACCCGGCGCCAGGCTAGGTCGCTGCCGATGTGACCGGCGATGAAGGCGTGGTTCAAGGCGGCGACCAACGAGGCACGAGCACGGTTGGCAGAAACACGACGGGCGCGCTTGTGATCGGGGTCATCGCTGTGGGTGCGGTGACGCGGAGGCTGTCCCTTGCGGGTGCGGACACGGGCAGGCTTGCGGCTGAGAGCGATGAACCAGTCCTTGAGCGTTTCGCTGGTGAGCTTGGCAAGCTCGATGCCGCCCAGCTCTGGTATGACGTGGGCCTCAAGGGTGTGGCGTACGTTCTTGACCGATGCCGCTGAGCGGCTCTCGTCCTCCAGGTATTTGAGATAGGCCGCGACTGCATCGGCTACGGTGCCGACGCCCCCGCCGGCCCGCTCGCGCAGAATTTTGCGGGCACACTCCTGCGCTTGCTTGAACGAGAAGAATAGCTTGTTATCGGCATCGGCGAGGTCGTCGGCAACACCGATTGGGTAGTGCCGGTAGTCGCCGTCGCCGACATAGACGCGGGCCAGCCATTTGCCAGCTCCACGCTTGGGCTTGCGGTAGCCGAGATGAAGTAGGCCGGGTTCGAGGTTGCGATAATAGGGCTGACCACTGGGGTCGAGGTCAGCGCGAGCGGTGCGACTTCCGAGGGAAGCGTCGTGAACAGTGCGGGCCATGGGATTTTCTCTGGTGTAGGTCGTTCGACCGTTCGTGTGCGATATCCATCAAATAAGTGGGGTGGAGTTCTATGGGGTGCAAACGAGCGTAATGGAGAAAATGTCCATTTCATCGGCACATTGCAAGAGACGTATGGAGCCCCATGGAGCGAAAACCTTTCAGATGCCCCACGTGCAGTCGAGCAAGTTCGAGTTGGTCATCAACGCCTCGACCGAAAGGATGCTAGGGCTGACTGTGCCGGACAAGCTGCTCGTTGCCGCCGACGAGGTGATCGAGTGAAACGGCGCAGAGCGATTGACTCGGGTTCGTGACGCCGGTCCTCAAGCGCGCCTCGGCTTCTCGCTCCTCTGGCGAGTGGATCGACGCAAAATGACCCGAACAGAACTGATCATTCAGCTCCTCAAAGTAGCGATCGGACTTGCATTCGGCGCCTATTTCGTCTGGTGGAGTTTGCAAGTACTAGACCGATTAACCCCTGAATACGATGCACCTACCGCCGTGGTCGCCCGCGCATCATGAAAGTTACATCGCGCCGGTCGGGAGTCCGTGGCTGCGGCCGTTCTCGCCAACAGCCAACAGGTTGCACAATCGTTTTGATACCTGCTGACTGATCCCTGCCAATTCGATTATCCTGCACCCGGCTGGTGGGAGATCGAATGCAATACGATCAATTGAGACGCCGCGAGTTCATCACGCTTCTCGGCGGCGTGGCGGCGTGGCCGCTCGCGGCGCGCACGCAGCAGCACGCGAAGCAGCCGACGATTGGGTTCCTGGGCTCGGGAACGCCTGCAACCCATGGGCTCGATCGAGTGGACAACCTCGATCATGATTGCTCACCGTTCTTCGCGGCGTTGGCACGCAGCTCGTCGACCAAGACCCGCAGGTTCTCCGAATAGTCGATCGGTGCGGCGATGAGTTGAACGCCGCCTGCAACAAAGGCGGCTTCCAGTGCCGGCACCAAGCCATCGGCGCTCTCCACGCGGGCGCCCTTGATGCCGTAGGACTTGGCGTAGACAACGAAATCAGGATTGCCGAACGTCATGCCGAAATCCGGATATCCGTCCGCCGCCTGCTTCCAGCGGATCATCCCATAGGCATTGTCCTGCAGGATGAGCACAACGAGATTGAGCTTTAGGCGCACCGCGGTCTCGAGCTCCTGCGAGTTCATCATGAACCCGCCGTCGCCGCACACCGCCAGCACGCGCCGCGTGGGATTGAGCATCGCCGCCATGATGGCCGACGGCAGCCCGGCCCCCATCGTTGCAAGCGCGTTGTCGAGTAGAAGCGTGTTCGCAACACGGGTGCGGTAATTGCGGGCGAACCAGATTTTGTACATGCCGTTATCCAGGCAAACGATGCCGTCCTCCGGCATCACTTGCCGCACATCATGCACGATGCGCTGCGGCGACAGCGGATAGCGGCTCTCTTCTGCCCGGTCGGCGATCCGCGCGAGAATCTGCTCGCGCAACGGCAAGAGCGCGCCCGCCTTGGGCAGCCTGCCCTCGAGCCGGTCGGCGAGGAGCGCGAGGCTGGGCCCCACGTCACCCACGAGCTCCGCATGCGGGAAGTACACCTCCTCCACGGTCGCCGGAAGGTAGCCCACATGCAGGACGATCGGGCCCTTCGGCCCCATGATGAAGGGTGGCTTCTCGACGGTATCGTGACCGATCGCGATGATCAGATCGGCGCGGTCTATTGCCCAATGCACATAGTCCCGCTCCGAGAGCGCGGCGGTACCCATGTAGAGCCCGGATCCACCGGCGACCGAACCCTTGCCCATTTGCGTGTTGAAGAACGGGATCTGCAGGCGCTTCACGAAATTGGACAACGACTCAGCCAGGTGCGGACGGCCTGCAGCCGCACCCAGCATCACCAGCGGCCGCTCGGCCTTGAGGATCAGCGCGGCCGCACGATCCAATGCTGCGCGCGGCGCAATGGGCCGGTCGATCGGGTGCGACGGGACGGGCGGAATTGCGGGTGCGGTCTCGCCGGCAATGTCTTCCGGCAGCTCGAGATGGACTGGCCCCGGCCGCTCCTGCTGTGCCACCCGAAACGCCTCGCGCACGATCGAGGGAATGGTCACGGGGCTGACGATCTGATGGGCCATCTTGGTCAACGGCGTCATAGTCGAGACCATGTCCACGACCTG
>Ga0306921_10005265_pt1 | contig 13398 bp, 14 predicted proteins | sample sta12Cox44000080_FD_203760 | JGI IMG/M metagenome (GOLD analysis project Ga0306921, IMG submission 203760) | Lab enrichment of tropical soil microbial communities from Luquillo Experimental Forest, Puerto Rico - statoxic.12C.oxic.44.000.080 (v2)... | ecosystem: Environmental > Terrestrial >... | reverse complement strand
GGAGTAGCCGTTTCCATGATGTCCTCTTGTGCTGTTTTTCCGCTCGTCCCCGCGAAAGCGGGGACCCAGGGCTACGGACTGCGGCCCCTGGATTCCCGGCATAAGCGCGTTGACGCGCGTCTTCGACGCGCTATGCGCGGGAATGAGCGGAGTTGTGTCTACGCGGCGAGGCCTGCGAGCCGATCGAGCTCGGCCTGCGCCAGTTTGCCGTTGTTGGCGATGATGACGAGATGGTCCTTGACTAGGCCCAGCACCTGCACGGCGAGCCACAGCCGCTCGCGCGCGTCGGTGTCGCGCGCCGAGGTGTGGCGCCAGCCTTCGATGTAATCGGCTTCGATCTGGGCGAAGACCTCTTTGAGCGTCTCGCTGCCGAGCAGCTCCTTGGCGCGCGCGCCGCGCGCGATCGCCGCCTCGAGCTTGTCGTCGGTCATCGCGACAGCCCTCCGAGGATTCCGCTGCCGCGTCGGCGCATCGGTTTTTTGCGCAGCGCTAGCTTGCCGCCCTTGTCGGCCGCGACGAACTCGCGCCCGACCGAACGCGGGATGCCGAGGGTCGATCGCCCCGCGGCCGTGGCATACATCGCGCGGCGCTGCTTTTCAGAGACGGGCGGCATCTTGGTTTCCTACTGCACCGGCTGCGGAGCCGCCGCATGGGCGGCATCAGCAATCGTTTTGACGGCGGAGCGCGCCATCTCGTGCTGGTGGCGCTCGCGCGCGATCTGCAGGTCGAGCAGCTTGAGCTCCTTCTCGAGCGCGAACTTCTCGTGTTCGAAGGCGAGCTGCGCGTCGAGCTTCATCTTCTGGTGCGCGGCGTCCGCCGTGATCTTGGCCTGCTCGGTTTGTGCCTTCGCCGCGATCTCGGCGTGCTTGGGGTCCGCCGGCGGTTGGATCGGCGCCGACGCCGGGTCGTTGGGATCGGCCGGCGCGCCCGGCGGCGTGAAGAACGCGTCGGCGTTCTTGTGCCCGGCGAGTTTCACAAGCTCCTTTGCCGAGTGGAACAGGTTCTTGGCGCTGACCAGGCCGGCCGCGATCGCCTCCTTTTGCGCGCCGATGATCAGCTGCAGCTGTGCGAGCTGCTCGGCCTTCGAGCCGGTGCCGAGCCCGACATTGATGGTCATGTCGTTGCGCGCGCGCCAGTCCCTCGGATCAACGGTGACCCACTGGTTGCGCAGCCGCAGGGTCTGCGCCTGCGATCCGTTCTTGCGGATCGTCATGTGCAGGAGCGAGAACAGGTCGCGGATGCCGGTCTCGGCGAAGATGCGGGCAATCAGCTTCACCTTGGCCTGCGAGGCGTTGAACATCTGGTTGGCGATGGTGGCGACCTGGTTTTGCAGCGCGTTGGGGTCGACCCCCTGCCCTTGCCGCGACACGCCCGTGCGCCATTCCCGCGTTGCGTCCTGGTATTGCAGCAGCGGGAACACATGGTTGCCGATGTCGGGATGCTCGATGACGCTCAAGCCGCCCGGCATCTTGGTGCGCACGATCCCGCCCGGGCGCGACACCAGGAGATCGTCGAGCGTGGTCTCGGTGGCGTGGCTCTCCGGCACCTCGGTGCGGGGATTGTTGGCGAGATAGGCGTTGTCGAGCAGCGCGCGCAGCAACGCGGTCTTGATGCGCTGGATATCCATCACCAGGTCGGCGATCGAGCGGCCGAAAAAGCGGTGCGTGACGATGACCGGGGTCATGGCCGCGAACGGGATCACATCCTCACGCACCACGTCGGGCGCACCGTCGCGCAGGAGCAACTCGCCCTCCTCGCCGGCGGTGGTGCAGCGGTAGAGCGCCGCCTCGTCGTTGCCGTCGTAGTCCATGCGCACGTAGTGCTCGGTGATGCGAATGAGCCGGCTCGAGGTGTTGAGCCCGTCGTCGCCTTGGCGCAACGTCGATTCGTTGACGGTGTCGCGCGCCTGCTCCTCGATGGTGTGCGCGAGCGTGTACGAGGGGAGCTTCTTCACCTGCTCGCGGTCGTAGCCCTGGCCGATCAGCTGCGATTCGGTGCGGAACACGTCGTGGAAGCAATAGTCCGTGTCCTTGATGGAGCGCGCGCGCCGGCTGATGCCGAATTCCTCCGGCGTGACGCCTTCGGCCCGCGCGCATTCGCGCGTGCGACGGATCTCGATGGTGACGTCGTGCAGTTTGGGCCGCGGCGAGCCCTCGTCCTGAGGACGTCCTCCGCCCTCGTCCTGAGGAGGGCGCGAAGCGCCCGTCTCGAAGGACGGCGGCGAACTCATGCTTCGAGACGCCGCGCTCAGCGCGTCGTTAAGGGCGTTCACGCCCGTCTTCGACGGGCTATGGACGCGCGTGGACGCGCTTTTGCTGCGCGGCTCCTCAGCATGAGGGAGTGAGATCTCTCGCTCGGTGTGCTCCACAACCTCCACATCCGGCTGCGAAACGATCAGCGCAAACGCATCGTCGGGCTGATCGAGATAGGTCTCGCGCTCGACCTCCTGGCGGCATTCCCACCACACCTTGACCACGCCGACCTTCGAAAGGAGCGCATCCTTGATGAAGGAGTAAAGCACCAGGAAGCCCGGATTTTGCTGCATAAAGACGTGATTGACGTAGTCGGTCTCCTGCTCGGCGGCGGCCACGTCCTCGGGTCCGACCGGCGCGAACTGCACCACTTCGTCGCCGGAGGCGAAGATCTCCATCAGCGGCGGCATCAGCCCTTCGATCGTGTCGGCGACGTCGCTCGAAACCGCCTTCGAGCGCCCGTCCGGGGCCGGCATGTCCTTCGACATGTTGCCCATGTAGTAGTTGAGCGCGGACGCACGCTCGTCGGAGAGCTTGCTCGCCGCCATGGCCGAGAGCGCGTCGTAGCGCTCGGCCGCAAGCAGGGCCTTGAGATCGCCGGCAGTCATTTTGGGCATTTCACAACCATTGGCGCGGTCAGCGCCGATCCATGTCAGTGCTCGAGAGTCATCGGGAGGATCGCGCCTGCGCGGCGTGCGCAACGCAATCCTCCCGCGCCGACGCCGGCCGGAGGAAGCGCGGCATCGAAACGGTGGTCAACACGTAATTTTGGTGAATACGCTTTTTTGGAAGATTCTCGTTACGCGAGTCAAGCGGAAAATGCGCGACGGAAAAATTCTCATACCGTTGCGACAGTTAGCAGCAGCGAACTGGGCAAATCAGCACCGAGCGCCGCTCACCGATGCACGAAGTCGGGGATCCCCCCGCTGGAGTTCACCCACGAAGGAACACCCCGCGACGCGAGCGTGGCGGCAACAGCGTTGCGAAAGCACGAATGCGCGGACACCTTGCCCCATGCGCGAACCCGGCGACATCGGGACGGTGGTCAGTGCGTAGTTTTGGTGAATACGCTTTTCTGGAAGATTCTCGTTACGCGAGTCAAGCGAAAAATGCACGGGACGCGAAAATCGTCGTCCGTGCGTTCGAGTAGCGGCAGATTTACCGCGCTGCTTCGACCTTTTCATAGGTCTCGGTCGCGCAGCCGTCCTGTGACGTCGCGCGGTGACGATCAGCGAACTTACCGTGCTCGATCATCACGAGCAGAGTGATGGGCTGCGGCTCGGGGTTCATCGGCCCGACGACCATCGCTTTCACGCAGGCGCTAAATCCTCGCCCCGCAACCGGGTGGGGTCGCGAAACCGCCACGGCGGTTGGATGGGCGGTAAACAACGTATCAGCGCCCGCGCGCACCATTGCTTTGACATCGGGCTCGGGCTCCGGCGGCGGAGGCTCCGTGCTCGGCTGTCGAAGCATCTTCGGCACGAAGGTGGCGTACTGGTCGGCCATTTCGCAGCCCGCCAACAGCGCGATGGCGCAAGCAATCACGCTTATCGCGATCTTCGTCGCAGGCATGGGGAAGCAGCCTTGGTCGGCAGGTGAGAAGACGACTTTGCTGCCGAATGCCGCTTTTTTGTGAGCGGTCAGCCCGGCCGCGTAGTGCGGTAAACCTTGCGCGCGGGAGGCGTGCGCCACTGGCAGCCGTACGGCCACGGCTCTTGCGGACAGGCCGAGGTGACCGGAGGAGGAGCGGCGGGCTTGAGCGGGGGGCGAACGGAGAGCCGATCGCTCTTGGCAGCGGCCGGGGCGGCGGGATCGGCGTTCGCCTCGGAATTGGCGGCGACGGCGGCGGCCGCAGCGGGGTCGGTCTTTACCTCCGGATTGGCGGCAAGCGCCGTCACCACGGCAGCGCCGATTGCAAGCGCGGTCACGCCAGCTGCGAGCTTGGAGACGGACATTTGACCACCCACCCAGCCGCCCCCGTTGCGCGAAGACGCGCTCGGGGGTTCTGGGAGTTAGTCGCGGTGGCGAAACAAAAGGTTCACGCTTGAAAGCGCGTTTTCCCGCCCATTTTTCGGTAGTGGGCCAGTTTCATTGGGGCACCCCCTCACCGAGGGTCGCGATTTCAAAGGCATAGTAGCCCCAGGCGCGGTGGTTGCTGAGGCCCGAGCCTGGGGCCGGGCATCCCTCCTAGGAAGCCCCGGGAGGTCGCCCAAGGGCGATTATCGTAATGTTATAACGTTACACAAGGCTATGATAGGTCTTTGGCGATGACGTTGAGGTACGGGATCGAATAGAGGCCGCCCTGCCCCCATACACTGGAGGCCTCGAAGCCGAGATACCTTGCTTGTTGCGCGGCAGCTTGCGCCGCGCTCACACCACTCCCAACTGCGAATATTCGATGCGGCGATAAAAGCCGACTTGCGCCGACTTGCGGTCGAGCGTAAGCGCTAGGTAGCGGAACGAGTCGGCCGCGTGCGAGGTCCAGTCGTGCACCGGCTGGGGCCGCAGCGCCTGCAGCTTGTCGTCGTATTCGGCACGGTAGAGCTTGAGCGCATCGATCCCGCGCGCGCATTTCTTTGCGTCGAACCAGCATTTCGGCAGGAAGACGCGCACGGCGTTGATGCCGTCCTCCACCCGGTGCAGCGGGGCGATGCTGATGTTCTTCAGGCCCAAGCTTTGGAGCACCTCGAGCCGACTCTTGCCGGTGCCCAGCTCCTTGGCCTGGGCGTCGTGCGGCACGATGTGCCCGGCATAAACGTAAGGCCGCGCACCGATCTCCCTGACGTAGTGGCCGAGATCGACGCCGGAGGCTTCGTAGTAGTCGATGATCCTGATCTCGCGCCCGATCACCTGCGCAAACCAGATCGCGGTCGCATCGCGGATGCCGAGGTCCCAGGACGTCCACACGAGCGCGGCCGGATCATAGGGCACGGGCGCGATGCGCTGATCCTGCTCGGCGCGCGCCATCAGCTTCCCGTAGTAGGAGCCGACGATCGCGGCGTCGAACGAGCATTCGAACTCTTGCGCATATTGGTCCTCGCTGAGATCGCGCCTGGCGAGCGCGAGCTCGCTTTCGGCAATGAGGCCGGTCTCGCTTGCCTTGAGCATGAGGGAAAACCAATGCTGTTCCGACTGCGAGCGCCGCCACAGCTCGAAGAAGGCGTTGCGGCCCTTGGGCGTGCCGATGAAGACCGCCCAGCCCTCCCGATCGGCCAACGCCGGCCGGATGATCTCCGACCACACGCGCGGGTCCATGTCGGCGTATTCGTCGAGCACGATACCGTCGAGATAGATGCCGCGCAACGCATCGGGATTGTCGGCGCCATAGAGCCGCACCTGCCCTCCGTTGGGATAATCGACGCGCAGCTCGGTTTCGTGCGCGCTCGCCCCGATCGCCCGCACCGGCGCCATGGCGTTGCGCAGATAGTCCCACGCCACCGCCTTCGATTGCTTGAGGAAGGGCGAGAGATAGGCGAAGCGCGGGCGTATACGCAGGCACTCGGTTGCCGCGCGCTGCAAGTCGTGCACGCCACCGTCTTGCCGGCGCGGCGGTGCGTCACGATGCAGGCGGAGCGCTCGGTCCTATTGTGGGAGGTGATGAACTGAGTGCGCGGTGCGTAATCGACGACGAGCTCGGGTGCTGACATGGGAGCGTGCTTAACCAACCTGCGTAGGATGGGTTAGGAGTCAAAGCGCGTCGAAGACGCGCTGACGGCGCCGGCACCCCACCCTCGACTGGCGTTGCGAATTGATTGGTGGGTTACGCGCCTCCCGCGCTAACCTACCTACGATTGGCTGGCATCACAGTGCCGGCCGTCGTCCCGGCGCGGGGCACCCCGCGATGCTGGCGTCGCGGGGGCCGCATCTTCGGCGTTCAGCGGCCGCGGATCGTTTCGGTTTTGACGCGGACGCGCGGCATTGCGTTGGCTGCCGCCGTGTACACGTGCAGGCAGGTGCTGGGGCAAGCATCGCGCGCGCTGCCGGCGAGCGCGGGGCCGAGAATGTGTTTGCGCTCGGCCCGCTCGCGAACGAGCAGATCGACGAGGCTTTGCTCTTCGAGCGGCAGCGCAGGATCGAAATAGCGATCGAGCACCGGGACGTAAACGAGAACGCGGTCGATCGGATCGGCCGGCGCCATTGTCGCTGAAACGAGCTCGGCATCGATCCCATTGTCGCGCAGCAGGTTGATCAGCAAGACCGCGGACACGCTGCAGTCGTCGCGCTTCCCCTCGGCGGCGGGCGAGTTCGCGGGCTGCCGCCGCAACCCGGCAAAGGCCGCAAGTAGCGCGTTTGCGTCGGATGTGCGCGAGATGCCGAGCGCCTCGGCCTGCTGCCGGCATGCATCGGAGAAAAAGGCCGCGCGAATGAGCTGCGTGTCGACTATGGTCGCAGCCAGCCCCGGAGCCGTCATCGCAAGGCAAAGGGCGAGAACCGCAAAGATCTTCAGACCCATGAATTTACCTTTCAAGCTACGGAACGAGCCCAGGACAGCCTCGCCTGCGGATCATAGCACAAACAGATGCCCTGTGCCTTGAGCCTAGCGAAACTGTTGCGGCAAGATGGGAGCGCCCTCCTGTGGGTTTATTGGCACAGGTTCGAACAACTTCGAACTCGGAATAGGAGTGGAATCGGACCTAAAGAACACGTTTGTCGATAGTGGCCGGGGGTCGAACAGCAAATGGCGCCAAAGATGCTCATTCACTAGCACCCCTAACGGAGATCGAGAAAAGTCAAACGGATTCGTCAATGTGACAGGTGCGTCTTTGACTGGCGCATCACGGCTAATTGCTGTTACCGCAAAGCCGGGCTGGAGCGGCGGGACACGATTATTGAAATCGAAAATGCTGAATAGATTCCCGGCGCGGCCTAAATTGTCAGGCAACACGCCATGTCGAGGGGAACGATAGTAGTTTCCGTTCGTCATTGGAACCTCCCGTGGATAGGGGACACACGCCACCGAGGGGCGGTGGCGCGGGCGATCATTCCGCCGATGCCCCGTCGCAGACACGGCCGCACCGAGGCGGTGATTCACGCGTAGTTTTGGTGAATATGCTTTTTTGGAAGATTCTCGTTACGCGAGTCAAATGAAAAATGTCTCAGTTTGAAATTCTATCGTTTCGCTATGAGCTTATAAGCAGGGCAGCCTCCCGAAGGCCCGCGAGCAACCAACGTGGATGACTCAGCCCCCGGCCCCGCCTCGATCGCCGCTCTGCGCGACGCCGTGCGGAACGGCCGCGAGCCGCCGCCGGCTTGGATCGTGGCGCGCCTTAACTCCTACCGGTGGTGCGTCGTCGGCACCGTGTGCGTCGGCGCCTTCATGGGCCAGGTCGATTCCAGCATTGCACAGATGCTGCTCCCGCGGCTCGAGCTCGAATTCGGCGCAAGGCTCAGCACCGTGAGCTGGGTCGCGGTCGCCTATCTCTTGGCAATGGCGGCGTTCCTGCCGATCTTCGGTCGGCTCGCCGACATGGTAGGGCGCAAGCTCCTGTACACGGGCGGCTTCCTCCTGTTCGTGCTGAGCTCGGCGCTCTGCGGCCTGGCTCCCAGCCTGCCCGTGCTCATCGCCTTCCGGGTCGCACAGGGCATCGGTGCGGCGCTGCTGTCGTCGAACAGCGTCGCGATTGTGGTGACGGCGGCCGGACCCGCGCAGCGCGGACGCGCACTCGGCGTCCTGTCGGCAGCCCAAGCCGTCGGATTAAGCGCCGGCCCGGCCCTCGGCGGCCTCGTTCTGGACCTGCTGGACTGGCGATGGGTGTTCTGGATCAACGTCCCGATCGGACTCGCCGGCACGGTCCTGGGCTGGTTCGTGCTTCCGCCCACCCAGGACTTGCCCGCTGACAGCCGTTTCGACTGGAAGGGCGCATTTGATCGCGCCCGCGCTCACCGCATTCGTGGCCGTGCTCCACGAAGGGTACGCATGGGGGGCGACGTCGCCCGCCCTTCTCGGCTGTGCGCTGCTGGCGGTGATCCTGCTGACGCTGTTCGTTCGCGCCGAGCAACGCGCGGATGCGCCGCTGATCGACCTCACGTTATTCCGGCAAAGCGCGTTCTCGGCCGGCAATGTCGCCGGCCTCATGGGCTACGCGGCGCTGTTCGGCCTGTTCTTTTTGATGCCCTTCATCTTCGTGCGCGCCTACCGGGATTCGACGTTCGCCGCGGGTCTGCGGCTTTCCATCGTCCCGGTGATGCTTGGCATGGTCGCGCCGATCGCCGGCGCACTCTACGACCGGCTCGGCCCCCGGCTCCTGACCGTATCGGGCATGCTCATCTGCGTCGTCGCATTGCTGTTGCTCTTCGCCGTGCTGGACGGCGCGCCCGCAAGCCTGCCGCTCGTGATGCTCGCCCTCGCGGTTTTCGGAATCGGCCAGGGGTTGTTCATCTCGCCCAACAACAGCGCGGTCGTGGCCGCCGCGCCAGCGTCTCTGACCGGGGAAGCCGGGGGACTCCTGAACGTGATGCGCTCCTGCGGCATCAGTATTGGCGTTGCGGCCGCCTCCTCGCTGCTCGCTTGGCGGCTCGCGGTCCGCACGGGCTCTGGCCACAACACTCTCCACGCCGAAACGCGCCACCTGTTGGCAGCGGGCCGCGACGTGATTGTCCTCATCGGGAGCTTCGCTGCCATGGCGGGCGCGATTTCGCTCGCACGACTGCCCTCACGGCGACCCGGCAATGCAAAGGATGCATCGGCCTAAGGTCTATTTGAAGCGCTCATCCGGCCTGAACCGCGCTCGCATTCAATTTCGAGGCTAACCCAGCGTTTTGCTTATTAGTCTCCGTACAAATGCCCGCATAATTCATCGAGCGCGCCTTTGCACAAGAGATCGGGATTGCGCTCGCCGGCCTTGGCAAGTTGGACAATTCGTCTGGCGATGATTCCGTCGGCGAAATTGTCTCCAAGCCCAAGGGATACGCGAGTCATTTCGAGCGCGACACCTAGAACCCGCTTGGTTTCGGGACTGGCATCGAAGTCGCCTAGGTAAGGCGTGATGGACATGCCTACCTCCGACAATATCTTGGCAAAAAGCCATTAGCGTGCAACTTTATTATCTTCATTGAAATAATAAGCGACGTTTATAGACGCGCGCCCTAGCGCACCTCGCGGGCCTCTTTGCGCGTCGCGGCATAACCGGGCGTCGGCGTACGGCCCGGCCGCGGCTATAGCTTCCGCCTATACGACCAAAGCGTGACGGGCGTCACAGATTTCTTTCCGATTCCCCCTGTAGGAGTGCTGCTAGAAGCGCGAGGAGAGGAAGACATGACACCGAAACTCGCATGGATCATTTCCACGGTTGTTGTGATCGCGGCATTCGTGGCGATTAACTCATGGGCGGCTGTCCCGAAACATGAGAGCAATTCGGCTGCGCCCATCGCAGCCAAGGGAGCGATTTACCGGCCCGACCTGTGGAAGGTGTACTAGGTCCGCACTCGCCGACCGGGCGGGGGCTTATGGACGCGGCGGTTCTTTTTCATCAAGTCGCCGCTGCCGACTATTCTTCGGCTGCTTGCCCTTGCTGAAGGGCACGATGAACCTCGACAGCCTTTCTGCAAATTCATAGCTGCGGGCCAGAGCCAGCCAGCGCTGCTCCATTTCGAGATAATCATTGATCGCAAATGCGCCGCCTCGGGCCAGGGCCAGTTCCCCGCTCGAAGAACGCCGCGGTCTGACGGCCTCCCTCCGGGCCCGATCAGGTCGAGCAGTGGCGCGGGGCAGCAACCTACATCGATCGCATCTTGCGTGGCGAGAAGCCGGGCAACCTGCCGATTCAGGTGCCAACCAGATACGAGCTGGTGATCAATATGAAGGCTGCCAAGGTGATCGGATTGACCATCCCGCCCGCATTTCCGCTGCGCGCCGACGAGGTGATCGAATAGCGACGCATTTTGCTGCGGTGCATGAGTCCGCTTTTGGCACAAAGCGGACATGTCGAGATGTCTCGGTCCGGCGGTGAAACGCGAAGCTGAAGAAGGCTGGAGATGGCCTCAAGCTTTTTTGACTTGTGTGGCCGTAAAAGCACAGTCCACGACAACTGCTCAGAGTATCTTTAGGGCTAGCTCCAGCGGGGATCGGGGAAAGCCTGCTGCAGCCGAGAGAGCCCCTGGAGTTGTCCCCTTCGGATTTCCTCCAGGGGCTCTCGACCACGGCGCTGGCGTATCCCGCGCAGCGACCGTACCCCGAGGCCACAGATGCTCAGCCCGATTGGTGCCTTCCTTCTTGCCCTAAACCTATTCACCGTGACTACCACTGTGGTGTTCGCTCAGACAGGCTCCACGGCTACGCAGGGCAATTCAACCGCAGCCAATCGCACTGAAATTCATCTTCACAATTACGGTGAGTTCAATAAGGCGTGTGTGGCATGGACTGATGGTTGTCGCAACTGCAGCCGCGACTCGGGTTGCTCGAATATCGGAATCGCGTGCCAACCAACGGAGGTGACGTGCCTGCAACACCTACCCTTGGAGAAAAACGAGCGATAGCACGGCGACGCGGCGACCCATGAGTCAGCAATATGTGGATTGTGCTAGTTCGCTTGTTCACCATTCTCTTCGTGTTGACTCTCGCAGCCTGCGAAAGGAAAGAGGTCGCCTCTCAAGAAGAAAAGGGTAGCGAGGAGCCCCCTGGTCCAGCCAGGTCTCCTGGCCTTCCTGGCCCTGCCGGCTCCCCAGGAGGAACGGCCATTCGCTTCGTCGATGGAGAATGTCGCCAGATCTGCACTGTTGCATGCGAGGCTAACGAACGTATCCTCAATGCGTTTGCCCTAGGCCCGAGCGGCAGTTTTGTTTTTGAAGACGAGAATCGGGCGACGTTCCGGCCACAGCGACAGGGCGCCCCGGTCAGGGTGGTTCTCGCGTGTGCTCACAAGTGAACATTCTGGCGAGTCCTGATCCCCGAGAGCCTTTGACGTGCCCGCGGTCAAACGAGGCCGAGGGGGATTAGGGAAAGGAGCGCTGGCGATAAGGCGATTCTCAGAGTAGGCTTGTGGCCGCGATTACAATCCCCGTAACGAAGACGACGAAACAGGAGAATAGCAGCACGTTTTCGACACTGATGGTCATAGAGTCCCCCGATGTCTAAGCCTCGCTCTGACGGGCGATTCGCTCTTGTTCAGCTCGCCGCTGATCGAGCGCCGATCTACCCGGCAGAGGATCGCCAAAAAAAGCTGCCGTCAGGCTTTGCTGCGCTCGCAACTCGTACAGGCGCTCACGATCCGCTAATGCTGAAGGGCACGGCGTAATCTTTTGCGAGACCGAAACGCCCAGAGCGATGCGTGATGATGGCACGAATTCAGCGGACTCGCTGTGATCGACTTCATTCAAAACTTCCGGCATTGAGATTCCCCCCTACAGCCTCCCCAGGCTGCAGCCCTAGGGAACGCCACAGCATCTTGGCAAAACGCTGACGGTGAGCTGTCTGGATTAAGACAATGTGGGGTGCCAATGGACAAGGATTATCTGATCCTCAAGGGTGCCTCAGCGAGCCGCCCGTCCGGCGAGTGGAATGATGACGATTTCGACGTGCTCTGCGATGGCGTCGTGGTCGGCCGGATCATGAAGGCGGCCGCTGTGCCGGTGGGCATGTCGTGGACGTGGACGCTGGCTTTTGGTTATCATGAGGATCGCACGCCAACACACGGCTACGCGGCGATGCGTGAGGCCGCAATGGCTGCATTCGCAAAAAGTTGGCGGCAGGAATAAGGCTTCGAGAAATGCGCAAAAATGTGATGGCCGTCACATCCTGACAGCGGGCGATGTGAAATCATCCCAACTAAGGCGATATGGACGGCCCCGAGCAGCTCCCCCGAATCCCCCAGGGTTGTCCAAATACGCCGAAAGAAGGTGTCGCTAGCCCCGCTTCGGCGGGGCTTTTTCTTTGAGCCTCCGAGGACACCCCGTGAGCGTGGTGCTTGCGCGGCAAAGAAAGCCCCGCTGGACGCGCGGGGCTGGCTGGCGCAGGTGCGATTGGGCTCAGAGCAAATATTTGGCGCAAAGTAACAAGTCTTGGACGGGGCAAAGCCTGATCTTTGACTAGATAGAGTTGCAATCACCGAGGTGATTCCGCAGGTTAGAGCGAACCAGTGTCCTTTTCAGACGATTATTTCGTAGTCGCTAAACCCCGAGGGCACCCGCGGTCATGGGCGTGGGAAATTCGGAGGCGATCAAAGCCAATTGGAGTCAGACTTAGCGGCGACGGTTTCAAATCGGAGTTTGCAGCGAAACTCGCCGGTGAAAAGGCACTGAGAGAGCTCCTAGATGGCCTTGCCCAAGAGGACAATGTTTGAGCGCTGCAAGGCCGAGAAGAAATACAGTTAGGACTTCACTCATGCCGCCACGTATTGACGTGGCCCGTATGCCCTATTGGTTGCCTTATAGTCGGGCTGTGGCGTTGCCAACAAAACCAGCGGTTTGCACAAACTATTGCATTGTGTAACGACGCGGGAGGCAGCACGCTGAAAGCATGCTGGAATCAACCGCATCCTTCCCTGCCATATTCTTTGGGGCGATCATCGGCGTCATCGTTTTCGTCGCCTTGAGTCAACTGTTGCTCGATCCGCATCAGTGAAGCCGCCGAAACAGCCTAGCCACCCTTCGCCCCTCGGCTAAGGAGAGGGCGCATCATGAGCGCGAGGGTAAAGGGGGAGAGGCAGGATTGGACTTCGGACATCGTGTGGGTCGCGCTCTATTCAATCCTAGTTCTCCTGCTCATGCTTGCATGGGCAGACATTCCGGCGTGAAGCCACCGGCGTGCCAACGATCACGGCGGGGCGGCTAAGATGGCAAGGGTCGGGCACTGACTGTCTCGCGACCACTTTCGCGGCCGCGAATGTTGAAACAATGTGAGGCGCCGCACACTCGGGGCATCGGTCAAGGAGCGATAATCGGCACGTTCTCGAACCGACGGAGGCTCCCATGGTGCACAAGTCCTTCCGATACCTCCCTAGGGGCATGACGACGCAGATTAAGCCAGCATCAACAGGCGTCGACTTGATTCTGAAAATCGGCACAGCACTCTTGATCAGCTTTGCTGCAACGCTCGTTCTGGTCCACGCCGACGCCTATTTCGCTCAGTCTCTGATCGTTTTTTGATCTCAAATCGTCTAGGCGGATGCTAGTGTATGTCCGCTTTGAGGGGCAAAGCGGACCTAGCCTA
>Ga0306921_10005263_pt1 | contig 13400 bp, 14 predicted proteins | sample sta12Cox44000080_FD_203760 | JGI IMG/M metagenome (GOLD analysis project Ga0306921, IMG submission 203760) | Lab enrichment of tropical soil microbial communities from Luquillo Experimental Forest, Puerto Rico - statoxic.12C.oxic.44.000.080 (v2)... | ecosystem: Environmental > Terrestrial >... | reverse complement strand
CATGCTTAAGATGAGTAGTGTCGTTTCGCTGTCGGAGCCATCGATGTTCATCCAGACCGAGCAGACCCCGAACCCGGCGACCTTAAAATTCCTGCCTGGCCGGATTGTCATGGCTTCCGGCACGGCAAACTTTACCGACCCCGCTCTGGCAGCCCGGATGTCGCCGTTAGCGGAGCGGTTGTTTGCTCTGTCGCAGGTAACGGGCATCTTCCTCGGGACGGACTTTATTACCGTGACAAAGGCCGCGGAGGGCGATTGGCACCAGCTGAAGCCGGCGGTGCTGGCGGTAATCATGGAGCACTTCACCGCGGGGCGACCTGTGGTGCTCGCAGACGCCGCCGATAGGGCGATTACGGAAGCCCGGCAGGAAGACGAGGACGAAGTCGTTTCCCAGATCAAGGAGCTGCTCGAGACCCGCGTGCGTCCAGCGGTCGCGCAAGATGGTGGAGACATCATCTTTCACGACTACGAGGAGGGTGTGGTTTATCTGCACATGCAGGGTTCGTGCTCAGGATGCCCGAGTTCGACCGCAACACTGAAGGCGGGAATCGAAAACATGCTTCGTCACTACATCCCCGAGGTCGTAGAAGTTCGGGCGGTCTGAGCAGCGTTTTTGTCTACGCCCCACTTCACCGGGATTTCACTCCCCCGCGGCGCCGCAAAGCGGGTCGGCGTGAATCCGGGCAGGCAATAATAGCATATCCCGACCACGACGGAGCGATGCAGCGGACAACCTCCGACCGCAAGTGACACTTAGCAACGTGGCTGTGAGAGGGGAACCGGGGCAGCCGATTGTGCTGGCGCTCGACTCGGCCGGGTCGGGATGCTCGGTGGTGGTAGGCGCGGGCGAGACTGTGCTCGCTGCGGAGCGGTGCACAACGGCGCGCGGCCAAGCCGAGATGCTGCTCCCGCTGGTGGACGTCGTGGTGCGCAGGTCCGGGTTGTCTCGGTTGGCCTTGGACATCGTAGGGGCAACGGTTGGGCCCGGCAGCTTCACCGGCATCCGTATCGGACTTGCAGCTGCGCGCGGGATCGCGCTCGCGACCGGTGCGCGATCGGTTGGCGTAACCAGCTTTGCGGCTGTGGCCGCTGGCCTTTTCCGAGAGGTCCGCGAGTGGGGTGCCAGCTTCCTCCTCGTAGCTCTCGAAAGCCGTCGGGAAGACCTTTACATACAGCTCTTCGATCATGCGTCTTGTCCGGCTACTGACCCGATGGCAGCACTGCCGGCAGCACTTGGCGAAACGTTGAGGGGCCTCATAGGCGGAGCACCGCTCGTTGTCGCCGGCGATGCCGCGCAGCGCGCCGCAAGCATGCTCCTGCCGCGCGCCGATACGATAGTCACCGAAGGATCGGCACCCGATGCGGCCGGCCTGTTGCGAGCCGTGCTCGGCGGCGCCTCCAGGGGGGAGGGTTGCCTCAAGCCGTCGCCGGAATACCTGCGCCAGCCGGACGTCACCGTTTTGCAGGCGGATCAAAAGGTCATCCGGTGAACCGTCGTTTCGAGCCACTGTCCAAAGCCATGGCAAGCGCAGTGTCGACGTTGCACCGCGCCTGCTTTCCCGAAGATCCGTGGAACCTCGCAGCGATCGTCCAGATAATGAACATCACCGGATTCTTCGGCCGAATCGCTTGGGTGGACGACACACCGGCCGGATTTGCCTTGGCTCTCTACCTCGGCCAAGAATGCGAGATCATATCGCTTGGCGTATTGCCGCGCCGCTGGCGCGAAGGGATCGGCTCGGCGCTGTTGGATTTGATCTGCTCCGAAGGGTGCGTGCGCGGAGCCGAACGCATCGTCCTTGAAGTAGCGGTGGATAACAGCGCTGCACTCTCCCTCTACACCGGCCGAGGCTTTGTGCCGGTCGGCCATCGCCGGAATTACTACCGACAGACGAGTCATCGCGGCGACGCGCTGGTGCTACAGCGCACGTTCACGGACGTAACGATCCAACCATGAGCTTGGCAAGGCTTGCGCTTTCCTCTGACCTTGTTGGCGAGCAGGGTCGACTGTTCTTACAACGGCGCGCACGATTTGAGAAAATCGGACATTGATCGGATTGCCCCGTCGCGGATTGTTAATTATATTTGGACATCATACTCACACAGGATCCTCAAAATGAACAACCCGGACCAGAGCAGCGATTTGTTGGCGCTGACGACCGAAATCGTTGCGGCACACGTTTCAAACAATACGGTATCGGTGGGAGATCTGCCGCAGCTGATCAACCAAGTGTACAATTCCCTGGCGAATATCGGGAGCGCACCACCGCTTCCCGTAGAACGTCCGCAGCCCGCGGTCCCGGTCAAAAAGTCCGTGTTCCCAGACTACATCGTCTGTCTGGAGGACGGGAAGAAGCTCAAAATGTTGAAGCGGCACCTGAAGACCGCCTACAACATGACGCCCGAGGCTTATCGTGAGCGGTGGGGGCTAGCGACCGACTATCCGATGGTTGCCCCCAATTATGCGCGCCAGCGCAGCCGTCTTGCGAAGGAAATCGGTCTCGGAACTCGGGCGCGGCGGCCCCGGGTTTGATCCTCCGGCTCCGTGTGAAGGCCGCGGAACTTGCCGCTCTCGGCCAGACGGCAATCGCGCGGGAGAAGGGCGCTGACGCGGCTTTCGGGTTCAATATATTTACAGCCATGATATTATAGCCGTGCCACGGTGGAGATGTGATGATCTCGCGGCTCGAGCAGCTCTGCCTTGACAAGGGTTTGAAGATGACGGAGCAGCGCCGGGTGATTGCTCGCGTGTTGTCGGAGTCGGCCGACCACCCCGATGTCGAGCGGGTCTACCGTCGAGCCACCGCAATCGACCCGCGTATCAGCATTGCCACAGTCTATCGTACCGTGCGATTGTTTGAAGAGGCCAGTATTCTTGCACGACACGATTTCGGCGATGGGCGTTCCCGCTACGAGGAAATGCCCAGTGCTCACCATGACCATTTGATCGACTTGCAGTCGGGTCGGGTAATCGAATTCCGCAACGAGGAGATAGAACGACTGCAGGAGATCGTCGCCGGTGAACTAGGTTACGAGCTCGTTGGGCATAGGCTCGAACTCTACGCCGTGCCGCGCAGCGGTAAACCGCAAGCCGGCACCGAATGATCTGCGTGCGAGGTCGGAAACGGACTTGCCTGGTGCAGACAATGTCGATGTCCTTGGCGATGTACTACTCGGCCCGACCGAAGATCCACCGGAGGCGGCCGGGGTGATCACCGGCACTGCAGTCGCGCCGCATCTCCTCCCGATCGAAGGCCAGCGCCTCATGGAAGGCGCCGATGCGCCCTCGCGAAAACGCATCGTCGACATCCGATCAGGCCGGCTGCAAGTCCGCCTGGCCGAGACCGCTGCGGACATCGACGCCGTACAGGCGCTGCGCTACCGCATATTCTACGAGACGCTGGGCGCCCGGCCACAGCCTGAGATGTTGCGCCGGCGTCGCGATTTCGATCGCTTTGATGAGGACTGTGATCACCTTCTCGTGCTCGACCGCGCAAAGGTCAGGAGTGGCAACTCGGTCGTCGGGACTTACCGGCTGCTGCGGCGGGATGCAGCGCGGCGCCTTGGCGGGTTCTATTCCGCCGACGAATACGACATCGATCCGGTCATCGCTCATAAAGGGGAAATCCTTGAGCTCGGCCGCTCTTGTGTCGATGCCGCTTATCGCCAACGCCCAGCCATGCAACTGCTGTGGAACGGGATCGCGGCCTATGTGTTTCATCACGACATCACGCTGATGTTCGGTTGCGCGAGCCTGCCCGGCACCGATCCTGACGCGCTTGCGACGCCACTCTCCTACTTGCACTATTATCATCTAGCGCCCTCGGCCCTGCGGCCGCGTGCGCTCCGCGATCGCTATGTGGACATGCGCCGACTCTCGATCGACGCGATAGATCCAGGGCGGGCGTTGGTGGCGCTGCCTCCGCTTATCAAGGGATATTTGCGCCTTGGCGGCTTTGTCGGCGAAGGGGCCGTTATCGACGAGCAGTTTAACACTACCGATGTATGTGTCTTGGTCAAAACCGATTTGGTCACGGCTAAATATTCGCGTCACTACGAACGGAGATGTAAAGATACTTGATCGAGCCTACAACATGAGTTCTTCGCTCCTCAGGATCGCGCGCATCGCGCTCTATTTTGCGTGGACGCTCAGCCTGATGCCGGTGCAGTGGACCGGGTTGGCTTTAGGTTCCCGATATGCGGAGACGCTACCAGCCTTTTATCACCGCTGGTGCTGTCGAATACTTGGATTTCGTGTCCACCCGATCGGAACGCCCACCGATAAGCGGCCCGCACTGTTTGCGGCGAATCACGTATCCTACACGGACATCACGATCCTCGGATCGCTGATTCCCGGTTCGTTCATCGCCAAAGCCGAGGTGGCCAACTGGCCGTTCCTCGGCTGGCTCGCAAAATTGCAGCGCACCGTCTTTGTGGATAGGCGAATCCGCAATGCCGCGATCCAGCGCGACGCGATATTCGAAAGGCTGGTCGAAGGCGATGCGCTGATTCTGTTTCCCGAGGGAACGAGCGGAGACGGAAATCGGCCGCTTCCCTTCAAGACCTCACTGTTTGGCGCTGCCGAAAAAAAGGCAGACATCAGAGCCGTGGTGGTTCAACCCGTCTCGCTCGCGTATACACGGCTCGACGGCATTCCGATCGGCCGGTCGCTCCGGCCGTTCTTCTCCTGGTACGGCGCGGTGGGCCTGGTCCCTCACGTATGGAGCATGATTGGGCTCGGCACGGTCGAAGTCGTGGTCCAATTCCATCCGCCGACGTTTCTCGCCGATTGCGGGTCGCGCAAGGCTCTGGCCGGGTACTGCTATGCGCGGATTGCCGGCGGGATGGCCGGCGCGCTTCACGGGCGGCCACAGCCAATGCCGAAGCCGCCATCGCGCGCCGTACAAGGCCGATCCGAGACCTCGGTGCCCGAGGCGGCAGCCTGATCATGCGAGAAGCTCTTTAGCGAGGAGATAAGCGAGACGTGGTAAAGGGTGTCTTTATCAAGACATACGGCTGCCAAATGAACGTCTATGACTCCGCCCAGATGATCGAGCTCCTGGCACCGCTCGGCTTCGTCCCGACAACAGCGTCAAACGACGCAGATCTAGTCATACTCAATACATGCCATGTGCGTGAAAAGGCTGCTGAGAAAGTTTATTCCGAACTCGGCAAGCTTCACCGACTAAAGATCGCAAAAGCACGGCGCGGCGGTACCATGATGCTAGCGGTAGGCGGCTGCGTCGCGCAGGCCGAAGCCTCCGAGATTCTCCACCGGGCGCCGTTCGTCGACCTCGTATTCGGCCCGCAGACCTACCATCGTCTGCCGGAACTGGTCGCCTGCGGAGTGCAAAATAGTGGTACGAGAGTTGTCGACACCGATTTTCCTACGGAGCCTAAATTCGACTACTTGCCGGTGGCTTCAGCGCCAGAAGGGGTGACCGCCTTTCTCACGGTCCAGGAAGGATGCGACAAGTTTTGCAGCTTTTGCGTCGTACCCTACACGCGTGGAGCCGAATACTCTCGCCCAGTGGCCCAGATCTTGACCGAGGCGCGTCACGCCGTCGAAGCCGGGGCTCGCGAGATTACCCTTCTGGGCCAGAATGTAAATGCCTATCACGGCGAGAGCTCGGATGGGAAAGACTGGGGACTCGGCGAACTCATTCGCGGGCTGGCCGAACTGCCGCGCCTCGACCGCATCCGCTATACGACCTCGCATCCTGGTGACGTCGACGACGGGCTTATCGCAGCGCATCGTGATGTACCGCAGCTGATGCCTTTCCTACATCTCCCGGTCCAGAGCGGAGCGGACCGGGTGCTCGCCGCGATGAACCGTCGACACACGGCAGACGAGTACCGACGCACCGTCGACCGCTTGCGCTCGGCACGGCCCGATCTGGCCCTTTCCTCGGATTTTATCGTTGGTTTCCCGGGTGAAAGCGAGGACGATTTCTTGGCTACACTGCGGCTCGCTGATGAGATCGGCTTCGCCCAGGCGTTCTGTTTCAAATATTCTCGGCGGCCAGGCACGCCCGCCGCGTCAGCTCCGGGCCAGGTTCCGGAACTGGTAAAGTCCGATCGACTCGATGTGTTGCAGCGGCTGTTGAAGAGGCAACAGCTCCACTTCAACGAGGCCTGCATCGGACGAGTCTTGCCCGTGCTCCTCGAAAAGCCCGGCCGGTATAATGGACAGCTTGTTGGACGCAGCCCCTATTTCCAGAGCGTTCACGTGGAAGCGCCGGTGACGCGCCTCGGCGCCACGGTGACCGTGCTGATAACGGGAGCAAACGCAAACAGCCTCTCCGGTTCGCTTGCCCAGGCCGCTGTAGCATGACGGCGTTCGGTGCGGAGATGCCCGCAGTCGAGTTGGGCGAAGGACGAACACAGCTGGAGTTCGATGACAACCTGCTGCTTCCGCTGCTCTACGGTGAAAGAGATCAGCATCTCGATCGGATCGAGCGCCAGCTCGGCGTTTCGGTTGTTACGCGCGGGAACCGGATTGCGATCTCGGGTCCGGCCGCGGCGACCGGAGCCGCTCAACTCGCTCTGTCCCAGCTTTACAACCGTCTCAAGCGGGGCCAGGAAGTGGACCCGCCGGCGGTCGAGGCCGCCATTAGGCTCGCTGCGGCCGAACTCGCCGACAAGAACCCGGGTCTATGGCGGGAAGACGCAGCATTCCGTACCCGCAAGCGGCGCATTGCAGCGCGTTCCCCAGGCCAGACAATGTATATCAAGGCGCTGCGCGAAAATGACCTCGTCTTCGGGCTTGGGCCTGCTGGCACCGGCAAGACCTATCTCGCGGTTGCCGCAGCCGTCGACCTCCTGATGACAGGACGTGTCGAGCGGATCATCCTGTCTCGGCCGGCCGTCGAGGCCGGCGAACGACTGGGCTTTCTTCCCGGCGACCTGCGCGAAAAGGTCGATCCGTACCTAAGGCCGATCTTTGACGCGCTCAACGACATGTTGCCGGCCGATCAGCTCACCAGGCGGCTCGGAAACGGTGAGATTGAGGTGGCGCCCATCGCCTTCATGCGCGGCCGCACGCTGTCGCAGGCATTTGTGATCCTCGACGAGGCGCAGAACACAACGCCGGTACAGATGAAAATGTTTCTGACCAGGCTCGGGGAAGCCTCGCGCATGGTCGTGACCGGAGATCCGACCCAAGTGGATCTGCCCCCCGGAACACGCTCAGGTTTGGGCGTGGCGCTGGAAACCCTGCACGGCGTCGAGGGAATCGCTACCGTGCGGCTCACCGATGAAGATGTGGTCCGGCATGAGCTTGTCGCTCGTATCGTGCGCGCCTACGAGGCACGTGAGCAGGCGGCACGCGCCGACGGACAGCCATGAAGCTCGCGGTGGCGGGATCAATTTCGACGATTGATGTCGCTTCGTCCTGCATCGGTTGGATACGGGTTTGTCCGGACGCCGAACGGCTCGCTCGGGCAGCTGCTCAGATCGCGCTGATCGATGGCTTTGCAGCAATGGGATTTGCATCGCCCGAGCGGATCGAATTGGGGATCACCCTGACCGACGACACTGATCAGTCGCACCTCAACCGGAGATACCGGGGGCAGGATCGTTCAACAAATGTGCTTGCGTTCCCGGCCTGGGAACCGCGGACACCTGCCCCAGCCGACGCTCCGCTTCTGCTCGGCGACATCGTACTTGCCTTCGAGACGGTGGCTCGCGAAGCGGTGCAGCAGTCTAAGCCGTTCGGTGACCACTTTCGCCATCTGATCGTGCATGGCGTCCTTCATCTGCTCGGCTATGATCATCAAAGAGAGGCCGATGCGGTCAGAATGGAGGGCTTGGAAATTTCAATTTTGGCGAAGCTCGGGGTCCCGGATCCCTATCGGGATACCAATTTGCACATCGAGCGTGCAGCGGCTTTCCTATGAGCGATCCCAAGCCGCCCGAGGGCGGCAGCCATACTAAGCCCGGTCGATCGTTCGCACGTCTACGCAACTTTATCAGGTTGATCAGACGGCCGCGCGACAGCGAGAGCTTGCGCGAGACGATCGACGAAATGATCGAGAAACCCTCTCCCGAAGGCTCCGACCCTCTCAGTGCGCACGAGCGTGTCCTCATCGGCAACATACTCAAGGTCCACAATCGGACGGCTGCGGACGTGATGGTGCCACGCATCGATATTGTCGCGCTCGACGTCGAGACACCCTTCTCTGAGGTAGTTAAATGTATGGTAGAGCAGGGTCATTCGCGGGTTCCCGTCTATCAAGGAACACTCGACGATGTGATTGGTTTCATCCACGTTAAGGACGTGCTGGGGCCAGTCGCCGAACGCCAGCATACAAAGCTGTCCCCGATGCTGCGCAAAGTGCTGTTCGTCGCGCCCTCGCTGCCGACTCTCGACCTTCTCGTCCAGATGCGTCAGGCGCGGACCCATATCGCCATGGTGGTCGACGAATTTGGCGGGATCGACGGGCTGGTGACGATCGAAGATTTGATCGAGGAGATTGTCGGCGAGATCGAGGACGAGCATGACGTGGCGGATGGACCCCACCTAACGGAGCGCGCAGATGGTACGCTGATCGTTGACGCGCGTACCCCCATCGAAGTTCTGGAACAGCGTCAACGTACCCGATTGCGGCCGACAGCAGAGCCGGAGGAGGTTGATACGCTCGGTGGACTCGTCTCGAGCCTCGCCGGTCGTGTTCCAAAACGCGGCGAGGTTATCGGCCACCCGTCGGGGATGGAGTTCGAAGTGCTCGATGCCGATCCGCGCCGCATTAAGCGGCTCCGCGTGCGCAGCGCCCCGAGGTCGACAGGCGGTAGAGAAGCGCCTGGTGGCTAGGGTTTCCGTCGTTCGCGTCGGATCTGGGTCGTGGATCCACGCGCCACTCTGTCGCTTGGCCCATGAACTCGCGGGGTTGTCTGGCTGGCGGCGCTATGGAGCAGCCTTTTTGTTGGGGGGGAGCGCCGTGGCAGCCCTACCCCCACTGGATCTGAGCCCCTGGCTCCTGGTGTCTTTCTCTGGGCTTCTCTGGCTTGATGACGGCAGCGCCGGTCCGAGATCTTCCTTCGGTCTCGGCTATGCGTTCGGCTTAGGCTTTTTCACCGCGGGGTTTTACTGGATTTCCGGGGCGCTCTTTGTCGATATCGCCACTTTCTGGTGGCTGCTGCCGATTACAGCCGCTGGGCTACCGGCAGTGTTCGCGATCTACCCAGGTCTCGCTTTGTTTGCCACCCAGCTCGCGAGCAAACTTTTGCGATTTTCCCCGATTGCGCGAGTTTTCGCATTCGCAGTTGCTTGGACAGCCGCCGAATGGGTTCGCGGTCACGCCTTTACTGGGTTCCCTTGGAACCTTATCGGCTCGACATGGTCAGGCGGCTTTCCGGGTGCGATCACGGTCCTCCAGTGCGTCGCCTGGATCGGCATCTATGGATTGAGTTTCGTGACCGTGCTTGCCGCCTCGTTACCCTCTCTCCTTGGGGCATCGTCCTTCGTCCCGATTTCCGAGGGCCGCCGCTGGATGCCGGCCATCGGGGCGGCATTGTTGGTGCTGATACCTGGCGTCGCAGGATTCGTTCGGTTAGAAGCAGCGCCGATCGCTGCTCCCGAAATTTGGTTGCGCATAGTCCAACCCTCAATTCCCCAGACCATCAAATGGAAGCCGGGAGCTGCGGAGGCCAATCTTCAAACATTGCTTGAATTGAGCGGTACATCCTCACCTCGACCGATCGCTGCCATCATTTGGCCGGAGGCAGCAACGCCTTTTCTCCTCGAACGCGAGACGGCGGTTAGACGGAAGATTGCTGCGGTCGTGCCCGACCAAGGCCACCTAATCACAGGTGCTCTGCGGGCCAGCCCATCGTCGGGGCCGGTGGTACGCATCTGGAACAGTATAGAAGCGTTAAACGCTAAGGGTGACATCGTTGGTCGCTACGATAAGGCCCACCTCGTTCCCTTTGGCGAGTACGTCCCGTTTCGGGATATTCTACCCCTCAAGAAAATCACGTCGGGAGCGATCGATCTCAGCGCCGGTCCGGGCGCTCGCACGATCGCGCTACCGCGACTTCCGCCCTTTGCCGCGGCAATCTGCTACGAGGCGATTTTCCCGGGTGCGATCGTCGACGAACAGGATCGCCCGGACTGGATCCTGAATCTCACAAACGACGCATGGTATGGTCGCAGTTCGGGTCCGTTTCAGCACCTCGCGAGCGCTCGGACGCGAAGTGTCGAGGAAGGATTGCCGATGGTACGCGTCGCGAACAACGGAATAAGCGCGGTGATCGACGCGACCGGGCGGGTCCGGACCCGCATCAATCTCGACACAATCGGCTATGCCGATGTTGTGCTTCCGGCCCCCGGAGAGCGCACACTATACTCGCGCGCCGGCGACTGGACCCTTCTTGTCCTGCTTTTGCTCGGTTCGCTTCCTGTCGTGTTTCGTCGCCGCTGAGGGTTGTCCGGCGTTCCCTGCGGGCGGTTGGTACTAATCCAGGCTCGGAACGATTTCTTTCATATCGAGTCGGTTGTTCATCGCGTACGATGGTGTACTCTGTAACCTCAGTCAGCTCCGTTCGTAAGGGTGATCGACCGAAGATGGCAATGCAGCAACAGACCCGGCGGCCGGGTCGCCGAAAGGGCGACGTGCCGAACCCGATCGACATCCATGTCGGCTCTCGAGTGCGACTGCGCCGCAACATGCTCGGCCTGAGCCAAGAAAAGCTCGGTGAAGCTATCGGCTTGACCTTTCAGCAGGTTCAGAAGTACGAGCGGGGCGCCAACCGAATCGGGGCTAGTCGGCTGCATGATCTGAGCCGCGTTCTGGACGTCCCGGTGTCATTCTTCTTCGACGACATGGATCCGGTCCGGGCGCCCGCAATCCCTGCCGGGTTCGCAGAGCCGGCTGCCGATGCATTTGACGTCGATCCATTGCGTCGTCGTGAGACCGTTGAACTAGTCAGTGCCTATTATAAGATCGATGATCCGGCGCTTCGTCGGCGCCTGTTCGAACTCGCCAGAGCGTTGGCCGCGGGAGGTGAGCGGACGTGAAGTTGCAAGCTTGCCCAGGTAGAGAGCAATCTGAAGCTCTCGGCGCTGTAAGAGCTGCGCCAACACTGTCGAACCCCCTCATATCTTGATTTCTTCTGGAAGGGCGATCTCTTGACCAGCCGGGATTTTGTGTTCACGAGCGAATCCGTGTCAGAAGGTCATCCCGACAAGATCTGCGATCGTATCTCCGATGCGATCGTCGATACGTTCTTGGCAGCGGAACCGCAGGCGCGTTGCGGTGTCGAGACGCTGGTCACCACCAACCGCGTGGTGTTGGCCGGAGAAGTCCGTGGCCCTGCTTCGATCACCAACGAAAAGCTGGTCGAGGTAGCACGCGACACCATCCGGGAAATCGGCTACGAGCAGGAGAATTTTCACTGGGATCACGCCTCGATCAAATGCTTCATCCATGGCCAGTCAACGGACATCGCACAAGGCGTTGATGCCGCCGGCAACAAAGATGAAGGCGCTGGTGACCAGGGCATGATGTTCGGTTACGCCTGCACCGAGACATCAGAACTGATGCCCGCGCCGGTCTTCTATGCGCACGCGATCTTGCGTTCGCTTTCCGAGGCTCGCCACGCGGGAAACACCCCCTTGCTAGGCCCCGACTCGAAGAGCCAAGTGACCTTGCAGTACGTAGACGGGAAGCCGGTGCGAGCAACCAAGATCGTCGTTTCGATCCAACATTCCGACCGGATCGAGAGGGAAGAGGTGCGGGAAATCGTGCGGCCGCACGTCCTCGATGTGCTACCCTCAGGCTGGATGTGCGACGAGGAGCATTTTCTCGTCAACCCGACCGGGCGCTTTGTAATCGGCGGTCCTCACGGTGACGCTGGTGTCACCGGGCGAAAAATCATCGTCGACACGTACGGCGGCGCTGCGCCGCATGGCGGCGGCGCGTTTTCGGGCAAGGACCCGACCAAGGTCGACCGGTCGGCGGCCTATGCTGCGCGCTATCTCGCAAAAAATGTCGTCGGAGCGGGACTTGCCGAGCGCTGCACGATACAGGTCGCGTATGCGATCGGGGTTGCCAAGCCCTTATCGTTTTATGTCGACACGGGCGGGGCGGTCGACGAGCAAAAGCTGGCCAGCGTACTGCAAGAGCTGATGGATCTGTCGCCTCGCGGCATTCGCACACATCTGGGCTTGAACAGACCGATCTACACGCGCACGGCGGCCTATGGTCATTTCGGTAGGCGACCCGAACCCGACGGCAGCTTCTCCTGGGAGAGGCTCGATCTCACGGACGAACTGCGGCGCGTCTTCTAACTTTCTCCAATCATGCAGCTGGCACAGCGTCAGCTGATCTATGGACGCCGCCGCGGGCGGGGGCTTCGTCCCACCCAAAAGGCCCGAATCAGCGAATTATTGCCCCGATTTGCCGTGACCATCCCCGAGGGCGGATGGCTCGAACCCTATGCTCCTTTCAGCACACCCAAGCGGGCGGTTTGGCTCGAGATCGGTTTTGGTGGGGGGGAGCACCTTGCCCTCCAAGCCGAGCGCCATCCTGACATCACCCTCATCGGCTGCGAGGTATTCGAACCGGGTATAGCGCGGCTGCTCGCGCATATTGAACGCCGTTGCCTCGACAATATCCGGATTTTTGCCGACGATGCGCGCCGGATCATTGCGGCGTTGCGACCGTCGTCGATCGATCGCGTCTTTATTTTATTTCCCGACCCCTGGCCAAAGCGGCGCCACGCGGACCGCCGCTTAATGTCCCGCGAGACCCTCGATGCCCTGGGTGTAATTATGACGGACGGGGCCGAACTTCGGCTCGCGACCGATGATAGTAATTACCTCGTCTGGATCCTTGAGCGGGTCACCGAGCACCCGTTATTCGAATGGTTGGTTCGAGGTCCTCTCGATTGGCGCAACCGTCCGAACGATTGGCCTCCCACGCGCTATGAGGAAAAAACACGTGTCGCGGGGCATGTCCCCACCTTTTTGCGGCTCAGGCGACGGTATCGTAAATGACCGAAACGCCCTTGCGGCAGCGCTAGGACTGCCATATTTATCCAACAAAATTTCCTCCGTTTGGCGGACCGCTGTACCGGGGTGGATCAGCGACCCCTTTTTTCTTCTCGAAAGCTGAGGCCGGCTCGCGACAGCGCCCGTCCTCGTCGACGAAGACTCGGCTGCTGCTTGCTTGCTTAATCTGTTGAGGGGGTTCGGGGTTCTTGGTTGACACGAACAGCATCGCGCAGATGATCGAGCCCTCGCTCGAGGCGACCGGTTACCGCCTCGTGCGAGTGCTCATGACCGGTGGGCGCCGGACGACGCTGCAGATCATGGCCGAGCGGCTGGACAATTCGCCGATCACACACGATGACTGCGCGCAGATTAGCCACTCCGTCTCCGCCCTTCTCGACGTCGCCGA
>Ga0306921_10005259_pt1 | contig 13407 bp, 13 predicted proteins | sample sta12Cox44000080_FD_203760 | JGI IMG/M metagenome (GOLD analysis project Ga0306921, IMG submission 203760) | Lab enrichment of tropical soil microbial communities from Luquillo Experimental Forest, Puerto Rico - statoxic.12C.oxic.44.000.080 (v2)... | ecosystem: Environmental > Terrestrial >... | reverse complement strand
CACGTCGGTCGTCTCGCCGATGCCGCGCGCGAACAGCTCGGTGAACTCGAAGATCGGCGTGGCCATCTCGCGATAGCCATAGAGGCGCGCCACCTCGCGCGCGGTGTCGACGACGTGCGCGACGCGCCGGTATTCGTCGGGAAGGAGGTCGTGCGTGCCACGCACGGGTTGAAGCTTGCTCACAGGAAGTCGCCTTGAAAGGAGATCGAAGACAGGAGGCCGGAAGCGCCGCTACTCCGCGGCGGCGCGATGTCGGTCGGCTTCCTCGGCCTTGTCCTTCTTCTTGGCGGCCTCGATCTCGGCCGCCTTCTTCTCGATCAGTTCGACCAGATGGTCGACCACGTTGGCATCCTTGAGCCGGTGGTGCGGCACGCCGGCGATATAGACCTGGTGCGTGTCGTTTCCGCCGCCGGTGAAGCCGATGTCGGTCTCGCGCGCCTCGCCCGGGCCGTTCACGACGCAGCCGATCACCGACACGGTCATCGGCGTGGTGATGTGGGCGACGCGCTTCTCCAGCGCCTCGACGGTGCGGATCACGTCGTACTGCTGACGCGCGCAGGACGGGCAGGAGATGATGTTGACGCCGCGGTGACGGAGGTTCAGCGCCTTCAGCATCTCGAAGCCGACGCGCACCTCTTCCTCGGGCTCGGCCGACAGCGACACACGGATGGTGTCGCCGATGCCGGCCCACAGCAGCGAGCCGAGACCGATCGAGGACTTCACCGTGCCGGTACGCAGGCCACCCGCCTCGGTGACGCCGATATGCAGGGGGTAGTCGCAGGCATCGGCCAGCTGCTGATAGGCCGCCACCGCCAGGAAGACGTCGGAGGCCTTCACGCTGATCTTGAAGTCGTGGAAGTCGTGATCCTGCAGGATGCGGGCATGATCGAGCGCGCTCTCGACCATCGCCTCGGGGCAGGGCTCGCCGTACTTCTCCAGGAGGTCCTTCTCCAGCGACCCGGCATTGACGCCGATGCGCATGGAGACGCCGTGGTCGCGGGCGGCCTTGACCACCTCGCGCACGCGGTCGGCGCTGCCGATATTGCCCGGATTGATGCGCAGGCAGGCCGCGCCGGCATCGGCGGCCTCAAGCGCGCGCTTATAGTGGAAATGGATATCGGCGACGATCGGCACCCGGGACGCCTTGACGATCTTGTGCAGTGCCTTGGTCGAATCCTCGTCGGGGCACGACACCCGGATGATGTCGACCCCGGCCTCCTCGCAGCGCCGGATCTGGGCGATGGTGGCCTCGGCATCGGCGGTCAGGGTGTTGGTCATCGTCTGCACGGTGATCGGCGCCCCGCCGCCGACCGGCACGGGCCCAACCATGACCTGCCGCGATTTGCGGCGGACGATGTCGCGATAGGGTCGGATGCTCATGGGGCCGCAATCTACTCGCGGCCGCTCGGCTTATCCAGCCGCCGAAAACCCTACCGGGCGTCGATGATTCTGTACGAAATTCCGGCCGGAACCGTGTAGCTCTCGCCGGCCCGGACGTAGGTCTGCGCCAGGATGTCGCCATCGGGCGCGCGCAACTCGACCCAGCTGTTGGTCCGCACGACGACCCGGGTGTCGTTCTTAACCGGCGCGGGCGCGGCGGTGACTTCCGGCGCCGGCGCGGGAGTTGGAGTCGGCGTGGGAGCGACAACAGGAGGAACCGGCGTGGACGTGATCGTGCTGCGCGCGGTCGCTTCCTGCGGATCAGGAGTCGCGGGCGGCGCGGGACGCACAGGTTCAGGTGCCGGCGGCTGAGCAGCCTGCGCTTGGCCAACCGATGGAATCGACATGACGACCAGCGGCGGCGGCGCGGGCACGGCGACGACGGCGGGCGGCGGCGTAGTCGGAACCGTCGCCTGCGGAGTCGCAGGCCATGTGCTCGCCGGCAACGCGCCACCGGACGTGGTGCGCACCTCGGGTGCTGGCACGGCCTGAGTTTGCGCAGGGGTAGTGCTTTGAGTCGGCGCGGCGGGCAGCGTCGCGCTGGTCGGTTGCTCGACCGTCGACGGACGCGACGCCAGCAGACGGTCGGGAACCGGCGGAACTTTCTCTGCGACGATGGACTGCTGACGCGGCAGGTAGTGCCACACGGCGTAACCCGCGCCGACGACCAGCAGCACGGTGAGCACGGCCAGCCCAATCGGCGCGCGCTTCTCGGCCAGCGGGAAGTCGGCCGGCAGCGCGACCGGCCGCTTGATCGGCACGGCGCCCGAGAGATGGTAGGCGGTCAGAACTTTTTCGGGATCGAGGCCGACATGCTGCGCGTAGGCGCGCAGGAAAGCCGGGATGTAGGCGGCGCCGGGCAGAAGATCGAAGCGGCCCTGCTCGATCGCCTCAAGATGCTGCAGGCGAATGCGCAGCGCCATCTCGACAGCCTTGAGCGTGAGACCACGCGCTTCGCGCTGATCACGCAACAGACGACCGACAGCACGGCCCGGCGACGCCTCGCGTTCCATCGTCCGCCAATCGACCTGATCTGGCATGATCGTGTGTATCGCCCCCTCTCGCTGGTGTTTTACCAGAGGCCCTTTGGCAGGGCAAAAGCGATTCGACTTTTGGCTCTAAATTTCGATGGCGTGGTCGGCCGCGAACAGCCGCAGGGTCTCGCGCAAGGGACGGTCCGGCTGCTTCAGCGCCGACGCCACGAATCCCGTTGCTTCGTTCAGATCAAGAGAACGAATCATAGCCTTGACCGGCCCGATCGCTCCCGGCGACATCGAGAGTGTGCGCACTCCGATTGCAAGGAGTGCCAGCGCGTCGACCGGCTGGCCGGCCATCTCGCCGCACACCGCCAGGTCGACGCCCGACGGCCGCACCTTCTCCACTACAAAATGTAGCAGCCGAAGCAGCGCCGGGGACAAGCTATCGTATCGGCCAGCCAGGCGGCTGTTGCCGCGGTCGGCGGCGAAAAGAAACTGCAACAGGTCGTTGGTGCCGATCGAGATGAAGTCGACCTGCTTCAGGAGGCTGTCGAGCTGCCAGGCCAAGGCCGGGACCTCGAACATAACGCCAACACGCAGACGTTCGGGCAGCGCCTGACCGCGCCGCTTGGCCCGCTCGAGCTCGAGGTCGAGCAGGCGACGGGCGCTCGCCAGCTCGCTGACCTCGGCGATCATCGGGAACATCACCGACATGGGCCGGCCGTTGGCGGCCTGGATCAAAGCGCGCAGCTGCCGGCGCAGCATGGCGGGCCGGTCGAGGCCGATCCGGATGGCGCGCCAGCCCATCGCCGGATTGTCGTCGCCGAACTCGCCGACATAGGGCAGCACCTTGTCGCCACCGACATCGAGCGTGCGAAAAGTCACAGGTCGGCCGTCGGCGAGATCGAGCACGCGACTGTAGAGCCAGGCCTGGGCGTCGACGTCGGGGAACTCCGACCTCACCATGAACGGGATCTCGGTGCGGTAGAGACCGATGCCGTCGGCGCCCGTCTCGTCGAGGTGCTGCATGTCGATCAGCAAGCCGGCGTTCATGTGCAGGCCGATCTTCGCCTGATCGCGCGTCGCCGACGGCAGGTCGCGCAGGGCGGCGTATTTGCGGCGGCGCTCGGCGCGCATCTCGATCGCGCCATAAACGGACTGCAGGATGTCGTCGGCCGGACGCACCAGCACCTGGGCATGATCGCCGTCGACCACGATGGCGTCTCCGGGCTCGACGCGCGCCAGCACGTTGGGCGCGCGGCCGACAACCGGGATGTCGAGCGCGCGCGCCACGATGGCGACGTGGCTCATCGCCGAGCCTTCCTCGAGCACGAGGGCACGTAAGCGGGCGCGGTCGTAGTCGAGCAGCTCGGCCGGTCCCATGTCGCGCGCGATCACCACCATGTCGTCGGGCAGCGCGCTCGCGTCGGTCACGCTGCGGCCGGTGAGGCGCAGCAAGACACGATTGCTGAGGTCCTGCAGATCGGAGAGCCGCTCGCGGATGTAAGGGTCGGTCGATTGGCCGAGCCGGGTGCGCACGTCGTCGAAGGCGCGCTGCACGGCCGCTTCGGCGGTGAGGCCCGAGGCAATCGCCTCACGCACGCGCTCCATCCAGCCGCGGTCGTCGGCGAACATGCGGAAGGTCTCGAGGATCTCGCGGTGCTCACCGGACTGCATGTCCTCGGCCTCGAGCAGGCGGTCGACGTCCTCGCGCACGGCGTGGAGCGCCTCGTCGAAGCGGATCTGCTCGGCCGCGACATCCTCGGCGACGACTCGCTGAATGACGATGCGCGGCTCGTGCAGCACGGCGCGGCCGACCGCGACGCCGGGCGTGAGCTGCACGCCGTCGATGCGCAGCGGCAAGAGCCCGAGCCCATCGACCTGCTGAACCTCGTTGGGGCTGACGATGGTGCCGGCAGCCACCAGCTCGGCCAGCACCATGGCGATGGTCTGCAGCGTCTCGATCTCTTCTTCGTCGTAGAGCCGGCGCGTGCGGTTCTGCACCACCAGGACGCCCAGCACGCGTCCGGCGCGCACGATCGGCACGCCGGCCAGCGAGTGGTAAACCTCCTCGCCGGTCTCCGGGCGATAGGCGAATTGCGGATGGCTCTGGGCATCGTCGAGCGCCAAGGGCCTTTGATGCGCTGCGATATCGCCGACCAGGCCCTCGCCGACCCTGAGCCGGGTGCGGTGCACGGCGTCAGGATTGAGGCCCTGGGTGGCGAACAGCTCCAGCACCTCGCCGGCCCGCAGCAGGTAGATCGAGCAGACCTCGGCGACCATCTCGTTGGCGACCAGGCGCACGACCTCGCCCAGCGTCTCCTCGGGGGAACCGCCACGCGCCATCGTGTCCCGGAGCCGCTTTAGGAGCATTCGCGGTCCAGCCAGGGGAGTCCCTCTCTCCATGGTCAGACCGCTAGATGCTTGAGTCGGATGACGACAAAGCTACGGTCGATAATGCATGCGCAAATACGCCACACCGCCGAGAAGCGGGCGTTTTGACAGCCCAAGTGGGTGCGCGCGCCGTGCATATGGGCCTTATAGCAAGACCCGCGCCGAAATGGCTAACGGCGAATTGGTGTGTGCGTCACATAAGGGAACCTTATGCAGCGTCGAGCTCGTAAGCGGTGTGTAAGGCCCGCACCGCGAGCTCGGTGTATTCGGCGGCGACCAGCACGCTCACTTTGATCTCCGAGGTGGAGATAACCTGGATGTTTATGCCCTTGGCGGCCAGGGTCTCGAACATTTTTAGCGCCACGCCGGCATGGCTGCGCATGCCGACACCGATCACCGAGATCTTGGCGACGTTGGTGTCGGCCTTGACCTCGGCGAACTTGAGGTCCGCCTTGGCCTTCTGCAGACGCTCGACGGCGCGCGCGAGATCGGCGCGCGGCACGGTGAAGGTGATGTCGGTCGAGCTGCCGTCGAGCGAGACGTTCTGCACGATCATGTCGACGTTGATGTTGGCCTCGGCGAGCGGGCCGAAGATCGCCGCCGCCACGCCCGGCCGGTCGGGCACGTGCGTCACCGTGATCTTGGCCTCGTCCTTGGCGAAGGCGATACCGCTCACCACCGACTTCTCGATTCCCTGGACCATGATTTCGTCCTCGTCCACAACCAGCGTGCCCGGCAGGTCGCTGCCCAGCGCCTCGTCGAACGACGACAGCACCTGCACGCGCACATGATGATTCATCGCCAGCTCGACCGAGCGCGTCTGCAGGACCTTGGAGCCCTGCGACGCCATCTCGAGCATCTCTTCGTAGGTCACCTTGTCGATCTTGCGCGCCGTCTCGACGATCCGAGGATCGGTCGTGTAGACGCCGTCGACGTCGGTGTAGATGTCGCAGCGCTCGGCCTGGAGCGCCGCCGCCAAGGCGACGGCCGAGGTGTCGGAGCCGCCGCGGCCCAGCGTGGTGATGCGGCCGTCGGGCGCGAGACCCTGGAAGCCGGGCACGATCGGCACCTCGCCCGCCGCCATGCTGTCGGCGATGCCCGAGGTCTTGATGTCGAGGATGCGCGCCTTGGCGTGGGCGCCGTCAGTGCGGATCGGGATCTGCCACGACACCCAGGAGCGCGCCTTCACGCCCTCCGCCTGCAGCGCCATTGCCAGCAGGCCGATCGTCACCTGCTCGCCGGTCGCCAGCACGACGTCGTATTCCGCCGCGTCATGCAGGGGCGCGATGTCGTTGACCCACTTCACCAGCTGGTTGGTGGCGCCCGACATGGCCGAAACCACGACGGCAACCTGATTGCCGCGCAAAACCTCGGCTTTCACCTTGCGCGCGACATTCTTGATGCGATCGGTGTCGCCGACCGAAGTGCCGCCGAATTTGAGAACGATGCGCGCCATGGACCTGCTCGAAAGCGGGGTATAGACACCGGGGGCACCATTTGGGTCAAGGGCGGCCATGGCCGATCGAGCGCATAGCACCGTCGACGAGGGCGAGATCGAGCGCTTCTCGCGCATCGCCGAGGAGTGGTGGGATCCCAAGGGCAAGTTCGCGCCCCTGCACCGGCTGAACCCGGTTCGGCTGGGCTATATCCGCGACCGCGCCGCCGCCCACTGGCAGCGCGATCCGCTCGGGGGCTCGCCGCTCGAGGGCCTGTCGCTGCTGGATATCGGCTGTGGCGGCGGGCTGTTGTGCGAGCCCGCGACCCGGCTGGGCGCGGCCGTCACCGGCATCGATGCCGCCGACCGCAACATCGCCACCGCCCGCCTGCATGCCGAGCGGCAGGGGCTCGCCATCGACTACCGCGAGGCCACCGCCGAGGCGCTGACAGCTGAGGGGCGGCAGTTCGACATCGTGCTGGCGCTCGAGATCGTCGAGCACGTGGCCGACGTCGATCTCTTCCTTAAGTCGTGCGGTCGGCTCGCCAAGCCGGGCGGGCTGGTTTTCCTGTCGACCCTCAACCGCACCGCCAAGGCGTGGGCGCTGGCGATCGCCGGCGCCGAATACATGCTGCGCTGGCTGCCGCGCGGCACGCACGACTGGCGGAAGTTCCTGAAGCCGTCGGAAGTGGTGCGCGGCCTGCGCATGGGTGGCGTCGAGGCACAGGAGATCGTGGGCGTGGTCTACAGTCCGCTGAGCCGCGCCTGGTCGCTCAACGCGCGCGACCTCGACGTCAACTACATGCTGTACGGCGTGGCCGGCCGCTAGTTTCCGCGCGGGATCCAGGGCAGGCGGCCGAACTCGATGCCCTCTTCGGCCAGCGCCTCGGCTTCCTCGTCGGAGGTCTCGCCATAGATGCCGCGCTTGTCGCTCTCGCCGTAGTGAATCTTGCGCGCTTCCTCGGCGAACTTGGTCCCGACATGCTCGCAGTTCTTCTCGACCTCGGCCCGCACCTTGAGCAGCGCCTCGCGCAATTCCTTCGGCATTTTCTTGGCGAGCGCCGCCATCTGCTTCTGCTCGGCGGTCGGCTGGGCCGGCACCGGCGCGGTCGCAGGAACCTCGTTCGCCACCACGGCGGTCTTCTTGTTGCCCTTGGTACCGAGCCGCGGCGTCATCAGGGCGCGCGCGACCTTGCTGCTGCCGCACACGGCGCAGCCAATCAGGGATTTCTTCTCCTGACGTTCGTAGGTCTTGCTGTCCTTGAACCAGCTCTCGAACTCATGGCCCTTGGAGCAGCGCAGTCGGTATAGAATCATGAAATGCTAAGCGATTCCGGCTGTTTGGCACTCCCAATGGGGGAGTGCCAAGAGAATGGGGTCTGATCGTGTCTGACGCAAGAGGGGTGCCGCCGGCGCCCTGGATCATTCAATGGGCGGGCCTCGTGGCTCCGCAAGCCGCCGTGCTGGACCTGGCGGCAGGTCGCGGCCGGCACGCGCTGTTCTTCGCCGAGCGCGGGCACAAGGTGACGGCGATCGATCGCGATGTGAGCCGTCTTCCCGTCCACGCCATCATCGAGCCGCTTCAGGCCGACCTCGAAGACGGCAGTCCGTGGCCGCTGGGCGATCGCAAGTTCGGCGCCGTCGTGGTGACCAACTACCTGCACCGCCCGTTGATGACACCGCTGCTCGAGGCGGTCGCGCCCGGCGGCGTGCTGCTTTACCAGACGTTCATGGTGGGCAACGAGCGCTTCGGAAAGCCGAGCAATCCCGATCATCTGTTGAAGGACGGCGAGCTGCTCGAGCTGGTGCGCGGCAAATTCTCGGTGATCGCCTACGAGGCGCGCCTGATCAGCGAGCCCGCCATGGCGATGGTGCAGCGGATCGCGGCGCGCCGGCTGTAGTTACTCGGCGGCCTTGGCGACGGGCGCCTTGTGCAGCACCGGCGCCGAATACTTCCGGTCATGCTGCAGCGAGGGCACCATCTTGCGCGCCTCGGCGACCTTGGCGAGATCGATATCGGCGATCACGAAGCCCGCCTTCTCAGCCCCGGCGTCGACCAGCACCTCGCCCCACGGCGCCACGGCAATCGAATGGCCGTAGGTCTTGCGGTTGGAGCCCTTGTGCGTGCCGACCTGCGCCGGCGCGAAGACGAAGCAGCCGGTCTCGATGGCGCGGGCGCGCATCAGCGTATGCCAGTGCGCCTGCCCGGTCGGCACCGTGAACGACGACGGGATCGACAGCATCACGGCGCCGGCATGGGCGAGGTCGCGATAGAGATAGGGAAAGCGCAGGTCGTAGCAGATCGTCATACCCAGGACGCCCCACGGCGTCTCGGCCAGCACCGAGCGCTCGCCCGGCTTGAAGGTCGAGGATTCGCGATAGCTCTGGCCGCCGACGCCCGCGAGCTCGACGTCGAACATATGGATCTTGTCGTAGCTCGCGACGATCCCGCCCGCCGAATCGATCAGGTAGGAGCGATTGCGGATCTGCTCCTCGCCCGGCACGCGGACATGGATCGATCCCAGCAGGAACCAGGCGCCGGTCTCGCGCGCCGACGCGCGGCACGCCGCTAGCATGGCGTGCGTCTCCTCGGTCTGCGCCTTGGCGAGCGTGTCGGCCCGGTTGGCGCCGATCAGGCCGGTATTCTCCGGCGTCATGATGAAGTCGGCGCCGGCCTCGCGCGCCAGCCGCGCCTGCTCGCGCACGAAGGCCACGTTCTCGGCCATCTCGTTGCTGACGTTGGTCTGGATCAGGCCAGCCTTGAACGCGGTCATGTCGGTCAGCCCGCCTGGGCAAGCAGCGCGTCGAGCTTGCCTCCCCGTTCGAGCGCATCTAGCTCGTCCGAGCCGCCGATATGCCGGCCGTTGATGAAGATTTGCGGCACCGTCGAGCGCCTGGAGCGCGTGCGCATCTCGGTGCGCTTGGGTCCATCCTCCATCACGTCCATCTCCTCGTAGGCGACGCCCTTCTTCTCCAGAAGGCCCTTGGCGCGCGCGCAGTAGCCGCACCAGGGGGTGGTGTAGATCTCGACCTTGGCCATACGAAACTCCTTGGGCCGACTATAACGCCGGCCGGACGACCCGCGCCAGCGTCAGCACATCTACATAGCGCGCGCCGCCGCGTTTCAAGGTGCGAACGCAGGCATCGACCGTGGCACCGGTTGTCAAAACATCGTCGATCAACAGGATAGATTTTCCTTTGAGAGCCTGTGCCCAGCGCGGATGGATATCGAATGCCTGCCGTACGTTGCTGCGCCTTTCCGTGGCCTTGAGGCCGGCCTGGCTACCGGTCCAGCGATGCCGGCGCAGCAGATCCGGCGCCAGTTTCCCGGGCGCCCGGCGCGCGAGGCTGCGCGCCAGCAGAACCGCCTGGTTGTAACGGCGCATGAACAGCCGCCGCCAATGAAGCGGCACCGGCGCCACGAGGTCAGCCTCGGCCAACAGCTCGGCACCGGCGCGCGCCATCCAGTCGCCGCAGGCACGCGCGAGATCTGTGCGGTCGCCGTGCTTGAAGGGCAGCACCAGGCGCCGGCTATGCGCGTCGTAGACCAGCGCCGCGCGCGCCCGGCGGAACTGTGTCGGATGGGCAAGGCATGCGCCGCACAGAACGTCCTCGCCCAGATCCTCGGCGAACGGCGTGCCGCAGCACGCACAATACGGCGGCGCGATAAAGGAAAAGCCCGGCCAGCAGATGGCGCAAAGCGCTCCCGGCGTGGCGACGATCTCGCTGCAGCCGAGACAGAGCGGCGGCAGCACGGCATCGAGCAGCTTTCGTCCGGTGTCGGCGCAGATCTGGCCCAAGATCATCGGTCGCACGGCCATCGATCGATTGGACCCGGCAAATGCGCCGGCAATAAGGGCCGTTCCCCTACCCGCCGCCACGCTTTCGCCCTACATACGGGGGCGATGGCGGCTCCCGATCCCCTGCTCGTGTTCGACCGCAACGCCTTGCGCGTGCGGCGCGAGCGTGCCGCTCTCGGATGGCAGGCGCGATCGTTCCTCAAACGCGAGATCGCCAACCGGCTGGTCGAGCGGCTGGACGACGTGCGGCGCAGCTTTCCGCTCGCGCTCGATCTCGGATGTCACGGCGATGAGATCGCGGCGGCGCTCGGTGAGCGCCAGACGATCGGCAGGCTGATCCGCGCCGATCTTGGCCTCGGCTTTGCGCGTCGCGCCAACGGGCCGGCGCTGGTCGCCGACGAGGAAGCGCTGCCCTTCGCTCCCGGGCGCTTCGACCTTGTGGTCAGCGCCATGAGCCTGCACTGGGTCAATGACCTGCCCGGCACGCTGATCCAGATCGCCCGCATCCTGAAGCCCGACGGGTTGTTCCTGGGCGCCATGCTGGGCGGCGCCACGCTGTGGCAACTGCGCCAGGCCCTCGCGGCGGCCGAAAGCGAGATCGAGGACGGCCTCAGCCCGCGCGTGTCGCCCTTCGCAGATCTGCGCGATGCCGCGGGCCTGCTCCAGCGCGCCGGCTTCGCTCTGCCGGTAGCCGACAGCGAGACCATCGACGTCGAATATGACAGCGCGCTCGTGCTGATGCGGGAGCTGAGCGCCATGGGCGAAGGCAATCTCGTCGTCGAGCGCCGCCGCGGATTGGCACGCCGTGCCACGCTCCTGCGTGCGGCCGAGATCTACCGCGAGCGGTTCACGCAGGCGTCGGGCCGCGTGGCGGCGAGCTTCGACGTGCTGTTCCTGCACGGCTGGGCGCCGCACGAGTCGCAGCCCAAGCCGCTGAAGCCGGGCAGCGCACGGCATCGCCTGGCCGAGGCGCTCGGCACCACCGAACAAAGCGCCGGCGAGAAGCCCGAGCGAGGCCGATCGTGAAACTCGGCTTCGGCGAGGTATTGTCGGAGAGCTTCGAGTTTTTCTTCGCCAGACTCCGGCTCTTCTTCCACCTGGTGACGCTGCCATGGATTCTGTCGTTGGTCCTGCGGATCGCTGGCGCCGCCCTGACGGAAGAATCGTTGCCCATCGTGCTGATTGAAAAGGCGCTCGATGTGCTGCCGACCGTCATGTTCATGGTCGCCTGGATGCGCGTGGTGCTGCTCGGCCCGGGGCGGATCGACCGCCTGCCCGGCCTCGCCTGGACGCCGCGCGAGACGGCTTTCCTCGTCCATCTCCTGAAAGTGGCGGGCATCACTTTCCTGTTGATCGCGGCCTTCACGCTCACCGTCGGCACCATCGATCCGGCAGCGCTCGGCGGTGGTCCGGTCGATCCCGAGCTTGCCCGCCGCGAGGCGCTGGCGGCGCCGCTCGGCACCGGGTTCATCGTCTCGGCGCTGCTCGCGCTGCGAGTCAGCTTCGGCCTTGCCGCCACGGCGGTCGACGTACCCTTCACGCCACGCCATTCCTGGGCCTACAGCCGCGGCAATGCCTGGACGATCATCGGCGCGCTGTTCGTGATCTTCTTTGCCAGCGCCATCGCCACCGCCATCAGCGCCCTGGTGCCGTTCGCCGTCCTGCGCGGCCTGCTCGGCACCGACATGGCCGCCGCGGTGATCACCTGGACCGCGGCGATCCTGGTTTCTTACGCCGGCACCGCGATTGCCGTGACCGCGCAGGCGATCATCTTCCGCCGTCTCACCGCCTGGCGCGAGGGCGTACCGCTCGCCCCTCCCAACACCTAAAGAAGATCGCGCAGCAGCCCGACCAGGGGCAGATCGGCTGGCGGCATCGGATAGCGCACGAGCTCGGCAGGCTGCACCCATTTGAGCGCCTGGCCCTCGCGCGGCTGGGGCGTGCCGGTCCATTTGCGGCAAGCGAAGACCGGCATCAGCAGATGGAACTTTTCGTAGCCGTGGCTGGCGAAGGCGATCGGCGCCAGGCAGCTGGTCGCCGTCTCGATGCCGAGCTCCTCGTGCAGCTCGCGCACCAGCGCCTGCTCAGGCGTCTCGCCGGCATCGACCTTGCCGCCAGGAAGTTCCCAGAGGCCGGCCATCGACTTGCCTTCGGGACGCTGGGCGATCAGCACGCGGCCGTCGGTATCGACCAGCGCCACGGCGGCGACCAGCACGAGCGGACGATCGCCCAAAGGGGGCGGCCCGCCGGGACACTCCTCTTCAAAGTTCAAGAACGGTAGCTGCCGTTGATGTCGATGTAGCCGTGCGTCAGGTCGCAGGTCCACACGGTGGCACGGCCGCGGCCGATGCCAAGATCGATGTCGATCACCACGTCGGTGCCCTTCATGTGCTTGACGACCGGCGTCTCGTCGTAGTTCGCCACGACCTGGCCACCGTCGGTGATCTTCACGCCGCCCATCGCGATCTTGAGCTTGTCGCGGTCGGCCCGTTCGCCCGACTTGCCGACGGCCATGACGATGCGCCCCCAGTTGGCGTCTTCGCCGGCGATCGCCGTCTTGACCAGCGGCGAGTTGGCGACCGCGAGGCCGATCTTGCGCGCCGCGCCATTGGAGGATGCGCCGCCGACATTGATGGTCACGAACTTGGTGGCGCCCTCGCCGTCGCGCGCCAGCAGCTGAGCCAAGTCGATCAGGAGCTCGTCGAGCGCGCGCTTGAAGTCGACCAGGACCGGATCGTCCGACTCCTCGATCGGCGCATGCCGGGCGGAGCCGGTCGCCGCCAGCAGGAGCGTGTCGCTGGTCGAGGTGTCGCCATCGACCGTGACGCAGTTCAACGATTTGTCGGCGGCGTCGGCCAGCAGCTTCTGCAACACGCTGCCCGGAATCTTGGCGTCGGTGAAGACGAAGCCCAGCATGGTCGCCATGTCGGGGGCGATCATGCCCGAGCCCTTGAGGAAGCCGTTGAGCGTCACCGTGCGCTCGCCGATCTTGGCCTGCCGGGTGGCGAGCTTGGGGAAGGTGTCCGTGGTCATGATCGCCGCTGAAGCGGCGGCCCAGTTGTCCTCGCGCGCACCCTTGATCATGGCGGGCACGACGGCCGCGATCTTCTCCCAATCGAGCGGCTGGCCGATCACGCCGGTCGAGGCCATCAGCACCTCGTTGCGCGGGCAGCCCAGAGCCTGGGCCACCGCGCGGGTGCTCTCCTCGACCGCCTTGTCGCCCAGCTTGCCGGTGAAGGCGTTGGCGTTGCCGGCATTGACGATGATCGCCCGGATGCGGCCGCGGGCCAGGTTCTTGCGGCACCAGTCGACCGGGGCGGACGAGGTCTTGGATTTGGTCAGGACACCCGCCACGGTGGCA
>Ga0306921_10005258_pt1 | contig 13408 bp, 10 predicted proteins | sample sta12Cox44000080_FD_203760 | JGI IMG/M metagenome (GOLD analysis project Ga0306921, IMG submission 203760) | Lab enrichment of tropical soil microbial communities from Luquillo Experimental Forest, Puerto Rico - statoxic.12C.oxic.44.000.080 (v2)... | ecosystem: Environmental > Terrestrial >... | reverse complement strand
ATGCTATCGAGTTGAATGAAATTCACCTGGCGCTCAAACGCTCGCAACGACTGGTTCACTGGATGCCGGAAACGGAAATCCGTTCCAGAAATGAGCTGACCGACTACGGTTATCGCAAGGACTGCGACGCTCTGGTGACCGTAAGGACGGATCGAGGCGAGCGCAAGTTTGCTCTGGAGTACGAGCGCACTCCGAAAGCTCGCCGACAGTACGTGCAGATTTGTGCTGACATCGCAGCAGAGAGAGCCGTAAACTCGTTCCTCTATCTGGCCCCCAACTATGACCTGCTTTTTTTCCTAGGTAGCTGTTTCGCAACCTTGAGACGGCCCGCATACCTTGGTCTCGCGGGGGATTTCTTGGACAAACTGTTTGATATGCCTCTACATGGTGCAACGCAGCGAGCAATGACGACGTTGCGCGATGTGCTTCGGGACGGCTACGCGCCGAGCCGATGACAGACCCGAGACGGATTGCGATGTTATTGCCGTGCGATTGCTTGCCATTGTCGTTTTCGAGCCTGTCTTAAGTCCCACCACGTCAGTCTTTTGCCTTCTGATTACCCTGTCGTCCGAGAGTTTTTGCTCAAGAACGACAGAGCGGGTGCAAGGGTCTTCGCGACGGGTCCCCTGCGCCAGGCGTTCCGGACATGTGGAAGCCGTTCGTACTTTGTGCTGCGTGATGGTTTGGAGTCACACGTTTTGCAGCTGCACGAAGGTCCACAGCAGAGTTGCGTGCGGTTGCCAGAGTACTGTGAGAAGTAAGACGAAATATCGAGTGGAGGAAATTCGACTCGTCTTGTGTTGCCCTCGGTCGGGAAGGTAGGATGGCGATTCCATCAGGCATATTCTCTGGGCGGGCAGGCAAAAGGTATCCAGCGCGGTAACAATGGCTAGGCAGCCATCTGTCTTCTTTCGGAGGCAAGACATCAGAGTCGGAGGTCATCGATGAAGCACATAGTCGAGTTTCCTCTTCAGGAGGGCGGGTCCATCTTCGTCGAAGTAGAATCGGCAACTGGAAGCAGCCTCGTTCCTGCGGCGACTCCGGGCGAGGTCGCTGGAAGGGTCAGTCAGACTTTCGAAGCGGCTCTAGCGAAAGCCAAACCTGCAGCGGCTGCCATGATCGCGGAACTGCGTGACTTGGTCGACCCTCCCGATGAAGTCGAAATGGAGTTCGGAATTAAGTTGAGCGCAGATGCAGGCGCATTCCTCGCTTCGGCCGGGGCCGAGGCCAACTACAAGATCACTCTGACCTGGAAGCGGAGCCGAACTCAATGAGAAGGATTGTGTCAATGTCCTCATCCTGGTAACAATTTGGACCATTCAGATTGAAAACGGTGCACGATGTCTGAAGATTGGAAGGCAGGTCTCGTTCGTATCATCCGGCCCAACGGTTCAACCGCCGGCACAGGGTTCGTCTTGTCCGAGGACGGGCTTGCTGTCACGTGCTCTCATGTTATTCAAGATTATCGATCGCAAGGGAGTGGCGAACCTAAGCCCGAAGGGGTGAATATTGTCTTTCAGTGTAACGGTGCGACGCGAAACGCAGCCGTGGACCCGTTGTTATGGCGGCGCGCCGACGCCGAAGACGTGGCGTTTTTCAAAGTAGAGGGCACCTTGCCCGAAGGAGTCAAGGCACTCCCGCTGGGCGGTTCTAAAGGAAGCCGAAAACACCACGTCTTCACTTTCGGCTTTCCAGAAGTCAACAGCAAAGCCGGAATAGCCGCTGACGGTCACGTGGTGGGAGAGACTGCTGTCCGGAACTTTCGGGTTTTGCAGATCAGCAGCGCGCAGATTACGCCTGGTTTCAGTGGCGCCCCAATTTGGGACGAGGCTAGCCGTCGGGTGATCGGCATGGTGACCATGATCGCAGAGCCTGATGAGCATGGGAGATTGCACGAAACTGCGTTTATCACTCCGTCCGAGACACTGCGCGTAATACTGCCGAGCCTTCAGCTTGAGGATGTCTGTCCTTATCGAGGCTTAAATGTCTTCACGGAGGCGCATGCCGAGTTCTTTTTCGGGCGCGAGAGAATAGTGGCCAAGATCGCTGACAAACTGCGCCGTGATCCGAAGTTCCTGGCTATTTTTGGGCCTTCTGGTAGTGGGAAATCGTCACTCATTCAGGCGGCGGTGATCCCTCGTTTGCGGAAGGGCCAAATGGTTGGTTTCGACCACTGCGGGGTAATTTGTACTCGTCCGGGACACGGCAACTTGTTTACAGCTCCATTCGTGCGCGAATGGCTGTCCCAGCATTCCGAACAGAAGAGGCTTGTCGCGATCGTTGACCAATTCGAGTCAATGATCGCGAACTACCCAGAGCCGCTGCGGAAGGAGGCCGTCCATCAATTGGCCGTTCTCCTTGAAGAAGACCTTCCCGTTACACTCCTTCTTGTAATGAGGGACGACTTCTACAGCAGTTTTGCAAAGGAAGCTCCAGCCCTCCTCGAGCGAGTTGAGCGTGGCTCTGTGGTTAACGTCTCGCCTACGCTAGGCCTGGACGAGTTGACCGCCATCGTCCGGGAGCCCGCACGAGTGGTGGGGTTGGACTTCGAATCCGGGTTGATTGATGCCATTCTTAAGGACGTCGTGGGACCCGGACTAGGTTGCGAACAGGAAGGCCAATGCGGCCCCAGCACCGCACTTCCACTTCTCGAGTTTGCACTGACGGAGTTGTGGGAGAGGCGAAAAGATGGCCTGCTGACCCATGATGCCTTTCATTCGTTAGGTGGCGTCACCGGAGCGTTGGCGCAATGGGCTAATACCACCTTTGACTCCATTGATAAACAGCTACAGCCACTGGTGCGACGCATGTTCGCGGACCTGGTGCATCTGGGGGCAGAAAACCAAGGTTTGCCGGATAGCCGGCGAAGGATGCGCGTTGTCGAACTTTGCAGATCTTACGACGAGCGAGAGGTCATCCAGTGGCTCGTGGAGCAATTAGTCGATGCACGCTTGCTGGTGACCGCGCGTGACGAACTTACTAGCGAAGAGACGGTGGAAATCATACACGACGCGTTGCTTCGAGAGTGGGACACGCTACGGGCCTGGCTGAATCAAGATCGTGAATTCCTTCTTTGGCGGCAACGGCTGAGGCAAGCCTTGGCGGAGTGGGAACATTCGGCGCAGGATGAAGGTGCGCTGCTGCGAACGGCGCGCCTTGTCGAGGCGGAGCGTTGGCTGGGCGAGCGAATTGAGGATCTGAGTCCGGACGATACCGCATTCATTCGGATGAGCAAAGCGCTCAAAGACCGCGAGGAGCAAGCACGAGAGCATGAGAGGGAACGTCTTCAAAGGGCATATGAGAGGGCCGAGCAACAGCGTCAGGTCGCGATGGCAAGGCAGCTGGCGGCGCAAGCCGAATCATTGATCGTCTATCAGCCGACGCTGCTTGATCGCAGCCTCCTGCTGGCCCTGGAATCCATGCAGCGTTTTCCATGTTCGGAAGCTGACCACGCCCTGCGCCGGGGATTGGACCTGCTTCCGCGTCGACTTGCGTATATGGACCATAAAGAGTGGGTCCTTGCGATCGATTTCAGTCACGATGGCCGATACCTAGCGACTGGCTGCCGGGACGGCACTGCGCGTATCTGGGAGGTCGCAGGTGGTGATGAGATTGCCCGCTTCACTCACAGAGCGATTGTTATGGATGTGGCGTTTAGTCCGGATGGACGATACTTGGCTGCCGCCGCAAGTGAAGGCTGTACGGCATCGGTATGGGAGGTGAGCACCCGCCGCGAAGTTGCTCGCATGGCGCACCAACACGTTGTGGCTTCTGTCGTCTTTAGCGTGGATGGAAAATACCTAGCTACTGGCAGCTGGGATGGTTCAGCGCGAATTTGGGAGCCCACCAGCGGTCGCGAAGTCAGTCGTGTACTTCACAAAGGCGAAGTGGTCGGCGTCCAGTTCAGTACGAATGGCGAGTATCTGGTCACAGCTAGCACTGATCGCACAGCGCGGCTTTGGAAAATTGCAGATGGTCAAGAAGTTGCCTGCATGAGCCATGACGGGATGGTGCATTCCGTCGCCCTCAGCAACTCCGGGGAATACGTCGCCACATCCGGTTCCGATTGTACAGTTCGGACGTGGAAAGCCACCGGTCAGGAGGTAAGTCGGATGAACCACGAAGGAGAGGTGCGATCCGTCGTTTTCAGCCCTTGCGAAGAGTATGTTGCGAGCGCGAGCAATGACCGCACGGCGAGGATTTGGCAGGTTGCCAATGGGCGGGAGGTCACGCGCATGACCCACGAGGATCGAGTTCATAGGGTACGGTTCAGTCCGGAGGGCCGCTACTTGGCTACTGCAAGCGGCGAGTACATGGCGCGCGTGTGGGAGGTGACAACCGGTCAAGAGGTCGGACGAATGGCTCACCGGGCCCGGGTCTATGCCGTCGGGTTCAGTCCGGACGGAAAGACTCTGAGCACAGGAAGTGAAGATGGGGCGGCACGGCTGTGGGCGATTACAGGCAATCAAAATTATATTCTCCATGGGAACGATGTGACAGGTGTGAGCTTTAGTCCTGATAGCCGATACCTTCTTACCGTGTGTGGCGATCCAACCGCCCGGGTATGGGACTTGACCACCAGAACGGAAGTGGTAAGCGTCAGTCCGGGGGCGACGGTATACGCCGCCGTGTTTAGTCCGGATGGGCGTTACTTGGCCACATCGAGTAAGGACGGTACGGCTCGCCTCTGGGAAGTATCGAACGGGCGAGAAGTAGCCCGTATGTGCCACGAAGCAGAAGTGTGGGACGTCGGTTTTAGCCCGGAAGGGAAGTATTTGGCCACAGCTAGCTTCGACAATACGGCCCGGATTTGGGAGTCAGCGACCGGGCTGGAAGTTTGTCGATTGACACACGAAAGCTCAGTACGGTCCGTAGATTTCAGTCTGGATGGTCGGTATCTTCTCACACAGAGCCAGCTCGCGCGAAGGTGGGAGGTAGAAACCGGCCGTGAGGTGACCTGCACAGATTTGGTCACCCCTGACTCTGCCTTCAGTCCAGATGGGCGATACGTGGCCACTGCAAGTCAGGATGGAGAAATATGGCTCTGGGAAGCCAATCAGAGGCACGAAATCCTCCGGGTGAGCCCAGATGAGCACGCTAGGCTTGCCTTCAGCCCCGACGGGCGCTATCTCGCGATTGCCACTTGGAACGAATCGGCGATCCACGTCTGGGATGTAGAGAACGGTCGGGAGAGGACCTTGGTGAACCACGAAGGAGGAATCTATGTTGCTACCTTCACTCCCGAAAGTCACTATCTGGTGAGCGCAAGCGAGGATTACACGGCGCGGGTGTGGGACCTAGCCAGCGGGCTCGAGATTGCCCGCGTGACCCACGCCGCGAGAGTCCGGGCCCTAGCGTGCAGCTTGGACGGGAGATACTTGGCAACAGGGAGCGACGACCACACAGCCGGTGTCTGGCTCTGGCGACCACATGACCTGACATCCGAAGCAGCCAGCCGCCTTACGCGTAACCTTACGGACGATGAGTGGCGTCAGTACCTCGCCGATGAGCCCTACCACAAAACCTGTGAAAGTCTCCCTTGAAAGACTGGCTTCGTCATATCTGCTACAACACCTGCTCTTTCCCGGGCATCAATTCTGGCGCGCCGCCTCTGCCGTTCCTCAAAACCATAAGGTGCTCGGGGGCTGCAAGCCAAGAAAAAATACCCGAAGCGTGGAGTACTCGCGTCGGGACCTGCAGGCACTGAGCTTTCAGATCGCATACGCCTTGTCCCGATTTGAGAATACGGGGAGCCGTTTGACTTGACAAGCTGTTCGCTACATATGTAGAGTTATTGCCGATGACACTGCGTCTTCGATTGTCGCCACAAACCTTACAGGTTCTGGATGCGTTTCTCGACGCTCCGAAAGACTGGAAATATGGGTACGACATTAGCCGCAACACGGGCCTAAAGTCGGGCACGCTATACCCAATTCTTTTGCGTTTGGCCGATCGCGAACTGCTGGAAACATCGTGGGAGGCGACCGGGCCCGGCAAGCCTCCTCGGCACCTGTACCGACTCACGCCAAACGGTTTGCGGTTTGCACGGGAGCACGTCATTCATGGTGTAGCAAGTTCGAGAGTGCTAGCGCCTCGTGGGGTGAAACCTTGAGCTCAGCCACCCGCAGATTCGCTGTAAAGCTATTGAGCGCCGTGATTCGGAATTCGCAGGGCGGGAGTCAATGCTGGGGCAATGCGATACTTCGGGAACTTGACTTCATCGAGAGCGACTGGGAGTCGCTGTTGTGGGCGCTTGGAGGCACGACGGCGGTCCTGAGGCACTCCACCGCGATCACAGCGAGAAGCTGGGTAACAAAGCAATTGGGTCGCCGAGCAGAGTGGACGCCCAAGAGCGTCGGAAAGAAAGCCGCCGGCTTGGCATCAGGGGTCGTTATTTCTGCCGGCGTATTGGCCTTTTCCATTCTTGGTCTCGCGCGTCTACCGTCAGTCTTGTTCCCTGCAAGGAACTTCGAGCAGCTGTTCTGGCTCGGATGGCTACCCGTATTAGTAATACCAGAAGGGGTTTTCGTGATCGCGGCGTTTGCTCTCTGGCGCAAGAGAAGGGACGTGGCTAGAGGCATTGTGCTGGGTGGGGTCACTCTTGCAGTGCACGTCATCGTGCACGTGACGACTCACTGATAGGTCTTTGGGTATGCGCCGGTGTCAGCTAGGCGCAAGTACCCAGCTTAATCTAAGGCAAGGTCTCAATAAAGGAGCAAGACCATGAAGCATATTTCGACAGTATGCCTTCCTCTGGCGGTGCTCGGTGTAGTGTCCCTCGTCGCACAGACCACGCCGCGGACAGCCAAACCGAGCCCGGAGCTTAAGAAACAAGATTTCTTTGTCGGCACTTGGACGCTGGAGGGCAAGACGGTCGCTAGTTCTTGGGGTCCTGGCGGGCAAAAGTTCAAGTCGACCGAAAGTCTTGAATGGATGCCAGGCGAGTTCTTTCTGCTGGCTCACTCCTACGCCGATGGGAAACTTGCCGAACTCACAATCATCGGGTACGACTCGGAGGAAAAGGCCTTTACCCATACGAGTTACAGTGCAGCCGGGAAGATTGAGCGCTGGCGAGGAACTGCGGAGGATGAGACCTGGACCTGGACGAGAGACGGAACGACGATAGATGGCAAGCCAGTCAAAGTAAGGCTCACGATTAGGAAAACATCGCCTCGTTCTTACTCATTCGTGGAAGAACTGAAAGCGGGAGAAGGAACCGACTGGTCGAAGGTAGCAGAAGGGACTGGGACCAAAACAGGATGATGTCGGCACCTCCACTGGTTAGCTGGCTCGAAGAGTCAATCCCCAAGCTCCGCACCAGGACGACAATTGTCGACGGAAACAACCGCGGCACAGTGATCGCCGTTTCTTCTGCGAATGCGCAAGTGCTTCTCTCCAGCATCATCATTCGCAATTGCGCAAAGGTAGCTTTCATTTCGGAGAAGGGATAGGAGAGACTTGAGGGTGATTGGACCCCTAGGATCGCCATTCCGATGAACTACTTGGGCCGGTTTCCCGCGGATATCTGAAATGAAAGCTCGCCTCAGCACCCTTGCAATAAGTTTCTGTCGACGGAAATGGAGACGGTTCAACGCTAATGTTACGCATTCTGGCGATACCAGGTAGCCATGCAGTGAGACTTGGCCGGTGCCCGGGGCTGGAGCGAATTGTCGCCGGGAGTGCTTCTCGCGTAGCGCGGCCGGCCCTGGGGGGTGGTTTTTTTGCCAGGAGACGGTGCTCACGGCTCGGGCAGCCGAAGTTTCGAGCCCTTCTGCTCTGCCCAGCGGTTGAATTCCTGCACCATGCCTTTGGTCCATTTCGCGTCGATCTGCCCGGGCGTATATTTTCCCTCTCGCAGCATCATGTGTCCCCACTCATCGACCAGCCGGTCCCGCTCGGCTTCATCGGCAACCTTTTCCGCCAGTTGCGGAGGGATGAACGTGACGCCTTCAGGGTCTCCAAGAACCACGTCGCCGGGCATGACCGTTGCTTGCCCGATGCGAATCGGGACATTGATACCCATCAGCATCACGTTCTCAAGGGCTGAGGGATGCGCTCCGCGCGTGAAGATCTGAAAGCCTTTGATCTCTTGAATTCCACTCACGTCACGCACCGCGCCATCAACTACCAGCCCGTTGTGACTCTTGGCATAAATCGCAGTCCCTAGGTTATCGCCGATGATGGTACCGTCGACGATCTTGCCGAAGAGATCCACGACCAGTACATCGCCGGGCTGCAAAATATCGATGATCCAGGAGTTCTCGTCGCCAATTCGGCCTTCTTGCTTTCCGTGAGCTTGAATAACTGAATCCACATCGGTACGCCGCGGCATGAACACTGCGGTAACGGCTCGCCCCACCATTCGCTTTCCTGGGTTAATGATGTTCCAGCCGCCTTCAAACTGGTTGCGAAATCCAGCATCGGTCAAGACATCCCAAGCCTGTTCAGCTGTTGTGTCACCCAGCCTTGTCAGCACCGCGTCAGAAACCTTGGGGCGGCCATCAGCAAAGCGCTCTCCCTTCCATTCGGCTGTGAAGGCGATGCGCTGTTCGGGAGAAAATACTCCCAATTGGCCGTTCGAGACAGTCGGACCAAGTAGGGTAGCGAGAAAGAGAAAAGACATGCAATATTTGGTCTGCATCACGCTCTCCGAGGTGCCGGACTCGGACATCCACGGTTGACTAATTTGGAGCTGTTGGGCTCGCCTGCGTACTTGAACCAGTGGCCTGAAAGCTCTTGATGCGTGCTACGGTTTCGCTATCAAGGCGCTTCAGCAACTCGACCAGCAGATCCACCGTGCGGTCAAAGTCGGCGCGATCAATGATGCCGTTATGAGTATGGGTCGAGCGCGTTGGGACGAGTAAGGTGGTGACTGGCACACCGGATCCATTCAGCTTGATGGCACCGGCGTCGTCGCCGAAGCCATCGACAAAATCAAATTGCAGCGGGATGTGTTTCTGGGCTGCCACCTGCTGCACGAACCGGACAAGATTGTGGTTGGGTAATTCACTGAAGGCATAAAGCATGATTCCGGGCCCGCCTCCGAGCGTCTCGAGGGCTGCCTGGGGAGTGTTTCCTGGGGTATCGTTGGTGATCCCGACCTCAAGTGCAATACCGATGTCAGGGTCGATAATGTGCGCTGACGTGGTGGCACCCCGCATCTCGATGCTGCCTTCCTCCTGGATCGTGGCGGCATAGAAGATCTGGTTAGGATGAGGCTGGGCTTGAAGGCGTCGTGCCGCCTCAATCATGGCAATACACCCAACACGATCGTCCCAAGCTTTGCCGAGATACCGCTGGTTCGGCAGGATGGAAAACTCCGAAACCGGAACGATGGGGTCCCCCGGATTGATCCCAAGGGCAGAGACGTCCGCCTCATTCCGCGCCCCGACATCGAGGAAGTACTCTTTGGCCGGGACCTGCCTGCCGGCCTCGTGAGGTGCCACATGCGCGTCCCAGAGTTCAGTAATGCCGAGAACCGGTCCTTTCGAGCCAATGATCACCCAACGTTGATCAGCTAGAGCCGCGTCCAACCAATAGCCGAGCATATGGATGGAAATATATCCGTCGGGGCGAATGTGGCGAACCATCGCGCCCAGCTCGTCCATATGCGCATCCACCATGATGCGCGGCCCGCTGTTTCCTTGCTGTGCAATCACCGAGCCAAGACCATCGTAAGAGATTCGGTCAGCGAAGGGCTTAAGGTTCTCGACCATTAACTGCCGAACCGGACCCTCCGCCCCAGGGGGGCCAGGAGCCTCGGTAAGCTGCTTCATCAATTGGGTGAGACGGTCCTGCGCAGCCATGTTGATACACAGCAGAAACAGAGTAATAAGGATGCGAAGCATCTTTTCCCTTCGTTAATGCGAGAGGTACGGCACAAAACCGTGGGTCTTGGTACGCAACCTGTAGACCGAGGTTGTTGCCGTGATGTAGAGCGTTCCGTAGTCCTTGTCTCCCCAGGCGAGATTCGCCGGTTGTTCGGGAATGATGACCGTCCCGAGGTGGTGTCCTTCAGGGTCCCAAATCCAAATGCCCTCCGGCCCGGTAACAAAGAGATTTCCCTGTGCGTCTACTTTCATGCCATCGGGAACGCCCTCCTTCGGACCGCCAGGCTCTTCTCCAAAAATACGGCCATTGGCGAGAGCTCCGTTAGGGTTGACGTCGTAAACGCGGATATTTCTCTTCTCGCTGTCATCCACGTAGAAGCGTTTTCCATCTGGTGAGAACGCCAGCCCGTTCGGTTGCGAGAGATCCTTAGTCAACAGTTGCACAGCGCCGCTGGAATCAATGCGGTAGACGCCTTGAAAGGGGATTTCCTGCTTTTCTCCTTTGACCAGGTCAAGGGTAGGATCGGTGAAGTAAATCGCGCCGTCGGGCCCTAATACAACATCATTCGGGCTGTTCAACTTCTTCCCTTCATATCGATCAGCGACGATGTCATAGGATTTTCCGTCGGCCGACAAGCGGATGATGGCACGCAGCACACTGGCACAATCAAGCAAGCGAAGGTGCTTGTCGTAGGTGTTGCCGTCCGGGTCACCCAGCGAGATCATTTCCTCCTTGCGCCCGTTGGCATAGACGCGAAAGATTTTGTTCAACGTTTCATCGCTGACCCAAATATATCCATGCTCATCCCAAACAGGACCCTCGGTGAATCCGAAGCCAGTTGCCACCGTAGTGAGTTTCGCGTCGTGATCAAGCAAGTCCCAGAATTTCGGCGAGTTGCTGCGAAGAGCGAAAGTCCGCAGGGGCGCGCGCTCCTGGGCAGTCGCGCGAGCTGGCATAGTCAGCATGGCTAGTACAAGCAGGGCGAGCATACACACTGACCCGCCGTTCGACCTTAGACAAATCGGTGCTGCAACGTTAGTAGAAAAGACGCTATTCATCGCCATCACGCCTCGCGGTCGGTTTCGCCGGTGGTGCTTCGGTTTTAGCGGGGACCGTCATGAGATAGCTGATCAAGTCATTGATCTCCGAAGCAGTCAGTGTAGAACCGTAGTTCGCCGGCATGAGCGGCTCGGCGACATAATCAATGCGCTGGAGGTCTGACTTCGGCAGGAGATGGTAGTTGCCGTCCAGGCTTTGCAACGCGAGAGAAAAGTTATCCTCGTTCCTCACCAGTCCTTCGAGCCTCGCGCCGGCATTGGTGACCACGATTGCCCGCTTCGAGCGACCATCCGGATCGTTGGCAGGATTTTGTATAGCCACGCGAATCTCGTCGACCGACCGGCCGGCAGCATAGCTGGAAAGATCGGAACCAATAAATCCTCCCTGACCCTGCACCATGTGACATTCAGAACATCGTGCCTTGCTGCTGAACAGTGCCTTCCCACGTACAGGGTCGCCGGGCAATTGGGCGACGCTGCCTTTCCCTTGCAGAAGGCGAAGGTATGCCACAACCTGCTTGATACGTATCGTGCCCAACGATGCGAAAGATGGCATCCCAGCTCCCGCAATTCCGTTTTGAAGAATTCGAACCAGGTCGGCGTCTGAAAGTTTTTGCACTTCGGCACTGCTGGCGATGTCCGGAGCGCGCTCACCACCGCGTCCGTCGAGACCATGGCACGCTCCGCAGGAAGAAGCAAAGATCTGCCGGCCCTGTGAGACTGGCGGGGCCACGCGTGGCGTCACCTGCTTCTGCTGGGCGCTGCCAACAGCCACGATCATCAAGCCCATGAGCGACAATTGGGCTATCACCACACGAAAAGAAATCTCCAATCCCATCTCCTGGTACGGCACTCGCGCTCTGAGACGTCTCCCGTTAGAAGTAGAGGAACACCAGCCCGATCTCGTCAGTTGACTGCTTGCCGGCGTTCAGCGCTTCTGAAACGGGTCCGTCCCCCGTGTTGCCAACATTCCTGCGTGGCGAGACGCCGGGCTGCCGGGCCAGCAGTCGGTATAGTAACGGACACTCAGCGGCTCTGCATCGATCATGTTGCGTCGATGACCTCTACCCATTCGCGAATTCTGAGTCTCGACTTGCACTGCATAAGTCATTACACGGCTCGACACAAAACCGTTGTCCACTCCCAGGCAACGGCCGCCCTTTGCGCCGAGGTTGCTCGTGCTTCGTTCTTCTTCCAGAACTTTCACGCTGTGAAACTGCCGCGCTCAACGTGAAAATTCGACTGCGAAGAAAGAACCGTCGCTTTATAACGTTTCAACAACACGCTGTCAAACGAATTTCATAAACGTGGAACAGGTCCTGATGCGCTCAGCATGTGCCATGAGCAGCGCCATCAAGCGCTTAACAGAGATGGCCTAATGGCAGCAAAGAACGATAGAACATTGGCGCCATGGTTGCCGCAGCCGGCAGGAGACGGCGGCATCAGCAAAAACGTTTCATCGCAAGGGGAGCCGAATCAGCCAAGCGAAAAAGCCACTGGGCGAGTCCCTGCGCAGCACGCCTTGCGGGCATGGGGATGGAACACTACGGTTTGACTGCGATGGCGGCGATCTCCACGTGTGCGTTGCCCACCAGTGCTGCAACTTGAACGGTCGCACGCGCCGGCTTCGGATCAGGCATGACCGCTTTATACACTTTGTTCATCTCGTCGAAGTCCTTGATGTCGGCGAGATACACGGTGACGGAAACGATGTCCTTCATCTGAAAGCCCGCGGCTGTGACGACTCGTTCGATCGCAGCCAGGGCTGCGCGCGTCTCGGGCCCGGTGCCTCCAGGCGCAAGCTTTTCGCCCTCATGGCCTTCCTGCCCAGCCACGAACAACGTGTTGCCCGCGACCACACCATCGCTAAACGGAAGCTTGGCGCCAGGCCCGGCAAGGCTGATTGCGCGATGCTCCTGGGCGAACGAGAACCCGGAGAAAAGAACGAGGGTGAGAGTCAGGGCTATTAAGCGGGACAGCGACCGTGTTGCAAGAGCATTCTTCATTCGATATTTTCCTCCTGGTGAACGAGACATCGAAGTCAATTCGATGTGTTTGAGCTAAGCTCATCGAGTGGCTCATATATACATCGCGGAGGGCAAGGTGAACAAATCGTCTCACGCGTGGCGTAGTGCAACCGGGATGGCCGTGGTTTTATGCGCACTTCTGGTTGTCGGGAAAACTGCGACATTCAGTCGTGCCAACACCAGCCAAACAGCGGCTGCGACCACGCCCGACCTTCTCACCGGTTTTCGCCATGTGGAAGTCGCTTCCGTTTCCGATGCCCTGGAGCAGATAACCGGAAAGCGTATGTACATGTCACACCGTATGCGTCCGGTGTTCACCACCAAGTTCGCCGGCTATGCGCTAACCGTGCACCTAAGAAAACAGGAAAATCATGATCCGCACGCGTTGGACGGCATGATTCAAGCCATCGACCAGGGAAGCGCAAATTCTGTGTACGTGATGGTCGTTGATGACGGCGCGGATATCGCTGGAATGGGTGGGTTGATGGGAAC
>Ga0306921_10005252_pt1 | contig 13413 bp, 11 predicted proteins | sample sta12Cox44000080_FD_203760 | JGI IMG/M metagenome (GOLD analysis project Ga0306921, IMG submission 203760) | Lab enrichment of tropical soil microbial communities from Luquillo Experimental Forest, Puerto Rico - statoxic.12C.oxic.44.000.080 (v2)... | ecosystem: Environmental > Terrestrial >... | reverse complement strand
AAATACGGCATGACGACCAATAACGTGCTCGGTTGCGAATTGGTGCTGATGACCGGCGAGATCCTCCGCCTTGGCGGCAAGCATCTCGATGCGGGCGGCTACGATCTCATGGGCATCGTCACCGGCTCGGAAGGACTCCTCGGCGTCGTCACCGAAGTGACGGTGCGCATTCTCAAACGTCCGCAGACCGCGCGGGCGGCGATCATCGGCTTTGCCGCTTCCGAAGACGGCGGCGAATGCGTTGCCAAGATCATCGGCTCAGGCATCATTCCCGGCGGCATGGAGATGATGGATCGGCCGGCGATCCACGCCACCGAGCAATTCGTCCATGCCGGTTATCCGCTAGACGTCGAAGCCTTGCTGATCGTCGAACTCGACGGCCCGGCCGCCGAGGTCGACCATTTGCTGGAACGCGTTCAGGAGATCGCGCGACAATGCCGGGCCGCCACGTGCCGCATTTCGAATTCGGAAGCGGAGCGCCTGCTGTTCTGGGCTGGGCGCAAGGCGGCCTTTCCCGCTGTCGGTCGCATCTCGCCCGATTATTACTGCATGGACGGCACGATACCGCGTGCGAAGCTGCCGCTGGTGCTGCGGCGGATGCAGGAACTATCGGCGAAATACGGCTTGCGCTGCGCCAACGTGTTCCACGCCGGCGACGGCAATCTGCATCCGCTTATTCTTTATGACGCCAACAAGCCGGGCGAGCTTGAGCGCGCCGAGCAATTCGGCTCCGATATTTTGCGGCTATGCGTCGAAGTGGGCGGCGTATTGACCGGCGAGCACGGCGTGGGCGTCGAGAAACGCGACCTTATGCCGACGATGTTCTCGGAAACCGATCTCAATCAGCAACAGCGGCTCAAATGCGCCTTCGACGACAAGAGCCTGCTCAATCCCGGCAAGGTGTTTCCGACGCTGCACCGCTGCGCGGAACTCGGACGCATGCATGTGCATGCAGGACGGACCGCATTTCCCGACCTGCCGAGGTTTTGAGATTTTCGACCAGGGCAAGGATACCCGCATGAAGTTCGGTCTGTTCACGTCGGCGCAGGCGAATAGCGGCGATCTCGGTCCGGACAGCGGCCAGGGATTTCGCGACTATCTCGACTTCAATGTCGCAGCGGAACGATTCGGTTTCGTATCGAGCTTTTTGGTCGAACATCATTTCACCGGCTGGAATCAAGTCTCGGCGACGCTGATGCTGTTGACTGCGCTCGCCATGCGCACCACGCGATTACGTCTTGGCTCGGCGGTGATGGTGCTGCCATGGCACAATCCGGTGCTGCTCGCCGAACAGGCGGCAACCCTCGATCTGATTTCCGACGGCCGCCTCGATCTCGGCATCGGCAAAGGTTATCGCCACAGCGAGTTTAAGGGTTTTCAGATCGCGCCCGAGGAGGCACAGGCGCGGTTTGACGAGGCGCTCGACGTGATGATCCGCGCTTGGACCGAACGCAGCCGGTTTTCGCATCGCGGCCGGTTCTGGCGCTTCGAAGATATCGTGGTCGAGCCGCCGCCGGCGCAAAAGCCGCATCCGCCGTTATGGGTCGCCGCCGCGAGCGCCAGTTCGATCCGACGCGCCGCGGCGCGCGGCTTCAACCTGATCCTCGACCAATATGCCGGGCCGGAAATGATCGCCGAGCGCATAGCTCTCTACAAAGCCGAGCGCACGGCCCATGGCCTTTCGTTTGATCCGATGCAGGTTGCGGTGGCGCGTCAGCTTTATGTCGCGAACGACCGGGCCGACACGCAAGCGGCGCTGGCGCGTCAAGCCGCTTACACCAGACGCACTGTGGAAGTGTCACGGCCGCCTGGCGATGGAGCCGCAGACAAGGCGGGTTCGCATGTGCTCGCTTACGCCGACAAAGCCGGCGGCACCGAGGAGCACGCGCTGTTCGGCCAGCCGGAGCAAATTGCCGAGATGCTGGAAAGTCTCCGGCAGGCTGGCGCGCATTATCTGCTGCTCACCTTCGCGGGCGGCATAGCCCAGCTGCAACGCTTCGCGCGCGAGATCATGCCGTCGTTTTTGCGCCGCGCCGAAGCGGCGCAAGCGGCGGAGTGAGGGCCGCGATGAGTGAGCCGCTGCGGCCGCGCGACGCCAAGCAAGTCGAGGACGCAGTTTCCTGGGCGCTCTCGCAAGGTAAAACGCTCGAACTGATCGGGAGCGGCAGCAAGCGTGCGATCGGGCGCGCGGCGCAATGGGATGCGACGCTCGATCTGTCCGCACTGAGTGCTGTGACTCTTTACGAGCCTGAGGAGCTCGTGCTCTCGGCCAGAGCCGGCACGCCGCTTCACGAAATCGAGGTTCTGGTTGCGGAAAAACGTCAGGAACTTGCGTTCGAGCCGATGGATTACGGGCCGCTCTTCGGCGGTGCAGCCGGTGCCGCGACCATCGGCGGCGTGATCGCGGCCAATGCGTCCGGGCCGCGGCGCATAAAATCAGGCGCCGCGCGCGACCATTTCCTCGGATTTTCCGCCGTCTCTGGCCGCGGCGAGACATTCAAATCCGGCGGGCGGGTGGTCAAAAACGTCACCGGTTATGACCTTTGCAAATTGATGGCGGGGTCCTGGGGCACGCTCGCGGCAATGACTGACGTCACCATCAAGACGCTGCCGAGAGCCGAGACCGAGCAGACCATTCTCGTGCTCGGCCAAGACGCTGCAGTCGCCGGCAAAATCATGGCGGCCGCGATGGGCTCCTACGGCGACGTGTCTGCCGCAGCGCATTTGCCCGCCGCGGTGGCGGGCGAAGTGGCCGAGACCGCTTCGGCACGCACCGCAGTCACGGCCCTGCGCCTGGAGGGCGTCGTGCCTTCGGTGACGCAGCGCAAATCGCTTTTGGAAAACCTGCTCGCCTCGTTCGGCGCGCTCGCAAGCCTTGATGAGGCGGCGTCGCGAGCATTGTGGCGCGCGATCCGCGACGTGACGCCGTTTGCGGCGAAGGGTCCCAGAGGTGACGCCGATATCTGGCGTCTATCGACTGCGCCAGCCCACGGCGCGCAGATCGGCCGCGCGCTCGCCGATAAAGGCGGTGCCGAAATGCTCTACGACTGGGCTGGCGGACTGCTCTGGGCCGCTTTACCGCGCAGCGATGACGCCCAAGCGCCGCTGGTACACGCCACGATGGCTGGGGCCGGCGGCCATGCCACGCTCATTCGCGCGCCCGCCGCAGTCCGCGCCAAGGTCGATGTGTTCACGCCCCAGCCGTCGTCGCTTGCCGCGCTCACGCAGCGCGTGCGCAAAGGTTTCGATCCCCAAGGGGTTCTCAATCCGGGCCGCATGTGGGCCGGCGTTTGATGTCACGGCTCAATATTCACGATGCAGACTAATTTCACCCTCGCGCAGCTTGCCAATCCCGATGTCGCGGAGTCGGAGAAGATCCTGCGCGCTTGCGTGCATTGCGGCTTTTGCACGGCGACCTGTCCGACCTATGTGCTCGACGGCAACGAACTCGACTCGCCGCGCGGGCGCATTTACCTGATCAAGGACATGCTTGAGCACGACCGGCCGGCCACGGCTGACGTCGCAATCCATATCGATCGCTGCCTGTCCTGCCTCGCCTGCATGACGACCTGCCCGTCGGGGGTGCACTACATGCACCTGGTCGACCATGCGCGCGTCCATATCGAGCAAACCTTTCGGCGGCCGCTGTCGGAACGGGTCATGCGCGCGCTGCTCGCCAATGTGATGCCGTATCCGCGCCGGTTTCAGTTGGCCGCGCTGGCGGCGCGATTTGCCAAGCCGTTTACGCCGCTCGCCGATGCGTTTGGTCTCAAGCGGCTTTCAGCCATGCTGCGGTTATCGCCCTGGCGGCGGCCACATCCGCCGCTTTCGGCGCAGACGTTTCCCGCGGCCGCGCAGTCCGGCCGCAAGGGACGCGTGGCGCTTCTTGCCGGCTGCGTCAACGATGTGCTGGCGCCGCAAATCAACGGCGCGGCAATCCGGCTTCTCACGCGCTTTGGCGTTGAGGTCGTGGTCGCCGAAGGCGCCGGCTGTTGCGGTTCGCTGGTCCATCACATGGGCCGGCACGAGCAGGCGCTCGCCCAGGCGCGCGCCAATATCGACGCCTGGAACGCGCTCGGCGATCTTGACGCCATCCTGATTACAGCGTCGGGCTGCGGCACCACTGTGAAGGATTACGGTTTCATGCTGCGGCAGGACCCGGCCTATGCCGAGCGTGCCGCGCGGGTGGCGACACTTGCCAAGGATGTCACCGAGTACCTCGCTGCGCTGCCGCTTAAGCCGGAACACGACGGCGCAAAGCTTGTTGTCGCCTATCATTCGGCCTGTTCTATGCAGCACGGCCAGCGCGTCGTCCGCGAGCCCAAGGAGATTCTCGGCAAAGTTGGTTTCCTCGTGAAGGACATTCCAGAAGGTCACCTATGTTGCGGTTCGGCAGGGACCTACAATATTCTGCAGCCGGACATCTCAAGGAGGTTGCGCGAGCGTAAAGTCGGGACTATCGAGAGATTGCGACCTGATGTGATCGCAGCCGGCAATCTCGGTTGCATCATTCAGATCGCAGCAGGCACGGAGCTTCCGGCGGTCCATACGGTCGAGTTGATCGACTGGGCTACTGGCGGGCCTTGTCCGCCGATGCTGCAGGGGCATCGCTCGCAACGCGCGACGAACCCGGCGATGCGTCCGGCGACAGTAGCCGGCGACGGCAACCGGCTGAGCAAGGCCGCCGAGTGAAGGGTTGTGAGTAAAGGCCTGTGAGTAAAAGCCTGGCCACGGCCTGGATGCGAGGTGTCATAGGCGCGCGTCAGACGCCGGAAACGGCGTGGAGGCAGCACGAGTTTGAACCTTACAAGGATCGGGAGGTCCATCATGGCGAAGAGGACAAAGGCGAAGGCGAAGAAGCGGTCCACCAAAAAGAAGAAGGCCGCTCCGGCTCGCAAGAAGCGCAGGACGGTGAAAGCGTCAGCAAAAAAGAAGCCGACCAAGAAAAAATCGGCGCGCAAGGCCGCCCCGAAGCGCCGCTCGGCGCCGAAGCCCGCGGCTCCTTCGATGCCTACCGCCGAACCGGCGCCAATGCCCGCATGGAGCCCGCCAAGCGACTTTGGCGGCGGTGGCGGCGGCGACACCGGCGCCTAGTATCAGCGGGCAAGGGCGGCGAGGGGCGGCGCCAAGCGGCGCCGCCTGCATTGCTTAGTCTGCATTGCATGGCCCTAGCCGGGCCCATAGCATTCATGAAAGGCAACGATCGGCGGCAATAGACCGCCGATCTTTATGGCTTGCCAGAATTGGTCATTTCGTCTCGAGGAGGTGCGTTATGCCGGCGACCTACAAGATTCTCATCATGGGCGCGTCTTACGGTTCGCTTTTGGCGTCCAAGATTCTGTTTGGCGGACACAAGCTGCATTTGGTCTGTCTTCCGGCCGAAGCCGATCTGATCAATAGCGAGGGCTTTCGCGTGCGGCTGCCGGTGCGCGGCCGCAAGGATCCGATCGAACTCGACTCGCGCAAGTTGCCCGGCAAAGTCACGGCCGGTCCCGCAGCCGGCGTGAACCCGAAAGACTACGATCTGATCGGCCTTGCCATGCAGGAGCCACAATATCGCTCGCCCGGCGTGCGCGAGCTTCTCGATGCGGTCGGCAAATCGCGCGTGCCGTGCATGTCGATCATGAATATGCCCCCGCTGCCCTATGTCAAACGCATCCCCGGGCTCGATTACGAAGCGCTCAAGCCTGCCTATACCGACCCGAGCGTCTGGGATTCGTTCGACCCCGCCACCATCACCTTGAATAGCCCCGATCCGCAGGCGATCCGTCCGCCGGATGAGAAGGTCAACGTGCTGATGGTCACGCTTCCAACTAACTTCAAGGTGGCGCGCTTCGATGACGAAAAATCGACTGCGATACTGCGCCAGCTCCAGGACGAGATCGAAGCGATCCGCTACGACGCGCCGGAAGGCAAGATCGAATTGCCGGTGAAGCTGAAAGTCTACGATTCGATCTTCGTGCCGCTCGCCAAATGGGCGATGCTGCTCGCTGGCAATTACCGCTGCGTGACCAAGGATGGCATGCGCACCGCGCAAGAGGCGGTCCACAGTGACATCGCGACGTCGCGTTCGGTCTACAATTTCGTCTTTGACCTTTGCGTCAAGCTCGGCGCCAAGCCCGAAGATCTTGTGCCGTTCGAGAAATACGCCGCGGCGGCGCAATCGCTGACGCGACCGGCGTCCGCGGCGCGCGCTTTGCAGAACGGGGCACCGTTCATCGAGCGCGCCGACAAGCTGGTGCAGCTGATTGCCAGGCAAAAGGGCCTTAGCCTTCCGGCCATCGACGCCCAAGTCGCCTTGGTCGATGCCCGGCTCGAGGCCAATCGCAAGAAGCAGGCGGCATAGGCGGGCAGGCTCTAGCTCACGCGAGGCTCTAGCTCACGCTTGAGCCTAGGCCACCTTAACGTCCTGCCAGAAGCCGAATCGCCCGCCGACCTGCTTCATTTCCGGTCGCGGCGCCTCGTAGCTCCAGGCGGCGCGGCTGTGCCGCTTGCCGGCGACGATCACGTCATAAAATTGAACGCCGTGCGGACAGGCGCGATCGTCCACGGTTTTGGCCACCTTTTCGAGGTGCTCCGAGCGCACGGATTGCGGCGGAAAGTATTGATATCCCTTGCACTCGATAACGTCGTCGCTGTCGGCAATCACTTTGCCATCTACCATCGCTTTCATAAGTTCCACTCCTCGAACGGTGCTCCAGAGAGCCATATAGGCGCTCCCGGCTGCGGTGGTGTTATTCACTGGGTGTAACCCTCTCAGAATGAGGTGTATCCGAGCCGCCACACGTCTTGAGAAAATGTGAAGTTTTCCAACGAAAGCATAAAAAGACAGCATTTGCCGCCGATTTAATCTTGGCTGTTCCGTCGCAAAATTGAAAAACTCGGGTAGTTTCAAAGCTGCGCGGATCGGGGTTGCGCAGATTGTCGCAGAAATTGGGTTTGCAGCTGGGGCCGCAAGGATGCCTGTCTGCCGACGGGGAAAAAGGGGTCGATTATGAAAAAAGTGGCTTTGCCTTTGCTGATTGTGGCTGGTTTGACCACCTCGGCGCTCGCTGCCGATATGGCGACCAAGGCGCCGCCGGCGCCGCCAGCACCGCCGCCTTCGCCATGGGATGTCGCGATCACGGCGGCTTTGATGAACGATTACAATTTCCGCGGCATCACCCAGTCGCGGCACCAGCCGTCGACCCAAGCCGGGTTCGAGTTGCGCTATACCGTTAATCCGATGTGGCAATACTATGCCGGCATTTCGGGTGAGAGTATCGACTTCCCGAACCATGCGGCGGCGGAAATCGATTTCTACGGCGGCGTTCGCCCGACGTTTGACAAGCTCGCGCTGGATTTCGGCGTTTGGTACTACTGGTATCCGGGCGGCGAATGCTTCAACGGCAATGCTAACACGCCGTGCAATCCCCCCGGCGCCAACCCCTTACCTGGAACCGTCGGAACGTTTTTACCGAACGGCAATGTCGTGAAAGGCAACCTGAGCTTTGTCGAAATCTACGGCAAAGCCACTTACACGATCAACGATCAGTGGGCCGTCGGCATCCAGGAATGGTACTCGCCGTCGGTTCTTAATTCCGGTGCGGACGGCTGGTTCACCACCGGCAACATTACTTTCACGGTACCAAGTTCCTACCTGCCGAGCGGCATCGGCATGACGATCTCCGGTGATGGCGGCTATTGGGCGCTGGGCACCAGCGACAACTTCTACTGCACCAACACTGGCGGCACTGCAGCGATACCTCTCTGTGCCGGCGCTTTCCCGAATGGCGTCAGTTATACCAGCTACTGGACCTGGGATGCCGGCGTATCCTTCACTTACAAGGCGTTTACGCTGGACCTGCGTTACTACGATACCAACCTAACCAAGGCCCAGTGCAACGTGTTCGACAGCGACCACACTTCGACGTTCAATGCATCGAACGTCACCTCGCAGAATCCATTCGGATTGGGTTCTAATTGGTGCGATGCGGCTTTCGTCGCCAAGCTGTCCTTCGCCACCAATCTCAGCAACATCAAGTAAGGTTGCTTCGGCGAGTTGCGAACATGCGGCCGGCGACGGAAACGTCGCCGGCCGTTTCATTTCGGTCGAGCCGGTTTCCTTTTCTGCCGGCTTACTCCGCCGCCACCAGCGGCGCGTCGCGCACCTCGGAAGCCGTCTCGCTTCGGGCCACTTCGAACCGCCGGCGGTGGAAAGCGCCGAGCGTCGAACGATGGCCGATCGAAACGATGGTCGTGCCTTTGAGCCGCTCGTGCAGGAGCCGATAGAGGCTCGCTTCTGCCGCCTCGTCGAGCGAGGCGGTGGCTTCATCGAGGAACAGGAAATCGGGTTTTTGCAGGATCACGCGGGCGATTGCCAGCCGCTGCTGCTCGCCGAGCGACAGCATGCGATTCCAGTGTGCCTCCTCGTGGAGCCGATTGGCCCAGTGCCCCAAGCCAACCGCCGTCAACACTTCGGCAAGCTGCGCATCTTCGAATGCGCCGAGCCGCGCCGGATAACTCACCGCCGCGGCGAGCGAGGCCACCGGGAAATACGGCCGCTGCGGTAGCAGCATGACTTTGGCGTCCTTCGGCACCAGGATGCGGCCGGATCCAAACGGCCAGATGCCGGCGATGGCGCGGAACAGCGTCGATTTACCGATGCCGGACGGTCCGGTGACAAGTACGCGCTCGCCAGGCGACAAGGCGATGTGCTCGGCGTTGACCAGCGGCTCTCGATTCGGCAGCCGAATGTTAAGCCGGTCGATCGAGATCACGTTCGAATTGTCGCGCGGCAAGACCTCGATGGTCGGCGGTGCCAGCGCCAGATCGCGGCCGGCAGCGATCGCCTCTTCGAATCCCGACAATCGGGTAACGACGGCGCGGTATTGCGCGATCGATTGGTAGTTCGTCACGAAATAGGACATTGCATTCTGCACACGCTCGAATGCCGAACCAGTCTGCATCAATCCGCCGAGCTGCATGGCCTTGGAAAAATATACCGGGCTCACCATCAAATAAGGAAAGATCACGGAGGCTTGGCTATAGCTCTGCGTAAAAAACGTCACCCGCTTTTGCCGCTTCATGATCGCGATCCAGTTGGCGACCACATTGCTGAAGCGATTGAGGTGGTGCTCGCGTTCGGCGGGCTCGCCATGCAGCGCCGCGATCTGCTCGGAATTTTCGCGGCTGCGTACGAGATTAAAGCGGAAATCGGCTTCGAAGCGTTGCTGCTGGAAATTGAGCGGGATGAGCGGCCAGCCGACCCAATGCGTGAGCACGGTGCCGAAGATTGAATAAATCAGCGCGGCCCAGACCAAATAGCCGTGAATGACCATGCCAAATAAATGCAGCGGCGCTTCTTCCGACAAATTCCACAAGATGAAGACGAACGAGCAGAGCGACACGATAGAACTCAAAATTCCAATGCCGATTGCCAGCGTCTGTTGTACGAACATTTGCAGGTCGTCGGCGATGCGCTGGTCCGGGTTGTCAGCGGCGTCGCCGACAAGTTGCATCCGATAATGATTGGCGGTGTTGAGCCATTGCCGCAGATAGGTCTGCGTCATCCAGCGCCGCCAGCGAATCTGCAGCCATTGATTGAGATAGGTCTGATAGACGGCAAGAACGGTAAAGATCGCGGCCAGGACGCAGAAAAACAGAATGGCGCTGACGAAACCGGCCCAGTCGTAGTTTTGCAGGGTGTTGTAAAAGCGGTTGTACCACTGGTTTAAAATCACCGTGATCGCCACGATCGACAGCTCGATGACGATAACCGCGGCGAGCAGGAGCCGGCCCGGCCAGCGGTCCTCCGAACGGAAATAGGGCAGGGCCAACCGCCAAATCGTGGCAAGAGTCGCGGCAAGTCGTCTCACGGCGAACCTCCGAATTCTAACTCGCAGTTTGCCGCCGATTGCTAGCCATGACGGCGGTGCGGCGCCAAATGCTTACATTCTGCATGTCTGCGACAGGCATTGGTGCGGTGCAATAACACGGGTCAGGCCGCAACGGCAGCCGGGGATGGCGGCAAATTTTGCTTTCATGATGTCGCCGCCAGCGGCATTCTTACGCGGCGCGTCCTTGGGGTATTGGGGGACGTCATAACAAACCAGACGCTGGCTGCCGGGGAGGCCATTGATGTTCACGCAAATTCTCGATCCTACCGGAAACCTTTTTGTGACTTGGCTGGTCGCATTGGTTCCGGTCGTGCTGCTGCTGTTCTTGCTGGCCGGGCTTCGCATGTCGGCCTGGCTTGCGGTCCTGATCGGCTCGATCGTCACCTTCCTGCTCGGGCTATGGGTCTGGAAGATGCCGTTCCAAGACGGGGCTCTCGCTTATCTTTACGGCGCGGCCACCGGGGTATGGAACGTCAACTGGATCACGTTTTGGGGAGTGATGCTCTTCAATACGCTCGTCACGACCGGCGCGTTCGACAAGCTGCGCCGCTGGCTCGTGCAGCAAGGCACCCGCGACGTGCGGGTCCAGACCATCCTATTCGCCTGGGCCTTCGGCGCGCTGCTCGAGGGGCTGGTCGGCTTCGGCTATCCTTGGGCCTTTGTCGCGCCGATCCTGATTACGCTCGGCATACCCGCGCTCGATGCCATTCGCGTGGCGGCAATCGCCAACAATGCGCCGGTGTCGTATGGCGCGCTCGGCGCGCCGATCATCGCGCTCGCGGCGGTGACCGGTATGCCGCTGCTGGCGCTCGCCGGTTCTGTCGGCAAGATCGTCGCCATCCTGGCGTTACTGCCGCCATGGATCCTGCTTTACCTGGTGAGCGGGCGTGAAGGCATGAAGGGAGCCTGGCCGCTCGCGATTGTCGGCTCGCTCGGCTATATCGCCGGGCAATTGCCGACATCGGTCTATCTCGGGCCGTATCTCCCCGACGTGATCGGGGCGATCGTTTGTTTCGCTTGCCTGCTGCTCCTGCTCAAGATTTGGCGGCCGGCGCAGACGCTCGGCTATGGCGGCGTGCCGGTGACGGCGGCGCAAGAAGCCCAAGCCGAAGGACACGGGCTCACGCCCGGCGAAGTGTTCCAGGGCTGGCTGCCGATCCTGGTCCTGATCGCCATTGTCGTGGCGTGGACCGGTCCATGGTCCAAGCTGCCAAGCATCGTAGCGGCGCACTTTCAAGTGAACGCCGCATCCTCGCTGGCGCCCGGAGCAACGGTCTCAGCGGTCTTCAACTGGACGCCGTTTGTCGGAGGCTCCGCCATTCTCGCGTCCTGGATCATCGTTGCGCTCTTGTTCCGCGTGAGCGGTTCGCAGCTTGCAAAGATCTTCGCCACCACGTGGTCGCAGATGTGGGGCGCTATGCTGGTGGGAGTCTTCATTTTCGGGCTGGCCTATGTCTTCAACTTCTCGGGAATGGCCGGATCGCTCGCCAAAGCGTTCTCCGAGATCGGGCCCTTCTTCATCATCGTGGCCCCGCTGCTTGGCTTTATCGGCGTGGCGCTTTCGGGGAGCAACACCTCGACCAACGCCATGTTCGGCAAATTTCAAGCCTTGGTTGGGCAACTGCTCGGCATGCCGCCGATGCTATTGCCAACGCTCAACTCGGTGGGCGCGGAGATCGGCAAGCCGATCGCGCCGCAAACCGCCAGCGTCGGTGTTTCCACCAGCGAATTCGTCCGCAACGAAGGCGAAGTCATTCGCCATAATTTCGGCTGGACGCTCGTCCTGCTGGCCTATCTCGTCCTGATCGGGATAGCGTGTTACTTCTTCTTCCCGGGCATCGCGTTGCTGCCGAAATAGCGAACCGCGTGCTCCAAAGCCGCGCCGCACGCGGCACCAAACATCGCCATGGCCGGGCTCGCCCCCGGCCATGCGCATCTTGTGACACGATAAAGACTTCGAATGCTCAGCAGGGCGGCCAGCGGTCATGGGCGCCCGAGCCACTTCGCGGAGAGCCGATGATCCTCCTCATCCGTCGCGTCTTGCCGGCGCTCGCTCTCCTCGCAGGTTCGCTTTTGCCTGCGCCAGCCGACGATTCATTTCCTTTCGGCTCGACGCTCATGCTTGACGCGGCGCCGGTGCGCGGCTCCAAGCGCGTCCCAATGCTTGAAATTGCCGAGAACGGCGCCGCTGCGGTCGATCTGTGGTGCGCCAGTGCGAGCGCTCAGGCGGTCATCGCCGACCACTCGATCAGCATCGCGCCCGGCGATGTGCAGAACGCGCAATGCGAGCCTGACCGACAATCGCGAGATGCGGAGCTGTTGGCGGCCCTGGCGCAGGTCACCAATTGGCGGCGCAACGGCGAAGTCGTCGAGTTCCTGGGCGTGACGCCGCTGCGCTTTCGATTGATGACGAACTGAGCAGGCTAAAGCAGCTCGCGCTTCCGCGCTCGCGAGCGAGAGATTTTGGCGCGTCCCTCGCAAGTTTCGCCGCTGATGCGGCTCGCTGCCGAACGCTATCGCCGCCCGCGCGACGCTCATTCGGCTACGCCGCGCCCTGGGGGCGAGCTTTAGCTGGCAATGAGCGGCCGTTGCGGCGGCGGAGTCGGTCGTCGGACTAAATCAGAACCAAACGAGTACGTCGATTTAGCCCGGCAAAATTCCCGTGAATTTGTAGCGGTTTAAGGAACAATGAGTGAAAATATCTCATTTGAGGTTTGCACAAACCTCAAATCGTCACAAAACTCGGCCGGGGTTGCCAGACCGTTTTGTCGCCCGCTACTGCCACAAAGTGCAGTCATGACGGCATTTTTCCCAAGAGCCGCCGCGAACGCAAATCTCGTTTCGAAACTAGGACCACAAAATGTGAGTGAGCAGACCTCATCTATGCTTCTCATCATAGAGCCGATTGGGTGCTCGCCTGAATAAGCTAAGACCGAACGCGGCGACGCCGAAATTGCGCTTACTGTGGCGCGAGCATCGGCCCCTAAATATGCGGCGCGACACAATGTGCCGCGCCGCCGTACCCTCATCAAATGCAAAGTGCTTCGCGTCAGTAATCCATGCCGCCCATTCCGCCCATGCCGCCGCCCGGCATCGCCGGCATTGCCGGTTTTTCCTTCGGCAATTCGGCAACCATGGCTTCGGTGGTGACCAACAGGCCCGCGACTGAAGCGGCATCTTGCAGCGCCGCGCGTACGACCTTCGCCGGATCGACGATACCTTTGTCGAACATGTCGACATAATCCTCGGACTGCGCGTCGAAGCCGAAAGTCTCCGACTTGCTCTCCAGGATCTTGTTGACGACGATCGAGCCTTCGTGGCCGGAATTTTCGGCGATCTGCCGCACCGGCGCTTCCACCGCCTTGAGCACGATATTGATGCCGGCCTGCACATCGGCGTTATCGCTGCGCAGCTTGCCGATCGCCTTTTTGGCGCGCAGGAGCGCAACGCCGCCGCCGGCGACGATACCTTCCTCGACCGCGGCGCGCGTGGCATTGAGTGCGTCCTCGACTCGGTCCTTCTTCTCTTTCACTTC
>Ga0306921_10005250_pt1 | contig 13416 bp, 12 predicted proteins | sample sta12Cox44000080_FD_203760 | JGI IMG/M metagenome (GOLD analysis project Ga0306921, IMG submission 203760) | Lab enrichment of tropical soil microbial communities from Luquillo Experimental Forest, Puerto Rico - statoxic.12C.oxic.44.000.080 (v2)... | ecosystem: Environmental > Terrestrial >... | reverse complement strand
CACCCCTAAAATCTGTCTGTATGTCATCTTCAGCTAAGAGCGATTGCATTGATTCCGGGTCAAACTGTTTTAAGGCTTTTTCCCAGCGACGCTGCGCGTCCATCACTGCTTGCTCAACATGACCATTGTCGTGAACCGGTTTGCAACTAGACAGAGACACTTCAGCAAGCACAAGCATTGCTGCGACAACAATTCGTTCCATTGAAGCCTCTATTTATGGTTTTTGCGCCTAACGAGAATTAGACTGCAACTTGCAATCTATTTCTGTCTCCATAGAGAACAGTTTGCCGGAAAACACTGCAAGTTGGCAAGTTCGTTTTCGTCGCATGGGCATCCAGACGAGTGCCTTCATGCTGCAATGGCATTGCTTCATTCTACAATCCTCGCGCCGAAGGTTCGTTTGATATCGTGAACTTTCCTTAGCTCGGCTTGCGTGAGGGGCTTGATGCGGTTTTGCGCCACTAAAATCTGTAGCTCGTCGAGGGTATAAACGCTCCACGGTTCTGCGCCGGCTTCAATGAGAGTGGCTTTGGTGTCCTCGTCCCGGCAGAAAAGAAGGTCCTCGCCCAACCGCTCCGAATGGACCTCGATCCACGTAATGCCTTTGGTTTGCAACAAGGGCAGGAGTGCAGGTTAAATTCACACAGCTTGGCCGAGAAATCAGGGGAGAGCAGTCGGTTGGGACCGACAGCCAATTGATCGCCACGGTGTCGCTGGCGTTGCCAGAATCTCTTGTGCTTGTTGCGGAGTGAGCTTGTTGATCTCTGCCTGGGTGAGTCCACGCCGGAGAAGGTCGGCCTCCTGCGCCTTGGTTATCATCACCGGCACTGAGACACTCGCCGGCAATCAGTTGCCTTTTCTTCAAAACGCGCTACACGTTCACCTGAACATCATCAAGCATCATGCCAAAGCCTCTCAATGTTGATTGGTCTGCCGTGCGCGTCTTGGCGATCGCAGTCGGCGTTCGCGAAGCCGCTCGTCAAATGCAGATCAGCGAAGACGCCGTCCGACAACGCTCCAAACGCGAAGGATGGATGACTTCAGCGAAAGCTGCCACCCAACGAGCACTCTCAAAGCCTGTCACCACTGTCACCAGGGTGTCACCAAATGCCGTGTCACCAGCAGACGCGCTTGCCAGTGTCTTAAACGAACGAAAAGAACGCTCAAAGCTCGGCCTAAGTAAGTATGCGGCTGAAGCCGCCGAACGAGCAGGGGAAAGCGATGGCGATTTACGTCTATCGCGCAAAGTGCGTGATGTGGCTGCGGTGCATCAGACAGTTTGGCCTGAGCAGCATCAGGAGAATATCCTGACGCTCAGCGTCCTGAACGCTGTGAAGGTAGTGCGCGATTAAGGCCGCGAGCTATTCCCACCTGGTGAAGAGGGTCATTGTCCGGAGCTTTGGGCATGCGAGTGCGGAAAGGGGTTTCCTGGATCCTGACTACAAGCGGAATTCTCGGGGCCCAGTCTCACAGAACAAAGGCCGTTCGACGCTCTCTCTCGGACGTTACCTGGCAGACACGGCCGAAGTCTTCGCCGAATCCGAGAATAAGCTTTCCCAGACCAGGCGCGTAAAAGCTTCTGCCGAATAGCTGACGTCTTAACCGCAGTTTGATGCATTCTATGTGTAGTTACTTGCGCCGTAACATAACTCATGTTCTCATGGGATAGCCACTAAGTCAGAGTGAAATTAGAAAAAGTAGTGTTTTGGCTAATTGCGCCATGAAAACTCCGATTAAAGTCGCCATCACCGGCGCTGCCGGGCACATCGGCTACGCACTCCTGTTTCGCATCGCCTCCGGACAAATGTTTGGGCCCGACCAACCGATTAGACTTCATTTGATCGAGATCCCAGCCGTACTCGGTGCGCTCGAAGGCGTGGTCATGGAATTGGACGATTGCGCATTCCCGCTCCTGGAATCGGTGACACCGACGGCTGATCTCGATGAGGGTTTTCGTGACGTGAATTGGGCATTGCTGGTCGGAAGCGTGCCCCGCAAGGCGGGCATTGAGCGTAAGGATCTACTCGGGATCAACGGCAAGATTTTCATCGGCCAAGGTCGGTCGATTCAAAAAAATGCTGCGGCCAACGTGCGCGTGCTTGTGGTCGGAAATCCTTGCAACACCAATTGCCTAATCGCGATGAACAATGCGAAAGACATCCCGGATGACCGCTGGTTCGCCATGACTCGACTGGATGAACACCGCGCCCGTGCGCAGCTGGCGCAAAAAGCCCGTGTACATATTCGGGCCGTCACGAACATGACCATCTGGGGAAACCACTCTTCGACACAGTATCCAGATTTCTACAATGCGAGGATTGATGGTCGCCCTGCAAATGAAGTGATCAAAGACGAGAAATGGCTGAAAGAAGACTTCATTGCCGCCGTGCAGCAGCGCGGCGCCGCGGTGATCAAGGCGCGCGGACTTTCTTCAGCCGCGTCTGCCGCCCACGCGATTGTCGATACGGTCCGTTCGCTCACCAATGACACGCCGGGCGACAATTGGCACAGCGTGGCGGTTTGTTCCGACGGAAGCTACGGCGTTGAGAAAGGATTGATCTCGTCATTCCCGGTCCGTGTGCGCGGCGGAAAATGGGAAATCGTGCAAGGCCTTTCGATAAACGAATTCAGTCGCCAGAAAATTGATGCGTCAGTGGCGGAATTGAAAGAAGAAAAATCCCTCGTTAGCGAATTGATCTCGTAACATCTCCAGCGCAACAGTCCTTCACTGTCTCTGGCCAACAATAGTAAAGAGTGTGTACGCCTTCCCGCGGTGATACTGCTGATGCTTCAAAATTTCCGATGTTGTAAAGCCCATCACAGCCAAAAATTGAGTAAAGAATTGTGTGCTGAAACGCCACCACGTGTGCCAGAGAAAATTCTGTGGAGTCGGCGCCAGACGGCAAACTGGCGCTCCCTCGAGGTCTGCGTGGAACATGTCGGTAATAATGAGTGACTTGGCTTTTTTTCCGCATTGCTCAACGATCCGGAGCGGGTCACGGCAATGTAACAGCACTGAACCCATTATCGCGATGTCGAATTCTCCGAGGGCACCCGGCAAATTGTAGACGTCGCCGTAGTAAACCTTGGCGTTGGACTGTTGCACAGCGTGACTGAACCAGTACGAATTCTTCAATTGTTGCAGCACGATTCGCCGCGGCTCGAAAATCTCTTCCAATTTTGAGGTGGGATAGGGAACGAAATCCCAGCCATGTTCTGCAGTCACCTCCACCGAGACGACCTCGGCACCGCGCTTCTCCATCTCGAAAGTGAGAAAACCGCTGGCGGGTCCAATTTCCAGGACGCGTTGGCCAGCGAACGAAATCTTACCCAGGTATTCATCTATTCCGCGTCGCAAATCCCACTCGCCAGTCATTACGCCATAACCTGGGAGTTCCATCGTGTGATAAAAGCAGCAGTTGTCGATGTTTGCTACCTTTACCGGGTCCGCAAAAATCTCCTCGCTCATAAATTTTGCCACCGGCTGGTAACGAAGGTGCTCTTGTTATCTGCTGCCTCGGCCTTTACTCCAAGGGGAGAGGATTTAGGTGAGGGGTTCTGAAGCACTACAGAAGTGAACCCCAAAAAACTCTCACCCTGCCCTCTCCCTTGGGAAGGGAGAGGCGGAATCAACTCGCTAGCGTAATGAGAGCGCAAACAAGGGTGCATTATGTTTTGATTGCATGTATGGCCACGGAGGCAGGAAAATTCAAACTGGTCAGAGTTACTTCGCGAAAACCCGCCTCAAAGATCTCGCACCAAAAATCTGCGCCATATTCTGTCTGCACAATGCAGTCCTCTCGTTTCGCTCCAGCCGTGCCGTGATAACTCGGCGGCAATCCGTGCCGGCTGCGAGTGAGGCGACCAATAACAATTGGCACGGTATAAAACAAATGACCGCCCGGTTTCAAAACGCGCCGGCATTCGCGCAGCGCCGCCTTCGAGTCGGGGACGTGCTCCAGCGTGTCGGAATGAATAAGCACGTCGATCGAGGAATCCGCGAAACTCATTCGCTGCATATCGAGTTGTGGAAACGAGTGAAGCGCATGCTTTGGGAGCGTCTGAAGAAATCGTGACAAATTCTTGGCCGGATTAATCTCGACCACGCTCAGTTCACGAATGCCCTGATGGCTTTGACAGAAATCCTCGAACGTTCCAGAAAAACCAAACGCCCTAGTCATCGCCGCAGCGAGCGTCATCGTTCGCAAATTATTTTTGCAACTGCCGCAGCAAAATCCCTGCTGCAAGTTGATGTAAGCGACTTCGTCGGGCGACAGCGCCCATTGTTCGATCAGTTCCGGCCACAGCACGGATTCATTTATGAACTGGTCGCCTCCGCAGACCGGGCAAACTTTTAACCTCGGCGACAGCTCATCCATTCTCGTGCTTTTGGCTGAGCGCTCTTTCTAGTCCTGTGTTCCAGGTGAGAGGCCGGTCCTTGAACCAAGTGGAATCAAATTCGGGCGCGGCAAAAAGCACCCACGTCTGGCGCGGATGTTTCCAATCCAGAATTTCAAATCGCAGATTCAGGTCTTTCGCTGCGTGTTCGAGTGTAGCGGGCCGGTAATTTACGCACGCGGGATAGATCCAACCCGTTTCCGCAGAGTCTTTTTCCCCAATCAGAAACGTGGCAACCAAAGCTCCGTTCTGAGCGAGTGAACGCGAAATCGCTGACAACCAACCCTTGATCAGATCGAGCCCGCAATGACTGAAGATCGATTGGGCAAGCGCGAAATCGAAAGCGATTTTCGGTTGCACAATCGTGTCCGGTGAACTGGAAAAGAAAAAAGTCGGGCGTTTGATTTGCACCAAGGTTTCGCCAAGCTCCTGTTTGATTCCCTCATCGACCAACCATTCGTTAGGCTCCAGGCCAAAGTACTTCCCACGGTTCAAATATGGGATTAAAAGCCGTCCGATCCGTAGCGAACCGCAACCGATATCCAGCAGCGAATGATGCTGGCGCAGACCGAGCGTGGTCAGGAGATTGAATGTCATCGCGGCGATCAAGTCGTAATCTTCCGGCGGACCAACGTAAGCACGATACTGCGGGTCGCCCGGCTTAAGGCCGAGGCCAAGATCTTCCTGATCGTTTGAAGCCATTTCGATTGTCATTCCAACGATTTCAGCGTGACGCGGTCGAAAGTTTTCAGCGCGTCCTGAGGTTTATCCGGAAATCCGACCACGCCGCGCGACCGGTCGAATTGATAAATGCGGGTCGGCGGCCGTTGACGAAATGGAAATCTCCGGAGGTTGTCGCTCTCGAGCGCTTCGGTTGCGCCCGGAACTCGGCATGCTTTCACTGCCAGAGTGTATAGGTCGCTCCTGATCGCGGACGACGAGCTCACGCAGTTCGACAACTCGTTAGGGTCCTTCTTGCGACTGAAAAGCTGTTCGCGTCCCCCGTTCGCCATGAAAATGTATTTCCACTCGTCAGTGAGGACCATGATTTTGAAATCATGTGAGCCGGGAACTTCAACCATCCCGACGAGATGCTGGCGCGGCGCAAATTCGCCTCGCAGCATTTTGAGAACGTCGATTCCCTCGCGCGTTTCGCATGCGCCGGCAGCTCCGGTCGCAATTCCGAAGAGATCTGCAAGGCTGATCAATTCAGTTCGCTGGGTGCCGGCGGGCAGCACGGCGGGCCAACTGAGCAGCAAAGGAACGCGGCAGGCTGCCTCAAAGAAGTTTTGCTTCTGCCAGCCGTGATGGTCGCCGAGCAGATCCCCATGGTCGGAAAAAAAACAGATGAGAACGTCATCGGAGTTTGGCCGCGCTTCGACGGCATCGAGAATTCGCCCCAGGCAATAGTCCAAATAAGTGATCTCGCCGTAGTAACGGGCCTTCACAATTTTTGTTAGTGCCGGGTTAATTGCGTCCGCCCAAATGGCGTGGCGCATGAAAGGAATTTCTTCGTCAAGGTGATCTTCCTCAATTTTGCCGAGGATTGGTTCCGGCAATCGGTCGGGGTTGTACATCCGGTTGAAAGGAATCGGCGGAGCCAGTGGTGGATGCGGCCCAACAAACGACACAAATCCGAAGAACGGCCGCGACGCATCTGACTTTGCGATTTCCTCAACGATGCGATCAGCCGTCCACCATTCGCCACCTAGATTGGCAGGGAGCGGGCTGCGTTGCGGAAGGTAAAACATCTCAGTCCGTTCGCCCATGGGTTGCTCGAGGAAATCGAACTTGGGATGCTCCCGTGCGAGCCATGAGCCGTAATCATCGCCTTCACGATTTGGCGGATGGTAAGTTTCTTCGCAGCGCCACAACGTTTCGAAACCGAGGTCTTCGTTCCACGGATTTGTATGGAACTTTCCGACTCCAAAAGTTCGATAGCCGAGACGCGACATCCTTCGTCCCAGGTAGGGCCCGCAACGCGCTTCCATTTCGCTGGCTTGACCCGCAACAGCATCTGCTTTCGCATTAGTGAAAACACGGGTCGTCGCAGGCTCGCATCCGGTGCGGATCGTGTAGCGCGCTGCAACGCAAATCGGGCAGGTCGCATATGCGTTCGAAAAACTGATTCCCCTGCGCACCAGCCGATCCATGTTCGGGGTGTAAATGTGAGCGTTCCCGAGTGCAGCGATCGTATCGAACCGCTGCTGGTCGGTCATGATAAACAAAATGTCAGGCCGGCTCATATGTCATCCTGAGCAAAGCGAAGAATCTCGGCTCAATTTTGGAATCAATTTCCTGAACAGAAATAGACTAGAAATGTTGCGCTGCACTCGCCATGAGAGAGGCTATCGATGAGGTAGGTTCTTACGCATCCGCCAATTCACTGCCCGTCAGACGGCGAAATGCTTCGCGGTATTTCGCCGAACTTTTTTCGATCACCTCCTTCGGCAGACGCGGGGCGGGGGGGGTTTTGTCCCAATCGAGCGTCTCCAAATAATCGCGCACAAATTGCTTATCGAAACTTGGCGGACTCTGCCCGACGGCATACTGGTCCTTTGGCCAGAAACGCGAAGAATCCGGTGTCAGGCATTCGTCAATCAAAAACAAATCCTCACCGACAATGCCAAACTCAAATTTGGTGTCCGCCACGATGATCCCGCACTGATCAGCGTGATCACGACCGCGCGAATAAATTTCCAAACTGAGCGTCTGCACCCGCTCGGCCAGGTCTTTGCCGAGAATCTCGGCGCATCGTTTCATGTCGATGTTCTCGTCGTGCCCCGTTTCGGCTTTCGTGGCCGGGGTGAAAATTGGCTCGGGCAATTTGGAGGCCAATTTCAGTCCCGCCGGAAGCTTAATCCTGCAAACGCTCTGCGATTCCTGATATTCCTTCCAACCGGAACCAGCCAGATAACCGCGCACCACGCATTCCACCGGCAACGGCTTGGTCTTCTTTACGATCATAGAACGTCCGGCGAGCTGTTCCCGGAACGGCTGCAATTCTTTGGGGAACTCGTCGAATGTTGTGGTGACAAAATGATTCCGAATGTCGTCGAATCGCTTGAACCAAAACGCGGAAATCTGATTCAGCACTGCGCCTTTGTACGGAATCGGATCGGGAAGGATCACGTCAAAGGCGGAGATCCGATCCGTGACGACAAAGAGCAGCGTCTGGCCCAAATCGAACACTTCGCGCACCTTGCCGCTGCGCAGTTTTTTGAATCTGGGAAGATCGATTGAGGATTGCGTAGAAGTTTCCATATCAGAGACAGCGAAGGTTCAACGTTTGCCGCCGAGCGTCTAGTAAAAACGACGAGCGACTGCGACGATGCCTGCAAAAATCAACCGCGCAGATTGAAACAACTTTGCATGTCGTACACTCGATAGCCGTTGGACTCGAATGCCGGGTGATCGCGAAACTCGGCTGGCCACACGCTGGGATCGTCTGGATGAGCCACGTACCAGCGAATCCCCGTCTCGCGGACGCCACGTTGCAATTCGGAAACGTTTGTCGCCCCCTGCAATGTTTGCAATTCCCGCAACTGCCGTTGGTAAGGGGATTCTCGGAATGCTTTGCTGGCTCTGATCCACATGTCAACTCTGCTTGCGAAAGCAGGCCGTTCAGCGAGTGCGCCGAGGATTAGGAATTTATCCAAGTGCGAGTCTTGCGCTAGCGCATTGGCTGGCGGCTGGCTTCTGATGTACTGAGCGCAATCGATCAGCCCGCGGTCCACCCGTATGCCGGAATGCACCTTGTCTCCAGCCCATTTGCCGCGTTGCAGTCCCGCGCCGTAATACACTGGAAGAAATGCTAACGCGATGGCGGCGATGACGACAACTCTTGTCAGTAGACGCTGGCGGCCCTCGGCCAACATCGAATAAAGGCGTCCCGCAGTAAGCGAGCCCACCAGGCAATATGCCCATACAAAGGGATGCTGCATGAATTCGTACACGTTTTCCGCTGTCCCGCTTCTACTCAGACCAAAAGTCATCAACAATAGAATGACTACCGCTGCCAGCGAGATTCCGTCAGAAGCCTGCCAGTTTTTGCGCCAGACGGCGACAGTCCAGACAAGCGGGGCAAGGAAGGCGAAAATTCCCAAAGCATTAAGCAGCAGCAAGCTGATCGCCAGCGCAAGATGAGAAGGGAATGCGTTCCCAAGCCGAAAAACGTCGTACCAGCTCTCGACACGGGTGCCTCTGGCCATGTTTGCCAGGATTTTCCAATACCAGTCGGTGCCGGAGAAGTCGAAACGCATATTCGGCCCTATGTAAGAATGGTTCGCCAGCGGGAGGAGAGCTGTGCCGGCAGCCACGCAGCCGCCAAGAATTAACCATTGCCAGGGCTTGCGCAGTGGCCAGCCGATGATGGCAAAAGAGAACAGCAGTGGGAATGCCGCAGCGAAAATCTGAACTTTGAAAAAGACAACTAGCGCACCTACGACAACTCCCGACGCTAGCCATACCCGCTGTCCTGCGCGTGCACCAAGGAGGATCAGTATGAGTGCAGTTGCAGCAATCGCGACACCATAGAGCCCTCCGGGAGAAATGTGTTGGAGCCAGAAATAACCGTAACTCGGATGGGCAATGTTTAACAACCCAGCGTCAGGTATTAAGAAAGTGGCCACGAGCGCCGCCAGCCCGGCGCTTCGATTCCACATGGCCCGGCCAAGCGAATAACTCGCGAGCCCGGTGAGAAATGACCCGAACGGCGCCCAGAATCCCACTGCGGTGGCGTAGGCTGGAAGCCGGCCCGCCTTAGCCAAACACCACGCCAGAGCGTAGCTGGCGTAATGATAGAAAATTGCCGGAAACCCTTTCCACTCATAGTTGCCAGTTTGAAATAACGTTTCAGCACATACACCGCGTGCGACCAGAGTAGCGTGCACGAAGAAATCCGACCACGGCTTGAAAACGACGGCCCCATTGATGGGGGTTGTGGGAAAAATCAGATCCTGCGACCAGCCGGTTGCTACAACCAAAGAGATAATCACGCTTAGCAAGCCTAAGGCGGAAAGTCGGTCACGTTGGGAAGGCGGAAGAATCCTCGCGACGGCCACGACTGCGACCATTACAACAATCATCAAAACCCAAAGCGACAATGGCACGAACATCTTCCAAGCCATTACGCAGACAGAAACCACAGCAACGCCTAAGAGAAAATCGAGTGCGAAAAACGACGGCAAGCGCAGGACGGCTGTTATGACACTGCCAGCACTTAGCAAGATCCACGGCAACGCCAAAAGAAAGACCACTGCTCTTGGCTTAAAGCTTCCACTGGCAAGTGTTATCCAGACTATCGAGAAGATCGAAATCGCAAGGCAGGCGAGGAGACCATGTATGTCGAACCCGCGGGCCGGTTGCAGCTCTCGCTCTGCTGCGCCAGGCAGCTGGTGGGTGTCACGCATCGCGTCCCCTAGGGTTTCCCGTCTGACCACCACTGGCGCATGCCGCCTAGCAATTAAATCCGCGCACGGCGTCGATCACCTGGCTCTGCTCCGAACTGCTCATTCCGGTAAAAAAGGGAAAGCGCAAAAGCCGATCGGATAAATCTTCGGTGACCGGACAGGCGTCCCGGCGTCCACCGAAACGCAGGCCCATTGGCGACAAATGCAGCGGCAGATAATGAAAAACAGCGAGAATCCCAAAGCCAGCCAGATGTGAGATCAATGCCTGCCTTGTCTCAAAGGAGGGCGTGATGACATAAAACATGTGGTAACTCTGATCGCATTCGGGTGGGACGATCGGGAACCGGACGCCGTTTGCTTTGGTCCAGGCAGCCAGCTCTTGCGCGTAGGTTTCCCAGATTTCTCGTCGCATCGACTGAATCTGATCGCGGTGTTCAAGTTGGGCGCGTAAGAACGCAGCCAGAAGGTCCGAGGGCAGATAGCTCGACCCAACGTCGACCCAGGTGTACTTGTCGATCTCGCCTCGGAAAAATCTGCTCCGGTCAGTTCCCTTTTCCCGAAGAATTTCGGCGCGCTCGTTAAACTTCGCATCATTGATCAGCAGCGCGCCGCCTTCTCCGCAGGTGAAATTCTTGGTTTCATGGAAACTGAGCGTTGCAAGCTGTCCAAGAGTGCCGAGGTATCGTCCGCGGTATCTTCCATAAAGACCATGCGCATTGTCTTCTACCACGGTAATGTCATGCCGGCGCGCGATAGCCATGATCGTATCCATTTCGCATCCGACACCCGCGTAATGCACAAGAAAAATCGCTTTGGTGCGCGCGGTAATGCGTGGCTCGATTTGGCTTTCATCAATGTTGAGCGTGTCCCGCCGAATATCCACAAACACCGGCTTGGCGCCGCGCAAAACAAACGCATTTAGCGCAGAAGGAAAAGTGAAGGCAGGAACAATTACTTCGTCTCCGGGGCCGAGGTTCAGAAGCAGCCCAGCCATTTCCAAGGCATGCGTGCAAGACGTCGTGAGCAGCGCCTTTTGAACTCCAAGCGAACGCTCCAGAAGACGGTGGCACTCTGCGGTGAAGGGGCCGTCACCGGAAAACTTTGGCGCCTCCATCGCGGCCCGGACGTAATCAAGTTCATTGCCGGTCGCGAACGGGCGATTGAAAGGAATCTGGATCACGACGAGCTCAAAGGTCTTCGACCGATCAACAAAAGCGATCCTCCCACGCGGAAAGAAAGCCCTTTTTCTATTAGCGATCGCTCGAGTTGTAAAATGCTCCCCAAAATTCTGTTAAGCGTCGGGCTAATTTCAAGTTCGCGCCAGGGTTGGAATTCCTGATCGCGCTTCTGGTGCACACGCGACCAAAACATAAGCGGAAACAACAACGAATTGAAAGAAGTGATTCGCTCGATCTGAAACCCGGCGGTCTCGACTTTTTTGCGCAATTCAGCGGAGCTGTAACGCCGTTGATGCATTGCGTGTTCGTCGCTCGCGCTCCACAAATAACGGTGTTGCGGCACAGTAACCAACAATCCACCACCTGCCCGTGTGGCATTGAACATTTGTGCCAGTGCCCTGTTATCTTCGACGAGGTGCTCCAACACATCGAACGCTCCAACGACATCAAATTCCCCCTCAAACGGAATCGATCGGGCGTCCATCTGATACAACTCCGCACCCGGTAAACGTGCTTTGGCAAAGACGAGTCCATCCACAAAAATGTCGCTGCCTGCGAGGCGCGTTCCCGGAAACTTTTCGCGAATCCCTTCAAGAACGAAGCCGGTGCCGCAGCCAACCTCGAAAAAACTTTTAGCATCCGGAAAATAATTGCCAAGCGCCCACTGAATAAGGGCATTCCGCCCGCGAAACCAGAAATGCCCTGGCTCAATCGCGGCTAACCGCGCGAAATATTCGGGTTTGAACCCCGCCTGGGCGCTGGCTGAATCCTCAGCGGCTTGGAACACCTCGTTGCGCACGGCGGGACGATAACCGCAGCTGGGGCATGTCCAATCGTCGCTTTCGAAGCGACCTTTGCACGCGAGACACCGCTTCATTTCTCGTTCCCGTGCAAAGTCCTACTTTTCGCATTCGAGAATGATACTTACGTATGGGATGCGCATTGGCTTCGTGTCGACACAAGTTTGCACATTCTCAAAAACCTTCGCGGCCAACTGGCGATATTGTTGCTCCGTTCGAATGTTCCGGCCTCGGTCGTGAGACATGATACACTTGGAAAACGCTCCCTGATTTGGAATCCAACATGCATCATGACATATCAATCGACCTCCTTTCTTTAGGGCGTCATATGCGAAGCCAATGCAATCCACAGCTTCCTCATCGTCGAGGTGGTGTAGAACGCTGATCGCTATCACAACTTCGGCATCTTTAAATCGCGAGTCGTTCCGAAGCGATCTCGCGTCGCCAACCACAAAGGTCCCCTTGTCGCCGTAAGTCCGCCTGGCAAACGCAATGTAACCTGGGTTGATGTCGAGCCCAAGATATTCGACGTCGGGGAGGCTTTGCAAAGCTTGCGCTGGACCGCATCCGATATCGATCACTTTATCGCGGGGTTTGGCTCGGGCATGGTCTTGAATGATCCTCCGCCGCAGCGCGTTCCCTCCAACCACACCTTGAAACAGGTTGTAGAGAAATGGCACTTTCAACCAGCGCAATAATCCAGCGTTACTCTGCATGTGGAGTTTTCAAGCCGGCTCGGCACTCCCGTTTATCCACGGCGTAAAATACGCGAAACACCACTGTGAATTTGTGAAACTAGCGCTTTAGCCATTTGTGAAACGAATGTTGCGCCCCTGTGATCCGCCAGCCTAGCCGTAGGAACCCGTGTTGAACCGGGTAATTGGCGATGTGCGTTGGAGCTTCGATCCAATCTGCTGATGAATACACTTGCTCCATACCTGCGTGTGTCAGCGCGGTGAAAAGTCCGCGCCCAAAGAAATCGGGATGCACAGCTCCGATGCTGTAGTGGCCAAGCCGAATGCCATGTCGCTCGTCAAGCGGGGAGGGTTTCTTCCAGGCGGAATATCCGGCGATGCGATCGCCACGCGTCGCGACAACAACCCAATCAGCCCAGCCATTGGCACACGATCGGATCCATTCCTGGTAAATTCTCGTCGCAGCAGAGCGGCCAAGCCGCGTGTCGGCGTGGAAACGTCCAAAATGATCGGCAAAGGAAGAATGTGCGACCTTAGCGAGTGGTTCGATATCCGAGGCGGTGGCGAGACGAAGCTCAAAGCCTTCCGGTGCTTCCTGTCGACGGGCGATTGATCCTCGATCGCGGCAGTCGGACAGAAAATTAAGCAATGTGTCCATTAGCAAAAAACCATTCGATTCAAGCGCGTGAATGATGGCCGTATCCGACGGCATCGCTCTACACAAAAGAAAGTCTCCCTCTCGATCGGAAACTCGGCGAACCACCTCTGCAACCACGCTGCTTGCGACAGAGCTCGCATCGCCGGGTTGAGAGGCGACGCCGATATGTTTAATTGCCCACATCGATTTTCCAAGCAGCGGGCTCTCCCACGATAGCGGGGTGCAAATCACGAGCCCGGATATTGTTCCACTAGCTTCGGCAATGAAACCAATCGC
>Ga0306921_10005245_pt1 | contig 13422 bp, 16 predicted proteins | sample sta12Cox44000080_FD_203760 | JGI IMG/M metagenome (GOLD analysis project Ga0306921, IMG submission 203760) | Lab enrichment of tropical soil microbial communities from Luquillo Experimental Forest, Puerto Rico - statoxic.12C.oxic.44.000.080 (v2)... | ecosystem: Environmental > Terrestrial >... | reverse complement strand
GCCGGTGAACGAAGTGACGAATGGCCGCCGGCGACGGATGGGCTCGCAGAAAAACCGGGCCGAGTGTTGCTCCCTTGGAACCGGGACCGGAGTCTAACCCCTGTCTATAGTAACGTGTTCTGTAGTAGAATCAACGGCATTTGTAGGACACATGGACAAAGCCGTCTTTCAAAAGCCGAGTCGCGAATTCTGGAACAGTGCTGGAAGCTGGGAACCTGCTCGGTTCGCGAAATTCTCGACAGCTGCTCAGGACGTAAGGGCAGCAGTCAGACCTGGCCGAACGAACTGGTGATGAGGAGAGTCACCGCGATGAAACGACGAACCTTCTTAATGCTGTCGGTATTGGCATTCAGGCTGGCCGCCCTGGGACAAGGCACAAGCATGCCCGCAATCGCGGGCGTGCCTCAGGCCGGACAGGCGCAGTCTCTACCCACCATAGCTTCCATCCTGGACCGCGAGATCACCATCATCGAAAAACAAATCGTGGAAGCTGCGGAGGCCATGCCGGAAGAGAAATTCAACTTCTCGCCTGAAAGTTTGAACCTTGCGGGGGCCGACTACAAGGGTGTGCGCACGTTCGCCTTGCAGGTCAAGCACGTCGCCGCCTCCAACTATGCACTGTGGTCCCCTCTTACGGGCGATCGATATCCAAAGGATTTTATGGGTGGGAACGGACCTGAGGCTCTGAAGACCAAGGCCGAGATCCTGCAGTTCTTAAAGGATTCCTTTGCCCTGGGTCACAAGGCCGCGGCTACCTTGACTACTCAGAATATGCTGCAGCCCCCGGCGAGCGGCAAATCGCCCAGCGTGCACCTGGCGACATTTGCCGTCGCTCATGCATTCGATCATTACGGGCAGATGGTGGAATACCTGCGGATGAATGGGATTGTGCCTCCGGCCAGCCGTGGAAAGTCAGACTGACTGCGCCATAGCTTCCCCGAGGTATCGTACTGCACCATGAGTGCTCTGGCTCGTAGCGCGTGTGGGATTGGTTGCGGCACGCAGCAGAGACCCGAGTAACCAAGGTCGACCCATTGATAAGAGCCCCAGGGAGTCCCGCGTTCCGCCCCGGGTGTTTCGAAGCCAAGGAGAATCCAGGATGAGACGGTTTTGCCTTCCTCTCGTTGCGCTTACCCTGCTTACGGTCACTGGAGCGCGGCTCTCCGCCCAGGACCAGGTGCAGGCTCAAGCTCCCCGTCCGGCGCTCTCCCGCGCAGGCGAGACGCTGGCCATGTGGAACGAAATCGGTAACAAACTCATTGCCATGGCCCAGGATTTTCCCGAGGACAAATACGATTTCAAGGTAGAGAAAGACGAGCGCAGCTTCGCCCAAAACCTTCTGCACGTCGCCGCCGTCGACTACGACCTGCTGCATTCAATTTCCGGATCCGATATCGGTCCTGGCTTCGGCAAGGACAAGCACAACCCGTCGCGGGAGGTTTACAAAACCAAGGCTGACGTGGTGAAGCTGCTGCAGCAGGCGGTCGCGGACGGAGCCAACCTCATTCAACAGCAAGGCGACGCGGGGCTGGACAAAGTTACGAAATACGCATGGGGAAACAAGCTGGTCCACAACTCCTACATCTGGATGTGGGCCATCGAGCACAGCGGTGAGCACTACGGCCAGCTTGTGGTTTACTATCGCGCCGACAACCTGGTACCGCCCGACTCGCGGCGGTGATAAAGCTCTTGGCCAGGGTGGGCGGCCCATGCTATCAAGAATCCAGGAAAACACTGAATCAGTTGTCGCAGTGAGCCATCGCCACCAGTCTACAGGAGCCTCTCCTCCCGCCGAGGCTCCCGAACGCCCTCCAATCCCGGGCCTCACTCGGTATTCAACGCCGCCCGGGGATCGAGCTGTGAGGCGCGAATGCCAGGCAGCAGGCACGCCAGAACACCAATCAATCCCAGCATGAACACTGCAATCGCGAAGATCGTCGTATCGAAGGGAGCGGTCTCGAACAAGAGCTGTGACAGTGCCTGTGTGGTCAGCAGGGAAAGCCCGACACCGATTGCTACACCGACGGCGACGAGCGAACCTCCCTGCTGCAAAACGTTCCGTAATACGTCTTGTCGGGTGGCGCCCAAAGCCATACGAATCCCGAATTCGCGGGTACGCTGCGACGTCACGTAGGAAACCACTCCGTAGATTCCGATTGCACACAGAAGAAGAGCCAGACCGGCAAACGCAGTCATCAGGCCCATGCTGAAGGTACGCTGTGCGAGTGTGTGCGATACGACATCGTGCATCACCATGACGCGCTCAACGGGCTGGTTGGGATACATTGACTGGACTCGGGCGCGGACACCCGTTGCCAGCAGCCCGGGATCATCGCCGGCGCTGCGTACAAACAGGTTCATTGACGCCAGCACATGATAGGTCTCGTCCTGCAGGTACGGCACATACACGGCGGGCTCGCTTGGCAGGTCGAGCGCCCGTTGCCGCAGGTTGGCGACGATGCCGACAATCTCTCTCATGCGGGGAGCATTGACCGTACCGAGCGCGACATAGTTCACGGCGATGCGCTTGCCAATCGGGTCTTCACCCGGGAAAAACCGCTGCGCAGCCTCTGCGTTGATGATGACAACCAGCGGCGCCGTGGCGTTGTCACGATCGGAAAAAAACCGCCCTTTCAGCAGTGCAGAGCCGACAGTCGAAAAAAAATCCCGGCTGATCCAGCAGCCCTCCGACGCCGGAGCGTGGTTGGGATCATTGGGACGGTCGCCGAAGACAATCGTGGCCGACATGGCACGTGCGGCCGGCATGCAGTCCGAGGCTGCGGCCGCGGTTGCGCCGGGTAGGCTGGCGACTCCGCTGAGCACGTTATGCCAGAACTGGAGGCCTTCTGGAGCAAAATAGTTGGTGCGCAGATAAGCGCTAAGAACCCTCGCCGGCTGAAAACCGAGATCGACCGCCTGTACGCGAACAAAGCTGCGCACCAGCAAACCGGCACAAACCGTCAGCACCACCGCACAGGCGATCTCGGCGATGATGAGCGCAGAAAAGGGACGCCGCTGCGCCTTACCGGTCTCCGTCCACCCACCGTGAAGGCCGGAAACAACATTGAGACGGCTGAGCACGCTGGCCGGCAGAGCGGCGAACACCACACTGGCGAGGCCTACCAGCGCGACACTGGCGAACAGTGCCAGCAGATCCAGGTGCAGACTTTGCAGTCGCGGCAGGGCCAAGCCGGGAACCGTCCGCAACATTCCTACCGACGTGGAGGCCAGAGCGATGCCCAGAACGCCCCCGATCGAACTCAGCAGCAGTCCCTCAACCAGGAGCTGCTGACGAATTCTCCCGCGGCTGGCGCCCAGTCCCAATCGGACTGCCAGCTCGGGCGAGCGCTTCACGGCGCGCGAAAGCAGAAACGCCGCCGTGTTCATGCAAACAACCAGAAGCACTGTCGCGACGGCAGCCATGATGATGTCAAGTTGCCGGGTTACCGGACCAACGACGAAATCCTTTAGGGGAGTCAGTTGAACCTGCACGTCCTTGGGCTCGCCTTCTCCGCGACGCAAAATCGATGTGAGCTGCTGTTGGGCAACGCTTCGGCTGACTGCAGGCTTCAGCCGTCCGATTACGTCGAGAAACTTGTTTGCACGCCAATTCATGTATTCCCAGCTGGGCTCAGTGGTCAGCTTGTCCCAAATTTCGGTATCGGGGTACAGGTCTGGCAAGTCCGGAAGGACGCCGACGATGATGGAAGAAACGTCCTCGATGCGAATGCTGCGCCCAATGACGTGCGGGTCACCGCCGAGCTGCTGCTGCCAGAATTTCCTGGAGATCAGGACAGTGTGGTTGTGCAGCGACGTATATTCCTGCGGGCTGAACAGTCGTCCCAGAACCGGGCGTATACCCATGACACTGAAGAATTGCTGCGTGGCAGCGGAGCAGTACACGACGCGGGGCGTGCCGTCGCCGGTCCACGGCTCGGAGAAATGGGGGATGACTGCTGCGACGCCGGAGAAGACAGTGTTCTGATCGCGATAGTCCCTGAAGTCCGGGCCGGAGGAGGCCCGGCGTGTGTCGCCCAGCGATGCCGCATGCGAAGAGACGACGTACAGGCTTCCTGAATCGGCGAATCGAAGAGGCGAAAGCAGAACGTGGGCGAAGACGCTAAAGACCGCCGCGTTGATCCCGATGCCCAGCGCCAGCATTAAGACCGCGGTGGTACTGAACCCTGGGGAGCGACGCATTCCGCGCAATGCATATCGCACATCGGCGAACAGGTGGTCCAGGCTCGCCGGCATCGGCAGTTGTCGCAACCATCTCATGGGACCGCCTCCCGGGACTGCAAGCTACGATCTCGCCCAAGGCGTAGGAAATCGAGTGCAATCCCTGCGCCGAAAGCCAGACGTCCAAAGATCAACGTCTTACCAATAGGAAGAAAGCGGTGGCTGTTCACAGGTCGCAAAATGCTGTTCAGAAACGGACAAGAGCCATCCTGGCTCGGGTTCGTAGCTGTCGCTCGTACCGTGTTCACGTGTTTGCCGGCTCTCTCCACTTCGCCACGGAGCAGGCTAACTGATAAAAAATGCCAGCCGCAGCAACTATATTCTTCCCCGGATTACAGTCTGGGCCAGGTTGCTCCTTGCGGCCCGGATTTGGTATGAAGCCCTGCATCAGTGGTTCTGCTTCTGCCCGCCGTTTCGGAACACTTCGGCGGAATATGCAGCGGAAAAACAGCTCCATCAGGCGGCTGCTGTCGTAGGGGTAGCGAGGCACGCTAAGGTTACCTTCGACAAAAGCTCTCGCACCTCCAGCCCACTGATCATGCTGTAGAAGCCTTTCCTGGCCTCAAGGAACGCTGCCTTCCCGTTGAATCCTCTTGTTCGACTGGTGAGACAGGTGGGAACCTTGTCGGCCAGGAACCACTCCCAGCCTTATTTTTGTTTCAGGCTCTTGATACCAAAACAGTGTCGTAGTCGGGATCGAGCGCGAGTCCGGCCAGCCGCGAATCTGCAGATACCTATTCGATAGGTGCCGCTATATCGGTCCGCAAGAAGATGAGTGCAGCCAATGTGTAGAACAGCGCCGCTTCGATCAGTGCCGCCAGCAGTGCGTTCCAGGCCAGTGTCCAATCCGGCTGGAAGCCAAAGCTCAAGAGGTTCTTCAGCAACCTGAGGCCGGGAGCCCATGCATACCAAGCCGGGTTGATCGGATTTGCCAGTGCAGGGGCAGTCAGGAGTGGAATGGAGAGTGTAACCGCCAGAAGCGGATGTAGAAACGTCGACAGGAAAACCACGCAGGATACTACCAAAGCGGAGCCGACCAGCAACAGGGGAATAATCAACCACAACCGGTCTCGCGGCAGGCCGCTTTCCCTCGCCAGCCAGGATGAACAAACACCAAGCGCCAGGGCGCTTATCGTCGCGATCAGCATGGTCCCTAGAAGCATCCCCATCAGGTACCCGCTGCGGCTGACCGCCTTCGAAAGTACCAACAGGATTCGTCGCGATCTCCGCTCATGGTGGATTGCATGGGACGCCAAAAACGCGGAGAAGATCACGATGTAAATAGCATCTTGCTGAATATAGAAGGCCACGTCAGCCGCGTCGGCGCGCACGCTCCCGAAACCTCCGAATATAAGCGGACCCATCGTGATCCACAAGAACAGCAACAGGATAGGCCAGCGGTTTTCACGCAGGACGTTTCCGGCGATCAGACTGACGGCCATTGCGCTTGTCCACTTCCGTCGGTCAATTCCAGAAACACCTCCTCCAGAGTTCGCCGAACCGGATTGACGCTAACCACTTCCCCGCCCTGCATCCACACCCGCTCGATGGTCTCCCGTTGTGATACCACGGGCACATCAATGATAAGGAGCCCATCGTGCACCCGGGCTCCCGCAAAGTTTTCCGGCGACAAACCTCGGGCAGCGACTTCGCAGCGATCACGCGAGAGCAGCAGCCGTGACGTCTTGCCAACCCACAGCAGCCTACCCTTGTCCAGAATACCGATCCGGTCACAAATCATCTCAATCTCTGACAGCAAATGCGAGCTGAGAAACACTGTTTTGCCGGCGCCTTTCGCCTGCAATAGCAGCTTGCGTACGGACACCCTCGCCGGAGGGTCGAGCGCCGCGGTTGGGTCATCCAGGATCAACAACTCTGGATCGGCGATCAGGGCTTGGGCCAAAGCAAAGCGCTGTTGCATGCCTCGCGAGAACTTCCCCACATTGCGCAGTGCTTCGGCTTGGAGTGCGGATTCTTCGAGTGCATGCCGACAAGCCTGTTGTAGCCGCGGATCGCGCAGCCGGTTCAGCGCACCATAGAAACGCAGCAGCTTAATTGCCGGTCGGTGATATAGGGCAACGTCCTCGGGAACGAATCCAACTCGCGCCCGCGTGGCCGTGTGCCCAAATGGCTTAGAAAGTAGTTGACCATCACCGGAGGAAGGACGCAGCAGCCCCATCGCGAGATGAATGGCGGTCGTTTTCCCAGCTCCGTTCCGGCCCAGGAAGCCGAATATCTCACCTCGCTCCAGCGAGAGCGTGAACCCATCAAGGGCACGGAACCGCTGAGTTGACCACCAGCTGCGATAGTCCTTGGTAATGTTCTCGTAGTCGAGTATGCCGAAATGGCTGATCACGCCCTCCGATTCTAGTTCCGCCGATTGCCGCCTTGCCGGTTAGTGCGTGGATCGAGCCATAGTCCCTGCCGGGACCGCACCATTGCGAAACCCAATGGGATCCACGCTTCTTAAGGAGTTATTTCTCGCTGGTGCACCCGGGAATTCGCGCAAAAATAGTGCCGATTCCCAGGTTATGTCGGCCGTGTCAACAGCGTTGCTAAATTGGCAAAAGCCGATACCTGGGGGTACTTGGCTGGACCCCGAACGTGGAAACTGATCGAGCATTATCGGCGCTCGGCCATGCCCTCCATCCTACAGACCCCGCCGGAACCCCCAACCCCAGGGGAAAAACACGAAGATAGTGGCTTTGGATGCGCTGGCTTCCTGAGTTAAACACCTTCGTTGGTACGAGCCGTAAGTGATTAAGACACGACATGGTTGCCGGTCTTGTAACGACGGCTATGCTTGTTTGCCGGTAGCCATTGCATACGCCCAGCCTCCCGGGTATCACGGGACCCTATGCGACGATCATTGCGCTGCCCGCGTAGTGCGACGATCAGGGTCGGGGTCCATGCCCATTCCGCGTGTTACCTGCTTGCGTGGCTTTGAGGGCGAGACTCCACCAGCCGGTCGCTGCTTGGCAGCCGAGGAGGCGGCCGGACTCCTGCCATGGCGGCGGAAGACCTCCATCGTTTCTCGTGTGTTGGGGCGCGGCATGGTTGTATTGCGAAAAACGATCGGCCCAGGAGCGGGCTATTTCAAACCGCACCACCGGTAATGCCCCGCTTCGCAACCCAGGCAATTGGTATTCTGATGGTGAATGGGGATCAATTCTTTTTGCCCTTGGAAATTACCCCTGCCAAGACTTGATCAACGTATTAGTCCAGCGCCACGGAATTTAAGGGACGGACGAACCACTTATGCCGGCTGCAGAGGTCTTTGAGGAAGAGTTCTTCGCATCCCTTTATGATTGCCTCAACCCTTGGTCGGCTAGCGATGACTTTTATGTTGATCGAGCGGTTGAGGCCGGGGATCCCGTGCTTGATCTCGGCTGCGGAACCGGTATGCTGGCCAGTGGCATCGCATCCAAGGGCCTGAGCGTGACTGCTGCCGATCCAGCGGAAGCCATGCTGCGGGTAGCTCGGTCACGGCCGGGCGGGGCAAAGGTTCATTGGATTCAATCAGACGGACAAGGCCTGCGCCTTCCACATCGATTTCGTTTCATTTACATGACCGGCCACGCGTTCCAGCAGCTATTGACAGACGATGATGCTGTCGCCCTCCTGCGTGCGGCCGCGGCCCACCTCGCTCCTGAGGGACGGTTTGTCTTCGAAACTCGGAATCCTGCCGCCCGGGCGTGGCGATCCTGGACCTCCGAGCTGTCCCGACGGACAATCCGCTCGCCCCGGCATGGCTGGGTCTCGTTCTTCTTGGACGCGAGGGTCGAGCCCGCCAATGGCATTGTGACGATCCGCGAGCATTATCACTTGTTGGACAAGGGAGTGCGGCGAGTAGGGCGTAACCGAATCCGCTTTGTTGACCAGGAACACATGGGAGGCCTATTGAAAAAAGCTGGTCTTGCAGCCCTTGCGTGGCACGGGGACTGGGCCGGAAGGGACTTCTCGCCGACAAGTGATGAGATCATCGTCGTGACTCGACTGGCGTACTAGGAAGCAGAAGGGTGAGGTTTCTTGGAAGTGGAACCGGCGAAAAAGCCGCGCCTGCATTCCTTAAGTGCCTAGTTTCGGCCAAAGGGCGTGTCTATATCAACTGACGATAGGCTCAGACTACGCACGGCATGCACCCATAATCCAGTAAGAGTCCAAATATCTGATAACGACCAAGATCCCTAAGGGTGGCGTCTGCGACTGTGGTCTCTAAGCCGACCAGCTCCACAAATGCCCAACGTGTACCTGCGAAAAGCGGCCGGACTCGTTTGTTGATTAGTCGCCGCCTGGGTAGTTCCCCTTGCCGCGCGCATGGCTTACAGGCATCTTGACGTTGGGCGATGTTGATGATGCGCAATCACCTTCGGGCTTTGGTTCGTAGCCTTCGTCGCGGATGCCTGGCTGAAGTGATCCGCGCCGGGTCAACTTCGTGCTGTGCGTGGGCCGGCATGGCGAGGATTGAGTATGAGCTGATCGCCAGTAAGACTGCGAGCTTCCTAAGCGATTTCGTGAATTCTCTTTCTCCTCTGATGAGGAAGGCGAAAATCAGCGGAAAGTTCGCTCGCTGAGAACTGCGATTCGGCCAGCGGCAACTCAATCGTCCGTTTCGCAAACGGTCCGGTTCCGTCGCTCCCTGATTCGGCGGCAAACCGTAGCCTTGCGAAACTGTTTCCATAAAGCGTGCGCTGCCTTGTTGTATCCCGCCAACCGGCTTTGCAATACCAGGATTTCTGGCGCAGGCCTTAACCATAAAGCTGTTCCAGGCCGCTTACCCGCCGCATGATTTGGTCCTTGGTTACCGGCCAGCATTGATTCCCGAAGCAAAAAAGCTTTGCATTCAGTAACATATCGGATGACGGTTCGGTGGGACTTGAACCTATTTTCGACCATGCAGATACTGTGCTGGAGGAAATGGTTAGCGATGGAGTGATTACAACCGCCGAACTCTCAAGAATGACGCTCAAGGCACATCCCAGGCGGAGGCATGATCTCCTGGAGCCGTTCGAACGGAGTGGACAATTCCGGCATCTAATTGTGGAAGATTTTCAGATGTCAGAGGTCTCGGACGGCGCGTGGAATCAGTATAAGCGTGACCGAGACAAGGAAGCTCTTGCAACCAGGCGTGCCCTTTTCTTCCGGTCGATCTTTGTTCCATCGCTTGCCTGCGCGCTGAGTCCCCAGCGCAGCGAAAATGGCGACGCGAGAGATGGCTTCGCGGACCAGGTCGAACAGCGTCTCAAACGACACTTGGCGAGCCGGCCTACCGAGATGCGCACTCGCGTGCAAACCATGCTTCTGGCCAAGAGTCCGGTCGGCGGCGGAGCCCGACCATATGACCACCATGCGGCCCGCGTCGACCAAAGAGGCCACGGGCCCCCACGCCGCGGGTAAGCGTTACCGGCCTCGCTTCACGAACACTGTTTTCAGTAGAATGGGATCGGAAGTCGCGTGAGAGGCCCGGTCGTATGGCTACACTGCGGGATGTCGTTTACGAAAATGTCCGCGAGGGCGAACTTTACGAGAGACTTGACCGCAACCGCGTGCGGTGTTTTGCCTGTGGTCACTGTTGCCCAATCCCAGAGGGCCAACCTGGCGTCTGCAAGGTTCGCTACAACCGAGGTGGAATCCTGTACGTTCCCTGGGGTTACGCCGGAGGAGTGCAGTGTGACCCCGTCGAAAAAAAGCCCTTCTTCCACGCCTATCCCGGCGCATTAGCGTACAGCTTCGGAATGTTGGGCTGCGATCTGCACTGTGGCTACTGTCAAAACTGGGTAACGTCCCAGGCGCTGCGTGATGCCAAGGCGGTTGTTCAGCCGCTGGCAGCCACCCCCGAGCGATTGGTACAACAGGCTCTTCAGCAGGGCGCCAAGATCCTGGTGAGCACCTACAATGAGCCGCTGATCACTAGCGAATGGGCGGTGGCGGTCTTCAGGGAAGCCCGTGCCGCCGGATTGCTGACGGCTTTTGTTTCTAATGGAAACGGCACTCCGCAAGTGCTGGAGTACCTGCGTCCGTGGGTGGACCTCTACAAGGTTGACCTTAAAAGTTTTGATGATCGCCACTATCACCAACTGGGTGGGCGGCTGCAACCAATCTTGGACACCATTCGCCGCCTGCATGAAATGGGTTTCTGGCTTGAAATTGTCACCCTTGTGATCCCGGGCTTCAATGACTCCGATGACGAGCTGCAGCGGCTGACAGAATTCATAGCAAGCGTGTCTACCGACATTCCCTGGCACGCCACAGCGTTCCACAAAGACTACAAGATGACCGACCCGGATAACACCCGGGCCGAGGTTCTGATGCACGCCGGCGTTATCGGCAGGCGATCGGGTTTGCGCTACGTCTACGCCGGGAATCTGCCGGGCCAAGTCGGGGACTTGGAGAACACCCGCTGTCACAACTGCCAGCACGTACTGATTCAGCGGCATGGCTACCTGGTCACGGGCTACCATCTGACTTCCGATGGCTGCTGCCCATCGTGCGGAACGAGGGTTCCTGGAAAATGGGCACGCGAGTTTCAAGCACAAATTACTGCCCATCCATTTGTGCCGCGCGCACGTTCCAGCTTGTTGACTATCCTGGGGGCGTAGGCAGCGGATGGCGGCCCCGGTGTCAACTTGTTTGCTGTCCGGAGCTGAAGAGCCTTGCCGTAGCTCGCTTCCCTAATAATAGGGGGGGCCTAAGCGGTTGGTTCGTCACCGAATTTCGCCGGCCAAACAATTCGACTGCAACGGTTGAGCCGCAGCGTTGGCTCCCCACGGTTCGCGCTGTCAAGGCTTGCGGTGAGCCGCATGCTCCTCGAGAGAGCGAGATGAACGTCGAAAAGATATCCGCCGTCACCCTCAAGGTCAAAGATATGCCGCGATCCGTACGCTTCTACAGCGGGATCCTGGGCCTGGAAATCATCTATGGAGGCCCAGATGCTTCGTTCACTTCGCTTCGAACGCCCGGAGCCGGCGACGCCATTCTAAATCTCGAGCAAGGCACGTTCTCGGATCTTTGGGGACGGATAATCTTCCATGTGAAAGATGTGGACGAACTCTGGGCTAATTTGATGGCGAAGGGACTGAATCCTGCAACGCCAAGAGATGCCTGCTGGGGGGAACGATATTTCCATCTGTTTGACCCCGACGGACACGAATTGTCCTTTGCAAAGCCGCTTTGATCCCTACCATCTGTTTGCCCACGGCATCCAGGCATCGACGGCAGTCGAGCGTGCTTGCCGAAGCACGGAAGAGCTCGGCGGAGAGCTGGAAAGGAGACCTAGCGGCCAAGCATGGCGAACGTGCTCGTGCGCGATCTCAGCACGGCAACTTCAGATCAGACATCAGGCACGGGTGCTGTGGATTCGATGAGGCGATCGGATTCTGAGCACGTAGGACGCGCGTGCCTGTGTGTTCACAGATTTTCCTGCCGCCGTGGCGAGGAATGTCGTTTAACCTTCCGGAAGCACCGACAACTGCAGGCTCTCAAGCGAAGCCCGAGTCGGGCCTCCGCTCATGTCAGGACGAATGCTCAGCTCCAGCGCCGTGGCGGAGGGAAGATTTACGTTGTATTCTTCGCACTCGGTCTCGGTAATGGGCGGACTGAAGTTCCACTGCTGCCGGACAACATCTTTCCAGGCTCCTGTGCCCTGCGGCAGCCATCGCAGCACGAACTCCTGGGTCCGGGGAAACTCTTTCTCTTTGAAGACCAACCGAATAACCCGGATTGTCTGCGGGTGATCGAAGAGTAGCCGAATGGTTTGAATGCCAGGCTCCCGGGCCCGCCACTCCCTCTGCACATCCTTCAGCAGCGCTCCTTCGACGGGATAACCCTCAGCCTCTGAACTGACTTCGACCCGAGCCGCTTGCTCCAGGTCCAGCCAGTCCTTTGGTGCGGCGCTGCCACTTGGAGAAAGCTGTGTTTTTCGCATCTTGTGTTCCACCCTGCCTTCCACGAACCCGTGCGACAGGACCGCGGCCATTAATCCCGCCCCCAACAGCGTTCGCGTCTGTTTTAGATGCTTTTTTCCGTCCATATGGTGGCCTGGCGCTTACCATCCCCACAGTCCGCTAAGCGGGAATTCCAGATATCAAACTTCCGGCGCAAGGTTGTGGGCTCTAAGCACTGGAAGTACGCGCAACTAGGACACTGAGGAGCGCTGGGGCCAGATGAGCCGCCGGGATCCCTTTTCTAAAGTCGGGACATCCACCCAAGATCGGCCAACCAACTACGTGGGTTTCGAAACCACCGGGGTGGCCAAGTGCCCTCCCCTCATCTGGCGGCCGCCGCCAAATCGCAAGCGCGGTCTCTGACGGCCGAATCACCCCCAGAGCTGTCTGCGGTCACTCTCCTTAGGTGGCGCAAACGGACAAGGTCTTGCTGTGCTAGTCACGGCGAATAAAATGCCGCTTGCGCCAGTTAAGAACTACTTCTGGGCTGTCCGCGGCTCGGCACCCGCAAACAGAACAACAGAACACCGATAACAGAGCAATTCTCCCGGGGGCTAGTACTCGGGTTCGCAGAGTCCTCGGATATTTCGTCGATGTCGATGACTTGCAGGGAGGGACTCAGGTACTACATCTCCGTTCATGCTCTGGAATATCCCCCTGCCACATTGATCCAAGGTGTCGCATCTGCATTTCGTCTTCAGCTTCTCTAGTAAGCCTTGCACCGCTCTTATTCCATCCATCAGCTGATCCAACTCCGCAAGCTTTCTTTGGGAAAGCGTTTGCCAGCGCTCCGAAGCGCGAGTGGTATCGCGGAAACCGAAGAAAAGGTGATGGATTTCGTTCAAGGTAAAACCGAGCTGACGCGCACGCTGAATAATTGCCAGCCGGTAAAGTACCGTGGAATCGTAACGTCTCTGCCCACTCAACCGCTGTGCGGGAGGAAGCAGGCCGATCCGCTCGTAATAGCGAATCGCTGAGGGCCGAAGTCGAATTTGCCGTGCGACCTGCGAAATGCTCAATTGAGCCATGGGTCATTCTAACCGCTCACCTTGTCGCTGGCTCTGAATCGGCCCGGCGGTTTTTTTACAAAATGCCTTCTTGACTTAAAGTCGACTTTAAGCTGTAGCGTGATGAAAAGCAGAGGGGACGTCAGACCAGTTTGCCTCGAAGGAGAAGTGAGTCGTGCGCAGAGTGAAATGGATATTCATACTCGCCATGTGGCTAACCGCGAGTAACCTTG
>Ga0306921_10005244_pt1 | contig 13422 bp, 10 predicted proteins | sample sta12Cox44000080_FD_203760 | JGI IMG/M metagenome (GOLD analysis project Ga0306921, IMG submission 203760) | Lab enrichment of tropical soil microbial communities from Luquillo Experimental Forest, Puerto Rico - statoxic.12C.oxic.44.000.080 (v2)... | ecosystem: Environmental > Terrestrial >... | reverse complement strand
GGACGACGACTTTGCTGTTGTCGGGAGTGGCCCGGACGGCGATGGGTTCGGCGCCAGTTTTGGCGCGGCCGAGAACGGTCCGGGAGGCGGGATCGACGGCGATGAGTTGGTCGTTGACAGAGGAAGTCGTATAGACACGACCGCCGGAGGGAGAGAAATCGATGGCGTAGGGAAGGGGGCCGACCGGGATGCGGGTGAGTTGACCGGAAGGGGCGTCGAGAACCCAGACGCAGCCGTCGCTGGAACTGACCCCCCAGATTTCGTCGCGGGAAGCGTGTTCGCGGAGGTCGGAGATGTCGGAAGCGACCGGAATGTGAGCGACGACGTGAAGACCGGCGAGATCGATGACCGTGAGCGAGCCGTCGGAGGTGGAGACGTAGGCGTACATGTGGAGGTTGGGACGGAGGAACGAGGGGCGGTGCTCGCCGAGGAGGATGATCGTGGCGAAGATGAGGAGGAGGACGAGCGCGATGTATAGGCGCGGGTTTTTGGAGTGGAACATGGAGTGAGGGAATTTTACATGACGGGAGCGCCAGAGAAGAAATTGGAAAACATAGGATGGAAGGAAAGGAGAACCCTCGCTACGCTCGGGATGTACGGGTAATGGCGGAAGCTGACTGTGATCGCGTCGAGGAGATGAATTCGCGTGACTTGGAGGGGATTCGGACGTAGGCTTCGGGCACCAAACGGAGTGTGGCCTTGACCTCGCAATCGCTGCCAACAAGCGCGCTGCTGGACGATCTTGCAAGCGAACGAGTGCGGCTGCCGCGAGAACGGCGGCTGAACATGCTTGCGCTGGCGTCACTTATTTTCTTCACGACGTGTGGCGGCGCGTTTGGACTGGAACCGTTGATAGGAGCGACGGGCGCGGGGTGGGCAATCGTGCTGATCCTGATCACGCCGCTGATGTGGAGTTTGCCGATATCGCTGATGGTGGCGGAGCTCGCGGGGTTGATGCCGGAAGAGGGCGGCTATTACGTGTGGGTTCGGGAGACCCTCGGGCGATTTTGGGGAGTGCAGGCTGGTTGCTGGGCCATGGCGTACGCGATCGGAGTCATGGCGATTTTTCCCGTTTTGTTTGTGAGCTACTTGTCGTTTTTCTTTCCGATCCTGAGCACATCGGCGGATGGCGCACATCCCGGAGTGGGCACGCTGATGCGGTGGTTGGCGGCAGTGCTGATGATCGCGTTGGCAATGGCGGTGAATCTGAGAAGCGCGAAGGACGTGGGCCGGACAGCGAAAGCAGGAGCGCTGTTCGTGCTGGGAGCGTTCGTAGTGATGATCCTGGTGTGGCTGAGGCGCAGCGCGGGCCCGGGAGCGGTGGTTAGCGTGGTGCGAAACGATTTTGGGGCCGCACACAAAGGGACGCTATTGCTGGTACTCTCGATTCTGGCCTTCGACTTTTCCGGATGGGACGGCGCGTCGACCTACGCGGGGGAAGTGGACGAGCCGCAGCGGAATTATCCAAGGGCGATTGCGGTGCCGCTCGCGGTTCTGGTCGCGTGTTACATATTTCCCGTGATTGCAGGGGTTGCCGTGACCACGGACCCGGCGGTGTGGAGCGACACGGCGGGATGGCCGGCGATTGGGGAATTGATTGGCGGGCGGTGGCTCGGCGGACTGCTGGCTGCGGCAGGGCTGGTATCGATGTGGGGGCTGTTCAACGCACAACTGCTGTATGCGTCGCGGCTGCCTTTTGTGATGGCGAGAAACGGGTGGCTGCCGAGGGTGCTAGCCAAAGCGTCGGAGAAGACGGCGGTACCGACCGTGGCGACGGTCGTTTTTTGCGTGATTACTGGCGCGTTCGCGGCGCTGTCGTTTGGAGGGCTGGCAGTGATCCAGTCGTTGATGTACGGTGGGCTGGTAATGCTCGAATTGCTGGCCCTTGTCGTGTTGCGAGTGCGGCGTCCGGAAGCGCCACGGAATTTTCGGGTGCCGGGAGGATGGGGAGGCCTCGCGTATGTGTGCTTGGCGCCGTTTGCCGCCTCGATGTTGTTGCTGTTTGCGGTGATGAGGGATTGGAGAGCATACTGGTGGGATTTAGTGGTGGTGGGGTTAGTGGTGGCAGGTGGAGTGGGTTTGTATTGGGGGCGGAGTCACGAACTGCGGTGGTCGCGCGACTTTAGTTGAGGAGGCGATGGAGGAGGGAGGAGATTTGGCGCACCTCGGAGACGAGTTCGGCGAATTCTTCGGGGAGGATGGATTGCATGCCGTCGGAAAGGGCTTTTTCGGGTTCGTGGTGAACTTCGACGAGGAGGCCATCGGCGCCAACAGCGACAGCGGCGCGGGAAAGAGGAAGAACCTTGTGGCGTTTACCGGTGCCGTGAGACGGGTCGACGAGGATCGGGAGATGGCTGCGTTTCTTGACGGCGGGAACGACGGCGAGATCGAGGGTATTGCGGGAGAAATCGGAGAAGGTGCGGACGCCGCGTTCGCAGAGCATGACGTTGTAGTTGCCTTCGGAGAGGACATATTCGGCGGCCATGAGGAATTCGTCGAGGGTGGCGGACATGCCGCGCTTGAGGAGAATCGGCTTTTTGGCACGTCCGGCACGTTTGAGGAGAGAGAAGTTCTGCATGTTGCGGGCGCCGATCTGGATGACGTCGGCGTATTCCTCAACAAGGTCCAAGGATTCGTTGTCGATGGCTTCAGTAACGATGCCGAATCCGAACTGCTTGCGGACGTTGGAGAGAATTTTGAGGCCGGGGAGGCCGAGCCCCTGGAAGGAGTAAGGAGAAGTACGAGGCTTGTAGGCGCCCCCGCGGAAGAGGCGTACACCGGAGGATTTCAGGCGTTCGGCGATGGCGAAGCATTGCTGCTCGGTCTCGACGGCACACGGGCCGGCGACGAGAGCCACGTTGGGGCCTCCGGCGAGGACGTCGCCAGAGGGAGTGGGGACGCGGATGACGGAGTCTTCTTCCTTGACGTCGCGCGAGACGAGTTTGTAAGGCTTGGTGACGGGAATGCATTCGATGACACCGGGCATGGATTCGAGAACGCCAAGGTCGATGGCGCCGTTGTTGCCAGTGATGCCGATGGCGGTGCGTCCGGAACCGGGGATGGGGTGAGCTTTGAGGCCGAGGGATTCGATGCGGTCGCAGACGGCGCGGACCTGTGCGTCGGTTGCGTGGGACTGCATGACGACGAGCATTGGGGGAACCCCTGATTGCGGCGCGAAAAACAAGTGTACTGGAAGGGGCGGGGGCAGGCAAACCGCATCGATATTTTTTCTGAAGCGCCTCGCTGGCGCGTCGCGAATTCGGAGCAGCAACCCCGGAAAAGGCTTGAGCATCCATTGGAGGTGGAAGCAGCCCTCGCGCCCAGCGACATAGCGGTAAGAACCAGCAACTGCTTTCGAAGGAACCCAGACTCAATGAGAAGAGGAAACGAGGCGAGGGCTGCTATTGCTGCTGACAGGCAACGCGATGTTGTTGTTGGCGGCGTGCGCGGGCACAGGACTAGGGCCAAGCAGGTCGAGAAAAGACAACCCAGAGAACCCTGAGATTCGCGGGGAGCGGGAATGCGGTATGGAGAACAAAGGACACAGAAAAGGGAGAAAGTGGAGTCGGGAACATCCGAGCAAGGGAGGGGGATCATGATGATCATGATGGCAATGATGGACGGACCGAACTGGATGGTGAGCGTTCCGGTGACGAGCTTTCAACTGCTCGTGGCTGGCGGCGCGCTGCTCATTTTCGCGGCGGTGATGCTGGCGCTTCGGCGGCGAACGCGTGTAACGGTGGAGCGATCGTTGCTGACCGATGAGCTGATGATTTACCTCGGGCGAATCGCAGACGCGCTGGAACATCAGAGAACGCCGAGCACGGACGACGTGACCGTGGCGGTGATGCGTCGCATGGAAGAAATGGGGAGCGCAAAAGCGAATGGCAAGGTGAGGGAGATGCCGTTCACGATGTTGGGGCGGGAGGTTCGCACGGAGGACTGAAGGGTGTGTCGCGCCTGCGGCGCTGCATCTTTTTGTTTTTGAGCCCAGGGTTGGTCTAAGTTCTGGCGCGGCGGCGCTCGGAAGCAGAAACCCCGACGTCCCGCGAAAGCACGTTGTCAAACCGGAGAAAAAAAGTGGTGAGAGCGCGCGGCGTAGGCTGCGCGCTTTTTTCTTTTCTGGGATGGGCGAATGGGATATGTAGAAGCAGCAGAGCGTGTGAAGCGGGAGGTAGGGATGAGAAGCGAGAAAGTGAGCAACAGGGTTGCCAGAATCATCGCAGCGACGACGGTGACTTGGTTGGGAGTGGCGGCAGTGTGTGCGGGGCAAGGAAAGACGCCGAGGCCGGCGCTGCTGGTGCTGAACAAGGCGGACAGCGAGCTGGCGATCGTGGATCCGGTGGCGCTGAAAGTCGTGGCGAAGGTAAAGACCGGGCCGATACCGCACGAAGTGGCGGCGAGTGCGGACGGAAAAACGGCGGTGGCAACAAATTATGGGCAGCATCAGGATGGAACGACGATCAGCTTGATTGATCTGGGATCGCAGAAAGAAACCCATCGTGTGGAATTGACGAACCTGACAGGGCCGCATGGCGAGGCGTTTGGGGATTTGATTGGTCCGCACGGGGTGGAGTTTTTTGATGGAGAGGTGTGGTTCACAGCCGAAGGAAGCAAGAAGATTGCGCGGTACGATCTTGCGACGAATCGAGTGGATTGGGTACACGAGGTTGGAGAGAACCGGACGCACATGCTGGTGATTTCGCGGGAAGGACACACGATTTACACGTCGAACGTGAATTCGGATTCGGTGACGGCGGTGGTGGCGGCGGCGGACAAAAAGAAATGGTTCAACACAGTGATCCCGGTAGGGAAGGGGCCTGAGGCAATCGATATTGCTCCGGATGGGTTGGAAGTGTGGGCGGGGAATTCGGGGGACGGGACCGTGACGATTATTGACACAGAGACGAAGAAGGTGAAGGACACGGTGAACGTCCGGTCGAAGCATTCAAACCGGTTGAAGTTCACGCCGGATGGAAAGCAGGTGCTGATTTCGGATGCCGGAGGCGGGGAACTGGTGGTGCTGGATGCAAAGACGAGAAATGAAGTGAAGCGACTCAAACTCGGGAAAAGCCCAGAGGGAATTCTGATTGTGCCGGATGGGTCGAAAGTCTTTGTAGCGGTGAGCGGAGACAACAAAGTGGCGGTGGTGGATCTGAGGAACTTGGAAGTGACGGCGACGTTTGAGACGGGGAATGATCCGGACGGGATGGCCTGGGCGGAGTGAGAAAACGGGGGGGCAACCAGCTAGAAGTAGGGAAATGAGGAAGTGAAACGGCCATCTAGGAATTTGAAGACGAGCCGGCCCGGGATTTTCCCGGAGGTCAAGGGTACGGCGTTGCACAAGGTCGACGAAAGGACGGGAACGGTTGCGTAACGGCTGAAGCCACCTCTTGGGCACTATGACGGCCGAACAGCGGGCGCTTCGGGCCGAGCCAAAGTGTGGCAACGGCGGTGCCTTCACGCGAGAGAGCAGGGAGGCAGTCGAGGGAAGGCGAAGTTAGTCTTGAGTCCTTCCAGGAGCAGCATGCGGCGGTCGGCAACAAAACGAAGGGCGAAATGAAATGCATGAAGAGATTGGTTCGATGTCGACAAGAAAACACAAGCTCGGAAGCAACACTGCGGACGAAGGTTCCGAGCGGTGTGGTAGAATGTAAGGTTTATAAATTGCGGAAGAATTGGGACAGGGATGCCGGAATATCCAATCATTGCGAATACGAGATTTGAGCCGGACGACGAGTACATACCCGGGCCGGAACCGGAACCACAGCCTCCGGCGTGGATGGACGGGAGTCTGCGGGTCGGGATTCACACGTCGATTGCGGGAAGCTATCAGAACGCACTGGAATCGGCCAGGAAACTGGGAGCCAACGCCCTGCAGATTTTTTCGGCGAGTCCGCGGATGTGGCAGGCGGCGACGGTACGCATTGCCGAGACGGATGCGAAAGCGTTTCGTGCCCGGCGGGAGGAATTGGGACTGGGCCCACTGGTGATTCATGCCAACTACCTCGTGAACCTGGCGGCGACGGAGCCGATGCTGCGCACACGGTCGATCCAATCGTTTCACGAGGAGTTGGTGAGGGGGCTAGCGTTGGGTGCAGATTTTGTAGTGGTACATCCGGGGTCCAGGGGCGACGCGCCGGTAGAACAGGCGATCGGGACGATCGTGGAGAACGTAAAGCAAGCGGCGCGGCGCGTGCCGATGGGCCACATGCGGATTCTGATTGAGAATACGGCGGGGATGGGTGGAGCGGTGGGGGCGCGGCTGGAAGAGGTCGGAGCGATCGTGCACGATCTGCAGAATCTGGATGTGGGAGCATGCCTTGATACGGCTCATCTGTTTGCGGCCGGTTATGACATCAAGAGCGAAGCGGGGTTGGCAGAGACGATTGAGACGATTGACCGGACCATTGGACTTGAGAAAGTACCGGTGTTTCACGTTAACGATTCGAAGGTGCCGCTCGGCGGGCGGGTGGACCGTCACGAACATATCGGAGAAGGGAAGATTGGGGCGGCTGCGTTCCGGAGGATTTTGCAGCATCCGCGATTTGGGACCCGGACGCCGGAAGGATTGTTGGGCCGGGCGTTTTTGGTGGAGACGCCGATTGAGGATCCGGGAGACGACCGGAGGAACGTTGCGAAATTGTGGGAATTGGCGGCAGTGGAAGGGCCGCGGGCGGAGAAGGGTTACTCGATGCTGACGCCGGCGATCAAGAAGATGATGGCGCGGAAGGGGAAAAGGTTGAGTGCGCGTCATTTGCCGACCGGGAAGAAAGTGGCAGGCCGAAAGAGTTCGGCGCAGAGTGCGCGGAAAAAAAAGAAGAAAGCGAGTCGCGCACGGCGCTAGAGAAAAATAGGGTTCGCGCACTCCAAAAGGGACGGGGTTCCGTGGGGGAATACAGGCCGCAGGAAATTGAGGCGAAATGGCAGAAGAGATGGGAAGAAGAACGCGTATTTGAGAGTGAAGCGGAGGCAGGTGACGAGCGGCCAGCGACGGCTCGCGGGGGGAGTCAGAAGAAGGCGAAATATTATGTGCTGGAGATGCTGCCGTACCCGAGCGGGACACTGCATATGGGGCACATGCGCAACTACACCATCGGCGACGTGGTGGCGCGCACGAAGAAGATGAAGGGATTTAACGTGTTGCACCCGATGGGGTGGGACGCGTTTGGTTTGCCAGCCGAAAACGCCGCGATTCAGAACAAGACGCATCCGCGGACGTGGACCAACAACAACATAACGGAATTTCAGCGAGTGCTGCGGCGCTTCGGGTTCAGCTACGACTGGCGGCGGGAGATTTCGACCTGCGACCCGGGGTATTACCGATGGAACCAGTGGTTTTTCCTGCGGATGCTGGAGCGGGGGCTGGCTTACCGGAAGAAGAGCCGGGTGAACTGGTGTCCGAAATGCTGCACGGTACTGGCGAATGAGCAGGTGGTGAACGGCGGGTATTGCTGGCGGCACGAAGATACTTTGGTCGAGGCCCGTGAGATCGAGCAGTGGTTTTTGAAGACCACGGCGTATGCGGAGCAGTTGTTGGATGATTTGAAGCAGCTCGAGGGTGGATGGCCGGAGCGGGTCATCACGATGCAGAGGAATTGGATCGGGAAGAGCACCGGGGCGAAAGTGTGGTTTGAAGTAGCGGATGGAAAAGACGGCGCAAGGATTGAGATATTCACGACCAGGATTGACACGATCTATGGAGCGAGCGCGCTAATTTTGTCACCGCATCATCCGCTGGTGGAGACGTTAACCGGGGGGACGGACGCAGAGGCTGGTCTGAAGATCGGCCACTACACAGAGGAGGACCGGCGAAGGAAATTGGCGCAGTTGCGCCAGACCTCAGTGAAGATGGAGGACATCGCGACGGCAGACAAGGCCGGATTTTTTACCGGCCGATATGCGGTGAATCCGTTCAATGGCGAGCGGATTCCGATTTGGGTGGGAAACTTCGTGCTGATGGAGTACGGAACCGGGGCGATTATGGCGGTTCCGGCGCACGATGAGAGGGACTTTGAGTTTGCAACGAAGTTTGGGCTGCCGATACCGTTTGTGGTGGAGAGACTAGCCGCCGAGACCGAGAGCGCACGGAGAAAAGCGTCAAGCGAGGGGACCAAACTCCAAGACTCAGCCTTAGCAGTGGGCGATGGGGCAAACGCGCTCTTTACGGAATACGGGGTCAGTGTGAATTCCGGACCGTATTCGGGGCTGAGGTCGGAGGAAGCGATTGAGAGGATGGCGGCGGACGCGGAGGCGCGCGGTTTCGGAAAGAAGGAGACGATTTATCGGCTGCGAGATTGGGGGATTTCAAGGCAGCGGTATTGGGGCACGCCGATCCCGGTGATTTATTGCGCGAAGGATGGCATGGTGCCGGTGCCGGACAAGGACTTACCGGTGGTGCTGCCAGCGAATCCGAACCTGACTGGCGAGGGCGAATCGCCGCTGGCGACAGACCCGGAATTTGTGAATGTGAAGTGCCCGAAGTGCGGAGGGCCGGCTCGACGAGAGACAGACACGATGGACACGTTCGTGGATTCGTCGTGGTATTTCTACCGGTATTGTGATCCGAAGAATGATAAGGCGCCCTTTGATTCTTCGAAGGTTGGGTATTGGTTCCCGATCGACCAGTACATTGGCGGAATAACGCACGCCATTCTGCACCTGCTGTATTCGCGATTCTGGTGCAAGGTGATGCGGGATCTTGGGCTAATTTCGCATAACGAGCCGGCAGCACGGCTCTTCACCCAGGGGATGGTGTTGAAGGGCGGAGAGGCGATGTCGAAGTCGAAGGGGAACGTTGTGGGAGCCATCGAGATGGCGGAGAAGTATGGAGCGGACACAGGGAGGCTGTATACGTTGTTTGCGGCGCCTCCGGAGAAAGATTTGGAGTGGAGCCAGGAGAGCATTGAAGGCTCGTGGAGGTTTTTGAACCGGGTTTACCGCTTGGTTGAGAAACATGGGGCAGAAAGATTGGCCACCGAGACACAGAGAGCTCAGAGCAAGAGTGTCGATGGAATGACGGAAAAGGAAAAAGGCCTGCTGAGGAAGACGCACCAGACGCTGCGGCGGGTGACGCAGGATTTCGAAACCCGGTGGCACTTTAATTCCGCGATTGCACAGATTATGGAGTTGACAAATGCGGTGTATGCTGCGGAAGACGGCGTGCGGCCGGAAGTGCGGAGAGAGGTGCTGGAGATTCTGACGTTAATGCTGGCTCCGATGACGCCGCACCTGGCAGAAGAATTGTGGGAGATACTCGGGCACACGGGTGGACTGTGGACGGTAGGGTGGCCGGGGTACAACGCGGAGTTGGCGAAGGAAGAGGAAGTCGAGATTGTGGTGCAGGTGAGCGGAAGAGTTAGGGGGAAGTTGAAGGTCGCGACGGGGAAGTCGCAGGGCGAGGTAGTGAAGCTGGGGGAAGCGGATCCAGGAGTAGCGGCGTATTTGAAGGGGAAGAAAATTGTCAAAGTGGTGTATGTGCAGGATAAGTTGCTGAATATGGTTGTGGAGTGAGGGAAGAAGTCACGGACGCAGTGATGTCACGGAGATGGGAAGAGGATCCCCCACGTTGCCTGCGGCAGGCAGGCAATACGGGAATTATGGCGAGGCAAGACGCAATGGGTGAGATCCTTCGCGCAAAGGTACGGCTCAGGATGACAAAAGTAGAGACGAGAAATTAGCGTCAGACAAAGAGCAGATTCCCCGCGCGAAGCGGGCGAGGAATAGCACGATCGGGATGTGGGGGTTGGGATGGATGGGGCGACGGGAATGAAGGCGGAGAAGGTACACGAAACGCGCGAGAGGTGCGAAGTAGAGCACCCGCTGAGGGCGGAGCACGGCGGCATCGTAGTGCTTGATTTCGGCGGGCAATATACGCAACTGATTGCGCGTCGCGTGAGAGAGCAGGGAGTCTTTTCGGCGATTCTGCCGTGTACGATGGCGGTGGAGGAGGTAGGGAAACTCGAGCCGGCGGGAGTCATTCTATCGGGTGGGCCGAGTTCGGTGTACGACAAGGAAGCGCCGAAATGCGATCCGGCAGTGCTGAGGATGGGGATTCCGGTTTTGGGGATTTGCTACGGCATGCAATGGATCGCGAAAGAGATGGGCGGAAGGGTGGAACCGGCCGATAGGAGGGAGTACGGTCCGGCGCAGTTGAGTATTGAAAAGGGCAATTCAGAACTGTTCAAGAATTTCCCGAGCAGCCTGAAAATCTGGAACAGCCACGGTGACCACGTGCTGGGTTTGCCGGAGGGATTCCATGCGACGGGAAAAACTTCGAACGCGATAGCAGCCGTGGAAAATCGGGCTCGTAGGATTTACGCGGTGCAGTTTCATCCGGAAGTGAACCATACCGACAAGGGAACGGAGATCCTGCGGAATTTCCTGTTTACAGTGTGCAAGGCGGAGCCGAAGTGGAGCGGGGCGGCGTTCATCGAGGAAACGGTGGAGGCCATCCGGGCGAAAGTGGGGATGCATCGAGCGATATGCGGGTTGAGCGGGGGAGTGGACTCGACGGTGGCGGCCGTACTGGTACACCGTGCGATAGGCGATCGGCTGACGAACCTCTTTGTGAATACCGGACTGCTGCGTAAGAACGAGTTCGAACACACACTGGAAATGTATCGTGAGCGGCTCGGGCTGCATGTTGTGGGGGTGGCCGCTTCAGAGCATTTCCTTGAAAAGCTGAAGGGCATAACGGATCCCGAGCAGAAGCGGAGGATCATTGGCGGGGAGTTCATCAACGTGTTTGCGGCCGAGGCCGAGAAGTTGCAAAAAGGCGAAACGCGGGGAAACATCAAGTTTCTCGTGCAAGGCACCTTGTATCCCGATGTAATTGAATCAGTGTCGGTTAAGGGACCGTCGGCGACCATCAAGACGCACCATAATGTAGGAGGGTTGCCCGAAAAGATGCCGTTCGGCTTGATCGAGCCGCTGCGGGATCTTTTCAAGGATGAGGTACGGAGGATTGGGAAAGACCTAGGTTTACCAGAAGAGATATTGGTGAAACATCCGTTTCCGGGGCCCGGATTGGCGGTACGGTTGCTCGGGGAGGTGGCACGTGAGGATTTGGTAACCCTGCGAGAAGCGGACGCGATCGTGGTAGAGGAGATACGCCGGGCGGGGCTGTATGAGAGGGTGTGGCAAGCGTTTGCGGTGCTGCTGCCGGTGCGAAGTGTAGGCGTCATGGGGGACGGACGGACCTACGGGCTAACGGTAGCGGTGCGGGTGGTGCAGTCGGATGATGCGATGACGGCGGACTGGGTGAGGCTGCCCGGGGAAGTGCTGGAGCGAATCTCGACGAGGATTGTGAACGAGGTGCCTGGGGTCACTAGGGTGGTTTATGACGTGAGCAGCAAGCCACCAAGCACGATTGAGTGGGAGTAGAAGGGGCTATTTAAGTGGTAATTGCCGAAAAGATTTCCACAGAGCTTTACAATACTTTACATTGACCGAAAACAAAAAAGGGCCACTTTTTCTAGAAAAGTGCGCCCTTTTCGGCAAACATCTGTTTACCCCGGAGCGGGAAGCGCCGAGGGAAGCTACTACCGATTGGCGATTTTCTGCGCCATGTAGAGGAGCAGCTTGCGATCTTCTTCGTCGGCTTTGCTCAACAAGCGGCGAAGCTTGTTGAGATAGCGCGCTTCCTTGCCCGTGCTGCCCCAAGCTATATCGTCGGAGGAACGACGCTTCGGAAGATTAGGCAATTGAGGCGGTTCTTCGCCGTCGTAGAAGAGTTGATAAAGTGGGCACTCGAGAGCGCGAGCCAGCTTTTCCAAGGTTTCGATGGCCGGGACCGTGTGGCCATTTTCGACACGGGAAATATAGCAGCGAAGCAAGCCGGTACGCTTTTCGATGTCACCCTGTGAAAGTTTCTTTTCTTCGCGCAGAGCGCGAAGCCTGTCACCGATGATCATGGGTTGAGTATTCTACAGATAGTAAAGGTTTGCAAGAGGGAATTCTAAGCGGTGTGGCGAAACAAACGTAGCGCGGCAGGCGAGGGGGCTGGACAGGAATCCCAAAATAGCGTAACCAAATAAGGATGGTACGCGTCCCAAAAACAGAGGCAGTAGCGTTGCCTGCGCTGCCGGCCGCCGGGGCTGACGAGGCAGAAAATGGCCGCCGGGAGAACGACCGGGAGCTGGTGAAGCGGGCGCAGAAAGAGGATAAGGAGGCGTTTGAGGAATTGGTCAGACGCCACCAGGCAAGAGTATCTGCGGTCGCGGGCGGGATACTGAGAAACAAGGAAGACGTGGAGGACATAGCACAGCAGGTATTTTTGAAAGCGTATTTTTCGTTGAAGAGATTCGACCAGCGTGCGGCGTTCAGCACCTGGCTGTATAAGATCACGGTGAATGAGTGTTGGGATCTCCTAAGAAAGAGGAAGGTCAGGCCTCTGCTGTATGAAGCGGATTTGAGCGAAGAGCAGGCCAGGCAGTATAGCGCCTCGGAAGAGAGAGAAGAGCAGGCGCAGGACGTAAGCGAGAGGCTGGAGAAGAGGCAGGAGCTGGAACGATTGCTCGATTGCCTGGAAGAACGAGACCGAACGATGCTGGTCCTGAAGGAAGTGCAGGGGTTTTCGGTGGAAGAGATCGCGGAGATTTTGGGGATTAATGGGAATACGGTGAAAGTGAGATTGTTCCGCGCGCGGCAGCGAATCACCGAGCGAGTGAGGCGAAGGCGAGTAGCGGGAATGTGAAAACGCCGACAAAACAGGAGTCTGAGAAAAAAGAGGTGAATGCAGAATGAGCGACCGCCCAAGGAAAATGGAATGCGAAGGATTTTTGGAGGCGTTGGAAACGACGAGGCCTGTGGGGGGAGTGAAAGCTACGCCGGAGGCATTGCTGGGTCTGATGAACGAAGCGACCCGCGGCCACGCGGCGGCTTGCGCCGATTGCAACGCGGCAGTGGAAGAGATGTCAGTGACGCGGAGGGAATTGATGCGGCTATCGGAAGGGCCGGGAGAGCCCGGACCGTGGTTCACGGCACGGGTGATGGGAGCGATCCGCGCGAAGGAAAATGAGATCGAGGAGAAGAAGAACGGGGTATGGATTTCGGTGAGGAGGCTTGCGCCAAGACTGGTGGCATTCTGCACGCTACTCCTGGTGCTGGGCGGAACGTGGGCGCTCGAGGTACGAAAGGCAGAGGAAGCGAGACAGGCGGAAATGCGGCCGGTGGAGAGCGTGTTTGAAACCGGCCCGAGCGCGCCACCGAACGACGATGTGTTGGCGATTTCTCACCAGGAGCCGCACCCATGAATTCGGAGACCCGCCAGAAGGCGCGACTGTGGTTGGCATTGGTGTTTATCTTAGGGGCAGCGATCGGGGGAGTATTCGGATACAGTTTCGCGCACCGGAGTTACGCGGCGACGCAGGGGCCGACGACGCGGAGCGAGCCGGAGCGACGGGCGAAGCGTATCGCGGA
>Ga0306921_10005239_pt1 | contig 13429 bp, 14 predicted proteins | sample sta12Cox44000080_FD_203760 | JGI IMG/M metagenome (GOLD analysis project Ga0306921, IMG submission 203760) | Lab enrichment of tropical soil microbial communities from Luquillo Experimental Forest, Puerto Rico - statoxic.12C.oxic.44.000.080 (v2)... | ecosystem: Environmental > Terrestrial >... | reverse complement strand
TGCCCACCGTCCTGCCGGACGGGGTAACCATCCGGCCGATGGTGAACGGCGACGCCGCCCAGGTACTGGCGATCTACCAGGCCGGGCTGGACTCCGGTGAGGCCAGCTTCGAGATCTCGGCCCCGTCCTGGGCGGATTTCGACGCCGCCCGGCTGCCCAGCCACCGGCTGGTCGCCGCCGACCCCGCCAGCGGCGAGGTGCTCGGCTGGGCGGCGGTCTCCCCGGTCTCGGACCGGTACGCGTACGAGGGCGTGGTCGAGCACTCCGTCTACGTCGCCCCGGCCGCCCGCCGGCGCGGGGTCGGCGCCGCCCTGCTCAAGGCGCTGATCAGGTCCACCGCGGCGGCTGGCATCTGGACCATCCAGTCCGGCATCTTCCCGGAGAACACCGCCAGCCTGCGCCTGCATGAAAAGGCCGGGTTCCGGGTGGTCGGCATCCGCAAGCGGATCGGCCGCCACTACGGCCGCTGGCGGGATGTGATCCTGCTGGAGTGCCGGACCGACCTGCCCACCACCACCTAGCTTCCGCGGGCCCGGGCCGGGACCGGCGCTACCCGCTCTGCCCGCCCGCACCTGCCAGCGCCTGCTCGAAATCCGCCCATAGATCGTCGGGATGCTCCAGCCCGGCGGACACCCGGATGCTGCCCCCGCCGATGCCGGCCGCGCGCAGCCCGGCCGCGTCCAGCTGCCGGTGCGAGGTAGAGGCCGGATGCAGTACCAGCGTCTCCGCACCACCCAGCGACGGGGCGACCGCGGCCAGCTTCAGCCCGGACACGAACCGCAGGCCAGCCGCCCGGCCACCGGCCAGGTCGAAGGCGACCATGCCGCCGTACCCGGACAGCAGCCGGGAGGCCACCTCGTGGTCGGGATGGCTGGCCAGGCCGGGCCAGTGCACCGCCGCCACCGCCGGGTGGGCGGCCAGCCGCCCCGCGAGCAGCCCGGCCGTTTCGCAGTGGCGGGCCATCCGCAGCGCCAGCGTCTTCAGGCCGCGCAGCGTGAGCCACGCGGCAAACGGATCCGCCGCCACCCCCAGATCCACCGCGGTTTTCCAGAGCCGGCGGTGCAGCTGCGCACTCGCCGCCACCACCAGCCCGAGCGTGACGTCGTCATGGCCGCCCAGGTACTTGGTTGCGGAATGAATCACGATGTCGGCCCCGTGCCCGATCGGCTGGCACAGCAGCGGGGTGGCGAACGTGTTGTCCACCACTCCGGTCAGCCCGGCGGCCCGGGCGACCGCCAGCAGGGCGGGCTGATCACTGACCCCGACCGTGGGGTTGGCAATCGTCTCCAGGAACAGCAGCCTGGAAGCGGGCCGGAGAGCGGCGCTCACTTCCGCCGGATCCCGGCCGGAGACGTAACTGACCTCGATGCCGTACCGGCCGGCCAGGTCGGCGAAGACCGAGAAGGTGCCGCCGTACAGGCACCGCTGGGCGATGACATGGTCGCCGGGCTGGAGCAGGGACAGCAGCACCGCGTTGACGGCTCCCATGCCGGAGCTGGCCGCGATCGCGGCAGCGCCGCCCTCCAGGTCGGCGACCGCCGCCTCCAGCGCATGCGTGGTCGGGTTCCGGTAGCGGCTATAGGCGAACCCGGCATCCGGATCGGTCAGTGCCGCCGCGCACGCCTCCGGGTCGGCAAATGCGAAGGTGGAGGTCTGGTAGATGGGCACGCTGACCGGGCGGGAGCTGGCCAGCTCAGGGGCGGCGGCATGGATGGCGCGGGTTTCCGGATGCAGGTTCATGGCACCGACTCTGCCCGGTCTGCCCGGCCGGGGAAAGGCTGGCCGGCAGCTGGCCGCTACCGAGCCAGGCCTGTTTCGGCAGGCGGGCCGGCCCTTGCCGTCCCTTTACCAGCGAGACGAGTGCCCAGCTTGCTACTTTGGCCCCGTTGGTAACGGCTGGGAGGGCGAGATGGCCGCGGCGTCTGGGCAATCGCGGCACCGGTGGTACATCGCCATCGGGGCCATTGCCGGGCTCGGGCTGCTGGCGGGCGTCATGCTGCTGCTCCAGCCCGGCAGCACGCCTGCCGCGCACACCCTGGCCGCCGACTGTGGCCTGGTCAACTGCGGTGCGGCGGTGCCCGCGGCCGCCACCGCCGGCTCCGCACCGGCCCGCCCCCGTGCGCTGCCCCGGCACCGGTCATACCAGCCGGTCGCGCGGCCCCACCCACCCGTAACGCCCACTCCCCCGGTCACCAGCCCCCGGCCGGCTGCCCCAGCCGTCACCGTCAGCTTCGCCAGCAGTGACCGTGGCCACCGGTTCAGCACGCAGGTAACCCTGGTCAACCATGGCAGCGCTCCCATCTCCGGCTGGACGCTGCGCCTCAGCTACCCGGGTGACCAGGTCTTCTGGGTCGGCTACCAGGGCGGTGAGTTCGTGTCCTGGCAATTCGGCGGCGGCACGCTGACACTGAGTGCCCGGGCAGGGGGCGAGACGCTCGCCCCCGGCGGGACGCAGAGCATCCTGGTGGCCGGCCTCGGGAACACCCCGGCCCCGGCCGGATGCACGTTCAACGGCTCCGGCTGCTAGCCCGCACCCGCCCGGGGCCTAGCCGCGCCGCCACCGGGGCAGGCCGGGATTCAGGTGCTGGCCGGGGGCTCCGGTGGCAGTGAGGTCTGCGGGCGGCCCGTCGCCCATGACCCGCGCCGGTGATCCCGGCCACTGGCGGCAGGTGCCCAGCTGAACCGGGCGGCCGCCGACCCACGCCCGAGCATTCTCTCCAGCGCCGGCCCGATGCCGCCGTCCTGCTCGATCAGGCGGCGCATCACCACGATCAGCGCAGGGATGGCCCAGAAGTCACCGCACACCCACAAGATCGCGGCGCCGATCTGCTGGTCGGCGAACGGCGGCAGGGTCACCCCCGGGACGTGGTTGTAGACCGGGTACCAGGAGACCTGGGTCAGGATGCTCATCGACATCGCGAGCACCCACATCACCACATTGGTCGCGACCAGCGCGGCAACCTGTGCCGGCAGCGACATCCGGCGCCGGAACGGCGGTGAGGGAATGAACTGGAGCCAGAACAGCACCCCAGCGATGAAGAAACTGCCGTGCATCAGCCAGATGTGCACGGCCTGGTTGTTCTGTCCCAGGTCGAACAGGGCTGGCAGGTGCCAGACGATCATCACCAGGCTGAACAGCGTCACCGACACCCATGGCCGCAACAGGAACCCGCCGACCGCACGCAGCGGCCGGGACCAGCCGCCACGCAGCGTGCCACGGGTGACTGCCTGGCCGGCCCGCCCGGGCAGCCCGTCCAGCAGCGGCTGCCAGGGGGCGCCGGCCACCACCAGCGTCGGCGCCGCGAACATCAGCAGCATGTGCTGGAGCATGTGCACGAAGAAGTAGCCGTCGGCCCAGTAGTCCACCGGCGAGACCACGGACAGCAGCAGCATCACCAGCCCCGCGTAGAACAGCCACGACCGGCGGCGGCGCTGGGCGGTGCGCTCCGGGCGGGACCGCCGGGCCAGCCGGGCCAGCCCGATCTCGTGCCAGATCACCAGCACCGCGACCACGATGATGAACGGGTCGAACGACCAGTGATCAACCAGGTAGCTCATCGGCCTTCACTTCAGGTGCGCAACGGATGAATCCGGGCCGGCCAACGAGCCGACGGTACTCCCTGGCCGCGGCCGGGCCAACCTGGCAGGCCCGGCCGGGCGGTCCCGGCCAGCCGGTCCCGGCCAGCCTGCCAGATCCGGGCACTCGCCGAATAGCTTATTGACCTGCACAATTGAACGACCTGGAGCACCGCGCCTCAGGAGGGGGCCAGCGGAGGACGGATGGCAGGTGACGGACGGGGGGCGGGAGCGCGGCGGGCAGCATGGCCGGCTGGCCGGGCAGGCTGGCGGACGGGCCTGGCCGTGGCCGCTGGCTGTGCCTTCCTGCTGCTGACCCCGGACGCCCCGGCCGCGGTCGGCGTGGCCGCCCAGCTGGCCACCGCCATCACCCTGCCGGCGCACAACGCGGCGGCGGGCATCCGGGCCAGTGGGCGCGCCTTCGCTGGGACCCCCGCCGTCGGCGCACTGTTCAGCGTTTCCGGCGGCCGGCTGGGCAGCCATTTCTGCACCGCGAGTGTGGTCCGCAGCCCGGGCGGGAATCTGGTGATCACCGCCGCGCACTGCGTGACCAGCCGGGCACCGGCCTCGATCGCGTTCGTGCCCGGCTATGTGGCCGGGCGCCGGCCGTATGGCGTCTGGCAGGTCAGCCAGGTGATCGCCGACAGTGGCTGGCTGGATTCCGGCAACCCCGATCACGATGTCGCCTTCCTGGTGGTCCGCCGGCCGGGCAGCCGTCAGCGAATTCAGGATCTGACCGGCGGCGAGCGGCTGGGCATCGGCTGGCAGGCCCAAGCCCGGGTACAGGTCATCGGCTACCCGGATGCCACCGAGCAGCCGGTTACCTGCACGAATGAGACAAAGCCGTTTCGGGCGCAGGAGATGGAGTTCGACTGCGGCGGGTACACCGACGGCACCAGCGGCGCCCCCTTCCTGGCCCGGCCGCGCGGGGCCGGGACGAGCACGGTGATCGGCGTGATCGGTGGTTACCAGCAGGGCGGGCTGCTGCCCGCGATCTCCTACAGCACCCGCTTCGGGCCGGACGTCGAGAACCTCTACCAGGTCGCGGTCAGCGCCGCCGGCCGCCGGGGCGGCTGACCCTGGCCCGCCGGGCTAGCTGGGCCTGCCGGGCGGGGGCAGCACCCGGTCCAGGTCGGCCAGGTCATCCGCCGCGGGTACCCAGTCCGATGCGGCGGCGTTCGCCTTCACCTGCTCGGGCGTGGTGGCCCCGGCGATCACCGAGGCGCAGCCATCCTGGGCGGCCAGGGCACCGATCGCTGCCTCCAGCACCGTGCGACCGCGCTCGGCCGCCCAGGCAATCAGCGCCTCCACCCGGTCGAGTTTGCCCGCGGTGATGTAATCCGGCCGGTCGGCGAGCCGGCTGCCAGCGGGCGGGCCCTGCCCGCGCCGGACCTTGCCGGTCAGCAGGCCATTGGCCAGCGGGTAGTAGGGCAGCACGCCCAGCCCGAACTGCCGGGCGGCAGGTACCACCTCGGCCTCGGCTCCGCGCTCGAGCAGCGACCAGTGATTCTGCGCGGACACGAACGGCGCGGCCCTGGCGGCCCGGGCCACGTGCGCGGCGTCGGCGATCTGCCAGCCGGCGAAGTTGGAGTGGCCGAGGTAGCGGACCTTGCCCTCGGCGACCAGCTCGGTGAGGGCGGCCAGGGTTTCCGCCACCGGAGTGTGCGGGTCGGGCGTGTGCAGCTGGTACAGGTCGAGGTAGTCGGTGCGCAAGCGGCGCAGTGACGCCTCGGCGGCGCGCCGGATGTAGGCACGGCCACCCCTGGCCCCGGCGGCTGGCCCATAGCCCATGTCGGCCCCGCGCAGGCCGAACTTGGTAGCCAGCACCACCTGGTCCCGGCGGCCGGCCAGCACCTCACCCAGCAGTTCCTCCGACGCGCCGATGCCGTACACGTCGGCGGTATCGAGCAGGGTGATACCAGCGTCGATGGCCGCGTCCACCACCGCCCGGGTCCTGGCCAGATCCAGCCGGCGCCCGAAGTTGTTGCAGCCCAGCCCGGTCACTGACACCGTCAGCCCGGATGCGCCCAGTTCCCGGTATCTCACCAGCCCGCGGTCACCTTTCCTGTCGCCGGCCAGCCCGGCCGCCGCGGCTGGCCGGGCGGCGCTGCGCCTTGGCCCGCAGCCGCATCGACACCCGCACCGGGCTGCCCTCGAACCCGAATTCCTCCCGCAGCCGCCGCTCGATGAACCGCCGGTAGCTGGCCTCCAGGAAGCCGGTGGTGAACAGCACGAAATGCGGCGGCCGGAGGCCGGCCTGGGTCGCGAACAGGATCTTCGGCTGGCGGCCGCCCCGGACGGGCGGCGGGGTGGCCGCGACCAGGCCGGTCAGCCAGGAATTGAGCCTGCCGGTAGGCACCCGGGTCTCCCAGCCTGCCAGCGCCGCCTGCAGCGCGGGCACCAGCCGGTCCAGGTGGCGGCCGGTGGCGGCCGAGATGTTGACCCGGGGTGCCCAGCGGGCGGTGTGCAGCTGCCGGTCGATCTCCTTGTCCAGCCGCAGGCGGCGGTCCTCGTCCACCAGGTCCCATTTGTTGTAGGCGATGACCAGTGCCCGGCCCGCCTCGATCACCGTCGACACGATCCGCAGGTCCTGCTCGGCCAGCGGCTCGCTGGCGTCTACCAGTACCACCGCAACCTCGGCCCGCTCCAGCGCGCCCGACGTCCGCAGGGCCGCATAGAAGTCGGCGCCCTGGGTGTGGCTGACGCGCCGCCGGATGCCCGCCGTGTCCACGAACCGCCAGCTGATGCCGCCCAGCTCGATCAGCTCGTCCACCGGGTCGCGGGTAGTGCCGGCCACCGCGTCCACCAGCACCCGCTCCTGCCCGGCCAGCTTGTTCAGCAGGCTCGACTTGCCCACGTTGGGCCGCCCGATGAGGGCTACCCGGCGCGGGCCACCAGTCCCGGGCTGCGTGTCGGCAGGTGCCTCCGGCAGCGCCGCCAGCACCGCGTCGAGCAGGTCGCCGCTGCCGCGCCCGTGCAGCGCGCTGACCGGCCACGGCTCACCCAGCCCGAGCGCCCACAGCGCCGCCGCGGCCGGCTCGCCGGGCATGTCGTCGACCTTGTTCGCGGCGACCACCACCGGCTTCCCGGACCGGCGCAGCACCGCGGCGACGGCGTCATCGGAGTCGGTGATGCCGACCGTCACGTCCACCACGAACAGGACCGCGTCCGCCGCCGCCACCGCCAGCTGGGCCTGCGCCGTCACCTGCTCGGCCAGGGCACGGCTGGCCTGCCCGGCCTCCGACCCGGGCGACGGCTCCCAGCCACCCGTGTCGACCAGGGTGAACGCCCGCCCGCGCCAGGTGGCGTCGTACGCCACTCGGTCGCGGGTGACGCCCGGGGTGTCCTGGACCACCGCCTGGCGGCTGCCCAGGATCCGGTTGACGAGCGTGGATTTGCCGACGTTCGGCCGGCCGACCACCGCCACCACCGGGACCGGCGGGGCGGCCTCGCGGCCCCCGCCCGGGCCGCTCGCGAGGCCGCCGTCGCCCCAGTCGCGCTCATCCCAGCCGCTGCTGTCCTCCCAGCCGTCCTCGTTGCCCGGCATGGTTACCGCGCCTGCGCCGGGTCCGGCTGGGTGGCGCCGGTCCGCTCCCGCACCAGATCGGTGATCAGTCTGACCACCTCTGCCAGGCTCAGGCTGGACGAGTCGATCTTCACCGCGTCGGCCGCCATGCCCGTCTGCGGGGCATCTGCCCGGTCCCGGCGGTGCTGCTCTCGCCGGGTGACCACCGCGGTCGCGCCCGGGTCGGCGGCCAGGTCGGCGCTGCGGCGCTGCGCGCGCACCTCCTCGCTGGCCGTGAGGAACACCTTCACCAGCGCGTCGGGGGCGACCACGGTGCCAATGTCGCGGCCCTCAGCGACGATGCCGCTACCGGGGCCGGCATGCCGCCCGATGATGTCGCGCTGGCGGGCGATCAGGTGCACGCGTACCTCGGGGACCGAAGCGACCGCGCTGACGGCGTTGGACACCCGGCGGCTGCGGATCCGGCCGGACACGTCCACCCCGTCCACCGTGATCTGCGGCGCCGCCGGGTCCACCCCGACCTCGATCACCGGCTCGGCGGCGTGCCTCGCCACCAGTTCCGGGTCGGCGGTGTCCAGGCCGCGGCTGAGCAGCCACCAGGTCAGCGCCCGGTACATCGCGCCGGTGTCCAGATAGCGCAGCCCGAGTGCGCGGGCCACGCCGCGGGCGGCGCTTGACTTGCCTGACCCGGCCGGGCCGTCCACGGCGATCACAAGGCGCTCGGTCACGGTGGCGATGCTACCGGCGGACCGGCCAGCCAGCCGCCGCCAGTGCCTGGGTCAGCACGCCAGCAGCGTCCGGCCGGACCGTGAGCTCGGCCACCCCGACCGGCAGCCCGGGCGAATGCTCGATCCCGAAGTCCTCGATGTTGACCCCGGCGTCCCCCGCCACCTGGAACAGCCGCGCCAGCTCACCGGGCTGGTCGGGGATCACCACCTGGACGACGGCGCTGTCCCGGGCAGGCAGGCCCCGTTTGCCGGGGATCATCGCCACCCCGGCCGAGCCCTCATCCAGCAGCCCGGCCAGCAGCTTGAGCGCAGGGTGCCCTGTTGGCACCGGGCCCGGCTGATCCGGCCCGGTCCCGGCCGCGGTGCTGGCCCCGCCCGCCGCGCTGGTGCCAGCCGCGGCGCCCAGCCCGGCCGCGACATCAGCCAGCACGTCGGCGGCGGCAGCCAGATCCCCGGCTACCCGGCTGAGTACCTGGGCCACCGGTGCCGCGTTGGCCGCCAGGATCTGCGTCCACAGCGCGCTACCGCCGCCGGCCACCCTGGTCACATCCCGCAGCCCCTGGCCCGCCAGCCCCAGGGCCCCAGCCGGGGCACTGGTCAGCTGGGCGGCCATCGCCGCGGCGACCACGTGCGGCGCGTGTGAGACCAGGGCCACCCAGTGGTCGTGGTCCTCCGCGCCGAGGTATGCCAGCTCGGCCCGGCAGCAGCCGACCAGGCCGGTGACCGCCGCAACCGCGGCCGGCGCCGTCTGCGGGCCGGGGCAGATCACCCACGGGCGGCCGAGGAACAGGTCGGCGCGGGCAGCGGCCGGGCCCGATCGCTCCCGCCCGGACAGCGGATGGCCGGGGACGAACGAGGTCAGGTCACACCCCAGCGCAGCAGCCTGCCGCACCGGCAGGGCCTTGACGCTGGCCACGTCGGTGTACCAGCGGGCCAGCCGCTGTGCCTGCGCCGCCGCCAGCGCTGGCGCCACGGCGGCGGGCGGGACCGCCAGCACCGCCAGCTCAGCCCGCGGCTCTTCTCCCGGCGGCTTGCCGTCCGGCAGCACGGCGCCGGCCCCGATGTCGGCTGCCAGCCGGGCCGCGGCCGGATCCTGGTCTGCCAGCCAGACCGGCACCCCGGCCTCCCGCAGCGCGAGTGCGATGGAGGTGCCGATCAGCCCGGTGCCGACTACCACGGCACTCACCGGCCGGCCCGGCGGCCCGGTGCCCGGCCCGCCGGTGGCCGGCGTGCCCGGACCCGCCGCAGCCCCGGTCATTGCGCGATGTCCAGCCGCAGCACTGCCGCGCCACGCAGGTAGACATGCTGAAGCCGGGCCCGGGGCAGGCTGGTCTCCACATGCATCAGCAGGCGCACCACCCGCGGCAGTGCGCCGGGCACGTTGATCTCGGTGGCACACAGCAACGGCACGTCCTGGAAACCGATCTTGCGCGCGGCCAGCGCGGGAAACTCGGCCGTGAGGTCTGGGGTGGCCGTGAACACGACGCTGATGACCTCGTCAGTGGCCAGGCCGTTCCTCGTCATCACCTCATTGACCAGTTCCGTCGTGGCGTCCAGGATGGCCGCCCGCTCATTGGCGTCCACCTGGACTGCCCCCCGGATCGCCCTGACCGACACGGCCCTTTCCCTTCACTTGCGTCCCGGACGCCGCTATGGCCACCGCTGCCGCCCCCGCCCGCTCGGCGGGTGGCCGTTCTGCCACATGGAATGCCCCAGGTTATGGCATCCCGGGCAGGGCGGGCATCCGGCCCGGGACGTCAGAGGCCGACGGCAGCGTAGAGGTCACCGATTTCCCGGACGGTCAGGTCCCGGGTCGTGCCTGGCCGCTGGTTGCCGAGCGCGACCGGCCCAACCTGGGTGCGGACCAGGCGGCTGACCGGGTGACCGGCCGCAGCCAGCAGCCGGCGGACGATGTGCTTGCGCCCTTCGTGCAAGGTGATCTCGACCAGGGCCCGCGAGCCGGCCTGCTCGACCACCCGGAACCGGTCCGCGCTGGCCACCCCGTCCTCCAGTTCGATTCCGGTGGTCAGCCGCCGCCCGAGATCCTTGGGCAGCGGACCGCTGACGTCGGCAAGGTAGGTCTTGGCCACGCCGTACCGGGGATGCGCCAGCCGGTGCGCCAGGTCGCCGTCGTTGGTCAGCAGCATCAGCCCCTCGGTGTCGTAGTCGAGACGGCCAACGTGGTAGAGCCGCTCCGGCCGGTCGCCGAGAAAGTCGGCGATGGTGGGCCGCCCGCGGTCATCCGACATGGTGGTCAGCACGCCCGGGGGCTTGTTCAGCGCCAGGTACACCAGGTCCTGGCGGCTGGGAATGCGCCTGCCATCCAGCTTGATGATCTGGCGGTCGGGGTCAACCCGCGCCCCGTACCTGCGGACGATCTCCCCGTCGACTTCCACCCGGCCCGCCGCGATCAGCTCCTCGCAGTGCCGGCGGCTGCCGACCCCGGCGGCGGCCAGGACCTTCTGCAGGCGGACCCCGCCGGGCACGTCGGTCAGCGAATCGCGGCCCGGCTCAGGCACGGGGGGCCGGGGGGTCATGGGCCGGCTGGTTCCCCGCCCGCATCCGCTGAGCCACCGGGGCCTGCGATGTCACCGTCCGCACGGCCCGGTTCCGGCTCGCTGCCCGCTTGCATGTCTTCGACGTCGTCGGGCAGGAAGGGCGCGAGTTCGGGCAGGTCAGCCAGGCTGGCCAGGCCCAGCCGCTCCAGGAAGTAGCTGGTAGTGCGGAACAGGATGGCGCCGGTCTCATGCTCGGTTCCCGCCTCTTCCACCAGGCCGCGCAGGGTCAGGGTGCGCATCACCCCATCGCAGTTGACACCGCGCACCGCCGACACCCGGGCCCGGCTGACCGGCTGCCGGTAGGCAACCACGGCCAGCGTCTCCAGCGCGGCCTGGGTCAGCCTGACCTCCTGGCCGTCACGGACGAACCGCTCCACCACCGGCGCGCATTCCTCGCGGGTGTAGAACCGCCAGCCGCCGGCCACCTCGCGCAGCTCGAACCCCCGCTCCTCCGCCCGGTAGGAGGCGGCAAGGCTGGCGAGTTCCCTGGCGATCTCTTCCCGCGGCCGCTCCAGCACCTGGGCGAGCATCACCTCGGCCACCGGCTCGTCGACCACCAGCAGGATCGCCTCCAGGCTGGCCCGCAGCCCGGGGCTGTGCTGGACCGCGGCCCCGTCGGCCTCATCCACCGGGTCGTTGCCCATCATGTCCATTCGTCTTCCTCGCCGGCGCCAGCAACCGGGCCGCTGTCGCTGCCCGCCCAGGTCACCGCCAATTCGCCCAGCGGCACCCGCTGCTCGAAGGAGACGTTACCGGTCTGGAACAAGTCCAGCAGGGCCAGGAACCTGGCCACCACCTCGTAGGTGCCGGTGCAGTCGGCAGTCAGTTCCGCGAACGTGGCCCGGCCCCGCGTGCGCAGCCGCCCGACCAGGATGCCGGCCTGCTCGCGAACGCTGGTGCGGGGCACGTGGATGTGGCCGGTGTCGACCACTGGCGCCGGGCGGGGCGCAAGCGTCAGCGCGGCAATGCGTGCGAACTCTGCTGGGCCCAGCCCGAGCAGGACCTCCGGAAGCAACTGCGCGAACTGGGGCTCCATCGGCACCCGCCGGGCGAACCGACGCCCCTGCACGGCCATCTGGCCCGCGAAGGCCGCGGCGGCCTCCTTGTAGGCGCGGTACTGCAGCAGGCGGGCGAACAGCAGGTCCCTGGCCTCCAGCAGGGCCAGATCCTCCTCGTCCTCTACCTCGCCGGCGGGCAGCAGCCGCGCGGCCTTCAGATCGAGCAAGGTGGCCGCCACCACCAGGAAGTAGCTGGCCTGGTCCAGATCCCAGCCTTCCGCCCGGGCCCGGATGTAGGCGATGAATTCGTCGGTCACCTGGGACAGGGCGACCTCGGTGATATCAAGTTTGTGCTTGGAGATCAGGCCGAGCAGGAGATCGAACGGGCCCTCGAACACGTCCAGATGGACCTCGAAGCCGCTCGGTCCCGGCGGTTGCTGGGCCATGCCATCTGGCTCGCTGGTCACCGCCGCGATCACAGGGCTTCCGCCGGCAGGCCGGCCGCTGGGCCAGCGCCCGTCACCGGCGTCGCGCCGGCTGGCCGGATGGGCCCAGCACCGCCGGACACGGGGCTGGCGGAGCTGACCGCGACGGCACTAATCGCGGCGGCGGCATCTGTCACCGGGACGGCATCTGTCACCGGGACAGCACCGGCCACCGGGATGGCACCCGTCACCGGTGCGTTCCCGTTCACCGCAATGGCGGCGGCCCGCAGGCGGCGGGCGATCACGCTGGCATCGACACCGGATTCCAGGTCAGCCAGGAGGACCGCGATCGCGTCCCGCACCAGCCGGCCCCGGTCCACGCTGATGCCCCGGCCGCGCAGCGTCAGCCTGGCCCGCTCCAAGTCGATCAGTTCGTCCACCGACAGGTACACCGTGATCTTCTGGGAATGGGCTTCCCGCCCGCTGGCTTGCCGCCCGGAATCGCTGGCCGGACCGGGGCCGCTCGGGCGGAGCAGTTCATGGACCCCAGGCAGGCTTACCCGGCGTGGCCGGGTCCTGCGTGTCCTGCCTGCCGCCACCGCTCCAGTACCTCCTTGGCAAGCTCCCGGTACGCATTCGCACCCCCGCTGGCCGGGTCGAAGCTCGTGATCGGCTCCCCGGCCACGGTGGCGTCCGGGAACCGCACGGTGCGGCTGATGACCGTATGGAAGACCTTATCGCCGAAACCTTCCACGACGCCCTGCAGAACTTCCCGGGAGTGCAGGGTCCGGGAGTCATACATGGTGGCAAGCAGGCCGTCCATCACCAGGTTGCGGTTGAGCCTGCTGGACACCTTGCTGATGGTCTCCATCAGCAGCGCCACCCCGCGCATGGCGAAGTACTCACATTCCAGCGGCACCAGCACACCCTGGGCGCAGGCGAGCGCGTTGACCGTGAGCAGCCCGAGCGAGGGCTGGCAGTCGATGAGGATCACGTCGTACTCGGGCAGCAGTGGCTCAAGCACCCGGCCGAGCACGAACTCGCGGCCGACCTCATGCACCAGCTGGACCTCGGCACCCGACAGGTCGATGTTGCTGGGCAGCAGGTCCATGCCCGCGATGTTGGTCTTGAGGACGATCTCCTGGGCCCTCGCCCCGCGCTCCATCAGCAGGTTGTAGACGGTGGCTTCCAGCTCATGCGGCTGGACGCCCAGCCCTACCGACAGCGCCCCCTGCGGGTCGAAATCGACCAGCAGCACCCGGCGGCCCCACTCGGCCAGCGCCGACCCCAGGTTGATCGTGGTGGTGGTCTTGCCCACCCCGCCCTTCTGGTTACACACCGCGCAGATCCGGGCCGGGCCGTGCCGGACCAGTGGCTCTGGGTCCGGGAAAACTGGCAGCGGGCGCCCGGTTGGCCCGATCATCGGATGGACTTCCCTGGACACTGCCGCCATCTGCTGCACCTCCTGCGGATGTCGCAGAAATGCCTCCGCTGAAACCCGGACTCTAGGCGCTGCCTGGGGCAACAGCAAGACGACTCACCGGTCAGGCGGTGACCGAAGTGCCCGGGGATGCGCGGCGGCGTAAACCTCGCGCAGTTTGTCCACGGTGACCAGGGT